>WNGJ01004454.1_pt1 | contig 14574 bp, 11 predicted proteins | sample 5400611 | NCBI WGS metagenome assembly WNGJ01 (sample SAMN13153375, study PRJNA577476) | soil metagenome | isolation source: 40 cm soil or saprolite under Garry oak tree replicate 1 | place: USA:California | collected 2016-06-15
GCAGGCACACGGGTTCGCGGCCATGATGAGGGTGAACCTGGCCGGGAACCTGGCGGTCACGCCCGCCCTGGCCACCACCACCTCACCCGACTCGAGCGGTTGACGCAGGCCGTCGAGCACATCCCGGCCGAACTCAGGAGCCTCGTCAAGGAAGAGGCAGCCGTGGTGCGCGAGCGAGGCGGCACCCGGCTTGATGACGCCGCTTCCGCCGCCGACGATCGCCGCGCGCGTTGCGGTGTGATGCGGAGCGCAGAACGGCGGATCGAGCACGAGCGGCCGACCGGGCGGCAGCGTCCCGGCGACCGAATGGATCGCGCTGACCTCAAGCGCCGCGCCGGGCTCGAGCCGCGGCAGGACCGTGGGGATCCGTTCGGCCAGCATGGTCTTGCCGACTCCCGGCGGCCCGAGCAGCATCAGGTGATGGCCGCCGGCGGCGCAGATCTCCGCGGCGCGCCTGGCGACCGGCTGACCGACCAGGTCGGCAAGGTCCATCGCGGGCACCTGGTCCGCGGCCGTCGCTACCTCCTGAGTGACCGTGCTTCCCGCGCCCGCTGACCGGCGGGCTATCAGCGAACCGGCTCCCACGTCGCCGGCGACCGCACCACCGGCATCGTGGACCGCGTCGAAGACCTTCGCCAGGTCGCGGCCGGGCTCGAGCACCTGCACGACGGGATCGGCGGGAGAACTCCCGTTGCGTATCCAGGCGGTGACCGCGGCGAGCCTCGACGCCGCGATGACGCGCAGCTCAGGGACGAGCGCGGCCTCCGCCGCGTTCTCCTCGGCCACCACGACGGCGCCGAACCCGGCAGCAGCGGCCGCCGCGGCGGCTGGCAGGACGCCGGGAACCGGCCGGATCCGGCCGTCCAGGCCGAGCTCGCCGATCATGACCAGGCCCTCCAGGCCGGCCGCCGGGAGCGTCCCAGACGCGGCCAGGATCGCCGCTGCGATGCCGATGTCGAAGCCGCTCCCCCGCTTGGGCAGGCTGGCCGGGGAGAGCCCCACGGTGATCCTGCGCGTCGGCCAGGTCTCGCCGCTGTTCACGATCGCGGACCTGATCCGGTCGCGCGCCTCCCGCAGCGCCGTGTCCGGCAGCCCGACAAGCAGCAGGGCGACCATCCCGTTCTCGATGTCGGCCTCGATCTCGACCGGGTGTCCCTGGACGCCCACCAGCGCGATGGCGTGCGCGCGAGCGAGGCCCATCACCCCACTCCGCGCAGGTGCTCGATCGTGAACTCGCCGGACGGGGAGCGCAGGACGCCGATGACGTCGACCCTGAGCTGGTCGAAGAACCAGCCGTGGCTGCTCGACCAGACCGCGGCGAGGTGGCGCAGCCTGCGCATCTTCTGCCTGGTCACGGCCTCGGCCGGGGTTCCGAAGCGCACATCAGAACGCGTCTTCACCTCGCAGGCCACCAGCTCGCGCCGGTCGGCGGCCACGATGTCGATCTCGCCTTCCGCGCAGCGGAAGTTCCTGTCCAGGATCCGGAAGCCTGACTTCAGCAGGTACTCGGCGGCGAGTCGCTCGCCCTGCCGGCCGAGCGCGTCCTTGGGATGCATCGCGCATCACCTCCGGACCCGAGCCTGGCGCTGGAATGTGATGAGCGCGACGGGCGGCGACCTGCCTGTGGACCGAGCAGCGAGCTCCGCTGCAGCCTGTGGAGGGGGCCGTGCCGCTGTCAGCGGTTCCAGCTACGATCCGCGAGTTCCGCGCCTCAGGCAACCGTCGCGAATCAGGTCTCTTCGGGAAGCTGCAGGTCGCTCTTGGCGAGCTCCTCGATGTTGACGTCCTTGAAGGTCACGACCCTGACGTTCTTCACGAACCTGGCCGGACGGTACATGTCCCACACCCAGGCGTCGTGCATGGTGACCTCGAAGAACACCTCGCCGTTGTCGGCGGTCCTGACCTTGAGGTCCACGTCGTTGGTGAGATAGAACCGGCGCTCGGTCTCGACCACGTGCGTGAAGAGCCCGACGACGTCGCGGTACTCGCGATAGAGCTGCAGCTCCATCTCGGTCTCGTATTTTTCGAGATCCTCCGCGCTCATGTTCTCCCCTCCGCTGCGGCGTGCGCCTGGGTGGCCGGCTCGGCGCCCCGGGCTCCGCCATCTCCTGGCGCAGTGGCCGACGGATCCGCGATCAACTCCACGATAGGACCATCCGCGGCCTCGTCCAGAGCAAGTACGGAGCCATCAGCCAGGACAACTCCGTCAGCGCGGTCCAGGTCCTCGGCTCGCACGGCGACACCGCGTGCCGGAGCGCCGCCGTCCAGCCTGCACGATACGTTCACGAACGAGCGACGATGCACGGGACTGGGCCCGCACGCGTCGAGCGCCGCCATGTGACTGGGTGTGGAATATCCCTTATGCCGGGCGAAACCGTAGTCCGGGTACTCGCCGTGCAAGCCGGTCATGATCCGGTCCCTGGTCACCTTGGCCACGATCGAGGCCGCCGCGACGCACACCGCCACCTGATCGCCCTTCCACATCGCCAGGGCGGGAACGGCAAGCCCGGGGACCTCGAAGCCATCGGTCAGCACGTATCCGGGGTTCGCCGCCAGGCCGGCCAGGGCCCGCCGCATCCCGGCCACGTTGCACACGTGCAAGCCGAGCCGGTCAATTTCGCCGGGCTCGATGACCACGACGTGCCAGGCCAGAGCCGTCTGCACGATCTTCCGGTACGCCGCCTCCCTGGCGCGCGCCGTCAGCGTCTTTGAGTCGGCGATGCCCGCCATGCTGTCGCCATTCAGCCGATCGATCGCGACCGCCGCGACGACGAGCGGGCCAGCGCACGCGCCGCGCCCTGCCTCGTCGATCCCCGCCACCGGCCCGAGGCCGGCCCTGACCAGGACCCGCTCGTAGCCGGTCAGCCCGCCGCCGCGCCGCGGCGTGTAGGCGACAGGCCGGCGGACTTCGTCAATCCCCGCGAGCCCGGTTCCAGATGAACCGGACGAGCCCATGCGAGCGCTCTTCGTGCGTGGCCGACCGGACCGGCCGCCGCCCTGCCCCTGGCCGCCGCCCGCCTTCCTCGCGGCCCTGGCCCTGGCTATCGCCCGGGCTCTCGCTGCCTGTGCCGCCGCCGCCCGCACCTCGTGACCTCGCCCTCGACCTCGACCTCGCTACCGTCGCTGACCTGCCCGCCCGCCGCGGGAGCGGAGCGAACGTCGCCGCCTCGCAGCCCGCAGCCGCAGGCGTCGCTCGAGCGCGGTGATCGGAACGGCGGCCGCGAGCCCGCCAGCCAGCGGCAGGTACGGCGGGGACGGCCGCACCGGCAGGCCGGTGGCGAGAACCGGACGCGCGGCACGCTCTGGCGATGCCGCGGCGTGGTTCAGCCCGGGTTGCTCGAAGGTGGACGGAATCGGCAGAATCCTGATCCGGCTGGGCGGCCATACGATCATGAAGGCGCGCCCGATCACCTTGTCTTCGGGAACGGTCCCGCTGCGGTCATAGGACACGCACTTGGCGGGCGTGAACATGTACGAGCAGTCATGCAGGCGGGAGTCAGCGGACTCGGGCCGGTTGTCGCCCATCACCCAGAGCCGACCTGGCGGCACCACGATGTGGAACTTGCCCTGCGACGGCTTGGCGCCGGGGATGAGGTAGGAGCTCTCGTGCAGCGGCACGCCGTTGACCGTGATGTCACCTTGCGAGTTGCAGCACACGACGTGATCTCCGGGAATCCCGATCACGCGCTTGATGTAGTCGGTCTGCCCAGGAGCCGTGCCGAACAACTCCTTGATCGCGGTGAACAGATGGCCGATCGTGGCGTCGTAGAGCCGGACGACGGGGTTGTCGCTGGGCTTGGGACCGGCCGTCGGCGCGAGCCAGGACCCGGCGCCGTTGAACACGACGACGTCACCGCGGCTGATCGGCCGGATCCGGTACACGATCTTGTTCACGAGGACCTTGTCGCCGATCAGCAGCGTGTTCTCCATCGACCCCGACGGGATGAAGAACGGCTGTACGACGAAGGACTTGATCAGCAGTGCGATCGTGAGCGCGACCGCGAAGAGGACCACCATCTCGGTGAGAAACGACCAGCGGCTCTTCGGCTGCTCCTCGTCTGCCGCCTCGTCCTGCTCGTCAGCGTCGTCAGCGTCGTCGGTGCCGGCCTCGGTCTCCTTCGGATCGCTCTCGGCACCGGCCCGTCCCGGGCCTTCCGCCCTGCCCACGACGGTAGCGCCGTCGGAACTGGCCAGCACGTCGCCAGCGCGCTGCTCGTCGTTCATCATCACCATCCAGCCTAGCTGCCAGCAGACCGGTCCAGCGGCCCGAGCGCGGCCGGGCAGGATAATCCGGATTCGATTCCGGGATGACCATCAGCCGGACGCCTGAGCACCGCCCGGCTGCCGATGTGCAGCCTACCTCTCGCCCGCCCATCCGCCAGTCCAAGCGCACACGACCGAGGACGTTATCCGTGCCTTTGCCGCCGGTTGTAACGTCATCCGCGCGGCGCGGCGGAGGCAGCCGGGCAAGCCCTGGTTCGGCGAGCTCCGCGCGGGTGCCAGCCCCGCGCCGAACTGCTCAGCTTGGGCGGGCCGGCTCCCGGCGCTCCCTGATCCTGGCGGCCTTGCCGCGCAGGGAGCGCAGGTAGTAGAGCTTGGCCCGGCGCACCTGGCCCCTCGTCACGACCTCGATGGTCTCGATCGCGGGGGTGTGAACCGGGAAGGTCCGCTCGACGCCGACGCCGTAGCTGACCTTCCGCACCGTGAACGTCTCGCGCGCCCCGCCACCCTGCCTGCGGATGACCACGCCCTGGAACACCTGGATCCTGGAGCGGTTGCCCTCGGTGACCCGTACGTGCACCCGCAGGGTGTCACCGGGCCGGAATGCCGGGATGTCCGATCGGATCTGAGCCTGCTCAAGCTCGGCAATCGCGGTGTGCATCGCCTGTTGTCCTCGTCCTCTTCACGCGCACGCTGACGAGCGCGCTGCAGTTGGTCTGGGTCGCCGCGAAGCCATGCGGCGGCGCCCCGGGCGACGGTCCCAACGACGGTCCGACGAGGGGCAGTGCCTTTTAGTTTGCCACATCTTCACCGGTGCCCGCGAAGCCAGCATCAGAAAGGACCTTCCTGTCCCGGTCAACCAGGGCCGATCCGGGCAGCCGCGCGGCGAGATCCGGCCTGGTCCTGGCCGTGCGCCGCAGCGCTTCGTCTCTGCGCCACCTGGCGATCGCCGCGTGATTACCGGACAGCAGGACCTCGGGCACCTCCAGGCCACGCCAGACCCTTGGCCTTGTGTACGCCGGGCCCTCGACCAGACCGTGCATCGGCCCCACTCCGGCCCCGAACGAGTCATCCGGCGCTGACTCGGCGTTGCCGAGGACGCCGGGCAGCAGCCGGCAGATCGCCTCGACCATCACCAGCACCGCTGGCTCGCCGCCGGCGAGCACGTAGTCGCCGATCGACAGCTCGTGCACCGGCAGCAGGCCGCGCGCATAGCCGGCGACGCGCGCGTCGATGCCCTCGTACCTGCCGCACGCGAAAACCAGATGGCTGGCGGCTGACAGTTCAGCGGCGATCGCCTGGTTGAAGAGCGCGCCAGCCGGAGTCGGCACGACGAGCTGCGGACCCTCGACCGCCGCGGCACCGGCCGGCGAGCCCTCCCCGCCACGGACACCGCCGAGCACCGCGTCGAGCGCTTCGCCCCACGGCTCCGGCCGCATGACCATCCCTGGCCCGCCGCCGAACGGCGTGTCGTCGACGGTCCGGTGCGGGTCGTGCGTCCAGGTCCGCAGGTCATGCACGGCGACGGTGATGTCGCCCCGCTGCACGGCCTTGCCGATCAGCGACACATGCAGCGGCGCGAAATACTCAGGAAAGATGGTGATGATGTCCAGGCGCACAGCATGCGCCCCCTTCTCGTTGCCCTCCGACGCGGTTATACCGGACCTTCGGGGTCGATCAGGCCAGCAGGCGGATCGATGACCAGCCGGCCGCCGGCCACGTCCACTTCGGGCACGATCGCCGAGACGAACGGGACAAGTATCTCCGCGCCAGAACGCGGCCCGCTGCCCTCGACCACCAGCAGAGCCTGGCCGTGATGCAGCACGTCGGTGACCGCCCCCACCGCCTTCCCCGCGACGGTCAGGACCTGCAGCCCGATCAGGTCATGGTCGTAGAACTCCTCAGGGTCATCGAGCGGCGCCAGATCACCCGAGTCGATCGCGAGAACGGTGTCGCGGAGTTCTTCCGCCGCGTTCCTGTCGTCGTAGCCAGCGAATCTGACAAGCAGCCGCCCCGAGTGCCAGCGAGAGCTCGCCACGGTCAGCGGCCCGCGATCGGCGGGAACCGTCTCGAGCGCCGAGCCGGTCGCGAACCGCTGATCCGGGTCGTCCGTGCGGACCTCCACGGTGACCTCGCCGCGGAGGCCGTGCGGCCGGCCGACCCGGCCAACGACGAGCTGCACTAGCGGGCTTCGTCAGTGTCCAGCAGGTCGACGCGGACGTAGGAATCGCCGGCAAGCGAGCCGATCACGGTCCTGAGCGCCCTCGCGGTCCTGCCGCCGCGCCCGATGACCTTGCCGAGGTCATCGGGGTGGACTCGGACCTGGAGAACGCGGCCCCGGCGCAGGTTGCGGCTGGACACCCGGACATCGTCGGGATAGTCGACAATGCCCCGCACCAGATGCTCGAGGGCCTCGATGAGCACCTCAGTCTCCGCTGCCCGATTCGGCCGCGGCCGCCGCGGCGTCGCCATCGGCGGCAGCGTCGTCCTTCGCCGCCTTCGCCTTGGCGCCTGCCGACTTGCCGTCGTCCGCCTTGGCCGCCTTAGCACCGGCCGGCTTGCCTGCGTCGGCCTTGGCAGTATCGGCCTTGGCAGTATCGGCCTTGGCAGTATCGGCCTTGCCAGCGTCGGCCCTGGCGTCTGCCTTCGCGCCGCCGGCCTTCGCGTCGTCGGCCTTGGCAGTATCGGCCTTGGCAGCGTCGGCCTTGGCAGCGTCGGCCTTGGCGTCTGCCTTCGGGCCGCCGGCCTTGGCGGTGCCGGCCCTGGCGGGCCTGGCCGGCTTCTCGGCCCTCTCAGCCTTCTCGGTCTTGGGCTTGCCTGCCTTGTCGCCCTTGCCGTCACCGGCCTTGCCATCGCCGGCCTTGGCGTCACCTGGCCTGCCGGCCCTGCCCCTGCCCTTCGTCGTGGCGCCGCTGTCCTTCAGCGTCTCGGCGAGCGCGGCGGCGAAGATCTCTTTCTTGTCGCTGCGCGGTCCGGGCATCTTAAGCGTCCCCTCGGCACCGGGCAGGCCCTTGAAGCGCTGCCAATCGCCGGTCACCTCGAGGAGCTTGCGAACGGGATCGGTCGGCTGCGCGCCAACGGAAAGCCAGTGCTGCGCCCGGTCCGAATTGACCTCAATGAACGACGGGTCGGACTTCGGGTGGTACTTGCCGATCTCCTCGATGGCACGGCCATCGCGCTTGGTACGAGCATCGGCGACGACGATCCGGTAGTAGGGCTCCCGGATCTTGCCCATGCGCTTTAGCTTGATCTTGACAGCCACGGCTGTGGTCTTCTCCCAGCGGATTCAGTGCCGACGGCGTGCATTCGGAGTGGGTAACCGGGCACGCCACCAGCCTCGGTACGGCGGCAACGAGATTGAGAGGGCCTCGCGGAGCCGATGGTTGCGCTCATATTCTGCCAGACGCGCGGGGCTGCAATGGCCGCGCGGCACTTCTTGCCGGCTCGGCGGCCAACGCCGCCGACCGGTCGCTCGCCGCTCGCAACGGGGGCGCAACGCTGCTGCTAGTACGACAGCACCGCGCCCACGCTGTCCGCGTGAGCCCCCGAAGCGGGGCGCGCGAGAGACCGGGGCGCTCTGGCGCGGCCGCGCGAGAGCCCGCGAAGCGGGCATGCGAGAGATGGGGCGCGTGAGATCGGGCGCTCGGGCGCGGCGTGGCTAGCGGCGCTTCTTGCCGCGGTCCCGCCGACCCGGCGATCCGCGCAGCCCGGGCGGCAGCTGCTGATCGTCGCCGTCCTGGTCGCCGCCGGATCCAGAACCGCCGAGCCCGCCGAACCCGGGCATGCCGCCTGACGAGTCACCACCCGGGCGCCGCAGACCAGGCGGCAGGCTCGGCCCGGAGCCGCCTCCTGAGTTCCCGACGCCCGCGCCTCCGGGCCCGCCGAGCGCGCCGAGGTCGCCAAGATCGAGCCCGCCGAGCCCGGCGCCGAGCGCGCCTGGCCGCACGCCAGGAGCCCCGCCGGGACGGCTCGCTCCCCCAGTCCGGCCCCCGCCCTTGCCCTTCTTCTTGCCTTTGCCCTTCTGACCGCCGCGCCGGATGCCGGGCATTCCCGGCATGCCTGGTATCCCGCCGCCGCCCATCATCTGTCGCATCATCTTCTGGCCCTCGAGGAACCTGACGACGAGGGAGTTCACCTCACCCACGGTCACGCCGGCGCCGCCCGCGATCCTGAGCCGGCGCGAACCGTTGAGGATCTTCGGGTTCTTGCGCTCCTGCGGGGTCATCGAGTTGACGATCGCCGCGGCCCTGTCGAGGTCCTTGTCGTCGATCTGGCTGAGCAGCTCCCGGTTCTGTGCCGCCCCTGGCAGCATGCCGAGCAGGTTGCCGATCGGGCCGAGCTTGCGCACCATCGCGAGCTGCTCGACGAAGTCCTCGAGCGTGAAGCCGTCACCCGAGGCCAGCTTGCCTGCCATCTCCTCGGCCTGCTGCTGGTCGAACGCACGCTCGGCCTGCTCAATCAGCGTGAGAATGTCGCCCAGGTCGAGGATCCGGGAGGCCATCCGGTCCGGATGGAAGATGTCAAAGTCCTGGAGCTTCTCCCCGGCGGACGCGAACATCACTGGCCGCCCGGTGACCTGCGCGACAGAGAGCGCGGCACCGCCGCGGGCGTCACCGTCCAGCTTCGTGAGCACGACTCCGTCGAACCCGACGCCGTCGAGGAACGCCTGGGCGGTCGTGACAGCGTCCTGGCCGATCATGGAGTCGACGACGAACAGGATCTCGTCCGGGTCCACCGCGTCCCTGATCGCCACCGCCTGTGCCATCATCTCGGCGTCGACGCCGAGGCGGCCGGCGGTGTCGATGATGACGATGTTCTGCAGCCTGCGCCTGGCCTCGTCCAGCGAGTCATGCGCCACCCGGACCGGGTCGCCGACCCCGCTGCCCGGCTGCGGCGCGTACACGGGGACGCCCGCCTGCTCGCCGAGCACCTGCAACTGCTGCACCGCGTTGGGCCGCTGCAGGTCGGCGGCCACGAGCATGGGGGTGTTGCCCTGGCCGCGCAGCCAGAGCGCCAGCTTCGCGGCCAACGTCGTCTTACCTGAACCCTGCAGGCCGGCGAGCATGATCACGGTCGGCGGAACCTTGGCGAAGCGCAGCCTGCGCGCCTCGCCGCCGAGGATCTCGATCAGTTCCTCGTTGACGATCTTGATGACCTGCTGCGCCGGGTTCAGCGCCTGCATGACATCGGCGCCCAGCGCCCGCTCCTTCACGCGGGCGATGAACTCCCTGACCACCGGCAGCGCGACGTCGGCCTCGAGCAGCGCGATCCTGATCTCGCGGCAGGTGGCCTCGACGTCGGCTGGCGACAGCCTGCCCCGCCCGCGCAGGGACGAGAAGACCTGGGTCAGCCGGTCGGAGAGTGTCTCGAACACCGGTGCCGAACTCCTTCTTGCTGGCTATCTGTTGTGCTGTCGACCCGCGCCACGGTCAGGTCGTGCTACCCGATCATGGCGTCGACAAAGGCATCGGGCTCGAACGGCGCCAGGTCGTCAGGTCCCTCGCCGAGCCCCACGAGCTTGACTGGAACGCCGAGTTCGCGCTGCACCGCGATCACGATGCCGCCCTTCGCGGTGCCGTCGAGCTTGGTGAGCACGATGCCCGTGATGTCGACGACCTCGGCGAATACCCTGGCCTGGCGGAGGCCGTTCTGCCCGGTGGTGGCGTCGAGCACGAGCAGGACCTCGTCGACCGCGCCGTGCTTCTCGATGACCCGCTTGATCTTGCCGAGCTCGTCCATCAGGCCGGTCTTGGTGTGCAGCCGGCCGGCCGTGTCGACGATCACCGCGTCCACACCCTGCGCCGTGCCGGCGCTGACCGCATCGAACGCCACGCTCGCGGGGTCCGCGCCTTCCCTGTCCGCCCTGACGACCTTTGCCCCGACCCGGTTGGCCCAGGTCTCCAGCTGATCGGCGGCCGCGGCGCGGAACGTGTCGGCGGCCCCGAGCAGCACGCTGCGGCCGTCGCCGATCAGGACCCTCGCCAGCTTGCCGCAGGTAGTCGTCTTGCCGGTGCCGTTGACGCCGACGACGAGCAGCACGGCGGGTCGGTCGCCATGCGGCACGGTGTGCAGCGTGCGGTCGAAGTCCGCGCCGACCTGCTCGAGCAGATCGGCCCGCAGCATCGCCTTGATCTCGGTCAGGTCGGTGGTCGCCGCCACCTTGACCTCGGTGCGCAGCCGCTCGACCATGTGCGCGGCCGGTCCGGCTCCCATGTCCGCGGTGATCAGGATCTCTTCGATCTCATCCCATGTCTGGTCGTCGAGCTTGCCGGAGGACAGCAGGCTGAGCAGCGCGGCGCCGAACGCGGTCTGCGATCGGGCCAGCCTGCTCCTGAGCCTGACCATCCGCCCCGCGGACGGCGGCGGCTTCTCGACGGCCGGAACCTGGGCTGCAGGGGTCTCGGCCACCGGTGGCGCCGCGCCGACCTCGGCGGGCGGCGCTGTCGCGCTCGAGTCGGGGGCCGGCGGCGCCTTGGTCGCGGTCTGAACGGCCGCGGTTCCGACCTGACCAGGCGATTCGCCCGACCGGACGGCCTGGCCGCGGCGTCGCCTTCGCGGCGCGAGCAGCGCGCCGCCACCGGCGATCAGAACGACGAGAACGACCCCGACGATGATGAGAACTGTTTCCATGACGGCTTCAAGTCTGGCAGACGCTCGCCACCAACCAAGCCAGTCGCCCTCACAGCCATGACGAACCATGATCGCGAAGGATTCGAGGTCCGGCCGCCGGGCCGGCCGAACCAGAATCCTTCGCGATCATGGAAGTCACGCGGGCTCGCGCTCGCGCAGGCGCTGGCTGATGACGGCGGAGACCCCGTCAGAGCGCATACTCACCCCGTACAGGGAGTCGGCGACCTCCATCGTCCGCTTCTGGTGCGTGACGATGATGAGCTGCGAGCTCGACCTGAGCTCATCGAAGATGTCGAGCAGCCGCCCGACGTTGGTGTCGTCGAGCGCCGCCTCGACCTCGTCCATTACGTAGAACGGCGACGGCCGCGCTTTGAAGATTGCCAGCAGGAACGCGATCGCGGTCAGCGAGCGCTCGCCGCCGGACAGCAGCGACAGCCGCTTGACCCGCTTGCCAGGCGGCCTGGCCTCGAATTCGATCCCGGTCGCCAGCATGTCGTCGGGCTCCGTCAGCACCAGCCTGCCCTCGCCGCCAGGGAACAGCCGCGCGAAGATCGCCTCGAACTCGCGCGCCGTGTCCGCGTAGGCGTCGGCGAAGACTTGCTGCACCCGGTCGTCGACCTCCTTGACGACGGTGAGCAGGTCCTTGCGCGTCTTGCGCAGATCTTCCAGCTGCGTGACCAGGAACGCGTGCCGCTCCTCCAGCGCCGCGAACTCCTCGAGCGCGAGCGGGTTGACCTTGCCGAGCTGGTCGAGCTGACGCTGCGCCACGTCCGCCCTGCGCTGCTGCTCGTCCCGGTCGTAGGCCGCAGCGGGCTCATCGTCAGAGCCAGACGGCACGGGCACGCCGGGGCCGTACTCGGCGACCAGCGCCTCGACGTCGATGGCGAAGTCCTCGGCCGCCTTCGCCTCGACCTGCTCGAGCCGAAGCCGTCGCCCCGCCCTGGCCACCTCGACGCCATGCACCGCGTCGACCACCTTGTCCAGCTGCGCTGACGTGTCCCTGATCAGCACCCTGATTTTCTTCAACTCGTCATCACGGCCCTGGTAGGCGACCTCGGCCTGTTGCCGCTCCTCATCAGCCAGCCGCAGCGACCGCTCGATCGAGGCAAGCGCGAACTTCGCGCCGGTCGCGACTGCGGCAGCGATCCGCGCCTCGGCGGCGCGCCGCTTCGCCCGCTCGGCCGCCCTGGCGATGGCCTGACGCTCGGCCACCGCTGACGACGCCAGCGCGTCGGCTCGCCCGCTGATCGCGCGGAGCCGCTCCTCGACGGTCCGCACCTCGAGCCTGGCGTCCATCTCGGTGCTCCTGGCGGCGGCTGCGCTGTCCGCGAGCGCCTGCCGCGACCCGCCGCGGAACCGCCGGCCCTGCTCGCCGGACCCGCCCTGCCCGCCGTCGCCGCGCTGCCCGCCGTCCCGCTCGGCGCCCGCGTCCTCCTCGTCGCCGTCGAGCTGCCCGGTCGCGCCCGCGCGGCGCGCGTTCGCCGCGTCCTGCCCGCCGGGGCCTGACTCTGCGGCGATCTTCGCCTCGATGTCGGCGAGCTGCGTCCTGCTCTTCTCGGCCGAACGGTCCGCCGCGGCGATGGCCGCCACGAGCCGGCCGGCCTCATCCTGCGCGGCCCGGGCTGCGCCGGCGAGCGCGCCAAGCTGGCCGGAGACCTCGGCCGCCGCGGCGTCAACTTCCCGCAGCGCGGCCTGCGCCTGCGCGAGGAGCTGCCGTGCCTGGTCCTCTTCCTCCGCGGCCCCGGCCAGCTCGCGCTCCGCGCGCTGCGCAGCCAGCTCAGCGTCCGCGTGCTGCCTGGCCGCCTGCTGGGCCGCCGCCCGCAGCCCGAGCACGCTCTGCCCGTCGGCCGAGCCGCCCCGCGCCCAGTGCGCGCCCAGCAGATCACCATCGGCGGTAACGACGGCGACCGAAGGATCAGCCTGAACGAGCTCAAGCCCGGTCGCCAGGTCAGGCACGACAAGCACCCCGGCAAGCAGCTGCTCGACGGCGGCCGCCAGCTCACCTGGTGCCTTAACAAGATCTAGAGCAGGGGTAACGGAACGCACCAGCCCGTCGCCCTCGCCTCCGCTGGCCTCGCTGCGCTGCCAGCCAGGCCGCGCCTGCGCGCGGCCGGCGTCCGTGCCTCGCTCGGCGCGGCCGTCGGCAATGACCAGGTCGGCGCGCCCGGCCTGACCGGCACGGAGCATCCGCAGGATGTCAGCCGCGGACCCGACGTCGGTGACGGCGATGGCGGCGGCCGAGCTGCCGAGCGCGGCCGCGATCGCCTCAGCTGCCCCGTCGGCGACGGTGATCAGCTCGGCGAGCGGCCCGAGCACCCCGGGGAACCTGCTGCCCTCTGCCAGCAGCACAGCGGAGGCGTCGTCGCCGCTGCGCACCGCCTCGCCGAGCGCGGCGGCCCGTGCGCCGAGCCCGGCGCGCTGGTCACTGAGCTCGTGCTCGGCCTTGCGGAGCCTGCCAAGCTGAGCCGACGCGGCCTTGACGGCGGCGGCGGCGCGTTCGTGCGCCGCGACAAGCTCGGCCCGGTCTTCGTCCCGGCCGCCGTAGGCGTCCTGGAGCTCCGCATACTGCCGCTGCGCCTTCCCGGCCCGTGCGCGCGCGGCGGCGAGCACGGCGGCGAGCCTGCCCGCTTCTTCCTGGGCGGCTGCCAGCCGGCTCCTCGCGGCGCCTGCCTGGCCGCGCAGCCTGGCGAGCCGCTCGGCCCGTTCGGCAGCGGCCTTCGCGTCTGCGGCGATCTTGCGCTCGGTCTCGGCGAGCGCGGCCTCGGCTGAGGTCCGCGCCGAGACGGCGCTGGCTAGCTGCTGGCGCGCGGTTCGCAGCCGGTCACCCAGCGCCCGCTCCTGCTCGCGCAGGCCAGCGGCCTCGCGCTCGAGCTCGTCGGGGTCGCGCCCCGGCCTGGCGCTCTCGGGCGGCGCTGACAGGTGGGTGTGCCGCTCAGCGGCCAGGTCGGCGACGGCCCTGAGCCGCTCGGCCAGCCCGCCGAGCGTGAAGAACGTCTCCTGCGCGACGGCCAGCCGTGGCGCGTGTTGCTGCTCGGCCGCCTCGAGCTCAGCCTCCCGCTGCCGCGCCCTGGTGAGCGTCGTATCGAGCTCGGCGCGGAGCGCCGCAGCGGCGGTCTCGTCGGCTTCGTCCCTGGCCAGCTCGCCGGACAGCGTGATGCAGTCGTCCGCGAGCAGCCTGAGCCTGGCGTCGCGCAGGTCAGCCTGGATCACGGCCGCCTTGCGTGCCAGCTGCGCCTGCCGGCCGAGCGGCTTGAGCTGGCGGCCGAGCTCGGTGGTCAGGTCGACCAGCCTGGTCATGTTGGCCTGCATGGCATCGAGCTTGCGCAGCGCCTTTTCCTTGCGCCTGCGGTGCTTGAGTACTCCCGCCGCTTCCTCGATCAGCGCCCGCCGCGCGTCAGGGCCGGCGTTGAGGATGTCGTCCAGGTGCCCCTGGCCGACGATGACGTGCATCTCGCGGCCGAGACCGGTGTCGGAGAGCAGCTCATGGACGTCGAGCAGGCGGCACTGGTTGCCGTTGATCGCGTACTCGCTCTGCCCGGTGCGGAACAGCAGCCGGCTGATGGTGACCTCGGCGTACTCGATCAGCAGCGCGCCGTCGCTGTTGTCGATGGTCAGCGTGACTTCGGCCCTGCCGAGCGCCTGACGGCCCGACGTGCCGGCGAAGACGACGTCCTCCATCTTGCCGCCGCGCAGCGGTTTGACACCCTGCTGGCCCATCACCCA
>WNGJ01031310.1_pt1 | contig 14572 bp, 11 predicted proteins | sample 5400611 | NCBI WGS metagenome assembly WNGJ01 (sample SAMN13153375, study PRJNA577476) | soil metagenome | isolation source: 40 cm soil or saprolite under Garry oak tree replicate 1 | place: USA:California | collected 2016-06-15
GTGAGCAGGTCGGGATCGCCGCCGTCGCGGACGACGAGCGTGTCCTCGATCCGGACGCCGCCGCGGCCGGGGAGGTAGACCCCGGGCTCGACGGTGACGGCCATCCGGTCGGCGAGTGTACCCGCGCCGAGAGGGCTTACGGTCGGCGCCTCGTGGACCTCGAGCCCGACGCCGTGCCCCAGGCCGTGCGCGAACGCGTCCCCACGCCCGGCGGCGGCGATCACGTCGCGGGCCGCGGCGTCGACCGCCTTCACGTCGGCACCCGGTGCCAGCGCTTCCCGGCCGGCCTGCTGCGCGGCCCGGACCAGGTCGTACACCTCGCGCTGCCACTGCGCCGGCTGGCCGAGCACGAACGTCCGGGTCATGTCCGAGTGGTAGCCGCCGTACGTGGCGCCGAAGTCGAGCTTGAGCAGGTCGCCACGCTCCAGCACCCGACCGGTGGGCCGGTGGTGCGGGATGGCGGAGTTGGCCCCGGCCGCGACGATGGTCTCGAACGACGTCGCCTCGGCGCCCAGGGCGAGCATCCTGGCGTCCAGGTCACGGCCGATCTGCCGCTCGCTCCGGCCGGGACCGATGCCACCCGAGGCCAGCAGGTCGGCCAGTGCCCGGTCGGCGATGGCGCAGGCCTCGCGGAGCAGCGCGACCTCGACCTCGTCCTTGATCGCCCGCAGCACCTCGACCGCCTGCCCGATGCTCACGAGCTCGGCCCCGCCGGCCCGCTCGACCAGGGTGGCGTGCAGGTCGACGGTCACGTCGTGCGACTCGAACCCGAGCCGGCGGTAGGCGTCCGTCCCGGCGCGGCCGGCGAGCGCGGCCGCGCTCGCCCGCTCGATCAGCAGCTCGACGTCCGGGGCCTGCTGGCCGGCCTGCGTGGTGTAGCGCCCGTCGGTGCACAGCACGTCCGGCCGGTCCGGGCCGGCCGGCACGAGCAGGGCGCCGTTGGAGCCGGTGAATCCGGTCAGGTAGCGGACGTTGACCAGCCGGGTGATGAGCGCGGCGTCGAGGCCGGCTGCGCCCACCGCAGCGCGGAGCCGGTCCCGCCGCGCGCGGTACGACGTCTCGGGCATGCCGGAGACGCTACCCGTGCGTCGGCCGGGGACGCCCGTGCGCGTACCCGGAGAGGGACCCGCGGCCCCCGCGCCCCTCGCATCGATCGCCTCGGCGCGCCACTCCCGTGCACCGCGCGGTTGGGTTCCGCCGGACCAGCCGGCCGGCACAGGATCAAGACGACGCCGGTCCGCTTGCGTGCTCGGCACAGCCGCGCTCGGCCGTCCGGCTCGGCGCCTCCGGTCAGGCACCCACCTCGGCCCAGGCGGCCTCGAGCAGCGCCGGGTCCGGGTCGGCCAGGATCGCCGGGCGGGCGAGCCCGTCCAGCACGACGAAGCGGAGCACGGACCCGCGCGCCTTCTTGTCCACCCGCATCGCCTCGCGTAACGCCGGCCACGCATTCCGCTCGTACGCCGTGGGCAGGCCGAGCCCGGCCAGCACGGTCCGGTGCCGGTCCGCGGTCGCGGCGTCCAGCCGGCCGGCCACGCGGGCGAGGGCGGCGGCGAACACCAGCCCCACCGCGACCGCCTCGCCGTGCCGTACGCGGTAGCGCTCCAGCTTCTCCAGGGCGTGGCCGAGGGTGTGGCCGTAGTTGAGGTACGCCCGCTCACCGGTCTCCCGCAGGTCGCGGGAGACGACATCGGCCTTGACCCGGACCGCCCGCTCGACCAGCTCGCCGGCGGGCGCCCGCACCCCGTCCCGCTCCAGCAGGTCGAGGATCGCCGGGTCGGCGATGAAGCCGCACTTGACCACCTCGGCCAGCCCGGCGACGTACTCGGGGCGCGGCAGCATCGCGAGCGCGGTCAGGTCGCACAGCACGCCGGCCGGCGGGTGGAACGCGCCGACCAGGTTCTTGCCGGCGGCCACGTCGATCGCCGTCTTGCCGCCGATCGCCGCGTCGACCATGCCGAGCAGCGTGGTCGGCAGGTGCACGACGCGGACGCCGCGCAGCCAGGCGGCGGCGACCCAGCCGGCCAGGTCCGTCGTGGCGCCGCCGCCGAGCCCGACCACCACGTCGGTGCGGGTGAAACCGGCCGCCCCGAGCGCGTCCCAGCAGTCGCCGGCGACCGCCAGCGTCTTGGCCGCCTCCCCGTCCGGGATCTCCAGCGGGAGCACGGCGGTCGCGTGCGCGCGGAGCAGCGCGGTCAGCTCGGCGGCCCGGGCACGCAGTGCGGGCGGGTGCACCAGCGCGACCCGCTCGGCGCCGGCGAGCAGCGCGGGCAGCTCGCCGTCCAGGCCGTGGCCGACGACGACGTCGTAGCCCGGCGCGTCGCCGGTCCCCGCCACGGGCACCCGCACCGGTCCCGGCGCGGTGGAGTCGGGGAAGGCGGGGCCAGCGGCACGGGGCCCAGCGGCACGGGGCCCCGCGGCGCTGGGTCCCGCGGCAGGCACCGCGCCGGCAGGGTCGGCGCTGGGACCGGCGGCGGTGGGCTGCGCGGCGCGCGGCTCCGCGGCGGCGGCGCCGGCGGCAGGGGGCGGCAGGGCACTCGGCTCGGCGGGCACCGCGGCGGCGGGTGGGGTGCGGGTCATGCCCGCTCGGCGGCAGGCAGCACCGCCAGGACGGCGTCGGCCACCTCGTCCGGGGTCAGCTCGTCGGTCTCGACGACCGCGGAGGCGACCGACCGGTAGAGCGGCAGCCGCGCGTCCAGGAGCGCGCGCAGCTGAGCCCGGGGGTTGCCGAGCAGCAGCGGCCGGTCCCGGTTCATGCCGATCCGGCGGACCGCGGCCGGGACGCCGACGGACAGGAAGACCACCCGGTGCGCGGCCAGCAGCCGGCGGGTCTCCTCGGCCAGGATCGACCCTCCGCCGAGGCCGAGGATTCCGTCGTGGCTGCTGAGCGCATCGGCCACCGCGGCCCGCTCCAGGGCGCGGAAGGCCGGCTCGCCGTCGTCGACGAAGATCTCCGCGATCGGCCGGCCCGCCCTGGCCACGATGTCGGAGTCGGTGTCCCGGAACGTGACCCCGAGTCGCTCCGCCAGCAGGGTCCCGACCGTCGTCTTGCCGGCCGCCGGCGGCCCGACCAGGACGAGCAGGGGCATCACTTCACCACCAGGGTGTCGAGGTAGCCACGGGCGTTGCGCGCCGTCTCGGCCACCGAGTCTCCGCCGAACTTCTCCAGCACCGCGCCCGCCAGCACCAGCGCGACCATCGCCTCGGCCACCACGCCCGCGGCCGGGACCGCGCAGACGTCCGAACGCTGGTTGATCGCGACCGCCGCCTCGCCGGTCGCCACGTCCACCGTGTCCAGGGCCCGTGGCACCGTCGAGATCGGCTTCATCGCGGCCCGGACCCGCAGCGGCTCGCCGGTGCTGATGCCGCCCTCGGTGCCGCCGGACCGGCCGGTGCGCCGGCGCAGGCCCTCCGGCCCGCGCTCGATCTCGTCGTGCGCGGCCGAGCCGCGGCGGCGGGCCAGCGCGAAGCCGTCGCCCAACTCGACCCCCTTGATCGCCTGGATGCCCATCAGCGCGGCGGCGAGTCGGGAGTCGAGCCGGCGGTCCCAGTGCACGTGGCTGCCCAGCCCCGGCGGCAGCCCGTACGCCACCACCTCGACCACCCCGCCGAGCGTGTCGCCGTCGCGGCGCGCCGCGTCGATCTCCGCGATCATGGCGCCCGCCGTGGCCGGGTCGGCGCAGCGTACGGGCGAGGCGTCGACCGCGTCACGGTCGTCCGGACCGGGCAGCACGCCGTCGGGTGCGGCCACGGCGCCGATGCCCACCACGTGCGAGAGCACCGACACGTCGAGCGCCTGCTCCAGGAACGCGCGGGCCACCGCGCCGAGGGCCACCCGGGCCGCGGTCTCCCGCGCGCTGGCCCGCTCGAGCACCGGGCGCGCGTCGTCGAAGCCGTACTTCTGCATGCCGGCCAGGTCGGCGTGGCCCGGCCGCGGGCGGGTCAGCGGCGCGTTGCGGGCGAGCCCTTCGAGCTCGGCCGCGGGTACCGGGTCCGGGCTCATCACCCGCTCCCACTTCGGCCACTCCGTGTTGCCGATGCGCACCGCCACCGGGCCGCCCAGGGTCCGGCCGTGCCGCCTCGTCGGTGCTGATCCCGACGCCCGCGGGCAGGCCCTCCAGCACGGCGACGAGAGCCGGGCCGTGCGACTCCCCCGCGGTCAGCCAGCGCAGCACGGCACCGATGGTGCCATGCTCAGCCCACCCCGTTCACGGAGAGGTATGCATCAAGTAGGTTCCGGCCGGCCACGACGGCCAGCAGGCCACCGGCGACCAGCCACTGGCCGAACGCCATCTCGTCCTTCCAGCCGGCGCGGCGCAGCGCGAGCAGCACGACCGCCGCCACCGAGCCGATGAGGAAACCGAGGAACACCCCGACCACGACCTGTCCCCAGCCGAGCCAGCCGAGGTAGAGGCCGAGCAGGCCGAGCAGCTTGACGTCGCCGAGGCCGAGGCCGCCGCCGGGGGCGGCCAGCGCGACGAGCAGGGCGAGCCCGCCGACAACGAGCACGGCGAGCAGCGCCCGGCCGAGCGCGCTCCGGTCGTCCTCGGCGGCGGAGGCGACGGCGAGGAGTGCGAGGCCGACCGGGTACGACGGGAGCGTCAGCCGGTCCGGCAGCCGGCGGCAGTCCAGGTCGATCACCGCGAGGACGACGCCGACCGCGCCCAGCCAGAGGTAAGCGGGCAGCTCGGGCTCGGCGCCCACGGCCGCTCCGACGGCGCCGAGCACGGCCGCGGCGAGGGCGGTGACGACGACGGTCCGCCGCCGACTGGCGGGGACGCCGCGCCAGCCACCCGGTGCGAGGACCGGCCCGTCCGCCGGCATCCGCAGCGTCAGCCCGGCCAGGAACGGGCCGAGGAGCAGGCCGAGCAGCCCGCTCCCGACCCCGACCGTGGTCGACATGGGCGGACACGCTACCGGCGCACCGCCGGAGGCCGGGCGGGCCGTCCACACCCTCGCCGCGGCTGCGTCTCTGCTCCGCCTCGCGATGCAGAGCCGGTGGCCGGGGTGGCTGGGCCTCTACCCCGCCTCCGCCTCTGCTCAGCCTCCGCCTCTGCCCCGCCTCGGTCTCTGCTCCGCCCAACGACGCAGTGCCGGAAGCCAGCCGTGGGCTGCGTCTCTGCTCCGGCGTGCGAAGCAGAGACGCAGCCCGGCGGTGCGGGTTGCGCCGCCGCGGCGCCGCTCAGCAGAGGCCGGCGGCGACGCACCTGGCCTTGGCGGCGTTGAACTGGTCCCGGTCGTCGGTGAACAGGTGCCGGCCGCTCCCGTCGGCCTCCAGCACGTAGTAGAGCCACGGGCCTGCGGCCGGAGCCGCCGCGCCGCGCACCGAGTCGAGTCCCGGGTTGGCGATCGGCGTCGGCGGCAGCCCCTTGACCAGCCGGTTGTTGTACGGGGTCCGCTTCGCCAGGTCCGCCGCGGTCAGCACACCGCTGCTGCGGCCCAGCCCGTAGAGCACCGCGGCGTCGACGCCGAGGTAGTAGTCCTGGTCCAGCCGGTTGTAGATCACCCGGGCCACCTTCGCCCGCTCGTCGGCCCGGCGGGTCTCCTTTTCTACCAGCGACGCCACGATGAGCAGCCGGTAAGGGTCGAGGCCGAGGTCCGCGGCGCGGCCGGACAGCCCCGAGGCGTCGACGTTCTGCTTGTACGTCGACACCATCGAGCGCAGCAGCTCCGTGGCCGACGTGCCGGGGTCCACCCGGTAGGTGCTCGGGAACAGGAAGCCCTCGAGGCGGCCCTTCGCGTACGCCGGGAGGCCGAGCGAGGTGGTGTCCTTCGCCGCGGCCTCCAGGTCGGCCAGCGGCAGGCCGGCCTTCTCGGCGACCAGCTTCAGGGTCGCAGCGACCGTCAGCCCCTCCGGGATCGTCACCTTCGACAGCACCCGGGCGGCCGGATCGAGCATCAGCGCCAGCGCGGCGGCGCCGCTCATCTGCCGGCGCAGCCGGTAGGTCCCCGGCTGGATGCCGACGGAGCGTGGATCGCTCTTGGCGGCCTGCCGGAACGCCTTCTCGCTCTTCACCACGCCCTTGCTGAGCAGGGTCGCCGCGATGTCGGTCGCCGTGTCCCCCGGCTCGACCCGCACGAGCACCGACCCGGTGCCCTCGCCCTGGTAGTCCCCCGCCGTACTGAACCGGCCGAGCAGCGAGCGACCACCGAGAAGGGCACCCGCGCCCAGCCCGGCGATGACCAGCAGCGCGAGGAGCGGGACGACCCGGCGTCGGCGCCGGCGGCGCCGACGGTAGGACTCCTCGCGGCGGCGGTCGGACCGGCTGGGCCGGTCGTACGGGTCCTGGGCGAAGAACCCGAGGTCCTGGTGAGCTCGGTAGTTCACTGTGCTCTCCGGGCGCCGTCCAGCCACCCTTGCAGTATGAGGACGGCGGCCGAACGGTCAACGACCGAACGTCCCTTACGTCCCCTTGTGCCCGCCTCTGCCAGCCGCCGGGTAGCGGCAACAGTTGTCAGTCTTTCGTCAGACAGACGGACAGGAATCGGATCGATACGCTCCGCGAGTGCTGCCGCGTACTCCCGGGCCGCCCGCGCCGCCGGGCCGTGCTTGCCGGACAGCGACTTCGGCAGGCCGACGATCACCTCGACGGCCTCCCGGTCGCGCACCAGCCGGGCCAGCCGGGCCAGGTCCGCGCCGCCGGCTCGGTCGCGCGCCAGCGTCGCCAGCGGCGAGGCGAGCACGCCCCCGGGGTCGCTCGCGGCGACGCCGACCCGGACCGTGCCGACGTCGACGCCGATGCGGACCCCGTCCGTCCAGCCTCCCTCGGCGGGCGGCCCGTCCCGCTCGGTGCCGGCCTGATCCGCTCCCGGATCGCTCACGCGGACCCGCCGACCCGCTGCCGGATCACGTGCTCGATCAGCAGCAGGGCCTCCGGGATGCCGTCCGGGTCGGTACCGCCGCCCTGCGCGAGGTCGTCCTTGCCGCCCCCGCGTCCGCCGACCGTCGGCGCCATCGCCGTGACCACGTCACCGGCCGAGATGCCGCGGACCCGGGCCACCTCGTTCGTGGCGACCACGAACGACACTCGACCGTCCACCCGGGACACCAGCGCGACCACGCCCGGCCGGCCCGGGTCGAGCCGGCCGCGCACGTCCAGGGCGAGCGTGCGCAGCTCGCCGCTGCCCAGCCCGCCTGGCACCTCCGCGGCGACCACCCCGACGCCGGCCACGTCCCGCGCCGCCGCCGCCAGCGCGCCGGCACCGGCCAGCACCGACTCGGCACGCAGCCGCTCCAGCTCCTTCTCCGCGGTGCGCAACCGGTCCACGAGCGACTGGACCCGCTCCGGCACCTGGTCGGCCGGCGCCTTGAGCGCATCGGCGAGCCCGGTGACCAGCAGGTGCTCGCGGGCCAGGAAGCGGAAAGCGTCCAGCCCGACCAGCGCCTCCACCCGGCGTACCCCGGAGCCGATGGACGCCTCGCTGAGCAGCTTCACCAGCCCGATGTGCGAGGAGCGGGGGACGTGCGTGCCGCCGCACAGCTCACGCGAGTAGTCGCCGATCTCGACGATTCGCACCTGGTCGCCGTACTTCTCGCCAAACATCGCCAGCGCGCCGATCCGGCGGGCCTCGTCCTGCGAGGTGAGGAAGGCCTGCACCTCCAGGTCCCGCGCGAGCACCTCGTTGATCTCCTCCTCGACGTCGGTGAGCACCGACGTCGGCACGCCCGTCGGCGAGGAGAAGTCGAACCGGAGGCGGCCCGGCGCGTTGAGCGAGCCTGCCTGCGCCGCGCTGTCGCCGAGCGCCCCCCGCAGCGCGCTGTGCAGCATGTGGGTGGCGGAGTGGCTGCGCGACACCGAGCGCCTGCGGTCCACGTCCACCGCCGCGTGCGCCTCGTCGCCGGGCCGTAGCGCACCGGACAGCACCCGCGCGCGGTGCACGGTCAACCCGGGCACCGGCTGCTGCACGTCGAACACATCGAGCTCCGCGTCCCGGGAGCCGGAGCGGACCGCGATGCGGCCGGTGTCGGCCAGCTGGCCGCCGCCCTCGGCGTAGAATGGGGTCGCGTCCAGCACGACCTCGACCTCGTCGCCCTCGCCGGCCTCGGGGAGCGCCGTCCCGCCGGACAGCAGGCCGGTGACCCGGGCCTCCTGCTCGGTCTCCGTGTAGCCGGTGAAGCGCGACCCGCCCGCCGAGTCGAGCACCGCCCGGTACGCCGACACGTCCGAGCCACCGGTCTTGCGTGCCTGCGCGTCCGCCTTCGCCCGCTGCCGCTGCTGGGCCATCAGCCGCCGGAAGCCGTCCTCGTCGACCGACAGGCCCTGCTCGGCCGCCATCTCCAGGGTCAGGTCGATCGGGAAGCCGTACGTGTCGTGCAGCTGGAAGGCCCGGTCGCCGGGCAGCTGGCTGCCGCCGGCCTGCTTCGTCTCCCGCACCGCCGTCTCCAGGATCGCGGTGCCCGAGCGCAGCGTCTGCGCGAACGCCTCCTCCTCGCCATAGGCGTAAGTCGATATGCGGGCGAAGTCTGTCGCCACCTCCGGGTACGACGGAGCCATGCGGTCGCGAGCGACCGGCAGCAGCTCGGACAGGATCGGCCCGCGGTGGCCGAGCAGCCGGACCGAGCGGATCACCCGGCGCAGCAACCGGCGCAGGACGTAGCCGCGCCCCTCGTTGGACGGCGTGACCCCGTCGGCGAGGATCATCAGCGCGGACCGGACGTGGTCGGCGACCACCCGCAGCCGGACGTCGGCGTCGTGATCCTCGCCGTACCGCTTGCCGGTGATCTCCGCCGCCCGCTGCAGGATCGGGAAGACCTCGTCGATCTCGTACAGGTTTTCCTTGCCCTGCAGCAGGACGGCCATCCGCTCGACGCCCATGCCGGTGTCGATGTTCTTCGCCGGCAGCTCGCCGAGGATCGGGTAGTCCTCCTTGCCCGACCCCGGCCCCCGCTCGTACTGCATGAACACGAGGTTCCACACCTCGAGGTAGCGCTCCTCGTCGACGGCCGGCCCGCCGTCCGGCCCGTGCTCCGGGCCGCGGTCGAAGTAGATCTCCGAGCACGGGCCGCACGGGCCGGGCACGCCCACGTAGCCGCCGTCGTCCTGGGAGGTGGTGAGCAACTCCCAGGCGTACGCGATCGCGCCTTCCTTGAAGTAGTCGCCGAACGAGAAGTTGCCGGCCATCTGGAAGAACGTGCCGTGCCGGGTCGTCTTGCCGACCTCGTCGATGTCGAGGGTGCGCACGCACTTCTGCACGCTGGTCGCCCGCTTGACCGGCGGCGGCACCTCGCCCTGCAGGTAGGGCTTGAACGGGACCATGCCGGCGTTGACGAACAGCAGCGTCGGGTCGTCCAGGATCAGGCTCGCGCTGGGCACGACGGTGTGCCCGTTCTGCTCGAAGAAGCGCAGGAAGCGCTGCTTGATCTCCGCGGACCTCACCGGAAGTCCTCGGGCTTCGCGCCGAGCCGCCCGTCGATGCCGGTGCCCTCGAGCAGCTCGGACTCGCGCGTCGCCATGCCCTCGCGCACCTCGTCGGCGAAGTCGCGGACCGCATCGGCGACGCCCTGCAGCGACCCGGCGACACCCTTGGGCGTGAAGGCCTCCGCGGTGCGGGAGAGCTTGCGCACCACGAGGGCTCCCACCGTGATCCCCAGCGCCAGCCAGAACAGCCGCTTCACCCTGTCTCCTCCCGTGCCGCGATCGCCGCCGCTCGAGCGGCCTCGCCTTCCATGGTCCGCCTTCGATGGTCCGCCTTCGCTCGTCCTCGCCACCGCGACGGCATTGCCGCCGCCCGGCTGGTCCCGGTCCGACCGCCGGCTCAGGCGGGTGCCTCGACGCCGGACCGGCCGCGGTCCCAGCCGGTCACATCCCGGCCCGGCGGGCGGCACGCCGGGCCTGCCGGTCGGCCTTGGCGGCACGCTTCGCCGCCCGCTCCGCCTCCGCCCGGCGCCGGTTCTGGGCCGCGCGGCGAATGCCGTACGAGAACGCGGCCACCTTGATCGCCGGCCCGCCGAGCGTCGTGGCGAACACCGACGACAGCGCGGCCGCGTTGCTCGTCACCGCCTGCGCGTTCTGGGTGATCCCCTCGACCCGCTCCAGCTCCTTGTTCACCTGGTGGACCGTGGTCGCCGCACCGGCGAGCAGCGGCTGGGCACCCTCGTGCGCCTTGCGGATCGCCAGCGTCGCCTCGTCCAGGGTCCGGCCCAGCTTGAGGATCGGCACGGCCAGCAGCAGCACGAGCAGCACGAACGCCACGGCCGCGACGAGCGCGGCGATCTCCCCAGCGGACACGCGCGGCTCTCCTCATCCCGGGTCGGTCACGGACCGCCAGACCTTACCCCCTTGCCGCGACGCCACCCGGCACCGTCGGGGGCCGCAGGGTCCACACGGTCATCGCCGCCCGACCACGTCCACCACCGCGACCGCGCCGTGATCGAAGCCGCTAAGGCGCGTCGCCGGGCTGCGCCGCAGCCTCCTCCGGCGCCGGGAGCCGGACAGCCGGGTCGCCGAGCTCGGCCCGGTCCGCCACGGACGGGACGGCGGGGTCGCAGCGCGGCCGCCAGCCGTCGGTCGCGGTGCCCGGGGCAGCGTCCGGTGGACCGTCGGGGGCGGCCGGAGGCAAGGCGGCGCCACGCAGCAGCGCACGCAGCCGCGCGATCCGCTCCGCCGCGTCCCGCTCCGCGCCGTGGTCAGTGGGTGCGTAGTAGTTGCGGCCGACGACCGGGTCCGGCGCGTACTGCTGGCGGACGACGCCACCGGGGAAGTCGTGGGCGTAGCGGTAGCCGCGGCCGTGCTCGAGCCGCCTCGCGCCCGGGTAGTGCGCATCGCGCAGGTGCACCGGGACCGGCCCGGCCAGCCCGGCCTTCACGTCGGCCTGCGCGGCGCCGAGCGCGGCGATCACCGCATTGGACTTCGGCGCCATCGCCAGGTGGATCACCGCCTGAGCCAGGATGATCCCCGCCTCGGGCAGACCGACCAGCTGGGTCGCCTGCGCGGCCGCCACCGCCAGCGGCAGCGAGGTCGGGTCGGCCTCGCCGATGTCCTCGCTGGCGAGGATCATCATCCGCCGGGCGATGAACCGCGGGTCCTCGCCCGCCTCGATCATCCGGGCCAGGTAGTGCAGCGCCGCGTCGACGTCGGACCCGCGCATCGACTTGATGAAGCCGCTGGCCACGTCGTAGTGCTGGTCGCCGTCGCGGTCGTAGCGCACCGCAGCCCGGTCGACCGCCGCCTCCAGCGTGGCCAGGTCGATCCGGTCCGCGCCGCGGGCCTGCGCGGCGCCGGCGCCGGCCTCCAGCGCGGTCAGCGCCCGCCGCGCGTCACCCCCGGCGATCCGCACGACGTGGTCGAAGGCGTCAGCATCGAGCCGCAGCGCGCCGCCCAGCCCGCGCTCGTCGGCCAGGGCCCGCCGCACGACGACCCGGATGTCCTCGTCGGTCAAGGGCTCCAGCGTGAGCAGCAGCGAGCGGGACAGCAGCGGGGAGACCACCGAGAAGAACGGGTTCTCCGTGGTCGCCGCGACCAGGGTCACCACCCGGTCCTCCACCGCGGCGAGCAGCGAGTCCTGCTGGGTCTTGGAGAAGCGGTGCACCTCGTCGATGAACAGCACGGTCTGCCGGCCGGACATGCCGAGGTCGCGCTTGGCCTCCTCGATGACCGCGCGGACTTCCTTGACCCCCGCGTTCAGCGCGGACAGCGGCACGAAGCGGCGGCGGGTCGCGTGCGAGACCACGTGCGCGATCGTGGTCTTGCCGGTGCCGGGCGGTCCCCAGAGGATGAGTGACATCGGTGCGTCGCCGTCGACCAACCGCCGCAGCGGCGTGCCCGGTCCCAGCAGGTGCCGCTGCCCGACCATCTCGTCCAGCGTGCGGGGGCGCATCCGCACCGGCAGCGGCGCGTTCGCGGCGACGGCATCGTCCGCGGCGGCGTCGAACAAGGTCACGCGCCGACCGTACGCCGAGGCTACGACGGTCCTCCGGCCCGCGACGCACTGTCGCCGCGGCGCCGGTCTGCCGATCCCGGCGCCGCTCGCCGGGAACCGGGGCCGCCGCCCGCCGCGGACCGGCGGCACCGGCGCGCATCGACACGGTGTGCTGGCCGCCCGGGCCGGTGCCTTCCCCGGATCACCTGGCGGGGTGGCACGAACTCGTGCGGCGGCGTACTGCGAGAGCACGACGCGGTCGGGGATGCTGAGGCGGTGTTCGCGCGGATCGGCGGGTTCTGCGTCCGGCGGCGGTGGCTGGTGCTTTCGGCCTGGGTGCTGCTGGTCGCGGCCGGTGGCGCGGCGTCCGGACCGGTCTTCGACCGTCTCGCCAGCGGCGAGGGCAGCAACCGTTTCGAGTCGGTCCAGGGGTACCGGGTGCTCGGCGACAACTCACCGTACGGCGACCGGCTCCTCGGCCTGATCGATGACGTGCGGATGGCCGACGCGACGGTCCGCGCCGAGGTGCTCGCGGCGGCGCGCGACATCGCGGCGCTGCCCGGCGTCGGCCGGGTACTCGATCCGTACTCCGGCGTGCGCGCGGGACTGATGGCGACCGACGGCCGGGCAGGGCTCGTCGTCGTCGACCTCGACCGGAAGACCGGGAGCGATGCGACGCTCGACGAGGTCACCGCCCGGCTGCAGGCGCTGCCCCGGCTGCTGCGTGGCGCGACGGTGAAGATCGGCGGCCGGCCGGTGCTCCTCCACGACGTCAACGAGCAGGTCCGGGCCGACACCGAGCACGCGGAACTGGTCTCGCTTCCGGTCACGCTGGTCGTGATGGTGCTGCTCTTCGGCGGCCTGCTGGCCGCCGGGCTGCCGCTGCTCGGCGCGCTGGCCTCGGTCGGCGGCGCGTTCGTCTGCCTGCTCGGCTTCTCCACGTTCCTCGACCTCGACCCGAACACGGTCCCGGTGGTCACCCTGCTCGGCCTGGGCATCTCGATCGACTACTCGCTGCTGGTCGTCAGCCGGTTCCGGGAGGAGCGAGCCGGCGGCCATGACGTGCTCGCGGCGATCGAGCGCACCGCGGCCACCGCCGGGCGGACGATCACCTTCTCGGCGCTGACGGTCGCGGTCTGCCTGTCCGCGCTGTTCCTCTTCGACGACCCGACCTTCCGCGCGATCGGCGCGGCGGGCACCGCGGTGGTCCTGGTTGCGCTGCTGGCCGCTCTGACCCTGGTGCCCGCGCTGCTGGCGGTGGGCGGCCGCCGCATCCGCGGCGGACGGGCCCTGGCGCCGGACACCGGTTTCTTCTCCTGGCTGGCGAGCACGGTGCAGCGGCGGGCGTGGCCGGTCGCGATCGGCGTCGCGGCGCTGCTGCTGCTCGCCGGCACGCCGCTGCTGTCGGTCAGGGTGCAGAACGGCGGTGCGGACCTGCTGCCGGAGTCGTTCCAGAGCGTGCAGGTGCAGCGCAACGTCGCCGTCCGCTTCCCGGCGGGCGGCACAGCGCCGGTGACCGTCCTCGCGCAGGCGACACCCGCGCAGGTGGACTCGTACCTGGCCGGGCTGGGCGACCTGGTCGACCCTGCCGACGTCGCGGGGGTCGGCCGGGCCGAGCGGCTGGGCGCCTCGAGGTACAGCACCGTCGACGTGACCCCGACAGGTGGGTCGCAGGGCGAGGCGGCGCAGCGGCTGGTGCGGGCGCTGCGCGCGAACCGGACCGGCTTCCGCACTTGGATCACCGGGGACGCCGCCCTGCTGGTCGACTTCTCCTCCTCGATCCTGCGCACGCTGCCGCGGGCGTTCCTGCTGATCGCGGTGGCCGCGTTCGTGCTGCTGTTCCTGATGACGGGCTCGCTGCTGGTCCCGCTGAAGGCGCTGGTGATGAACACCGTGTCGCTCGGCGCCACGTTCGGAGCGTTGGTCTGGGTCTTCCAGTGGGGCAACCTGGAAGGGCCGCTCGGGTTCACCTCGCCCGGGGCGATCGAGACCTGGGTGCCGGTGCTGGTCTTCGCGTTCGCGTTCGGGCTGTCGATGGACTACGAGGTGTTCCTGCTGGCCCGGGTCAAGGAGCTGTACGACGCCGGGCACCGCAGCGACGAGGCGGTTCGGCTCGGGCTGCAGCGCAGCGGGCGGATCATCACGTCGGCGGCGCTGCTCGTCGTGATCGTCTTCGCCGGCTTCGCCGCCGGGCGGATGCTCGGCATCAAGGAGATGGGCTTCGCGCTGGCGACGGCCATCGTGGTCGACGCGACCCTGGTCCGCTGCCTGCTGGTGCCCGCCACGATGACGTTGCTCGGTGACCTCAACTGGTGGGCGCCCGGGCCGCTGCGCCGGCTGCACGACCGGATCGGGCTGCGCGAGGCGGGCCCGCCGGTCGACCAGCCGGCGGCGCCGCAGCCGGCCCGGGCCGGCACGTCCTAGCCGCGCGGACGCCGGTACGGTCCCAGCGCGGTCCGGCTGAGCAACTGGCCGGCGGAGTCGAAGGCCTCGACCACGGCGGATCCGGTGGGCAGCGCGCTGACCCGGACCAGCGCGACGAAGCCCCGACCGGCGCTGCGGGACCCGGGCTTGCCCGGTCCCACCGTGATCACCCGCTCGCCGGAGCCGCCGGCGGCGGGGAGCAGCCGGACCCGGACGATGGCGACGGGCTGGTCGGTGACCACGTGCAGCACCCCGTCGCGGGCGCCGGCGGGCACGCACCGGCGCACCGTGA
>WNGJ01005666.1_pt1 | contig 14569 bp, 21 predicted proteins | sample 5400611 | NCBI WGS metagenome assembly WNGJ01 (sample SAMN13153375, study PRJNA577476) | soil metagenome | isolation source: 40 cm soil or saprolite under Garry oak tree replicate 1 | place: USA:California | collected 2016-06-15
CGCTCCCTCTTCGTCAACGTGCCGGGCATCGTAGCCGTGATCACTTTCGTGGCGGCCATCGTCCTGCTGTTCAGCGGTGCCATCGGCATCGCTTTGACGGCAGGGCTCATGGCGATCCTTACCGTTCTGGTCGGCGCCACGCTTCGTATGGGGCGGTCGGCCTGAGTCGAAGGCCGTTTAACCATCTTCTTGGGCATCGTCACAAAGGGGCGCCGCCGAACTCGAATTCGTTCCCGTCGGGATCACGGTAGGCCGCCTTGCGAACGCCGTTCGAGTAGGTTTCGCGCTCTATTGGGGTGAGTCCACGGTCGGCGATCTGATAGGGATTCTAGCGAACAGATCCACTAGCTTTGCACGGGATTCTAGGCAACCACCATCACGGTCATCCGCAGCCAGATCCAGCCTGCGCCACCTGCGGGCTCAGTGACTGCGGCCCGCAACTTGCGGCTTTGGAATAGAGAAGGTGGGCCGAGGGCGGACTGTAAGGCGGGTTCTGTGTCGGTGAGATCACCCTGCCCGTCCCGAATACGAAACGACACCCAATGACACCTTGCGATTGCGAGCGACTGCGTACTGGCTGCGTACTGGTACGCCCGACTTACTGTATCCCCAGACCTACTCGGGCGCGTATCCCACTACGTATCTGCGCACGACGGACAGGCCTTCCTATTTAGGCGACGCAGTTGAGTCTCGCCGAAATTCCCAACGCATCGCGCTCAACGATTCATCGGTCCCGAAGCCGAAGGCGAGGGCCGGGACGAATCGATAAAGATCGAGAGGCGGTGGGCCCGCTGTTGGTGCGCCTTCGCCATAGAATGCGTCTCCACGTGGCTCCGCGTCCCACGCGTACTTCGTCTTGTAGGCGTCGGCAGCACGCGCCACAGTTGAATGATCCTTCACGCGCAAAGCCGTGCCTTCAATTACCAGATCAAGCGCATCTGCTGCCGCAGTGATGACGCAGTGCGGATCGCGTTTGAGGTTTCGTGCTTTTGCAGTGTTTGGTCCGGCACAGAAATGCAGAGCGCCATCCACCCACACACCAAGCACCGGCATCACGTGGGGCCGACAATCATGTCGGACGGTTGCGATCCAGAACGTATTCGCTCGCCGCAACCGATTCACGGCGTCGTCCCAGGTTGTCTTGGGTCTCAGGTCGTCCGGATAGTAAGGTCGACCGACGACCGCCCCTTGCCTGGCCATCTCGATCCATCCTCCTTGTTTCAGAATTCCTCTCCCCACGCGCGCTCCGGTGTGATCAAGAAGACGACCCGGTCCGATCGCACCGGATAGGGCGTGCCGAGATATTTGTCCGACATTCGATCGATGATCGTCCACGCGCGATCACCATCAACGCGCTCGAGGACCCGGCCGCGGACCTGGGCCATTCGATTCGGCATCTTGCGGTCGGTAATGGAAATCGCGATACGGGGATCCCGCTCGAGGTTGCGCGCCTTCTGTGACCGCGGACCAGTGAGGAAGGCGATCCGGTCACCATCCATTGCCACCCACACTGGCACTGTGTGGGGGCTGCCATCCGGGAGGATCGTCGCCACGTGCCCGTAATTGGCACCTTCGATCAGGGAGCAGACCGCGTCAGGAAGCTTGATCATTCTCGCGATCCATATGTCGAGATCGGCACGGCGTACCCGCTAATCAGCAACTTCACGCATTGAGGTCCTTGACGAAGCGCAACTCGCGGATTCGCACGCCGCGGAAGTCCGATACGCGGTCTGAACCGTCGCGGCGGTACCCAGCAGCCATGTAAACGGCAAGTGCCCGCTCGTTCTGCTCGTGCACGAACAGGAATGCCACCCCGCAACCGGCAGCACGAAGCGCATCGTCGGCAGCGGCGAGAAGCCTCCGGCCAATCCCGCGACCGGCGTGGGCGGGATGCACAAAGAGCAAGAACATCTCACCAACCGCCGGATGGACTGCTGTGTAGCCGATGACGCCTCCCGCTTCGTCGACGGCGACTAAAAGCAAGTTCGGCGGCTCGTGATCGGCGACGAGCTGGATCCAGTCCTCGGCCGTAAACATGGACTCGGCGACGAGCTTGCCCAGATAGGTCCAGCCCGCAAGGACCGCTGCGTCAAAAACGGCTCCAATTGCCGTGGCGTCCCCGGGAACAGCACGTCGAACCTTGATGCCTGCCGCGTCGGCACCGGCCTCGGTACTTGTTGTTGTCGGGCCAACGGCCTTTGCAGCGGCGACGCGTCCCAGAGCGTCGAGGATGCTCGTCCAGCCGCGCTCGAATTCGTCCCGCCGTGCGACGTCCGTGAAGCCGCTCTGGATGAGCGTCATCTGCGTCCCCTTGCCTGCCGGCTCGAAGATGACGCGGACGTGTGTATCCATACGGGAGCCGTCCGCCAAGACCATCGTCGATCGGTACACGAGAAGGCGCGGCCGATCAACCTCCTCGAACGTGTTCGTTTCGCGCGCGGGCTCCAGCCCTGGTGCCCCGAACGCAATAGTCCAGCGGCCTCCCACGCGAAGGTCGCACGCCGACTCAACCACCCAGTCGGGCGAATCGGCATACAGGTCGTACTGCGCGGCGGGATCTGTGAACGCGTCGAAGACGACTTCTGGCCGAGCGTCGAACTCACGGCGCAACCTCACATCGCGGGTCACGTCCCTCCCTCTCTTGTGCGCTTGACGTAGTGCTCGAGCCTGTCGAGCCGGCGTTGCCAACTTCGCCTGTACAGCTCGATCCACTCTGTTACATCGTCCAGGCCGCCAGGTCCGAGTTGACACTCGCGGACGCGGCCGGTCTTGGCAGTCATTAAGAGGCGCGCATCCTCCAGGATCCGGACATGTTTCATGATTCCCGGTAGCGACAAACGGTACGGGCGCCCGAGCTCGCTCACCGTTGCCGGGCCGCGAGTCAACCGCTGCAGGATGTCGCGGCGCGTCGGGTCGGAGAGCGCGGAGAATGTGCGGTCGAGCGAGCGAAGCTTAACCATTTGGTTCACTATACCTGGCCGCGGACCTTCCTTGCCAAGATCAGTTGGGCGCGGTCTTCTGTCCTGTGGGACCCTTGCCACGCTCAACTGAGTGCGCAATATCAACGGCAGGGGGCCGACACCTTCCGCTCGCCGATGCGAGCCTCACGATCCTGACCCGTGCGTCGCCAGGCACCGCGTAGGCGCACAGAAGGTTGGCCAGCGACTTACTGTTGCCGCGGCACCGTATATCGAGTCCGCCAAGCGTCCCGCCGCTGCTAGATCTGAAGCGGAGACCGCAATCTGCCGCCCACAACTTTCGGTTTTAGGGATACAGAAGGTGGGCCGAGAACGGACATAAGCCGGGTTCTGTGTCGGGGAGTTCGACCCGCCCCTTCTGAATACGGAGCGACACCTTGCGACACCCCGCGATTGCGTGCGGCTGCGTACTGGATGCGTACTGGTACGCCAAACCTTCTGTATGCGGGCTCCTTATGATCGAGGCCATGCCGGGTACGACTGACAAGCCAACTGCGCACATATCGACGTGGGTATCCAAGTCCGCAGACGCCTCAATCCAGGAGCTGGTCGCTCAGGAGCCACGTGCACGGTACGAGGAACTAAGGGACGCGTTGGCTGCCGCCGACGCGATGAAGCGACAGAAAGACCTCAGGTACATCGCGGTGGGCCAGCTCGAAGCTGATCAGTACAAGACGATCCGCCATTGGCGGCGAGTTGATCGCGACTGGGAGGACCTACCCGTCGAGCCGCAGTAGCGATCGGCCTTCAAGATCTTTGACGATGGGCGAGCTTGACGCTGAAGCGCATCGCGGTCGGTCTTCTGAGAACAAGACGACGCTCCGCTAGCTTGGCACCGCGACCACCGGAGCTAGAATTCCGAACCCATGGCGGGGGATTCAGGCGTGTGGGCAGGCTCACTCGACACACCCTCATGACTATGGCTAGTGCCTTCGAGGCGTTCATCGCCGACGAGCGGGGACGGTTTGACACCCGCGAGAACAACCTCTTCGCTTTCGCCTTTCGGGACATTGCGATCTACCGCCGGTTTCTTGCGATTACACAGGCTCGATACACGTCAGTCGGAGCCGAGTATGTAGCTTGTGTCGGTGCGTTCAATGAGCGCATTCAGAAACGCCCGGAACCGAACAGTCCAATGACCACCGAGGAAGACGGCCTGTATCAACGCATGGGCGAGTTGAGTGTGGCGCTTCGCCTTGAAATCGAGAGTTTCTACCTTTTCGCTTACATCCTGCTCGACAAGATCGCTGGGGCGGTCGCCTTCTATTTCGAGGGTAACGCGAACACTGGCTCGCACCGGCACGCGACGCTGATCAAGACTTTCGACCAGTACAGCCAGCGGAAGGGACTCGCGAAACCCGAAGGTTTTATCGAACTCGCCACTGATTTGGGTACGCACATTGCGGCCTTTCGCAACTTTCAGATCGTGCATGAAACCGGCCTGCGGGCGATCCGCGGTACGGGGTGGCGTGCCGGTGAAGGCGCACGTCTAACGGTCTCAAACCTTTATCCCGATCCAGGCGAGGCCCACTACGAGACCCGACCGTTGGGCGGATTGGCCGAACAGGTGGATGACTATCTCGCGGCCGTCATCCAAGTGGTGATCCTCAATCGCGACCACACTCCGTTGAGCCTGGCGAACCGCTAGGAAGCTTGGTCAGATTGGGCTCGCTTGTCACGCGAACGCGCGACTTATTAGGAGGCGCACTGGTCATGGGTCTCGCCGAACTCATACGTCTCAATCCGCCCTGGGGTAACGATGCTTTATGGGCGGGCCAAGCAACCCAGGACACTCCCAGTGGCTCTGCGTGCCGCATACGTTCGGTGAACATCTTCGGGACTGGCTGTGCGTCGGGTTCGCGACCGTGTGGGTGAGCGAAGAAGGCACGACGACATGAAAGCCCCCTTACGCAGTTGCCCAAGGAACATGCTCGATCTAAACTCATTGTTGACTGCGGGGCTCAGCGCGAGTCTCGAAGCGGCCCGACCTCTCATTTGAGACTCAGGTCGAGGATGCATCCTGGAGCGCGGTCCGGTGCAGTGGAGTCTCTCGTCCACGCACTCATGACCGCCAGGGAGTAGGAATGGCACCTAAGCCAAAGAACGCACTGGAATCGCTGAACGAAGCCGCTCGACAGGCTGTCCACAAAGCGGCCACGAACCCTCTCGCCCCGCCTAGGGTGCGCGAGGCCATGAAGCAGCTCGACAAGGACCTCAAGAACAAGAAGTAAATCGCGACCGGCCGGGCTGCCCCTGCGCAGGGTAGCTCGGCCTATTCCAGCGCTTCAGTGAGTTGGTCCTGACCTGCTGTTGGCGCTCACGAATTCTGGACAGATCGAGTCACGAAAAATGAACAGGTCCGGAACCGGAGTCAGCGAACTCTAGCACCACCTCCTTCGTTGGCCAGCGCACGTTCTCGGCTCACGCTCCCTCCGATGGCTCGTCGAGCCACGCATGTCGCGTAATCTGCCACGGCTGGTCCGGCCCGGCTCGCTTGGCGATGTGGTCGAGGGGTAACGAAGCCAGCTCTTCCAATGTTGGGTCAGCGTCAACCACGTGCCGGATATGGGTAGCAATCGAAGCGCCGGGCACATTCGGGTCGTGGACGCCGTCCCCCATCAACCAAGAGTTGTCGTCGGTATGGATGACCTCCCTCGCCGGTTCCTGCCCCTCGAGCACGCTCTTCTGTACGACCGCGCCAAGGTGAGGCGGGAAGCGCCCATCCGGGAAGGGGAACGGGACGTGCCTGGACATGTCGCGAGGGGAACTCATCGGACGGAGATTAGCGACTCGCATGAAAACTTGAGTTCACTGGTTGGTCTTTGACGGTCGGCCCATTTTGATGGGCTCTAATCCGGTAGCTGCGACCACGGATGTTGAGCACGGTGGCGTTGTGGATGAGGCGGTCGACGATAGCTGCGGCGACCACCTGGTCAGCGAAGACCTGACCCCAATCGGAGAACCCGCGGTGGAGGTAAGGACTATGGAGCCTTTGTCATAGCGGCGGGTGACGACCTGGAAGATCCAGTTCGCCGAGGCTTGATCCATCGGCAGGTAGCCGAGCTCGTCGACCACCAAGACTGAGGGGCCGGTGTAGGTGCGCATTTTGTATAGCGCGCTGCCTTCGAGGTGTGCCGACTGCAGGTTCTGCACCATGTCGGCTGCACTTGTGAAGTAGGTGCGGTAGCCGGCCGCGGTGGCGGCGACGCCGAGCGCAATCCCTATGTGCGACTTGCCGACACCAGGTGGTCCGAGCAGGATCACGGCGGATGGTCGGTGAGTAACCTCGCCAGAGAGTTCGGAAGTGGCGTTGGGCGTGACACCCGTAGCCTGCCAGGGGATCTCATTGTTGACAGCGACTCCGAACCGCCCTGGCCCTGCCCGGAACCTGTTCAGATTTCGCGATCAGGACTGTTCACATTTCATGATCACCAACACCTGCGCACGTTTCGTGCCGCCACCATGTTCGTAGCGACGAGCGAGAGTGCGAAATCAGCCACGCTGAAGTCATGCGCTTCGGCTGCTACCCGGCTCCGGTGGCTTCTTAGAGGCCTTGTTGAAGACCTTCTGCAGGTCGCGATCAGCATGAAGGCCAGCGACAAAGCCTTGCGTGAGAGGCGGAATCAATAGCGTGATGAGCAGCATCAACACCCACGGTGCGGTCACCGCGTACAAAAGCGAGACCGGCGACCAACCCCGCCACCAATGGACGTTCGCTAGGACGGGGCCTATAAGCAGCCCAGCCATGCCAACCACTGCAACATAGACGGCACGAAATCCGAGCCAGCGCAGCCATTGCAACAACACCACAGGCACCACGATGGGAAACGCTGGAGGTGCGATGGCATCAATCGTCGCCTTTGACTCCTCCGTGAGCAGTTCTGGCGGAACCTTCACTTTGCGTTTTTGAAGTTCATCGAGGAAGCGGGCCCAGATGCCTTTTGGCGGCCGCAAGACGCTGAAGTCAGTGGCGACGACAACCTGACCATATGACGGCATCGTTACGAGCCAGGCCACAGACAAGGCAAGAATCGCCGGAAAGTAGAACAATGGCTCGCCGCTGTAAGTCGGCGCGATAACTACCAATACGGCGACCAGCCACCAGCCGACCAAGTAGGTGACTTCGAGTATTCCCCTGCGGTCGTCTTTGGTTTCGAGCATGCCCGCCCGCTTGAGGGCCGGTGTCCCCAGGACGGCCATCGCGATCATCATTGCCAGGCTCCGCCGCATGCGGCGCACGAAGTCGAGAAACGGCGTCACCGTGCTTCTGAAGAAACCAGCCACGTGCGACAGAGCCTAGCCTCAAATTTCACGTCGGGGCGAATGGGGTTCCGCCTGTCGCGGTTGTCGCGGTTACATTCTCTTCGCCAAAAGCGCGGCACCACGGCCGGAAAAATTCTTTCGCATGATGCTGCCGGGGTGAGGTCGACTCGTACTTGCTGTCGATAGTGCGTCGAGATCCGCAGCCGGGGACTGCATCTAGAACTGAACTTTTGGGATTCCGACTGCGATCCGGATCTGGTTCAGGTGGTGGCGGGTGCGAACCGCGAGCTCTTCAGGTTGCTTGTCGGCTCGCTCCCAGTGCCTTTTCAAGAGTTTGTGGAGGGCGTCTTGGTTGGCAGCTGTGTCCTTCGAGAGATCGCGAATGTGGTCGGCCTCGCCTTGCGTAAGGAAGTGAATATTCTGCAACGTGTCGAGTGCCTCATCGCTGGTCTCGTCAATAGGGTCCTCAGAGTCATCCATAGCCCCGATCGTACCCGCCCAGCGCGGGCCGGTCCTGGGGAATTGGAAGGTGCCCCCGCTGCGGCATCGCAAGGGCCGGCTGGCGCGCTTGCGGCGGTTTGTCGCGGAAGAAGGCCGTGTGCCGATGCACTTCAACGAGTGGTTGGAGGATACCCGTACCAGTACGGGGTACTTTCCGTAATCGGAAGCCGAAGAACGTCGCTCCGTGCGAGGAGTTCGTGCCATTTGCCAGCGACACTCTCCTCCCAAAGGACGTGGTACCGTCCGGCGGATAGACCGCGCGCTGGTGAGAACTCATCGGGATATCGCCATTGGCGCTCGACAGTAACGCCTGAGGTAGTGCGTACGGCCTGAGAGGAAGCACCAATCGGATCGGTCACCGTGCATCTCACCCCATGGAGGATTTGCATCTGTTGGTGTTTGCTGAACAGCACAAAGGTGATGCGAGATTGGTCGTCTTTGTGAAGGTACAGGACTGCTCCCCATTCTTCGTTGTCAGAACGGCGGACAGCCGTGCGAAGTAAGTAGAACAGGAATACCAGGATCAGGGATCCGATCCATGTAGTGACAGTGGCTACAGCGACCACCACAAACGGAAACCAGTCGCCCCGAGACAAGATGCCGGCAACGACGATGATGCCAAGTGAAACTGGAATGCCGACAACAAAGTCATGCCAGAGCGACTCGGAAGCGCGTCGGCCGGACCGGCTGAATAACGACCCAAGGCGGAGGGCCCGCCACCAGGCCCAAATCGCAACTCGCACTAAATGACAGTAGGGCCAGCGGCACACCACACGTCGTCAGAGGGTCGCTGTATTTGGCGTCGAGCAGACGCTAAAGTCCTCTTCCAGAATGCGGTTTCTGCGAGACCTCTATGTAACCCTGGTCACCGCTCTAGTGGCCGGGTTCGTCATTGGAATAGTTGCTGCTGTCTTCGCACGAAACCTAATTCAGGGGCTGGTCTATGGATTGCTTGCCACGCTTGTAGTGGCGGTTTTAGTCCTCATCGTTCAAAGCCCGCCGGTTCGATCTCGGCTGCCGGTTGTCTCCTGGCGTCGCGGGCCTCCGCGGGTGGATATCACAGTAAGTGGAGGGCCTAGCAAGGATGTCCGGATCTTTGTGACGAATATTGGCCCTCGGGCCGAATTCCATGCGACAGCCAGAGAGGTTGCCATCCGTAATGACGCCAACGCCATCCGGCACGGCATTTATTCGGTGGCCTGGCTCGGTCGCGCCACCAACAGGGTCAGCTTGATACATCAAGAGGGTCACGCACTTCTGGTCGCTCGATGGCAGATTCTGGAGGTTCCGAACCCTGCCCCGATGATGCGTATGGGAGAGGTCGATCTCATCGAGTGGGATGGGTCGCAAGAGGCCGTTTGGGACACCTTTCGTTGGGTCTTTGACCCAGCGGGAGCGCTGGCCGAATACGACTTGGAAGTGAAGCTGTTTTCGACTGTGGCGTCAGAACCGCTCGTACTCAGGTACACGCTCAAGCCGAGTCATTGGACTGGGCCGTTGGAGTTGGTGTCTCGCGCCTAGCCGAGATCAGCAGTTCAACACTGATTCAACGGCCTTAACTTCCGTCACAACGGACGGCGTCACGGTCGATCGCGTCGATTTCCTACGCCGCCATGTCACGTTTGATCGCCAGCTCGCCACCCGAAACAGTGAAGCCGCCTGGAGAGCGCCGAAGACGCCATCGTCGGCCAGAACGGTGCCCCTGGACGATGGCGTTCCCGACTCGGTCGCTCGCCACCTTGCGGTTCATCCGGCCGGTGTTGATGGATTGGTGTTCACGACGCCCGATAGTCGCGCGCCGGATCTGTACCAGTGCTACGGCAGCACACGGCGGGTGCGATGGTTCAGACACGCGGCGAACCGCGGGCCTCTCGAATGAGATCACTCTCCACGACTTGCGGCATTTCTATGCCAGCCTGCTGATCCGCCACGGAACCAGTGTCAAGACAGTGCAGGCCAGGCTCGGCCACAAGAGTGCGACCGAGACCCTCATACATACGCCCACCTTTGGCCCGACGCCGACGAGCAGACCCGCAACATTCTCAACGGCGCGCTCAGCGGACTGCGAAAGGGAGACCGAATGCTCAGCGTACTGGAGCAGACTAAGTCGAGCTGCGTACTTAATGCTACTCAGTAGCCCCCAGCTTGCCGGTTGGGGGCTCTTTTCGTATTCAGAACCGAGGTAGGTGGGTCGAGGACGGACTGTAAGCCGGGTTCTATCGGAGTGAGTTCACTTATCGCCTGCGAATACGAAACTACATCCAGCGACACGGTCCGATGTAATGCGACTGTTCCTTAATTGTTCCCTGAGGAACGCTGACTTATGTGTCACATACGGCGGCGCACGTTGGACCGATTCGTTGTGTGCGCCGCGAGCTACTCCCAGCGGAAATAGCGAATCGCAATGAATCCAAAGATGACCGTGTAGACGGCCATCGTTAGTAGTGCTGCATATGAAAGGCCCCCATTGAACGCTGAATCGAGCACAGCCTTCACAGCGGCGCCGCTCGGCGAGTAATACATGATCGTCCGCAAGGGGTCACCCACCTGTGCCGGATTAACCCACAGACCCGAAAGGAACATCAAACCGAAGGTAAAGACCCCGCCGACAGGCTGTGCGACCGTTTGTGTCGGCACCAAGGCGACGAGCACAAGGCCAAGCGCGAACAGCTCGACAATCGAGAGGACGAGCGAAACAGCAAACGGCAGAATCTGCACGTGGAGTGAAGCGCCGAACACGAGTGCGCCCTCCAGGATGACAATCAGGACTGCCGACGCCGCAAGAATCAGATCGATGACCAGCTGTGCGGCAAGCAGCCTCGATGGGTGCAGCGGTGTGGTGGAAACCCTTCTCAGCCAGCCGATCTCGCGGTCTCTGACCAGGGTGGTCGGCAGGGAAACCGAGATGAAGATGATCGACAGGACCAAGATGGTTGGGGTCCAAACCTCGATGACGGTCAGGCCGGAGTCGCCAACGTTGCCCGGATTTGCCTGTCCGATGAACCCAAAGACCGCCAGCAGGATGGCCGGGAGTGCGAGCCCGCCGAAAAGGGCATAAGGTTCTCGCAAGGCGAGCTTGGCTTGGACCTTGAGCAGTTCGGCGAACTGAACCCTGGACCTGCGCCGCCTCGACTCATCCAGGCGTAAACCGCTCATCGCTGAACTCCCATCCCATCGGTTGACGCGTCGTCCCTCGTCAGCTTGATGAAGGCATCCTCGAGATTCCCAGTTCGCGCCTCCACATCTGATACTCGAACTCCTACCGCTGCCAGGGCATTGATGAGGAATCCTGCGAGATCGCCTGTACCGGTGACAGTGACGAATTTCTCCTTTCTCTCGATTTCCTTGACACCGGGTATGGCTCGCAAGGTCTGCTCGTCAACCGGTTGAGATGGGACGAATCGGACCCTGCTCCCACCCGCCTTCGCCGCAATCGCTTCCGGTGTGTCGAGCGCTACGACAGTCCCATGATTGATTAGCGCGAGGCGATCACACAGTCTCTCTGCCTCGTCCATGAAGTGAGTCACCACGATCACCGTCACGCCACGGTCTCGCATGCGTTCAATCAAGCCCCAGATTTCACGCCTCGCCTCAGGATCAAGGCCGGTGGTCAGCTCGTCGAGGATGGCGAGCCTGGGGTTACCCACCAGAGCCAGGGCGACAGACACCCGCTGTTTCTGGCCGCCGGAAAGGTTCTTGAAGGAGGAGTTGACGATCTGCTGGATGCCCAGTGACTCGAGCAATTGGTCGGGATCGAGGGGGCTTGGGTAGAAGGAGGCGAAGAGCCTCACCGCCTCCCCTACCTTGAGACGTGGTGGCAGTGCGCTCTCCTGCAACTGGACACCGACGAACTCTCTGAGCTTGTTTCGGTCCTTCCGCGGAGAAAGCCCGTACACGCTGATTGACCCCGAATCGGGACCGCGCAGGCCAGAGATGCACTCCACGGTGGTCGTCTTGCCGGCGCCGTTGGGTCCGATGATGCCGAAAATCTCTCCCTCATGTATGGAAAGGGAGACGTCGTCGACCGCCAGCAGATGTCCGTATTTCTTGACGAGATTTTGAACCGTGACCGCCAGCGCCGCGCTCACGACCGCAGCCCGCCGAGCAGATTGCGCAGCGCTTCGGTGTACTCGTCCAGCGCCGCGCGACCTCGAGTGGTCAGAGCCACCGTGGTCGTCGACCCGGCCCCATCTCCATTCTTCTCGCTCGTGAGGTAGCCAGCGTCGTCGAGCTTTCGAAGATGCGTGATCAGGTTGCCGGGCGTCAGGTCGAGCATATTCTGCAGGCGGGTGAAGGAAAGCGTGTCGCCCGCGTTCAGCGCGGCCAGGGTGACGAGGATCCGCAACCGCGCTGGGACGTGGATCAGCGGGTCGAGCGGCTCGAGCGTGTTGGTGGTGGTCATGGCTGAGCCGGTCACGCGCGACGGTGCTGGACCACCAGGGCAGCGGCGTAAGCCAGCAGCACCAGGCAGCAGCCCAGGCCGGTGAGTCCCCACGCACCGAGCGGTCCGAAGAACACGCTCACCGAGGCGACGGCGATGATCGCCATGCAGACGCCGAGCGGGAGCCAGCTCTCCCGCATCGCATTGATGCCGGCTGCCGCCGCGGCCAAGGCGATCAGCGGCACCGTAGGCCCGTACACCCCGTACACGATCTCCAAGCTCACACCGCGGTAGCGCAACGCCCCCTCGATCACCCATGCGCCGACCCCGGCGGCCGCAAGCGCGGCGCCCTGGGCCTGCCGCTGGCGTCGAGCCCTGCCGCTCACCCCGGCATTCGCACGGCTTAAGGCCACGCCGCCGACGATCGCCGAGATGGCGATAAGCCCGTACAGCACCGCAAGCGACCAGCCGGCCGGACCGCTGTAAACGTGCTGATCGTGCATCGACCACCACACCGCGCCGTAGCCGAACAGGAAGACAGCCGCTCCCACGACCGCGGCCAGCGACGACTGAGGGTCGAACTGGCGCTGCGCCTGCCGTTTGGTTTGCTCGAGGATCTTCGCCGCCTCCCCGGGGTCCAGGCCGGCCCCTTCATCGGCAGATGTCTGTTGGTTGGTATCGCCATCACGTTCACATCGCCATTCTTTGCGCCGCAAACTAACATGCTTTGCAGCACAAAGTCAACGGACAAGCGCCGACCAGATCGGACATCGCGCCCCAGACGGGGCTTTCCGGACGCGACACAGAAGGTTCTGTTCGGTCTCGTGTTCCCCAATTGTTCCCTCGAATCACTCGGAAAGCGGCGAGATCGAGTTCAGAACTGGGTGGTGGGCCGAGAACGGACATAAGCCGGGTTCTGTGTTTGTGAGATCGACCTGCCCATTCTGAATACGAAACGACACCCAATGACACCTAGCGATTGAGAGCGACTGCGTACTGAATGCGTACTGAGTACGGCCGACTTTGTATCCCTAGACCGTCTTGGGCTTGCCAATGAAGTCGAGGAAGCGATCGCCCAACGGTGTCGTGATTACTACTGGCAATCGAGCGCCCCTGGAGAACCGGGACATTTTGCCAACGCCGCCAGGTCGGACCAAGGTGACCAGGCGCGTGTTAGTGAATGCCGCTTTCACTTCGGTTAGCAATCGTCGCCGACCGACGAAGCTGGTCGACTCCGTCGGAAGTTTGCCAATGCCGGATCGATTGGCGGGGGACATGCCCGTCAGTTTAGGTTGGGTTTTGCGGTACCCGCGACGGACCCCAATAAGGACCTACTGCTTCGAGGACGCCATCCAGCTCGCGATCTGAGCGCGCGAGTTAAAGCCGAGGTTGTTCATGATCCCGCGAACGTGGGTTGCGACAGTGGCTTCAGAGATAAATAGGCGCGCTCCGATCTGCCTGTTGGTCAGACCCTCGGCGATCAGCTGGGCGACCTCCGCCTGCCGTTTCGGAAGTACCCCTGCAGCAACGGGGTCTGGGGCCCCGAGTTCGTCTTGAGTGGCTTCGCCTAGAGCGAGGCGCACCGCCATGTCGCGGCTCAACTGTTTGCCAGCCTCGAATTCGGCCTCGAACTTCGCTGCACCAAGCACTCCAATCGCCGACGCTTTGGCCTCGGCAAGCAATGGAACTGCCGGTCCCATGATGTCCGCGCCAGCACCCGTAGCCACAGCTTCTGCCGCTCCGAGCAGCCGAGCTGCCACTCGCAACTGCCCAGAGTTGGCGGCGTGCCAGCCCAAACCGGCGAGCGTCCAATACTGGCCGAGCCGATTGTCGATCAGTCGAGCGACCTGCAAGGATTCCACGAACCGCGACTTTGCCGTCTCCAGGTCGCCGGCCAGCACCCCAACCATTCCAAGGTTGCCGAGCATGGCTTCAACCTGATACAGGTCGCCGGCTTCTCGGCTGAGCCGCACGCCCTCTAAGCACACAGCTCTCGCCGTCTCCAGGTCCCCTTCGACCAGCGCGAGAACGGCTCGAGACAGCATCAACTCGATCGTCGCCGGATAGTCACCAAGGCCAGGGGTGATCTCTTCGGCCTGCTCGAGGTATCGTCTGGCCGCCTCGAGATCGCCAGCCACGCTCTCAACGGTCGCGGCTATTGACAGTGACTCCGACACTTTCGTCAGCTGTCGTGTCTCTCGAGCCGTCGTTACTGCTCGAGCGATCCATGGCCTGGCGGTTGCGGCGTCTGCTTGCAGCAGGCTTAACCACCCACGAAGGTAGTAAGCGCGCACTTGCGTCGCGGGAGCCGCGTCTTCAGCTCCCAGCAGCTGGTCAAGCCAGCGCGTGCTCTCCGTGGTCCCGTGCGTGATCCAGTAGTAACCCATCGAAGCGGCGATATCCAGACCGCGGGCAAGGTCTCCGCGCGCCACACATTGATGGAGAA
>WNGJ01006110.1_pt1 | contig 14567 bp, 10 predicted proteins | sample 5400611 | NCBI WGS metagenome assembly WNGJ01 (sample SAMN13153375, study PRJNA577476) | soil metagenome | isolation source: 40 cm soil or saprolite under Garry oak tree replicate 1 | place: USA:California | collected 2016-06-15
TGGTATGGCGACTCGCGCGGCCACTGGGAGGGCAATACGCTGGTGATCGACGTGACGAACTTCAGCACAAAAACCGATTATCGGGGCTCGCGCGAGAACTTGCACCTGGTCGAGCGGTGGACGCGCACCGGGCCAACCACGCTCGAATACGTCGTCATCATCGAAGATCCGACCGTGTGGACGCGGCCTTGGACCGTCAAGCAGGAGTTCACCAGGCAGAGCGAACAGGAAAACAGAATTTATTACGAGCCTCGCTGCGTTGAGGGCAACTTTGGCTTCCCCGCGATGATGAAGTCGGCACGCCAGGAAGACCGCGAGTTTGCCGAGGGACGCGGACCCGATCCGCTGACCAAGGACAACGCATCGGGAGGGGCTGATTCGGATCCGTTGCAGCAGTAACAATGGCGCATGGCAAAGGGAGGCTATTTGATGCGCGAGAAATTCTCAGGTTCGCTAATAACGGTCGCCATTGCCGGAGCCGCGCTCAGCGCTGGCATTTCGGTGTCCACAGCGCAGACATCGGCTCAGGCGCCGACAACGGCCTGGGGCGAACCCGATCTGCAGGGCGTTTGGATGGATGAAACCGACACGCCCCTGCAGCGCCCCGCCAAGTATGCGGACCAGGAATTTTTCACCGCGGCGCAGCGAGCCGAATTGGATGCACAACGGGCGTCGCTGGGCGGCAAGGACAATCGCCGGGAGCGCGGGACCGAGCTCGACGTTACCGGCTCCTACAACGACCTTTTCATATCGAGGAAGCGCGCCGGCGTGCGCACATCCCGGATTGTGGACCCGCCCAATGGCCGGATTCCGCAATTCACGCCGGAGGCTCAGAAGATTGCCGCCGCCGAGCGGGAATTTCGCCTTGCCCTGTTGCAATCGACCGAGACTTGCAAGATCGAGTACCGCAGCTGTGCCGGCGGCAAATATGATCCGACACCCTCACCGCGATTCGCGCAGCGCACGCCCCGCTACAACACGATATCGATCAATCGCCACGATGGTCCGGAGGACAGCCCGTCGGCGGTCCGCTGCCTGACCGCCGGGCTGCCGGGGATCGGAGGCCAGCGCACGAATCGGATCGTGCAGACGCCAGGCGGCATCGCGATGTTCTACGACGTGGGTCAGGGACAAGGGTGGCAGCGCAACATCGTGATGGACGGGAGCCCTCATTTGCCGTCCGGCATCCGCCAGTGGTATGGCGATTCGCGTGGGCACTGGGAGGGCAACACCCTCATCATCGACGTGACGAACTTCAGCGCGAAGACGGATTTTCAGGGCTCGCGCGAGAACCTGCATCTGGTCGAGCGCTGGACGCGGACCGGGCCGAACACCCTCGAATATGTGGTCACGATTGAGGATCCGACCGTATGGACGAAACCATGGAAGGTCACGCAGGAGTTCACCAGGCAGAGTGAGCAGGAAAACAGAATTTATTACGAGCCGCGCTGCAACGAAGGAAACTATGCGCATCCGGGGCTGTTGCGCGGAGCGCGCGTGCAAGAGGTCGCCTTTGCCGAAGGACGAGGTCCCGACCCGGCGACAAGAGACAGCGCCACAGGTATTTCGGGCGCTGAGGACGATCCGTTGCAGTAAGAGGCTGCAAGACTATCTCGAAAAGCCCGCCTCGCGCTGTCTCGCAGTCGTCGGGCGGCCAGATTTTTCTGGAGGCCGCGTGAGCCAGCTCACACTATGATAACTGGACAAATCGCCTTTGCCTTTGTAACTCTCGATCAATGCGGAGACGAGAGTTCAGCACGCGCGAGATCCTCGCTGGCGAGGCGCCGACGGATGCCGCCGTCACGGTCAAAGGCTGGGTGCGCACCCGGCGGGACTCCAAGGCGGGCATTTCGTTCGTGCATCTCTCCGACGGATCGTCCAGGTGGTCGCGCCCAACACGCTGGCCAATTATGCCGACGAGGTCCTCAAGCTCACGGCCGGCTGCGCCGTGGCGGCGACCGGCACGATCGTGCCGTCGCCCGCCAAGGGGCAGCCGTTCGAGATGCAGGCGAGCGCCATCGAAGTGATCGGCTGGGTGGACGACCCCGATACGTATCCGATCCAGCCGAAGCCGCACACCCTGGAGTTCCTGCGCGAGGTCGCGCATTTGCGGCCGCGGACCAACGTGATCGGGGCGGCAACGCGGGTGCGGCACACGCTGGCAAACGCGATCCATCGGTTTTTCGACCAGAACGGCTTTTTCTGGGTCAACACGCCGATCATCACCGCATCCGACGCCGAGGGGGCGGGCGCGCTTTTTCGGGTGTCGACGCTCGACCTCGCGAACCTGCCGCGCACCCCGCAGGGCAGGATCGATTTCGCGCAGGATTTCTTCGGCCGCGAGGCGTTCCTGACGGTGTCGGGGCAGCTCAACGTGGAGGCCTACTGCCTTGCGCTTACTAAGGTCTACACCTTCGGGCCGACGTTCCGGGCGGAGAACTCCAACACCAGCCGCCACCTCGCCGAGTTCTGGATGATCGAGCCGGAGATCGCGTTCGCCGATCTGTCGGATAATGCGACGCTGGCCGAAGGGCTGCTGAAGTTCGCCTTCGAGACGCTGCTGAAGGAGCGGCAGGAAGACCTCGCCTTCTTCGATGAGCGGATCGAGAAGGGGCTGGTGGCGAAGCTTGAGGGCATCGTCGGCTCGGAGTTTGTGCGCATGGACTACGGCGAGGCGATCGCGGTGCTGGAGCGCGCGAAGCAGAAGTTCGAATTCCCCGTGAAGTGGGGCATCGACCTGCAATCCGAGCACGAGCGCTATCTCACCGAGAAGCACGCCAGGAAGCCCGTGATCGTGATGAACTATCCCAAGGACATCAAGGCGTTCTACATGCGGGTGAACGACGACGGCCGCACGGTGGCCGCCATGGACGTGCTGGCGCCGGGTATCGGCGAGATCATCGGCGGCAGCCAGCGCGAGGAGCGGCTCGATGTGCTCGACGCCCGCATGGCGGAGCGCGGCATCGACAAGGAGCATTACGCCTGGTACCGCGATCTGCGCCGCTACGGCACCGTGCCGCACGCGGGCTTCGGCCTGGGGTTCGAGCGCACGCTCGCCTACGTCACGGGGCTTGCCAATGTGCGCGACGCGATTCCATTCCCGAGGACGCCGGGGAATGCGAGGTATTGAGGGGTCCCCAGCCGATTAGGCAAGCACAATCCGTCGTTGCCCCTTGATTGGCGAATTGCAACTCGCTAATCCCGCCATACTACCGCGCTATCCGCCAAATCTACCGCATCCCTATGGTTTACGATCTTCGCTGAACCGACTGGTCGGCCCCAATGGGAGGATCTTTAACGTGGCAATTTCTGATGTAGATAGTAAATTACTCTGGGGGAGGGCTGCTGGAATCTGCTCGAATCCCCAATGCAAAAGGGACTTAACCGTAATTCTCGCGGAGAAGGGCAGCTACAATATTGGTGAAATGGCACATATTATTCCTCGCAGCGTCGGCGGACCTAGAGGACAGGAGCAGCCAGGTGCGGACACGTATGACAACTTGATACTTCTTTGCCCAACCTGCCACACACACGTTGATAAGGGACCTACGCAATACCCAAGAGACCTTCTACTTCGATGGAAATCTGAACACGAGAAAGGAATACGTGAGGTCGGCGCTTCGCTCAAGTTCAACGATGTAGCCAAGCTCAAGGCCGCTATTACGCGAGTGCTTCAAGAAAACTTTCATATTTGGAAGTCGTTCGGACCACAATCAAACATCGCCTCATCCGATCCAGGATCGAACGCAAGCGAAACGTGGGGATTACGAAAGTTAGATGCAATCATTCCGAACAATTCAAAGATCATCAACATGATTGAAAACAATTTGGAACTTCTTTCTGAACAACAATATGAAGCATTTTTATCGTTCAAGAGTCACGCTATCGCCTTTGAGCAGAACCAGTACAGCCGCCTTGATAATTATCCAACTTTTCCGGCTGCCTTTGAGAGTGAGTTCAAGTCATGACCAATGGAACTAACGATTGGGGTGTAACCTTTAGTAGGATCACTTTTTTTGGACAGAATCCTTAAAGGTCACGGCAACATTTCTGACGTTGACAGAGATCAAGATATACTTTTCACCGTGCGCCGAAAGAATCAATCAGACGTTCTGCGGATACTCTGCTGCGACGAGTATGCGATGGGAACGACACTCGTCAATCGGGCTGTGGCCGAATTTGCGTCGCCAAATATAATCTATGTCGGCGGTGCCTGGCACGGATACACGCAACAAGCCAAGGAACAATGCTTGGCACAAAAGATTGGACTTTATAATTCGACGGAACTAGCTGGTGGGTTGTGGAGAGATGATTACTGGGCTTACAATCGAAAAGATGAAGACGGAAATCCTATCTTTACCTATAAGACAGTTAAGAGTTAAGGTGATCTATGGTTTTGGATCGTTCTTTCGACGTGAAGCCTTCAACGATATTGATCTCGCAGTTGTCCTTTCGGAATCTGATTATTATGAATTGGAATCGTACTACGCGCTCAGGATGGAAATTGATAACTTGGGTGCACGGCTAGGCGTCGCGTTTGATTTGAGCATCTTTACCGAGGAAGAATTTGGCACTCAGCCTTTGCGCGACATGAGCCAGCTTGTTTTTCTATGCGGCATCGACATTTTGTCCAGCCTGTCGTCGGAAGGATCAGCGACGGTAGTCCGCAGATCGGATTAGGTCGAGGCGTAACCGCGGTGCCACCGAAGGCAATGGAATACGCGTCGCTTTTCGACCTGTACCTAGAGGAAGGCGACGTCGGGGAATGGGAGGATTGAAGCCTGCTACGTCGGTGATTGCGCTTGCGTCCACCCTTGGCGGAACGTGTGATTGCAGGCTAGGGCGCCCAAGTTCCTCGTTGGCGCGACAGTTGAATATCGACACCCGTGCGATTTCTACGCATTTGAAAGACAGCAACGCTGACACCGAAGTAATCGGCTGCATCGCGGTCCGTTAGTCCCCGCTTTATGACATCCAGTAAAGCATCTCGGGGAACAAGAATTGTTCCTGCGAACCACGTCGCCTCTTCTTCATGCGCAGAATTGTACTCGCTCATCATCATGAGACCGTCCGGCGTGACATACATCTTCGCAGGCTCGTGCCGCAGCACGATGTGCCCAATTTCGTGAGCGAGTGAGTTGTTCTGTCGAGTCTCAGCATGCCCATTATTGATGATGATGAGATGGGCATTGCCATTGCGTAGAGTGGCAGCAGACCACGACTCCCTGGCGATCACCGTGAGGTGCCGCACATCTTTCGGATCTAGCCCAGGGATTTCCGCTGGGGTCCAAATCGTGATTCTGAGGTGGTCCGCCAACATACGAGGGTCAAGCCGCGCGATCGGCGAAAGCCCGAGCTCCCGCCGATAACCGCGTGCCGCGTTCTCACACCAGGTCTTGAAACCTCGACGAAGCGTGATCACTATCGTTGTCTCACTTACTATCCTTCGGCCACGAAGCTTGTGCAGCTATTATCATGCGAGCGAGCGCCGCAGCTGTGTCGGCCGTCGCCGTCTTCTCGCGGCGAAAGTGAACCTGCGGTATGTTAGGTGCTGGAGATTGCGTAGGCACCGCTTGCTCCCTTATGCCCAGCCAACGGCAGATTTTCTCGTAGTTCTCCAGGTCAGGCAGGAAGCCTTTTTCGACACGTGCCAGCGTGCCGTGGCTAATCCCTACCTCTCTTGCCGCAGCTCGGATCCCGAGCCCGGATGCGTTGCGCTTTGCCAAGATGAGCCTGCCCAGGTCTTCTAGGGGCATTCGCATGTCTCTCCGGTTATCGGTGTATATGTAAGACGCTGTTTGACATGGTATCCGAATCATGCTGTATTACATATGGACCACGTGTGACACACGGCGATTCGCAGGTCAACGGGGCGCACCGACGGACAGGAGAAGGAGCTGATGCGGAAAAGAGATTGCGACGTTGGCCTCGACCAACGCTGCCGGGACCTCGATGGCGAAATTCGTCAGAAGCGCGGGGACACGTTGGTCGGGACGTTGCGAAGGACTTACGGGCCGGAATTCGCTTCCGGCGTGCGTAGTGACATGCGCCTCGACACTCTGCGCGAGCGCATTGGGAAGTCGCTGTCTGGGCTTGCTCAAGAAGAAATGAAAGACGGCACCAATGACCGACTGCCGAATCGATTGCGTGAACAAGCCGAAGCGCAACAGTCCACACGAACGCATCACGCATGTGGGTGGCCCAAAGCCAGATGGCACCGGGCGCTGGAAAGACCAAGTGGCGAACATCATCCGCTTTATCGAAAACAAGGAACACAGGTTCTATACCAAGGAAGGCAACGCTTCGGCGTGGGTCGGTGTGAGGCTGAGCGCAGCTGGCAATAGGTTCTTGCAGACCTACGCCGACGGCATCTGGAAGGACAATCTCCTCGCGCTGCCCGAGTGCGGTTAACCAATGCGTCTCAGAGCTTTGACGCCATTTCTGCCAGCTTTGCGACGGTATTCATGTTGCGCGCCGTACCCATTTTGGCGCCAGGGATTTTGAGCTTCGAGCGGCCCATTCCGCTCGGGTAGTGAACAAAAATCTCCCTGTCGCCAAGGCTCATCTTCTCGTCGCTTTGACCAGTCACATGATCCAAGGCGTCACGTGGGGGACTGTGATCGAGGAAAATGGCATACGTGTATTTGCCTTCCGCATCGCGGAAGGGGTTGGCCTTGAGAACAGCCCGCATTTCTGGCGCCGTGCGCACCACGACTCCAATGGGCTTTCCGGCGTATTCAAGCAGCCCCGCCTCAAGCTCGGATTTCACCTTTGACGGAGCGGCCTTGGATTCGAAGACCACATTGCCGCTCGCAATGTAGGTCTCGACGCGAGCGAACCTTAAGTCCTCACAAATGGATTTCAGGTCGGCCATCGGCAGCTTGCCGGTTCCCCCGACGTTCACGGCGCGAAGCAGGGCGATGTATCTTGTCATGTTGAGATTGTAACGCAGCGTTGCGGTCGAGAGCGGGTGTAGCCCGGATTGAGCGTCAGCGAAATCCGGGATGGCCCTATCCATGCGGCGAGGTCGGCCCCGGGTTTCGCTGTCGCTCAACCCGGGCTACACTTGCCGCAAGGTGCAGTCTAGCCAGTATAATCAGCTATAGACCGGAGGTGTTGTCTTTATGGACCACAACGCCAACACGGCAATTGATCAAGACGTCATCGATAAGGCTGTCGCTCGCATCGACTACGCCAGACAAAAGACGGGTCGGGGCTGCGGTTCGTGCTCCATGTGTTGCTATGTGATGGGGGTCGAGGATATCGACAAACCGAAGTCCCAATGGTGCCGGCACTGCAAACCCGGAAAGGGCTGCGCGATCTACGCCAACCGCCCCGCCACCTGCAAGACTTTTGCCTGCATGTGGCTCATTCAACTCTATGTCGGTGAGCATTGGTACCCGCTGAAATCGAAAATGGTCCTCGATCTGCGGTTCAAGGACGATGAACCTCATCCGGTTCTCCATGTCATTGTACCCGCGCCACCCGAATCGCTGGCGGGAAGAGCCGTACTATTCCGACATCAAGGCCATGGCCTTGACGGGTTACCGCGTCGACTCCGGTCAGCACTACAAGACCATGGTCGATGTGGGTGACAAGTGCTGGGTGATCCTGACCCACCGCGATGTGGAGTCGCCCACGTTTGGCATGATCACGTTTGTCGGTAACGACCATGTGGAGTGGTTCGACGCCGATTCGCGCGAGGAAGCGGCGGAGATGATGAGGGCCGCTCAGGAGGCCCGCGACCGCGGACAGCCGTTCCTGCCGCCCTCGCACACGCGTTTTTCGGAACAGCCCGGCAACCCGGACAGCGTCCCGCCGGCCGAATAAAGTATAATAATACCATATGTACGGTATAAGGCTGTCGGGGGCGGATTTTGACAAAACGAACTAATTTTGGAATTCCCAACAAAATCAATGCCCTCCGGTTTGCGGCAATGGCCTCCCCGGGTTTCGCTGTCGCTCAACCCGGGCTACACGTGCTGAACGCAGGTCGGCATCAAAACCTCACCAGGGCGCCGCCATAGATCGTCAGCCCGGTCAGTGGGGTGCGGTTGAGGCGCAGGCCCACCCCGAAGCGATTTGAACTCCCGCCGAGTTCGTAGATCTGCTGCCCCGCACTGACGGCTTTGCCGATGGCGGACACATCGTCGCTGTGAAGCTTGTACCATGCGAGCGGGTTGTTGGGCGCTGCGCCGATGTCCGTCGCCATGCTCCCAAGCCCGCCGCCCGCCGCGTTGAACGTGCTTGAAAGTTCCCAGGGCATCGGAAGGAGATTCGCCCCATAGCCAATGCCAATGGCAGCGGAATTATGGACAAAGCTCGCGGACGCCCCGAATCTGAATCCGCGATAGACCAATCCCAGGTCGACGTCCCCGCTTGAAGGGTTGACGCCGACCGTCGTTGAAAAGCGGCGGATCGCCAGAGAAGCCTCCAGATTGCCTCCGTAGTTGTACGCTAGACTTGTAACGAAGCTTCCAGGCCGGTAGGCAAGATTCACCTTGCTGGTGTTGGCATCGAGCGCCAGGACCCAGAGATGTATCTGCAGGTCTGGAGGAAGCAGCTTGAAGTCGATGTCGAATTTGTCGCCCATTGTGAATTCCTCAACCGGAGTCCAAGGCTCATAAGTGTAATCATTGCGGCCCTCTGGGGTGCATTCTCGTTTGTCAGAGGAGCTCGAGGTCCGGTTCAACCCAAGAGAAACGTTTTTCTTGGCGGGCGAGCCCGGCACACCCAAACCGGACCAACGTCAATCGACGTGCTCCTCTATTCCATGAATAGTTCCGCGAATCCTGCCTGCCGCGACTCGTTGCGGCGTCCCCCCGCCTGAGGCCCTCAGCTCTCGACGAGGTGAATGTCCGGCTTTGCGACCTTCGTTTCCGTCGTCATGAACTGCGCCTTGGCGAGCGCCGCGAAGCGGCCGCCGAGTTGCACCAGCTCGTCGAACGTCCCGGTCTCGACGATGTGGCCGTTCTCGAACACCAGGATCCGGGTGGCATTGCGCACGGTCGACAGGCGGTGGGCGATCACGAACGTGGTGCGGTGCTTCATCACTTCGTCGAGCGCAGCCTGCACCTTCGCCTCGGTGGCGACGTCGAGCGCGCTCGTCGCCTCGTCGAGGATGAGGATCGGCGGGTCCTTGAGGAGGGCGCGCGCGATCGACAGGCGCTGGCGCTCGCCGCCTGACAGCGACCGGCCGCGCTCGCCAACCGACGCCTCAAAGCCGTCCGGCGTGTTCTCGATGAAGTCCAGCGCCTGCGCGCGGGCGGCGGCATCGCGCATCTCGGCAAGGGTAGCGTCCGGTTTGCCGACGCGCAGGTTGTCAGCGACGGAGCGATTGAGCAGCAGCGCTTCCTGAAACACCACACCGATGTTGCGGCGCAGGGCGCCCAGCTTGAGGTCGCGGACATTGACGCCGTCCACCTGAACCTTGCCGGACTGCGGATCGAAGGCGCGGTGCAGGAGCGCGAGTGCGGTCGATTTGCCGGCGCCGGTGCCGCCGACGAGAGCAACGGTTTCGCCCGGCAGCGCCGTAAAGTTGAGATCGGCGACGGCCGGCCGCTTGCCGGTATACGAAAACGTGACATCGCGGAATTCCACCAGCCCCTGGACGCGGCCGGGATCGAGCGCATCGGGCCGGTCGTGCACCTCCGATTCGGTGTCGAGCACGGTGAAGAACTCCACGAGACGCGGCGCGTCCATGAACAGGCTGTTGATGAAACGCACGACCTTCTCGAGCTGTCCGATCAGCGTGCCGGCGAAATTCGTGAACATGACGATATCGCCGATCGAAGCGCGGCCGTGGAGATGCAGGTAGACGCCGACCAGAAAGATCGCGAGCAGCGTCAGAATGGTCGAGGCGCGGGTGAGCACCGCGACCACCGCCCACCAGGACAGCACTGGCATTTGCGCCGCCAGCAGCTGATCGGCGACGTTGCGCAGGCCTGAGACTTCGGCCTCGATGCGGGCGAAGCCCTGCACCAGCGCCACATTGCCGAGGGCGTCGGAAGCGCGTTCGGCGAGGCTCGAATAGTGCCCCTCGACTGAGCGTTGCAAGGTTTCGGTCTTATTGACCACGAGCCCGGTGAGGAACGCGAAAACCACGCAGACCGCGATCAGCACCGAACCGAGCACCCAGTTGAGGTAAAGCGACAGCGGCAGCAGGATGGCAAGCGATGCGGCCGCCGCGAAAGACTCCCGGAAAAAGTTGAGCCACAGGCCCCACAGCGCATCGGTGCCGGCCAGCATGATCTTCATGAGCCGGCCTGAGTGGGCTGAGTGATGGAAGCTCTGCGGAAGCTGCAGCACATGCTCGAAAAAGCCGGTCAGCACCGTTGCCCGGCGGCGATGGGCCAGCCGGTCGGCATGGAGCGCGACCACAACGCCGCACACGATGGTGAACAGGCCGAACCCGACCCAGGCGGCGATGAGCACGAGCAGGCCCGACCGCGGTGCAGCGGCGCCGCTGGCCCGGGAACCGGCGAGCGAGTCGATGATTCGCCCGAACAGCACAGGTTCCGCGAACTGGGCGCCGGCCAGCGCGAAATTGGCGATCGCCAGAAAAACCCCGAGGCGCGTCTCTGGACCAAGCAGGGACAGCACTCGCGCATAGAGGCGCCACAAACTCATTTGTACCTTTCCATTCCTATGTCTGGGGCCTCTGCTCCCTCTCCTCGCTTGCCATCAGGGTTTAGACCCGTCTTCGACGGACTATCAGAGGGGTCGGGGTGACGCCTCCGAATGCTCGGACCCGTAGCCCGGATTGAGCCACCGGGTCCGGCCTCCGGCCGGCCCGATGATAAACTCCGGAAATCCGGGACTTCCCTGTCAATACAGCAAAGCCGCCCCGGGTTTCGCTGGCGCTCAACCCGGGCTACGGCCGCTGACTATAGCGGTTCCTGGTCGATTTGATCCACTCGTCGTCATGCGTGGGCTTGACCCGCGCATCCACCATCTTTTGCAACATCTGGGCGAAGAAGATGAACCCGCGGGTCAAGCCCGTGGGTGACGGCCGTGGAGGGCGAGCGTTGACTTAAATCCCACCGCGCGTGCGCCTTAATCCACCATGCGATCGGCCGCGGGCGGAAGCGATGATGAATCGAAGATGTCGGCGCCCTTAGGCCTCGCCTTGAACTCGTAAGTGAGGGCGATCTGGTCGATGGCCTTATCGAACCGCGCCCCATCCACGCCGCCGAGGCCGTCGGCCCGCGCCTCCGGGGTCAAGATATTGTCGCGCAGGGCCATGTTAAGGCGTTCAAGCTCGATATCCTTTTTGGCGACGTCATTGCGTTTGATGACCGATTCGACCGCGGCCAAAGGGTCCTTCGCGGTGCTCTTGAGCGATTTGAGAAAAGCGCGCAGAAAGCCCTTCACAGCATCGGGATGCTCTGTCGCGAATTTCGGGTTGACGATGATGGCGCTTCCGTAGAGATCGACGCCGTAATCGGCCATCAGCAGAACCACCACGTCGTCGATCGGGACACCGCGATCCTTGAGGTTGACGTAGGAGGAAAACGAGAACCCCGTGATGGCGTCGAGCTGACCGGCGGCAAGCATCGGCTCGCGAATTGGGATACCCACGTTCTCGATCGCCACCTTGGATGCGTCGATGCCATTGGAATGGACAAAAATCTTCCACTGCGCAAAAGCCCCGTCGGCAGCCGGCGCGCCGAGCTTCTTGCCTTCGAGGTCTTTTGGTATTGTCACGCCACGGCTCTTGCGGGCCACGATCGAGAAGGGCGGGCGGTTATAGACCATGAATACCGCCTTGATCGGCGCGCTGGGGTTCTGGTCACGAAACTTGATGAGCGAATTGATATCGCCGAAGCCCATGTCGTAGGCGCCGGAGGCAACACGCGTAATCGGCTCAAGTGCGCCGGCCGAGCTGTCGATGGTGACGTTAAGCCCCTCCGCCCGGTAGTAGCCCTTATCAATTCCGACCAGAAATGGCGCCGACGGACCCTCGAACTTGAAATCGAGGCTGAACTTGATCGGCGTCTGGGCCGCGGCCCCGCTGATGGCTGCCGACACGACGAAGCCGGCAATCGCACAGGTTATCTGCGGGCGGCACAAAGAAGGGCGGGGAAAGCCGAGGAAGCCCATAAACCCACCTCCTGACGCATGGATACACGCGACGCCGGACACATCGCGTCGCCCATCACTATCGCCACCCGACTGTCATCGCCCCCTTACCCTCCTGGGAGCGCGGGCTTCCCGCCCGCATCTTCGGGAGTGCGGGCGAAACGCCCGCACTCCCGGGGAAGAGTAAGAGAGGCATCAGTTAAGAGCATTTCGGAAAAAACAACAACGCGACGCCTTGTCCGCCCGGCTGCTCGGGGCAATCTCATAGGTTGCGTAGCATGCGCTGGTGCCGTGAACGAACAGGTTCGGACGCACAATGATCAAAGACGACTTCCGCCCGTCAGATGCGAAAGTGCCGCCTTTTGGCGCGCCCTATGCGCCGCCGGACGAGGATATCGCCGCAGCGTTTCTCCAAACCGCGCCGCTCCCCCCGGAGGCCGAGGCACGGATCGATGCGCGCGCGGGTGCTCTCGTGGGGGCGATCCGGGCACACGCCGGCGGCCTTGGCGGGGTTGAGGATTTCTTGCGGGAATACTCGCTTTCCACCAAGGAGGGCCTTGCCCTCATGGTTTTGGCCGAGGCCCTGCTGCGGGTGCCGGATTCGGCGACCGCAGACCGCCTCATCGAGGACAAGCTGTCGGCGGGCGATTTCGGCGCGCACAAGGTGCGCTCCCACGCGCTCCTGGTTTCCGCCTCGGCCTGGGCGCTTGGCATTTCGGCGCGGGTCATCGGCGGCCACGAAACGCCGGAAAGCATCCTGCACGAGCTTGTGAGCCGGCTCGGCCGGCCGGCGGTGCGGACCGCGACGCGCCAGGCGATGCGCCTCCTCGGCTCCCACTTCGTGCTCGGCCAGACCATCGAGGAAGCCCTGTCGCGCGGCGCCGCGCACCCCGAGTTCCGCTACTCGTTCGACATGCTGGGCGAAGCCGCCCGCACGGCGGCCGACGCCGAGCGCTACTTTGAGGCTTACGCGACCGCCATTGCGGCCATCGGCAAGGCGGCCGGCGCCACCGCATTGCCGGACCGGCCCGGCATTTCGGTCAAGCTTTCCGCGCTTCACGCCCGCTACGAGGCGGTTTCACGCGAGCGCGTCATGAGGGAGCTCGCGCCGCGGGTGATCGAGCTTGCGCGCGCCGCCAAGGCGCATGATCTCAATCTCACCATCGATGCCGAAGAGGCGGATCGGCTGGAACTCTCCCTCGACATCGTCGGTCGTGCGCTCGCCGATCCGTCGCTTGCAGGGTGGAACGGCTTCGGGCTCGCTGTGCAGGCTTACCAGAAGCGGGCGCCAGCCGTGATTGACTGGGCGGTCGAGGCCGCGCGTGCGTACCGCCGTCACCTCATGGTGCGGCTGGTGAAGGGCGCCTATTGGGACACCGAGGTCAAACGCGCCCAGGAACGCGGGCTCGCCGACTACCCGGTGTTCTCCCGCAAGGCGATGACCGACCTGTGCTACGTGATCTGCGTCCGCAAGCTCCTTGACGCGCGTCCGCTCGTCTATCCGCAGTTCGCGACCCATAATGCGCTCACTGTCGCGAGCGCCATCGAGGCCGCCGGCGGGGTCACGGGCTACGAGTTCCAACGGCTCTACGGCATGGGCGAGGCGCTCTACGAGGCCCTGTTGCGCGCCGAGCCCGCCGCGGCTTGCCGCGTTTACGCGCCGGTCGGCGGCCATCGCGACCTGCTTGCCTATCTGGTGCGCCGCCTCCTGGAGAACGGCGCCAATTCGTCCTTCGTATACGCCGCAGCCGATCCCAACGTGCCGGTGTCGGCGATACTGGAGCGCCCTCAAGCCGTCATCGGCAACCCGCGCCATGCGCGTCATCCGAAAATTCCACGACCCGGCGATCTTTATCGGCCGGAGCGGAAAAACTCGTCAGGCGTGGAGTTCGGCCACGCCGAAAGCCTTGCACACCTGCTTTCGCAGGTGGCCAGCGGCAAACCGGCAACCCCTGAGGCAAAGCCCCTGCTCGACGGCATCGCGATTGCGGGCCGCGGTCGTGCGGTCCTCTCGCCGATCGATGGCGCCGCGGTCGGAATTGTGACTGAGAGTGATGAGGCTGTCGTGCGGTCGGCGTTCGCGGCGGCGGAAGCGGGCTTCCCCGCATGGGATGCGACGCCCGTTGGCACGCGGGCTGCCGCGCTCGATCGCGCCGCCGATCTTCTGGAGGAGGGCCGCGGTCCTCTGATTGCACTGCTTCAGGCGGAAGGCGGCAAGACGCTTGACGACGCGCTTGCCGAAGTGCGCGAGGCGGCGGACCTCTGCCGCTATTATGCGGGCGAGGCACGGCGGCGCTTGACGCCGGAGCCGTTGCCAGGCCCGACCGGCGAGGCCAACCAGCTGCATCACCGCGGTCGCGGCGTCTTCGTCTGCATCAGCCCATGGAATTTCCCGCTCGCCATCTTCTCTGGCCAGGTGATGGCGGCGCTGGTGGCCGGCAACGCCGTCATCGCCAAGCCCGCCGAGCAGACCCCGCTGATTGCCG
>WNGJ01004464.1_pt1 | contig 14561 bp, 14 predicted proteins | sample 5400611 | NCBI WGS metagenome assembly WNGJ01 (sample SAMN13153375, study PRJNA577476) | soil metagenome | isolation source: 40 cm soil or saprolite under Garry oak tree replicate 1 | place: USA:California | collected 2016-06-15
GGTTCCGCGTCATCACGGCGGCGGATGCCATGCAGGCGATGATGGTGGCGCGGAAACATAAGCCAGACGCCGTCGTCCTCGACATCATCATGCCCGGCGGGACTGGGCTCGGCGCGCTCGAGCGCCTGAAGGCCTCCTCCGCGACGCAGCAGATTCCGGTGATCGCGATCAGCGCGTCACTGGAACCCGGGCTCGCCGACCAGGCCCGGACGCTCGGTGCCGTGGAGTACCTGCGCAAGCCGATCGACCTGGCCGGCTTGACCGAGTTGCTCCGCCGCCTGCTCGCGCCGCCCCCCGCCGGGCCCTAGGATCAGTTCTTGCTGGCCTTGCCGCCTAATCATCTCCCGCGGAGCTGTAGCGCCACGGGGGGATGGGTCACCGTGCCGGTGATTACTTCAGCGCCTTCTGCGGCGGGGTGACTTCCACCTTGATCAGGTGGGGCTTCGCCGTCTCCACTCGCCACCTCTCCGTGCCACTGCTCCCAAGACCCGTCCCATAACTCCTCCGGTATGGTGAAGCGGACTAGGCTAGCACGCGCCGCGACTTGGGGAAAGGATCGGCGCGAGCCGATGAAGGACTGGTGAAGGACAAATGAAGGTGTCTGACCCTGCAACGATTCCTTCACCGGCCTTAAGTCTGAAGATCTCTTACGCCTCCGCCCACGGTGCCTTCAGGAACTCACCCGCAGCTTCGACCTCGAACGAATCGTTCGAACTGAACGCTTCCGCCCCATCAACCAGGAGAAGGCATGCGTTTCCCGACTTCCATCACGTCGCTGGTCCCGATCTCGTTGATCTTGGGCGCCGCGCCGGCGCGCGCGGCAGACGGCGTGCGGGTACCGCTGTTCGCCCGGCAAACGAACCGCATGTGCTCCGCGTGCCACCTGAACGCGCATTACATCGAGCTGACCGAGATGGGGCGGACCTTCAAACTCAACGCCTATCGGCTTACGAAGGTCGACTCGCTGGGGTCGGGGGACATCCAGGAAAACACGGCCGCCGGACGCAGGGAACTGCTCCTCAACCTAGTGCCGCTGCTCGGCTTCATGGTCCAGACTTCCTACACCGCGACGCAGAGGGCCCAGCCCGGCACCCAGAATGGGAGCGCCCTCCTGCCCGACCAACTGAGTCTGTTCATGGGCGGCCGGGTCAGCCCGAAAACCGGGGGCTTCGTCCAGGTCACATACTCTGCGCCTGATGGGTCGTTCGGAATAGACAACGTAGATCTCCGGTTCGCGGACAGTGCGAGGCTGTTCTCGAAGGGCGCGCTCGTCGGTCTTTCGGTGAACAACAATCCCACGATCCAGGACCTGTGGAATACCACACCCGCCTGGAGCTTCCCTTGGGCCTCTTCGTCCATGGCCCCGACCCCCGCCGCGACGACGCTCATCGACGGGAACTTGGGACAGCGAGTCGCCGGGGTGAGCGCGAGCATGATGTGGAATAAGCGGGTCTTCGGCGAACTGGGCGTGTATCGCTCTGCGATCATCGGGCACAGCGGCCCGCTAGACTCGACCGCCAGCGATGCGATCAGCGGAGTCGCGCCGTACTGGCGCGTTGCCTTCCCGCGGTCCCGGGGCAACAACTACCTGATGGTCGGAGCGTACGGCCTGAGCGCCAACATTTATCCAGCCGGTGTCACCGGCCCGACGAATCGGTTCACCGACGTGGCGTTCGACATCATGGACCAGGTGAAGCTCGGGTTGCAAGCGGTGGCGCTCCACGGCACCTGGATCCATGAGACTCAGAGATGGGCCCCGGGGGAAGCCGCCAATGCGTCGAACACGCTGAACACCTACCGGATGGACGTCCAGTGGCACCTCGCGCACAGGTTCGCTCTCATGCTGTCTCCGTTCGCGACGAGCGGCTCGAGCGACTCGGTGTTGTACGCGCCGGAGGCGATGAGCGGAAGCCGAGCCGGCAGCCCCAACAGCGACGGCCTCATCGCCGAAGTCGACGTCAATCCGTGGGACAACGTTCGGGTACAGTTCCAGTACGTGGCCTACGGAAAGTTCAACGGCAGCTCGCAGGACTACGACGGCTTCGCGAGGAACGCGGCGGACAACAACACGCTGTACGTGGTGGCCTGGGTGATCTTCTAGCGCCTCACCGTGTCGCGGGGGGACGGAGGGCAACCTGGCGGTATTCTCTTTCAAGGAGGGGTGATGCGCACGCTCGGTTGGGTGGTCGCGGTGGGAGCGGTACTCGTCGTGCTGGCCTCGGTGACGAGGACGGGGAAAAGCGCACCGCTTGGTGTGACCCTTCAGGGCGGGGGCGGGACGGTGACGGGCAGCGTCAAGTTCGTTGGAAGGGCGCCGTCCAATCCTGAGCTCGACATGAGCGAGGAGCCGCAGTGCGCGGCGAAATACAAGACGACGCCACGCGATCCGATCGTCGTGGTGAACCCCAACGGGACGCTGGCCAATGTCTTCGTGTACGTGAAGGAGGGGCTCCCCGCCGACGCGAAGTATCCGGTGCCGACCTCGTCCGTCGTCATCGACCAGAGCGGTTGTGAATACTCTCCGCGGGTCTTCGGGATCATGGTGAGCCAACCGCTCGAGATCAGGAACAGCGATCCCCTGATGCACAACATCAAAACGCTCGCGAAGAACAACCGACCCTTCAACGTCAGCCAGCCGACGGCGGGGATGAAGTTGAACCGCACGTTCACGGCGCCGGAGGTCATGCTGCGGTTCGAATGCAACGTCCATGGCTGGATGCGCGCGTACGCCGGTGTGCTGCCGCACCCCTTCTTCGCGACGACGGGCATGAACGGCAGCTTCAGCATCGGCGGGCTACCGCCCGGGACCTACACGATCGAAGCGTGGCACGAGAAGTACGGGACGCAGATGGTGACCGTCACCGTGAAGGACAACGAGACCACGTCGGCGGACCTTACATACACTGCGCAGTAGAACGACTGCGCTTGCCGCACAGGCGGACGCATCACGCACCGCGGGCCTCCTCGCCCCAAGTGGCCACCTACGAGACTCGCCCTTGTAGTAAGGGTCGTTCTTGGGGAGCCGCGATGCTATGCGGCGGCGCTGACCTCCATCTGCCGCGAATACTTCCCGGAGCATGCCGCGCTCACGCACTTCACGCGATGCAGGTACGCTTTCTGGGCGGCGGCCACGTTCGCGGCCTTGCCGCCCCAGGTCTTCAGGGCTTCATCCTGCAGTGCGCGGCCGTAGGAGAACGAGAGGGGCCAGGGGTGTTGGCCCATGGCGTTCATCGCGTTCAGGTGCTCGGTGGCGAGCGACGGACTCTGCCCGCCCGACAGGAACACGATCCCCGGCACGGCGGCAGGCACACAGCGGCGCAGGCAGCGCATTGTGGCCTCGGCGACCTGCTGTACGCTCGCCTGTACGCGGCAGTCCTTCCCGGCGATGACCATGCTCGGCTTCAGGAGCATGTGCTCGAGCACAACCCCGAGGCGGCGCAGTGCGGCGAACACCTCCTGCTGGGTCGCTTCGGTCACCACCTGGGACCGCTCGATCGTGTGGTCCCCGTCCATCAGGACCTCCGGCTCAACGATCGGCACGAGCCCCGCTTCCTGCGCGAGCGCCGCATAGCGAGCGAGCGCATGGGCGTTGGCTTCGATGCATGCCTGGGTTGGAATACCGGACCCGATGGTGATCACGGCGCGCCACTTCGTGAACCGCGCCCCGAGCCCGCGGTACTCGGCCAGCCGCTCACGCAGGCCGTCGAGCCCCTCAGTGACCGTCTCCCCGGGAAAGCCGGCCAGCGCCTTCGCCCCGGTGTCGACCTTGATCCCCGCGAAGATGCCTTCCTTCTCCATGGCCGCAGGGAAGGGGACGCCGGCGCCGGTCTTCTGGCGCAGCGTCTCGTCGTACAGGATCGCGCCGCTCACGTACTGGCCGGCGCCCTTCGCGGTCAGCAGCAGCTCGCGATAGGAACGACGGTTATCCTCGGTGTTCTCGACATTGATGCTCTTGAAGCGCTTTCCGATGGTCGCCGTGCTCTCGTCGGCGGCGAGAATGCCCCGCCCCGGCGCGACCAGCGCTCGGGCGGCAGCGGCAAGATCGTGCGTCGTCATTGATGGAATCCTCGGTGCATGCTGTCGGGCTCACAGCTTACCAAGCAAGTGGCTACCCCGCAAGGTGTTACCCCTGCGCGTGGCGCGCGTGTCCCATCGTGCAGAGTAGCTCGGCAACCGGCATTCCTCAAGAGCGCCTGCGCGACGCCCCCCTCTCGCCCTCACCAGGCAAACCGATAACTCAGCCCCGCGGCGTAGATGAAATCCCACTGCATGTGGTCCAGTTGGACGGCGTCCAATGCCACCACGTAAGGCTGGCCCCCGGTCGACATGATGCTCCATTGCGTCTGAATGGAGACGCCGCGGTCCCATTTGTAGACGTGACCCTTCGCTTCCGCGAACAGCTCCACAGGGGTCCGGGGCAGCGCATAGAGGAATCCCGCCCCGAACATTGCGGCTGGCTTCGTGAACGGGCTGACCGTGGTGACGCCGCCGAACTCATGGATCGTGACCGCGCCGCCGCCGAGAAACGCATGTGGCGTGACACCGCCGCTGAGCGGGTAGCCCACCTGGACGTGGGCGCCGTAGAACAACATCCCGAAATTCCTTCCCGCGAACGAGGCGGTGCCTGCAGCATCGCACCCGTGCAGCGTGAAGTCGGCGTGCACCGCGACGTACCGGTTGAGCTGCACGCCCGCGGTGGCCCCGATGCTGTACCCGGGCGTGAACGAGGTGGTCCCGGCGGCGTTGAGGTTCAGGAAGTGGTCGTAGCCGCCGCCATACACGCCGATCATCAACGGCCGTCCAGGTGTCATCTGCGCGGCGAGTGGGGCCGCAGCGACCAACGCTGCGAGCACGGCCGCGTGGGATTTGGCTGACATGGCTTCGTTCCTCCTTTTCGCGAAGGCCGGAACAAGATTGGGCGCGGCTTCGTGAAGAGAGTCTGAGGCGGGGGGGAAGACCTCTTTAGGAAGCGGCTGGTCGGCGCGATCTCCCAAAGCGACATTGTGGGTGCGGTCGCGCGGACCAGGATCCCGACCGGGTGAACTGAGACGAACCCTTCGCATGGAGCAACCCGCTATGAGACACGCACTCGCGCTGCTCGCGATCACGCTCACGACCGTCTCCGGGCTGGCCGGTCAGCAGCCGCCTCCGGACTCCGCGCCGCACGGCATGATGACGGGCCCGGGAATGCATGGGATGATGGGAATGACGGGGATGCAAGAGGGGGTGATGGAAGCTGGGATGAAGGTAATGGTCTTCGCTCCGGATCACCTGCTCGCCCACAAGGACTCCCTCGGCCTCACGCCCCAGCAGGTCTCGCGCCTCACGGCGCTGCAGGACGGGGCGCAGGCCGCGCATGCGACGGCCATGAAAGACGCCCAAACGCATCTGCAAGCGCTCGACGCCGCTGGTGACACGGCCGCGTTGAAAACGCACTTCGGGGCGGCGCACGCGGCAATGGGGCGGGCGCACTGGGCGATGCTCTCCGCCGCGGCGCAGGCGCGGGCCGTGCTGACCGATGCGCAGCGCACGAAGATCCGGGCATGGGCCGACTCGATGCAAGTCTGGATGCAGCGACACCGAGAGATGATGCAGCACCAGCAGCCGCACTAACGAATATTTGCAGCGGGGCTCCTCAGGTTATTTTGTTGGCTCGAGAGGAGGAGCCTTGGTTGAGCCCCCAGTCCCCAGTCAGGCCCAGGAGGCGCCTCGGTCTGACGAGGCAGAGGTGTCGCGCCTGCGGCGCCGCTTCGAGCTGTTACTCGACGCGAGCGTGGCGATTTTCTCCAAACACACCTTGGACGCGGTGCTCCAGCAGGTGGTCGATTCCGCGCTGGAGGTCGTCGGCGCGCGTTACGCCGCGTTAGGCGTGCTGACCGAGGACGGAGCGAGCCTCAGCCAGTTCGTGACTGCGGGCCTGTCGAGCGTCGAACGGGAGCGTATCGGCGAGCCACCGCGCGGCCGCGGGTTGCTCGGGCTCGTCATCCGCGAGCCGAAGCCGATCCGTGTGGCGGACATCACCCGCCACTCCGGAAGCGCCGGGTTCCCGCCCCATCACCCGCCCATGAAGTCCTTCCTCGGCGTCCCCATCATGGCTCGGGGGCGCGCGTTCGGGAACCTGTATCTCACGGAGAAAGTTGGAGCGGACGACTTTGACCCCGAAGACGAAGCGATCGCGGTGTTCCTGGCGACCAAGGCCGCGGTTGCCGTCGAGAACGCCCGGCTACACGAGCGCAGCCAGGAGCTGTTGGGCCAGCTGCAGACGATGCAGCGCCAGCGCGAGCTGTTCTTCGCGATGATGAATCACGAGCTGCGAAACGCGCTGACCGGCGTGTACGGGTGGGCGGAACGGTTGGTCCGCGGGAAAGGCGGGCCTGAGAGCCGGCAGCAGGCGGCGCTGGAGGTGTACGAGGGCGCGGAACGCACCATCGCGCTGCTCAACAACCTGCTCGATCTGACCCGGCTTGACGCCGGCAAGGTCCGGCCAGTCATGCGGGACGTGGACGTGCAGGCCGAGGTGAGACGCGCGCTCGCGGCGGTGCGACCGGCGGCCGAGGCCAAACGCCTGGTGCTGGAGGAGCGCTACCCCGACGCCCTTCCCGAGCTCCGCACCGATCCGATGCGCCTCCAGCAAATCCTGGTCAATCTGCTCAGCAACGCGATTCGCCACAGCCCCGAGGGCGCGGCGATCACCGTGCAAGTGGCCCCCGAGTCCGATGGCGTGGGCCTCCGGGTCGTTGACCGCGGCGCGGGGATTCCGCCCGAGATGCGGGAACGGATCTTCGAGCCATTCGAGCGCTTCGATCCGCAGTCCGGCCTCGGGACCGGTCTCGGACTCGCGGTGTCCCGGCGGCTCGCCGACGTGCTGGGAGGGCGGCTCGAAGTCGAGAGCCAAATGGGCGAAGGGGCGAGCTTTACGCTCACGCTGCCCGACCGGCCGCGCGCAGAATGAACATCTCTTCAGGTCGAGTTTAGACTCGATTCAACGCCCGTCCCTACATTGCAACCGCATGAAGATCCTGGTTGTTGAAGACGATCGCAAAGTCGCCGGCTTTATCGAGCAGGGTCTCCGCGAGGAAGGGTACGCGGTGGACGTGGCCCCCGATGGAGACGAAGCGACCATGCTGGCGCACGTCTACGAGTACGACCTGCTCGTGCTCGACGTGATGCTCCCCAAGAAGACCGGGCTCCAGATCGCGGCGGAGCTGCGCCGCGAGGGCCGGAAGACCCCCATCTTGATGCTCACGGCGCGGGACGCGACCGAGGACGTGGTGCGCGGCCTCGACGCCGGGGCGGACGATTACCTCACCAAGCCATTCAAGTTCGACGAGCTGCTCGCGCGGGTGCGCGCGCTGGTGCGGCGCGGTGGCGCGAGCCGGACCGAGCTGCTGAGCTACGGTCCGGTGGAGCTCGATCGCCTGAAGCACAAGGTCAGGGTCAACGGCAAGCGGCTCGAGCTCACCCCCAAGGAGTTCCAGCTGCTCGAGCACTTCCTGCTGCGGCCCGAGGAAGTCATCCGGCGGACTGACTTGCTCGAGAAGGTGTGGGACCTGCACTTCGATCCCGAAAGCAACGTCGTTGACGTCCACGTCGGCAATCTGCGGCGCAAGCTCCGTGAGGCGGCGGACAAGGAGCTGCTGCAGACGGTGCGGGGCGTCGGCTTCCGGCTCCAGTCGGCCGACCGCGTCGAGGACTGATGCGCTCGCTGCGGCGCGGCCTCGCCGTGCGGTTCGCGGCGACGATGGCTCTGGGGTTGGGTGCGTTGTGGGTCGTGCAGCCCCACACGTTGGTGGCGCACGCGCTGGTCATGGTGCTCGCGAGCGGCGCGACACTTGTCGGGGCGTGGTGGCTCGCGGGCTCGGCCGTGCGTCCCGTCGCGGAGATCACCGCGCAGGCGACGCAGATCGAGGCCGGGACGCTCGACCAGCGCATCGCGGCGCATGCGGATACCGATGAGTACCGCGGGCTGGTGGCGGTCCTGAACCGGATGTTGGAGCGGTTGGAGGATGCCTTCCAGGGGCAACGCCGGCTCACGGCGGACGTGAGTCATGAGCTGCGCACGCCGCTGACGGCGTTGCGTGGCGAGATCGAGGTCGCGCTGCGCGCCGAGCGGTCCCCACGCGAGTATCAGGTGGTGCTGCGCAGCGCGCTGGAGGAGATCGAGCGCCTGACGACGATGAGCGAGGACCTGCTGCTGATCACGCGGGCGGAATCGCATCAGCTCACGCTGCAGCGCGGGCCCACCGACCCCAACGCCCTCATCCGGAACACACTGGAAGAGCTGCGTGGTCGGATCGAGGAGAAGGACCTGACGGTCGTGGACACGCTCGAACGCGACGCGGGGAGCGCGTCGCTCGATCACGAGCTCGTGGCCCGGTTGATCGAGCACCTGCTCGACAACGCTGTCAAGCACACGCCCATCGGTGGCCGCATCGTGGTGAGCAGCGCCGGCGCTCAGCCGGCCGGCCGCGGCGTCCGGCTCGCCGTGGAGAACTCGGGGTCCAGGATAGCGCCGGACGACCTGCCGCATATCTTCGAGGCGTTCTACCGGGCGGACCAGGCCCGCAGTCGGGGGACCGGGACCGGCCTGGGGCTCGCCCTGGTGGCGGCCATCGCCCGGCTGCACGGCGGCGCCGCGCGCGCGCGCAACCGCAATGGCGATGGCGTGCGCTTCGAGGTCGATCTCCCGGCCCCCGCCACCTCCTGAGGACTCGGCCATGTCCGATCGCACGACACCCCTGGGTGGACATCCCCGCGGTACGCTCTTCGTCATCGGTCTCTACGGCGTCCTGTGCGCCGTCGCCTGGTTCGCGATGTACTTCCTGGTGTACCTGCCGCGTGGGGGGGTGACCCCGTGAACGTCTCCCTCTACGAGAAGATCTGGATGTGGGCGGCGGGTGGTCTCATCGTCGCCTTCGTTGTCACCGTGCTCGTCACCAGCGTCGGTGGCGCGCTCCAGCCGCCAAGCCACGTCGAGACGATCGATCCTACGACGGTGTTCACTGATGCGCGCTTCGCGCATCAGGGCGTCACCACGACCGCCCCCGGGGTCACGGTCGTGACCGTGGCGATGACCTTCGCGTTCGTGCCGAACGAGATCCACGTGCCGGCCCACCGGCCGGTCACGTTCCGGATCACGAGCACCGATGTGACCCACGGCTTCGAGATCGTGGGCACCAACGGGAATACGATGGTGGTCCCCGGGTACGTGAGCCAGTTCACCACGACCTTCGATCGGCCGGGGGAGTACCTCATCGTCTGCAACGAATACTGCGGTCAGGGCCACCACCTCATGTCGGCGAAGCTGATCGTCGAGGAGGCGAAGCCATGACGCGCACCGGCCGGCTCGCTCTGGCGAACCTGTGGGTGGCCATCGGGGCCTTCGGCGTGGCGGCGGCGATGGCCTTCATGCAGGCCCTCTCCCGCGCCGCGCTCGACCTGCCGTGGCGCTCGGCGCGCATGTACTACATCTCGGTCACCGCGCACGGCACCCTGATGGCACTCGTGTTCACGACGTTCTTCATCATGGCTTTGGGCTACGTGATCACCGAACGGACGCTCGGCAGGCCGGTGGTACACCTGCCCCTGGCATGGACCGGTTACTGGATCGCCCTCGTCGGCACGCTCGCCGTCGTCGCCGCGATCCTCTCCGGGAAGGCGACGGTGCTGTACACGTTCTATCCGCCGCTCATGGCGCACCCCGCGTTCTACATCGGCGCCGCGCTCCTGATCGTGGGCTCGTGGATCTGGGGCTTCGTCGTGCTGCGGACCTACTACCAGTGGCGCCGCGAGCACCCGGCTGAGGCCACGCCCCTGGCCCTGCACGGGATGCTCGCGGCGGTCATCATCTGGTTCATCTGCACGGTGGGCGTGGCCTGGGAGGTCGTGGGCCTCCTGATCCCCTGGTCGCTCGGGCTCACGAAGACCGTGGACCCCGAATTCGCCAGGATGCTGTTCTGGTATTTCGGGCACCCGCTCGTCTACTTCTGGTTGCTGCCCGCGTACGTCGTGTGGTACACCGTGCTGCCGAGAGTCGCGGGTGGGAAGCTGTTCAGCGACCGCCTCGCCCGCCTCGTGTTTGTGCTGTTCATCCTCTTGTCCACGCCGGTTGGGTTCCATCACCAGTTCATGGACCCGGGCGTGCCGGCGACGTGGAAGCTGCTCCACACGATCCTCACCTTCGCCATCTTGTTTCCAAGCTTCGTGACGGCCTTCACCGTCACCGCCTCGCTCGAAGTCGCGGGCCGGCTCAGGGGGGCGACCGGGCTGCTCGACTGGATCGGGAAGCTGCCCTGGGGTGATCCGCTGTGCGCCAGCGTGCTCCTCTCCATGCTGCTGTTCGCGGTGGGTGGCGTGGGCGGCGCGATCAACGCCGCGTACGGGATGAACGCGGTCGTGCACAACACCGCCTGGATCCAGGGGCACTTCCACCTCACGGTGGGCACGGCCGTCGCTCTCACGTTCATGGGGACGGCGTACTGGCTGCTCCCGAAGCTGACGGGGCGCGAGCTCGAGCTCGCTCTCCTCGCCAAGGTGCAGCCCTATCTCTGGTTCGTGGGAATGCTGCTGTTCTCCATCTCGAACCACATCACGGGTCTCATGGGGATGCCCCGCCGGATCTACGACGCGAGCTATGGCGACAGCGCGATCGCGGGGAGCTGGCGGGCCCTCACCGATCTTTCGGCGGTAGGCGGCCTCTTTCTGTTCGCGAGCGCCGGGTTCTTCGTACTCGTGATGCTCGGGACCGGGCTCGCCGGCAAGCGACGTGCGGCCGAGCGGATCGAGTGGGCCGAGCCCCTCGAGCCGGTGCCCGCGGGGATTACGGTCTTCGACCGCTACGGCATGTGGACGGCCGTGGCGGTGTTCCTCGTCCTGGTCGCCTACGCCTACCCCATGTGGGCGCACTTGCACATGCAGCGGTTCGGGTCGCCCGGCTTCACGCCCTTCTGATGCGCCCGATCTCGGTCCGCAAGGCGTACGCGCTTCCGGTCCTCGTGGGCGTCGGGCTGGTGGTTGGGCTCGGCGCCCGGTTCGCGTTCGGCTCGCCGCCGGCCGCCCAGTGGATCTTCCTCGTGACGCTCGTGCTCGGCGGCGGGCCGCTCGTCGTGCACACGGTGGTCGGCATGTTCCGCGGGCGGTTCGCCGCCGACATCGTCGCGATGCTCGCCATCGTGACGGCGCTCGTCCTCGGCCAGTACTTCGCGGGCGCCGTGATCGCCCTGATGCAGTCGGGCGGCGAGGCGCTCGAGCGATACGCCATGGGCCGGGCGTCGCACTCGCTCGAGCTGCTGCTCGAACGGGCGCCCAAGGTCGGCCACCGCATTCGGGGCGACGAGGTCGAACCGATCCCGGTGGGTGAGATCGTCGTCGGCGACCTGCTCTTGGTCCGTCCCGGCGACCTGATCCCGGTGGACGCCGAGGTCGCGGACGGTACGTCCTCCGTCGATCAGGCCGCCCTGACCGGGGAGCCGTTGCCGATCCGCGCGGTACCCGGCACCGCGCTGCTCTCCGGCAGCGTCAACCTGGAAGGCGCGCTCCGGGTGCGGGCCGTGCGTCCCGCGGAGACGAGCCAGTACCAGCAAATCGTGCGCCTGGTGGAGCGGGCGCGCCGGGAGAAGCCCCCGATCCAGCGGCTGGCCGATCGCTGGGCCCTGTGGTTCACTCCCGTCACGCTCGCGTTCTGTGCCGCGGCGTGGCTCGTGACGGGGACGCCGGAGAGCGTGCTCGCGGTGCTCGTCGTGGCGACGCCCTGCCCGCTGATTCTCGCCACCCCCGTCGCCGTGATCGCCGCGGTATCGCGCGCGGCGGACGCGGGCGTGATCGTGAAGACGGGCGCGGCGATCGAGGAGTTGGGACGCGCGCGAGCGGTCGTGTTCGACAAGACCGGGACGCTCACCCTGGGGCGTCCCACGGTGGAGCGGGTCGTGACGACGGACGGCGTCGCGGGTGACGACATCCTGCGGCTCGCGGCCGCCCTGGAGCAGCTCTCATCCCACCACCTCGGCAAGGCGGTCGCCGACGCCGGGCGCCAGCGCCTGGGGCACCTCGCGCCCGCGACCGAGTTCCGCGAGACCCCGGGGTCCGGGGTCGCCGGCACCGTGGACGGGCGCGCGGTGGCGGTCGGCTCGGCCGGCTTCCTCGAAGGGCGGGGCGTGCACGTGCCGGGTACGGGTGACGAGCGCACGACGGCGTTCGTGAGCGTGGACGGCCGCCTCGCGGGGGCGATCGAGTTCGCCGACCGGCTCCGCCATCAGGTGCCGTCGCTGATGCAGAGGCTCGCGGTGATGGGCGTGACGGAGACGGTGATGTTGACGGGTGACCGCGAGTCGAGCGCGGAGACGATCGCGGCGCAGGCAGGCATCCGCACCGTGCGGGCGAACCTGTTGCCGGCCGAGAAGGTGACCGCGGTGGGCGAGCTCAAGCGCCGCTGGGGAACCGTCGTGATGGTGGGAGACGGGATCAACGACGCCCCGGCGCTCGCCGCCGCCACCGTCGGCGTGGCGATGGGAGCTCACGGCACGGCGATCTCGGCCGAGGCGGCCGACATCGTGCTGCTGGTGGACGACATTTCGCGGCTGGGCGACGCGGTGGCCATCAGCCGCCGCATGCGCCGCATCGCGCTCCAGAGCATCGGCGTCGGGCTCGGGCTCAGCGTAGCGCTGATGGTGATCGCGAGCTTCGGCTTGATCAGCCCCCCCACCGGGGCGGTGATGCAGGAGGCGCTCGACGCTGCCGTGATCCTGAACGCGCTGCGGGTGCGATAGACCCGGAATCTTCATTTCGCCTTCCAGAACTCTTCATGCGGGGGCCGTAGTATGACTCCCATGACCGCCGCCGCACTCCCCGCTCCCCGTCAGTACCGCTACGACCGTGCGCCGCTGCGCGTCTATTGGGAAGTTACGCGCGCCTGCGACCTGGCATGCGCGCACTGCCGCGCCGAAGCAGTGCCGCGGCGGGCGCGCGGCGAGCTCACGACCCTCGAGGGGCTGCGGCTCCTCAAGGACCTGGCCTCGTGCGACGCGCCGCTGCCGCACGTGGTGCTCACGGGCGGCGACCCCTTCAAGCGGCACGACCTGCTCGATCTGGTCGAGGCGGCGCGCTACCTCGGGCTTCCAGTGTCCGTATCGCCCAGCGCCACGCCGCTCGCCACGCCGCAAGCGATCTCCCGTCTCAAGGTCGCTGGGGTCGAAGCGCTCTCGCTTTCGCTGGACGGCTCCACCGCCGAACGGCACGACGCCCTGCGCGGGGTTCACGGAACGTTCGCGCGGACGCTCACCGTGGCGCGGACGGCGGCCGCGGTGCGACTGCCGCTGCAAATCAACACCTTGGTCGCGGCGCGCACCCTCGACGACCTGCCGGCGATCTACGCGCTGGCGCGGGACCTCGGTGCATCGCGCTGGAGTCTGTTCTTCCTGGTGCAGGTGGGGCGGGGTACGGTGCTGGAGTCCATCTCACCGCAGGCGTGCGAGGAGCTGATGCGCTGGCTCGCCACGTTGCCCCGCGGCACCCCCCTGGTCACCACGACCGAGGCGCCGCACTACCGGCGCGTGGTGTACGAGCGAACGGGACGGCGCGGCGGTCACGGTGCCGGCATCCGGGACGGCAACGGTGTGATGTTCATCTCGCACGCGGGCGACGTGTACCCCTCGGGGTTCTTGCCGCTCGCGGCGGGGAACGTGCGCACCGAGCACGTGCTCGACATCTATCGCAACTCCGAGCTGTTCCGCCGGCTGCGCGAAGCCGATCATTTTGCGGGTCGCTGTGGCACCTGCGAGTTCTGCTGGGAGTGCGGCGGCTCGCGCGCCCGCGCCTTCGCCGCGAGCGGCGATCCCCTGGGCTTGGATCCGCTTTGCCTCAGTGCTGTAACCGCTTGAGCAGCTGGATCTGCCCCGCGTGATAGAGGTCGTGCGACGCGATGCCGTAGATCGTCGCGGCATTCGTCCATTTCGAGCGCCAGGCGCGGGCGCCCAGCAGAGTCGCCGGAAAGCGCGCGATTACAGCGCGAAGCAGCCGGTGCTCCTGCTTGAGCAGGGCGATATCGCGCCGCCAGGCGCGCTCGTCGGGCCGCGGCGGTAACGAGAACCAGTTGGACCCAGGTCGGGGGAAGGACAGGTCCGGGTCGCGCACCAGCCGGCGGCGCACGATGTACTTCCAGTACGCCGCGTGCAGCACGATCTCCCAGATGTTGTGCCGTCCCTTCCCCGGGCGCCACAGCGCCTGCTCGAGCCGCACTCCGCGCAACGATCCCCACAACGGCGTGCCGTGCCAGGCAGCGCGGTCGAACGCCTGATCGTACAGGGCGAGCAGGTGGGGCAGAGCGGCGGGTCGTGACATCGTACTGACGTCTGATGTCCGACGTCTGGCTTATCTCCGCCGCAGCTTGCTCAGCAACCGCAACATCTCGAGATACAGCCAGATCAGGGTCACCATCAGGCCGAAGGCCGCGTACCACTCCACGTACTTCGGCGCGCCGGCGCCCACCGCCTGCTCGATGAAGTCGAAGTCGAGCGCGAGGTTCAACGCGGCCACCGTCACGATGACCAGGCTGACGATGATCCCGA
>WNGJ01007353.1_pt1 | contig 14560 bp, 11 predicted proteins | sample 5400611 | NCBI WGS metagenome assembly WNGJ01 (sample SAMN13153375, study PRJNA577476) | soil metagenome | isolation source: 40 cm soil or saprolite under Garry oak tree replicate 1 | place: USA:California | collected 2016-06-15
GGCCGCCTTCTTTGACGCTTACGTCCATGCCCATGAACGTCGCGCGCTTGTCGGCGAGGGTGGGGTAGCGCAGGCCACCGAACGCCACCGCGAGGTAGCGCGCGGGCTCCGGCGAGGCGTTGAAGTGCTGATGGAACAGCCGGTCGGCTGGCGCGAACACGCACCCGTGCTTCCAGTCGAAGCGACGCAGCTCCTTCTCGCCCTCCCACCAGTACAGGCTGTAACCCTCGCCGGTCACAGCGAAGACGTGGAAGTCGGCGCCGTGGCGGTGCCCCTTCTTGTAGGTGCCGACCGGCATCTCGGACATGTGGGCGTGCATGGTGCCGTCGGCGAGCACGAACATGATGTTGCTGCCGCCGGCGCCGCGCGCCTTCCACTCCTTCAATTCGAAGGTGCGGAGGTCGGGAACGAAGTTCGTCTCCCACATGTGACGGCCCGGCCGCACCGGCAGGAACGTGCCGTCGCCGCGGAACCGGCGAGCCTCGCCGAACCGATCGGGGAACGCGCGCGGGTTGTTCCAGATGAAGTCCTCGTCGCGGAAGACGTTGAGGATGAGCGGAAGGTCGGTGACCGCGACGAAGCGGGCGGGCTCGGCGCCGCTCCCGTTGTAGTGGCGATAGGAGCCGTTCAGCGGGATCGCAAACAGGCTGCCGGTCTGCCATTCAAAGGAGTGCCGTTCGCCCGACGGCGACTCGACGCTGGTTGACCCGCGCCCGGCGAGCACGTACACGACCTCTTCGTAGAGGTGCCGCTGAGGTGCGGTCTTGCCGCCCGGCGCGATCTCGACCACCTGCATGTCGACGAAGTCGCCGCGGCCGGTCAGATGCGCGAATGCCCCCTTCGCTTCGAGCCGCGGCCACGGCGCGACGTCGAGCTCAAGGAGATCGAGCCCGAACCCTTCATGAACGGGGATTTGCTGCCGTGCGACCCACTCCTTGTACGGATCGACGAGAAATCGCGGGCCGCTCATCGCGCGACCTTTTCGCGCGCGGGCTCGGGCGCGAGGAGGTGGCCCCACTTCTTACGGGTCTCGCGCTTGGTCTCGGCGTCGGGGCCGATCGGAGTCGGGAACTTGTCGCGCCACTCCCACGGCCGTGTGGCGTCGATGATCATCCGCGAGTTGTGGCCCTTGACGTCCGGTGGCATGGCGGGGTCGAGCGGCCCCGACCAGGCGCGGTTGATGATGTCCAGCGAGCGCTCGGGATCCGAACGCGTCACCACGGCCCACATGACGTCGTTGATGTCGGTCACGTCGATGTCCTCATCCACGACGATGACGATGCGGCCGAGATACGCGCCGACGCGGCACATCGCGGCGACGTGTCCGGCTTGTCTGGAGTGTCCCGCGTAGCGCTGCTCGATCGAGACCGCGTTCAATAGGCGGCAGCCGCCCACGCCGAAGCAATGCGCGTCCACGACGCCCGGCACTCCTGCGGCCTTGAGCTCCCGCAGCAAGAGGGCGCTTCTCAAATATTCGCGATAGCGGTGTGGCTCGTATGGCGGCTTGTTCGGTGGGACGCCGAGGATGATCGGATCGTCGCGGTGGTAGACGGCCTCCACTTCGAGGACCGGCTCGGCCCGTTCACCCGACGCGTAGTAGCCGGTCCATTCGCCGAACGGACCTTCGAGCGCCTTCTTGTCGTGGTGCAGGAACCCCGCGAGCACGATCTCCGCCGACGCCGGCATCGGCAGACCTGTCACCGGCTCTGTGATGACCTCGTACGGCTCGCCGCGGATGCCGCCCGCCCAGTCGTACTCGCTCACGCCCTGGGGGACTTCGAGCGTCGAGGCGATGAAGAGGAGCGGGTCGACGCCGCAGACCACGAGGATCGGGCACGGCTCCTTGCGCTTGAAATACACGTCGCGGAATTGCCGGCCGTGCTTGCCGGGCGAGATGTACACGCCCACGCGTTTGGCGTCGTGGACCATCACTCGATAGGTGCCGAGATTCACCCAGTCGGAATCCGGATCCTTGAGCACGTCGACGACCCCCGTGCCGAGGTACCGGCCTCCGTCGAGCGGATGCCACTGCGGCGAGGGGAACTTGAGCACGTCTACGTCCCCGCCGCGCGCCACGTTCTCCATCACCTGGCCGTCCTTCACGACGCGCGGAGGAATGGCCCGGCTCGTCTCGGTCAGCTCGAGGAACCGATCCATGAGCGGACGGCGCTCGATGTCGACCGGCAGTCCGAGCGTCAGCGCGAGGCGCTTCCGCGTCGCGTTCGCGTTCGCGAGGATGCGGAAGCCCGAGGGATAGCCGGGGATGTCGTCGAAGAGCACCGCGGGGGAGTCATCGGTGTGGTGGAGCATCTCGGTGATGCGGCCGATGTCCTCTTCCCAGGTCGCGCCGCGCACTTCGCGTAGCTCTCCGAGGTCGCGCACGCGCTCGATCCAATCGCGCAGGTCGCGGTACTCCATGTAACCGGTCCTTACCGCGGCCCGCGGCCGCGTCTGCTCACGGCTGTGCAGCGTAGCGCGCGAATGGTCTAACCATTATATTCCTCGAAGGCGCGCGACCCCGACCCTAGGAGGAGCCCTATGGCCGTCGAGACGAAGCCCCGTCGAGCGAAGAACCAGATTTCCGCCGATCTCTCCGGACCTCCCGCATCAAAGGATGACATCCGCTCGCTCCCGGCGACGATCGAGTGGCTCCGCCGCGAGCGTCTCCTCCTCGAGACGGACGTCACGGTCGACGGCGACCTCGAGCTCACCGGCGTGCAGAAGCACTTCGACGGCAGCTACCCGGTCCTCTTCAACAACGTGAAGGGCTACCCGCATGCGCGCGCGATCACGAACCTCTTCGCGAACATGGACATCGTCAACCGCTACTTCGGGTGGAAGGACGGCAAGGACCGGACCAGGAAGCTCGCGCACGCGCTGACGCACCCGATCCCCGCCGAGATCGTCGAGCAGACCGAGGCCCCGGCGCAGGAAGAGGTGATCACCGACGACCTCGAAGTGAACAAGTGGATCATGGCGATCCGCCACACCGTCCTCGAGTCGGAGATCACCATCGGCTCGGGCAACAGCGTCGTCATCGGTGACTACTTCCATGGCGGAAGCCACATCGGCTACAACCGGATGAACTTCCGCTGGGGCAACATCGGCACGTTCCAGCCGGCGCCGGGCGGCCACATGTGGCAGATCATGACCGAGCACTACAAGGACCCGAAGCCGGTCCCCTTCACGATGGCGTTCGGTGTCCCGGTCGCGGCGACGCTGCTCGCCGGCGGTGGCTTCGATTACGCGGTGCTCCCGCGCGGCGGCGACGAGCTCGGCGCCGCGGGCGCGGTCCAGGGCTTCCCGATGCGCTACGTGAAGTGCCGGACGATCGATGCGTACACGCTCGCCGACGCCGAGTACGTGCTCGAGGGCGAGTTCTACCCGCAGGACAAGCGCTACGAGACCGCGGAGTCCGAGAAGGCCGACACGCAGGGCCGCTTCCACTTCCACCCGGAGTGGGCGGGATATATGGGCAAGGCGTATCGCGCGCCGACCTTCCACGTGAAAGCCATCACGATGCGGAAGCGCGCATCGAAGCCGGCCATCTTCCCGCTCGGCGTTCACATGCTCGACTGCCACAACATCGACACGACCGTCCGCGAGTCCGCTATCTACGAGCTGTGCGAGCGACTGCAGCCGGGCATCGTCCAGGACGTGAACATCCCGTTCCCGATGACTGACTGGGGCGGCTGCATCATCCAGCTGAAGAAGCGGAACAAGTGGGAGGACGGCTGGGCCCGCAATTTCCTCGTCGCCGCGATGTCATGCAGCCAGGGCATGCGTCTCGCGATCGCCGTCGACAGCGACATCGACATCTACAACATGGACGAGATCATCTGGTGCCTCACGACGCGGGTGAATCCGCGGACCGACATCCTCAACCCGCTGTTCGGCGGGGTCGGCCAGACCTTCATCCCTGAGGAGCGTCTCACCGCCGGCGACAAGCAATGGACCGGCATGAACACGCGCTTCGAGGGCGGCATGGCCATCGACGCGACGATGCCCTACGGGTACGAGAACGACTTCATGCGGCCGGTCTATCCGATCGATCGCGTCGATCCGAAGAAGTGGTTCGACGACTCCGAGATCGCGAGCGCCAAGGCCATCATGCACGGCTGGGTCGAGACGCTCTCCCGGTACGGCCGCTAGGACAAACGCCACGCAGGACGAGTCGCTCCTGGGCGGCTGCCGGGTCTTGGATCTCGCGGACCTTTCTGGCGCCGTGTGCGGTCGCATCCTTGCCGACCTCGGCGCCGACGTTGTGAAGGTCGAGGCGCCAGGCGGTGAAGCCGATCGGATGCAGCCGCCGTTCGTCGGCGACGTCGAGAACAGCACGCGCTCGATCCCGTGGCTCGCCGCGAATGTGAACAAGCGCGGGATCACCTGCGACCTGAAATCGACCGAAGGGCGCGCGCTCTTCGCGGGCCTCGCAACGGGCGCGCGCATCGTCATCGAGTCGTTCGCGCCGGGGCGATTCGCCGAGCTCGGCCTCGACGAGATCGTCCGCGACGCGATCGTCGTGTCCATCACGCCGTACGGTCAGGACGGGCCGCTCGCCCGCGTGCCGGGATCGGACCTCGAGGTCACCGCCGCGAGCGGAAGCCTCTGGCTCGCCGGTGAAGAGGGGCGGTCGCCCCTGCGCACCGCCCAGCCGCAATCGCCGTACTGGAGCGGCATGTATGGAGCGCTCGGCGCGCTCGTGGCGCTGCAGTCACGCGTCGCGCAGCGTGTCGACGTGTCCGCGCAGGCGGCGATGACGACGGTCCACCCGCCGGCGCCGGTGTGGTGGGACATCGCGCGCGAGGAGCACGGCCGCACCGGACCGTTCCTGCTTGGGCGGAGCAACGTCGGGTCGCGGTTCCGGAATTTGTGGGCGTGCGCCGACGGGTTCGTGAGCTTCGCGATCCAGGGCGGCCCGATCGGGCGCCACACCGGTCGCATGCTCGCCGAATGGATGGCCGAGCGCGGTGCGGTACCGGCGGTCATCGCCGCGATCGACTGGACCATCTTCGACAACAGCACGCTGTCGCAGGCGCAGGTCGACGACCTCGAGGCCGCGATCGCACCGTTCTTGCGCTCGCTGACCAAGGCCGAGTTTTTCGACGGCGTGGTGAAGCGCAAGATGCTCGGGTACCCGGTGAGCGATGCCTCCGACTCGCTCGCGGATCCCCAGCTCCGCGCCCGCGATTTCTGGCGCACGCTCTCGCCGGCCAAGGGGCTGCCGCCGATGCCGTTCCCAGGCGGCTTCGCGCTGTTCGACGGGGAGCGGCCCGCGGTCCGGCGCCCCGCGCCCGAGGTGGGGGAGCACAACGCCGAGATCTACCGCGAAGCCGGCGTCGCTTCGGGGGAGCTCGAGCGGCTTCGCGCAGCAGGCGTCGTATGACCGATGTTGCGACGCGGCCGTCCGCGGTCGCACACCACGGCGCGCTCAACGGCATCCGCGTCGTGGAGTTGGGGTTCGCGGCAGCCGGCCCGCTGGTCGGCAAGTACCTCGCCAACTTCGGCGCCGAGGTGATCCGTCTCGAGAGCCGTCTCGCCGCCGACGTCTTCCGCACGACGTACCCGCCGTTCAAGGACGGCATCGTCAAGCCGGACCGCGCGGCGATGTTCGCGTTCTACAACGACGGCAAACGCAGCGCGACGCTCAACCTGAAGCATCCGACGGGCGTCGCTCTCGCGCGCGCGCTCATCGGCAAGGCCGACGTGTTCGTCGAGAGCTTTACGCCCGGCACCGTCGCGCGGCTTGGCCTGGGAGCCGATACGCTGCGCGCCGATCACCCCAGCCTCATCGTCCTGTCGAGCTGCAACCAGGGCCAGACTGGGCCGCACGCGTTCCACCCGGGGTACGGCAGTCAGCTCTCCGCGCTCGCGGGATTCGTGCAGCTGCTCGGCGAGCCCGACTCGACCCCCGTCCTTCTCTATGGCCCCTACATCGACTACGTCGCGGTCGGCTACGGCGCGATCGCCGTTCTTGCGGCGCTCGAGCGTCGGAAACGCACCGGCGCTGGCTGCACCATCGACCTGTCGCAGTACGAGGCCGGATTGCAGTTCCTAACACCCTCGATCCTCGAGTTCGCGGCGAACGGGCGAATACCTGGTCGCCGCGGCAACGCCGACGCCGTCGCCACGCCGCACGGCGTGTACCGCTGCGCCGGTCCCGACCGTTGGGTCGCGTTGAGCGTTTGGAACGACGCGGAGTGGCGGGCGCTACGCGATGTCACCGGCATCGATGGGCCGGCGACGGCGGCGCAACGCCGCGCCGCGCGCGCCCGGCTGGATGAGAGCATCGCGAAGTGGACGGCGACACGCGACCGCGACGAGATCGTGCGGCTCCTGCGCCGTAAGGGACTGCGGGCCGCGCCGGTGCTCTCGATCTCTGAGCTGTTCGCCGACGCGCAGCTCGCCCATCGCGGGATGTGGCCGCTCACCAAGCACCCCACGATCGGCGAGATGCACGTAATGGCCCCGCCGTTCCGCCTCTCGACAACCCCGAGTCTTCAAGTGAGCGCCGGCCCGACAGTCGGCGCTGACAACGACCACGTCTTCGGGGAGATCCTCGGCCTATCGCTCGACGAACGGCGCAGACTCGAGCGCGATGGCGTCTTCGAATAGAGGGGCCCCCGCCGCCGAGGGAGCCGCGATAGAGCTGCGCAAGGCCGAGCATCTGCGCATCGCTGCTGAAGAGGACATCGAGACCAGGCGCGCGCCTGGCTGGGACGACGTCCACCTCGTGCACGCGGCGCTGCCGGCGACCGACGCCGCGAAGATCGATCTCTCCGCGCGTCTCCTCGGCCACACGCTCGCGCTCCCGCTCGTGATCTCTGGGATGACCGGTGGTCACTCCGGGGCCCAGCGAGTGAACACCACGCTCGCCGAAGCCGCGGCGCGGCACGGTCTCGGGATCGGCGTCGGAAGTCAGCGCGCCGCGCTGCACGATCCAACCCTGCGGAGCACGTATGCCGTCGTTCGCGAGCGCGCGCCCAAGGCATTCGTGATCGCGAACGTCGGCGTCTCGCAGCTCGTCGAGCAGGACGACGGCGAGCCGCTCGGCGCGAAAGACATCCGCACGCTCATCGAGATGGTCGGTGCCAACGCGATCGCGCTCCATCTCAACTACCTCGAGGAATCCGTGCAGCCCGAGGGACAGACGCGCGCGTTGGGCCTCGACACCGCGATCCGCAGGCTCGTTCGGCGAAGCTCAGTCCCGGTCATCGCGAAGGAGACCGGCGCGGGCATCAGCGGGGAGGCCGCACGGCGTCTCCGCGCCCTCGGGGTGAAAGCGATCGACGTTGGCGGGGTCGGCGGCACCTCATTCGCCGCGATCGAGGCGATGCGCGCGGAGGAACGCGGCGACGCCGCGCGCGCGAGGCTCGGCCAGGTCTTCCGCGACTGGGGCATCCCGAGCGCCGTCGCGGTCGCCGGAAGCGCGCGCTCGGGTCTGCCGGTCATCGCGACCGGCGGCGTGCGCAGCGGTCTCGATGCCGCGAAGGCGCTCGCTCTTGGGGCGACGGTCGTGGGCGTCGGCCGGCCGCTGCTGCAGGCGGCGCTCGACGGGGCCGCCGCGGTCGACGAGTGGGTGCGGCAGTTCGCGCTCGAGTTGCGGACCGCGGCGTTCCTCTCGGGAGTCACGCGGACGCGCGACCTTTCGAAGCGCCTACTCGTGATCACCGGAGACACGCGCGACTGGATCGAGCAGCTCGGCTACGACCGCCGAGCCCGCGCGGCGAAGTGACCGTGCCCGAGTACACCCTCTTCCACCGCGTGGCCGAGCCGGAGAGCGCACGCATCCGATCGCGCGTCGTCGAGCTCGGGTTGAAGACGCGGATCGACTTTCAGAACGCGGAGACCGACGGCAAGGACGAGCTCGCGCGGCTTGGCGGCTCCACCACGCCGGCGCTGTGGGACGGGCACACGCTCACTGTCGGCGAGTCCGCGGTCGCGCGGAAGCTCATAACGCTCAGGCCCGAACCCGGTCCCGAACGCGAAGACGGCTGGTAGGTGTCCGAGGGCACGACCCGCGCGGTCCTCGCGGCTTTCGCGGGCAACCTGGCGATCGCGATCACCAAAGCGATCGCAGCGTACGTGACCGGGTCCGGCGCGCTTGTCGCGGAGACCGCGCACTCGATCGCCGACTCCGTGAATCAGATCCTCCTTTATGTCGGCATCCGCCGGAGCGTGCAGCCCCCGACGGAGCGGCACCCGCTCGGCCACGGCAAAGAGCGCTACTTCTGGGCGCTGATCGTCGCGCTATTCCTGTTCTTCGGCGGCGGCATCTTCTCGATGTACGAGGCGTACGAGCGTCTGACGCGTCCGCAGGAGCTCGGCGCGGTGTGGGTCGGCTTCGTCGTCCTCGGGCTCTCGATGGTCTTCGAGACCTTCTCATTGAGCGTCGCGGTGCGCGAGGTCCGGCACGCCGCGCGCGAGGAGGGCGTGCCGGTGCGCCGGTTCCTGCAACAGCTTCGCGACCCGGCCCTGCGCACGGTCCTCTACGAAGACAGCGCGGCACTGGCGGGCCTGCTCGCTGCGATCGTGGGACTGGGCCTCACCGTGCTGACGAACGATCACCGCTTCGATGCGCTTGCCAGCGCGGTGATCGGCGCCATCCTTATCTATGTCGCGTACCAGCTCGCGTGGAGCGCGCGCGGGCTCATCGTCGGCGAGGCTCCCCCCGAGGAAGTCGTCGAGAAGCTCCGCGCCGCGATCGCGAGCGAGCCGGGAATAGACAAGATCATCGACCTCCGGGCGGTCCAGATGGGCACGAAGCAGCTCCTCGTACTCGCGCGCGTCTCGGTGCGGGACAACATCCCGGCTGGGCAGGCCGAACGGCTCCTCGTGCGTTTGCGCGGCCGGTTGCAGCGCGAGCATCCGGAGGTTATGGATTCGTACGTGGAGCTGGCGCCGTCCTGAGTCTGCGCGCCGCGGTCGTGATGTCCTTCGCCGCCCTCGCCGCCTGCGGCCCGAGCGATCAGCCGGTCGCACCCTCACCTTCGGACTCGCGATCACCTTCGCCGCTCGGTGGATCGTGGGAGACCCGCGCCGAGATGCCGCTCCCCCGGACCCACGCGGCGCGCACCGTGGTCGACGGCATCGTGTACGTGATGGGTGGGTTGGTCCGAGGAGGAGGTTCGACCGACTCTGTCTTGGCTTTCGATCCGCGGTCGAGCCATTGGACTCAGGCGATTTCTTTGCCGGTCGCGACCGATCACTCGGCGGCGGCGTCGATCGGCCGGGACATCTACGTCTTCGGCGGCGGCTTCGAGCGCCCGACCGCTTCGGTGTACCGCTTCACCGTCGGGACGGCCGTATGGACGAGACTCGCCGACATGCCGGAACCTCGCGCCGCTGGTGCGGCTGTCGAGCTCGACGGTCGCATCTACGTCGCCGGCGGGTTCACAACGGGGAGGGAGCTCCTGACGACCGTCTGGGGATACGAACCCGCGACCGGTCGCTGGCAGGGCCTCGCGCCCCTCCCGACAGCGAGGCAGCATGTCGCGGCCGCCGCGATCGCGCACGAGATTTGCGTGGCCGGCGGCTACGTCGACGCCGCTGCTCCGCTCGCGACATTCGAGTGCTACTCGCTCGCGTCGAATAGCTGGCGACCGCTTCAACCCATGCTCAGTCGAGCGAGCGATTTCGACGCGGTAGCGACGGCAGACTCATTCATCGCTGTCGGCGATGATGTCCAGGTCTATCGAAATGGGTCGTGGCGCCTCGGGCCGACGTTGCCGGTAAAGCGATTCGGCCTGGTCGCCGCCGCCGTCGACGGCACGGTTTACGCATTGGGCGGCGCACCGCGCGTGCCGGCGGCCGACGGGCTAGTTGACGCTTGGAGTCCGCCCGCCGCGCCATAATCCCGAGCAGTGGGGGAGCCGCGTCTCACAGAGCTGCCCGCGCGGTACAACGCCGCCCAGACGTTCATCGATTCGCACCGGGGTGTCCGCGAGTCAGCCGTCGCGATCCGCTGCCAGGGAGCGAGCGTCACCTACGGCGAGCTCGCCGCTAACGTCGACCGCTGCGGGAACGCATTGCGCGAGCTCGGGATCGGGCTCGAGCAGCGCGTCCTCATCCTGTGCGTCGATTCGCCGGCGTTCGTCTACGCGTTCTTCGGCGCGATCAAGATCGGCGCAGTGCCCGTCCCGACCAACACGCTCCTCACGCCGCGCGATCTCGCATACGTACTGAATGACAGCCGCGCCGTCGCTGTCGTCGTCTCGGCCCCGCTCCTCCCGAAGGTCCTCGAGATCCGAAAGGATGTGCCGCGCCTCAAGCACGTCATCGTCGCGGGCGGTGACCAAGTGGCCGGGGTGTTCTCGCTCGAGAAGCTCCTCGCAGCAGCGAGCGACGAGGTCTCGCCGGCCGACACGACGCCCGACGACCCGTGCTTCTGGCTCTATTCATCGGGCACAACGGGTTTCCCGAAGGGCGCCGTTCACTTGCAGCACGACATGGTCTATTGCGCCGACACGTACGGTGCGCAGGTCCTGCGCACGACCGAGGACGATCGGCATTTCACCGTCTCTCCCTTATTCCACGCGTACGGTCTCGGGAACGGCGTGTTCTTTCCGTTCGCGGTAGGCGCGTCGAGCGTGTACAAGCCGGAACGCGCGACCCCCGACCTCGTGTATTCGCTCATCACGCAGGAGAAGCCGACCATCCTCTTCACCGCGCCAACGTTCTACGCCGCTTTGCTCGCGTACCCCGAGCAGGACTTCAAATACGACCTTTCGTCGCTGCGGATGTGCGTGAGCGCAGGCGAGGCGCTGCCGAAGACGCTCTTCGATCAATGGAAGAAGCGTTTCGGCCTCGAGATACTCGACGGCATCGGGGCCACCGAGATGCTGCACATCTTCATCTCCAATTACCCCGGCAAGGCGAAGGGCGGCACGAGCGGCACGCCGGTGCCCGGATACCGCGCGAAGATCGTCGACGACGATGGTGTCGAGCTGGGCAACGGCGAGACCGGAAATCTGTGGGTCTCGGGCGACTCATGCGCGGCCTACTACTGGAACAAGCACGAGAAATCCAAAGCCGCGTTCAAGGGCGAGTGGTACGTCACCGGCGACAAGTACCACCTCGACGCGGACGGCTACTACACGTATGAGGGCCGCGGCGACGACATGCTCAAGGTGTCAGGCCAATGGGTCTCGCCCGCGGAGGTCGAGGCCGTGCTCATGGAGCATCCCGCTGTGCTCGAGTGCGGCGTCGTCGGCGCGAAAGACAAGGACGAGCTCGTCAAGCCGAAGGCCTTCGTGCTGCTCAAGAACGGCAAGAAGCCATCGGACGAGCTCGCGGACGAGCTCAAGGCATTCGTGAAGGGGCGCATCACGCCGTACAAATACCCGCGATGGATCGAGTTCGTGCCCGAACTGCCGAAGACTGTGACCGGGAAGATCCAGAGGTACAAGTTGCGGGAGCGCGAATGAGCGAGAAGGACGCGATCGCGAAGGTCCGCGCGTGGCGCCGCGAGGCGACCGATGACCCTGAAGGGTTCTGGGAGCGCGCCGCGGAGCAGGTGCCCTGGTTCAAGAAGTGGGAGCGCGTGCTCGACTGGCAGGGGCAGGGGCCCCTGGGCGGCGAAGCCGACCCAACCTTTCGCTGGTACTCGGGCGGTCGTTCGAATCTCGCGTACAACTGCGTCGATCACCACGTCGCGGCGGGACGTGGCGACCACATCGCGCTGATCACCGAGAACGAGCGTGGCGAACGTCGCCCTTCGCGCGATGGGCATCGCCAAGGGCGACCGCGTCGCCATCTACATGCCGACGTCGGCCGAGGCCATCGTCCTGATGCTCGGCGCGATCCGCATCGGCGTCGTCATCCTCGTCGTGTTCGCCGGGTTCGGCGCGGGCGCCCTCGGCGAGCGCATCCGCCTGGCCGGAGCCCGGGCGCTGTTCGTGACCGACGTCACGTATCGCAAAGGCAAGGACGTGCCGCTTCTCGGCATCGTCTCCCAGGCCATTACCGACGCGCCGACGGTCGAGCGTGTCGTCGTACTGCGGCGGACCGCGTCCACCGAGAGCATCAAGAACGAGATCTCGTGGCAGGACTTCCTCGCGCGGGGCGCGGGACACGACGACACGCACGTCGAGCTCGAGGCGAACGAGCCTGCGTACATCCTCGCCACGAGCGGCACGACCGCGAAGCCCAAGCTCGCGGTCCACACCCAGGGCGGTTATCAGGTGTACGTGTACTCCATGGCGAAGTGGATGTTCGGCCTCCGCGAAAGCGACATCTGGTGGTCGACGAGCGACATCGGTTGGGTCGTCGGCCACAGCTACATCGTGTTTGGCCCATTGCTCGTCGGCTGCACGACCATCGCGTACGAAGGCGCGCTCGATCATCCGAACGCCGAAACGTTCTATGCCGTGGTCGAGCGCAACAAGGTGACCGGGGTGTTCACCTCGCCGACGGCGGCGCGACTGCTCATGCGGTATGGGACCGCGCCCGCGCGCGAGCACGATCTCTCGTCGCTCGAGCGCGTGTTCTGCGCGGGCGAGGTGCTGAACGCGCCCGCGTGGGAATGGCTGCAGAAAGAAGCGCTCCAGGACAGGGTCCCGGTCATCGATCACTACTGGCAGACCGAGACGGGCGGGCCCGTCGTCGGCAATCCGTACGGCATCGCGACGCTGCCGATCAAACCGGGTTCGGGCGGGGTGCCGCTCGCCGGGATCGAAGCCGCCGTCGTCGATCAGGAGGGCAAGGAGCTCGGGCCCGGCGAGAAGGGCATCTTCGTGATCAAGCGTCCGTTCCCCGGTCTCACGGCGCGCCTCTGGGCGGAGCCCGAGCGCTACGCGCGCGATTACTGGGACAAGGTCCCTGGGAAATCCGTGTACTTCACCGGCGACGCGTCATCGATCGATAAGGACGGCTACGTCTGGTTCAGCGGCCGCGCCGACGAGATCATCAAGATCGCCGACCACCGCATCGGCACCATCGAGGTCGAGACGGCGTTCCTCCGTCATCCCGCCGTCACCGAGGCGGGAGTGACCGGCCGCCCCGACGAGCTGCGCGGGCAGGTCATTTCCGCGTTCGTCGTGTTAAAGCAAGGTCGTCAACCGTCGGAGGAGTTGAAGAAGGAGCTGCTCGCGACCGTGCGGAACGACCTCGGCCCGCTCGCGGTGATCGGCGAGCTCAACTTCGTCGACATGCTCCCGAAGACGCGAAGCGGAAAGATCATGCGGCGCGTGCTGAAGGCGGTGATCCTCGACAAGGACCCTGGCGACATCTCGACGATCGAAGACGAGGGCTCGGTCGAGGAAGCGCGCGAAGCCTGGCAGCACCTCAAGACCGGTGTCGCGGCAGGGGGCTGAGCCCAAACCACCCTGGTCCGCGGTGCCGCGAGAGATCAAAGACGAGGTGGCGAAGATCCTGCGATCTCCCGTCGCGCGCGCGGATCGCGTCTACGGCGGCTACGCGCCGTCCGCGACGTTTCGTTTGAAGCTCGCGAACGGCAAGCGTGCGTTCTTCAAGGCGAGCTACCCCGCTCCGAAGGGGAGCGGCGTGCGCTGGTTCATGGATCACGAGGCGCAGAACTACCGGATCCTCGAGCATTTCATCCGGCCCTGGGCACCAAAGTTTTACGGCTCGTTCGGACGCGACGGCTGGCACGTGCTCTTGCTCGAAGATCTCGGCCCGCGGTCCGTCCCGCCGTGGACGCCGGCGAAGGCCCGCAAAGCAGCTCGATCGTATGCGCGCTTCCACCGACAGACGCGCGGCAAGCCTCTCCCGCGGGCCCTGTCTCGCACGGGCTATGTGGAGTACGCCAGGTTCTGGCGAAGCCTCGGTAAGACAGGCGAGATCGCACGAACCGCAGCGCTCGCGGGCCGGCGCGCGGCCGAAGCGGAGGAGTGGCTCGCCGTCGCATACCCCGTGCTCGTCGCGCATGAACGCGTCCTCGAGAAGGCACGGCCGCCGTTCGCGCTGCTGCACTTCGACACCCGCTCGGACAACATCCGCATCCACGGCGATCGCCTCCGGATCTTCGACTGGCCGTTCGCGAGCGCCGGCCCGGCCGAGTTCGACGTCGTCGCGTTCTGCCAGGCGGTCGCCGCTGAGGGCGGTCCAGCCGCTGAACGCGTCCTCTCGTGGTACGAAGAAGTCTTGAGGTTGCGGCCGGAGATGATCGACGCGTCGCTTGCCGGGATCTCGGGGTACTTCGCCGATCGTGGCTGGCGCCCTCCGATCGAGGGGCTGCCACGGGTACGCCGATGGCAGCGGGACCAGCTCAAGGAGTGCCTTCGCTGGGCGGCACGCCGATTCGATCTCCCCGAGCCCCGCTGGCTTGATGCAGTGACCGGCTAATGCCGGAGTGGCCCGATCTTCACGTCGTGCGCGGGCGTCTTGAGAAGGCGCTCGTTGGGCGCGAGATCGTCCTCGTGCGCGTCGGCGACCCAACAGTGTTGCGGGCGACTAAACCGGTCGAGACGGCGCTCGCGCATCGCCGCTTCACCGGTGTCCGACATCGGGGGAAGTTCCTCATCTTCGATCTCGACAAGGGCGCCATCGTCGTGAATCCGATGCTCGCCGGCGTCTTCGAGCTCGCCGATGCCGAGGCGAA
>WNGJ01011221.1_pt1 | contig 14556 bp, 12 predicted proteins | sample 5400611 | NCBI WGS metagenome assembly WNGJ01 (sample SAMN13153375, study PRJNA577476) | soil metagenome | isolation source: 40 cm soil or saprolite under Garry oak tree replicate 1 | place: USA:California | collected 2016-06-15
GCGCGCCGTAGTAGATGCCCGCGAGCATGATCAGCGCGCCCACGGGCGGCAGGCCGAAGGTGATCGGCAAGAGCATCGCAATGGTGGCGACCGAGCCGACACCGGGCAGCACGCCGACCAAGGTACCGACCAGCGCGCCGAGCAGGCAGAACAGGATATTGAACGGATTGGCCGCGACGTGGAAACCCAACCAGAGGTTCGCGAGAAGGTCCGACATGACTTACTCACCCCCGAGTCAGTAGAAGCGCGGCCAAAGCTGGAACGGCAGGTTGAGCAGGTAGACGAACAGCAATATGCAGAACAAAGTCATCACCGCCGCGGCGATGAGGCTTTCGATCCATCGCATTTCCGACGATCCGAGGATCGAGATCATGAAGGCCAGAAACGTTGCGGGGACGAGCCCGAGCGGCCGGATCATGGCGGCAAAGCTGAGAATAGCGATAATGACGAGAGACGGGCCGCGTATTTTGTACTTTTCGATCGGCGGCCCTTCGGCAAAGACGCCGCCGATCGCGACGGCGGCGCCGAGGGCGGCAAGAACGAACGAGAACAGCCGCGGCGCCGTGCCGGGCCCAAAGGCGAAACCGCGCTGCCCGGGTAACTCTGCCGACGCGATCAAGGCCAGCGTCGGCAGCATCACGAGAGCGATGCCGCCGTAAAAATCCCGCGGCCCATGCACGGGCACCAAACCAACCGCCGCGGCAATCCCGATCACGGCTAACGCAGCCAACATCAATCGCGGTATGACGGTGTTCGGCACATAAAATCCGTAGCCCAGCATAAAGAGGGCCAGGACCGTAACGATCAATCCACCAATCAAATTGTGCGTGTTGATTGAAAAGCCCGGACGCGTCCCCCCGGGGGACGGTGATACGCCCTCGGACATGTTCCCTCCGTGACACCCCGCACCGTGCGCGCCGAACCTCCCATTCGGTTCGCACAGCGTGATCCGTAGCACATTCCGATGGGCGAGCGGAAGCAACCGCGGCAAATTTCGCCCCCAACGCGACCGGTCAACCCCGAGCGGCGGACCCCTGGCAGATCCGCAAGCTTTAGGATGCAAGCCCACAAACCACGTGACTTTCCCGCAGGCCTGTCGCCTTGGCGCAGCGTCGCCGCATCGCCGGTCGGCGGGGATTGCCGCAACGCAGCGCTGTGCCCGCCCGCGTGAACCGCCCGTGGCAGGGGTCATCCATGCTCTTTTTTCGTCAACCTTCAGGGCCTATATTCCCGGCTGCCGGCGCAAGCCGGCTATGGCGATAAATGGCCGTCGTAATAAACCTATCGGACCCGGGGGCAGTACCCGGCGCCTCCACCAGGGAGCAGTGATCAGGAGTTGGTCGACACAGCCGTCTTCTGGATGAACCGGCTCCTGATCACTGTTCCCTGCGGGGGGCGAAATAGGATCGACGAGGGCGTAAAGGACGTGCTTTTGCCCGGCATGGTTCCACCGTTATCGGGCCAAATTCATAGTTGCCAACGACAACTATGCTCCGGTTGCCCAGGCCGCGTAATGCGGTTTGGAATACCGATCTTAAAGTCCTGAGGTCTTAGCAGCCTCAGGCGGGGTTCGGAGGCACCTGGCAACAGAAGCCTCCACTTCCATATCTAAGCGAGAGCGAAGGCTGGCGCGCTCATGCCGGCGCGCGCTAGCATCCTGCAGTGAGTCCAGCGCGCTTGCTGCGTGGTTCAGGCTGCGGATGGTGTGCGCGCAGGCGAAACGGATCACTTATGGCGGTCGATCACATCCGCTACGACATCTTGGTCCAAGACGCCCTGCGCGGGGCCGTGCGCAGGGTGCTCATGGACACCGCCAAGAACGGTCTGCCCGGAGAGCATCACTTCTATATTTCCTTCGACACCCGCGCGGATGGCGTGCGCCTGTCGCCCCGCATGCTCGCGCAGTATCCCACGGAGATGACCGTCGTCCTGCAGCACCAGTTTTGGGACCTGGTGGTGACCGAGAGCGGCTTCGAGGTCGGCGTGTCCTTCGGTGGCGTGCCGGAGCGGCTGGCCGTGCCGTTCGCTGCGATCAAAGCCTTCTTCGATCCTTCGGTGCAGTTCGGCTTGCAGTTCGAGGAAATGGCCGATGCCGAAGCGTCCGAGCAGGCCGGCCAGGACGCCGCTGCGGCCGAGGATCCTGACGCGGCGCGCTCGCCGGCGGAGCACAAGGCCATGCCGCAGGTGACCATGGCAGTGCCCGTTCCCGCCAATCCTGAAGGAGCGGCAACGACGTCGGACGCGCAGCCGGACAAGCCCGCGGGCGGCGGTGAGGTCGTGCGACTCGATCGCTTTCGCAAGAAATAGCGCGGGCGGCAAAGCAGCGAATTAGGCTCCTCGCCTTCCCCGACGAAATTCCACCGTTTGGTGCGCCCGCGCGAAAGGTCAATCGGTCCAGTTGATTCGCGCCGTGGGGGGAGGCGGGTGTCGGCCAGGCGGCGCGGACGCGGCCGGCCATGCTCATCGGTAAACCTTTTGTGAGGGGCGCGACCCTTCGTCCGCGTCAGCGCATGGCTCTGAATTTCGGGTCTACCCGTCGAAGGCGCAGAATGTTTCCAACGAAAGAATCAGCAATTCCATTCCTTCTCGCAAGTTAATCTGTCAATGGTATTGCTGGGTGTTTTGAATAATAGAGGATGCCAGGACAACTGTATTGTACAGGCTTCCTGAATACCCAACTCAACACTATCGGTCCCAGCGCCTAGCAAGATAATCCGATTTTAAAGCTGTGATGTATGAAAACGTTTACTTGAGCGCCTTCACCGGCGGGAACTCCGCCGGACGTCCGCTGCCACGGTATGGGCGTATTTGGCCCCGAAGCCACATGCGAGGGACCTGCATCACCCGGAGCGGCTCATCGAGTGCAGGATGGGCGAGATCGTTAACTTTCGCAGGGCGCGCAAGAAGGCTGCGCGGCAGCTTGCCGAGGGAATGGCATCCGCCAATCGACTTCGGCACGGACGCAGCAAAGCCGAGCGCGAACTCGAAACCAAACGCGCCGCGAAGGCCCGCCGCGACCTCGACCGCCACCGGATCGAAACGGGAGACGAGCGATGAAATCTCCGGTCGTCAAACGCTCCATCGTCATCGCTGGCCACAAGACCAGTGTCAGCCTTGAGGATGCGTTCTGGAAGGGCCTCAAGGAGATCGCCAGCGGGCGCGACATGACGTTGTCCGATCTCGTCGCCGCGATCGACTCCGAGCGGCAACACGGCAACCTATCGTCGGCGATTCGCTTGTACGTGCTCGATTTCTATCGCAACCAGCTGTCCGACCATAACGAGGGCCGTGACGGAACGCGCGGCGTCATTATCGCTCGCGCAGCCTCGAGCGCGTAGCGGGTTTCCAGCGCGTCGTTCCAGCGCGTCGCTCGAGCGCGTCGTTCCGGCGCGCTAACGCCCGAACCCGAACAATATTTCCGAAAGGGAGGGCGGCCGCGTGGGTGCGGGTGGCGGCTTTTGCGCTTGAGCGGGCGCGCCTTGCGTGGCGGCCGCTCCCGGCTGCGGCCGCGGCGTGCGCGGCGTCGGCGCCGGGCGGATATCGATCGGCGGTGGCAGCGGCTGCAGGCCTTCGGCCGCCGGCGCCGCAGATTTGGGCTTTGGCGCGGTGGTCGCGTTGACCGCCGCGGGAACCGGGGGCGGCACCGGCGCGCGGCCCTCCAGCACGTCGAGCTTCTTCGACTGCTGCTCAACCGCGCGCAGCGCGAGCCAGCTCGTGAGCGCAGCGACGTCGATGGTGCGCTTCGGCGTGTCGATCGGCCCCTTCAGTGCGATGCCGATTTCCGGCCGGGTATCGGTCGGAGCGCCCGCCCCGCCCGACCCGAACAAGGTCAGCCGCGCGTCGATGGCGACTTCGGCCAGGTTGACGCTTCCGCTCACTGCGAGATCGCCGCGTTGTGCGCGCACGACGGGGTTGCTCAACCGCGCCTGGCCGGCGTCGATGGCGATCGCGCCCTCGGCGAGGGTGACGGCGAGGCCGCCGCTCGCAAGCGCGCCATCCATTCGGTCTCGCACTCTGACCGCGTCGATGGGCAGGCCCTGGTCGACCGCACGGATCACGGTGTCGAAGGCAGCCGGATCGAGCCGCGCCGCGCGGGCGTTCTCGAGCGTGAAGCTGCCGCTGCCGGCCAGCGAACCGACAAGGGCAACCGGACTCATTCCGCTTCCTTCGGCGCTCACGTCGAGCGTGAGCCGACCGGAGAGCGATCCTTCGCCAGGAAGCAGTTCGCCGGCATTGACGCCGGTGAGACGCAGCCGGCCGCGCGCGCCGAGCCCCTCGGCGCGGCGCAGGAACGTCAGGTCGGCGGCCACGCGGCCGCCGGCGATGCTGCCGTCGATTCCCTCCAATGCGAGCTCCGACTCGCCGAAGCGGACGACGCCACGGACATCGCGCGCGGCAAGCTTGGGAGTCAGAGCAACGCGCGCCGATTTGACCGCGATCTGGCCGCTGAGCGCGGCCAATCCCTGCTCGAACGGCTCCGCCGGCCAAGGCCCAAGTGCAGTTCCGCTCGCACTCGTCGCCGCGCCCGCGCTGCTCGCCGCGCCTTGCGCCGGGACCCCGATTGCGAGCGCGACCGCGGCGGGCAGATCGACCGAACCCAGCTCGATATCGCCATCGACGGTGATCGGCTGCTGTTGCATCCCGACCGCGAGCCGCCCGCCGACGCTCGCGCCCGCCACCGTTCCTGCCACCTCGCTGAACCGCAGCGTGCCCTCGTTCAAAGCGAGCCGCGCCGTCGCCGAGGCGGGCAGCACTTCACTAGCGCGGCCCGCCGCCTGCCGCGGTGAGCGGATGTTCGCGTTCGTGACCTTGAGATTGAGCTCGGCGCTCGGGCTCGCACGCACCGGAACGCGGATCGTGCCTTTGGTCGCGACATTGAGCGCGCCGGCAGCGAGCTGAGCGTCGACTCCGAGGTCGCCGTCGAGCGGCCCTTTCGCCGCCACTACCAGCCGTGCCGGCCGCTTGTCGACCGCGATGAAGCGGTCGAGCCCGATGAGTTCGATCAGGGCTGCACCATCGTCGGCATCAAGGCGCCCGCTGAGGTTCAGCTTGGCCGCGGCGAGTGCTGCGAGATTTTCGAGCTTGAAGGCGTCGCCGGCGGTGCCCGCGTCGCCTTGCAGCGCCACACGGAAGCTACCGGCGCGGCCCTCGATCTTGAGCTTGGCATTGGCGCTGCCCGCGGTTGCGGGATCAACCGACAGCGAGGCCCGCAATGCGGCCGGGGTCAAACGCCCGCCCACGCGGCGAAGCTGCTCGGCCGTCTGCGGAGCGAATTTCTCCAGCAGCGCCATCACGCCGTCGAGGGCGCGCACGTGGCCTTTGACCACCAGCCCCGCTCCGCCGAAATCGGCGATGGCGAACCGTTCGATCTCGAAGCCGTTCGCATCGGCGCGCATGCTGACGTCGGTCTGCTTGGCCTCGATGCCGGCCACAACCGCGCGCGCGATCTTGAGCGAGAGCGCGCCTTCGCGCGGCAGGTCGAAGGTCGAGTCGCCGAGCACGGCCTTGGCAACCGCATGGACACGGTCGAAATCGATTTCAGGCGCGGTGAGCGCGACATCGAGCCGCGCCGGCCGATCGTCGCTCGCCCAGGCATAGGCCAACCGTCCGGCGACGGTCATGCGATCGAACTCGAGCTTGAGCCCCTCGAGCGTGATCGCGTCGCTGCCGAGGGTAACGTCGCCGCCGAGGCGCAACGGACCGACGGACGCGGCCTGCTCATCGCCGCGTCCGGCCAGCCAAGCGACGAGCGCGCGCGGATCGTTGGCCTCCAGGCTGCTCGATCCCACGAACTGCACGCCCGTCGCCGTGGTGCCCAGGCGGCCGCCGACGCGCATCTGGGTCATGCCGGGCGCGCGCAGTTCCAGGCTCTTGATGTCCACGCCATCGGCATCGACCGTCAGGTCGCCACCCACGCGCGTCAGCGCTGCGCCGCCGAGCATGACGCTCTCGGCGTTGATACTCAGCGCCGCGGGGATCGGCAGCCGCGTCGCCGCGATCACAGATTCGGCCAGCGTCTTGACGGCGGCGAGCGGGCGCTGGCGCACCGCCTGCGGCAGCGCCAGCAACCGATCGAGGTCGATCTGCGACGACGACAGCGCGCCGCTCACCTTCGGCTGCGCCCCGAAGGTCAGATTGGCGCCGCCGCTGAGTTTGATCGCCCTGTCGTCAGGACCGTATTGGAATTCGATCTGCTCCAACGCTGCGCTTGCGCTGTCTCCCTTGATGCGGCTGTTCACGCGCCACGGTTCGATGATGAGCGACTGCGCGCCCGCCGGTGCACGACCGACCGCGCGCGCGAATTGGACGCTGCCTTCGAAGCGCGGCACGCCGCGCTCGATCCAAACCGTGACGTCGGCTTCGGCGGCCAGCGGCTGATCGATCGGATCGACCGCAAAGCGCACCCTCGCGCCGCTGTCCTCCGCGATCCGGCTGGTGGCGAGGCGATAAGGATAACGCTGGCCGGCGATGACGAAAGAGCCCTCGCCTTTGACCGGCCCCGCCAGCGAGCGCACCTCGCCCGTGAACTCCAACTGGTCGAGCACGAGACCGGCGTCGCTCGCGCCGTCGGCGAGGCTGGCGCGGCCGTCCTGGATTTGCAGCCGCGCGATCGACACCCCTTCCAGATCGAAGCCGAGTTTGGGGACCGGCCAAGCCAAGCGGCCTGAGCCGTCGAGCCCGGCCGTGAACTCGGGGCCTTCCAAGCGGGCCTCGGCAATGCGCCATTCCCCGCGCACCAACGCCCCCAGCGCGAATTCGATGCGCAACATGCGCGCGCGCACCTTGCTGCCCTCTTCCGGCCGGCCGAACTCGATGCCCTCCAGCACCACGGTCGGGGTCGGAAGGAGGCGGGCGTCGATGGCCCCGGTGACGCGGAAGTCGAGCCCGGTCAGGCGGCTGGCTCTGGTCTCGAACTCGCCGCGATAGCTGCCCCAATCGATGAAAAGCGGCCCTACCAGCGCCGTTACCAGCGCCAGGATGAGCGCAATCGCGAGACCGAGCAGGGTCGTCTGCACGCCGTCTCCACCCCAGGTCCGGCCGAAATCCTTCGCACCGGGCGGTGTGCGCAGGCCTCGGAAAAAGCCTGGTCACCAACGAGTTGAGCACGATGATGTGGCCGGATCATAACGGCGGCCGGCCGTGCCCGCGATCCCGCGACCCTGCGCCCTCAGCGGGCGGTAATATCGGGCGCGTTGACGGCAAATCTATGTCGGCGGCCAATGACTTACGGCGAAATTCGAGGGAGCCGGGCACCTTCACCGGGCGCTCGCACCAGCCCGCCGATCGACCGCAAGTGCGGCGAGCGGCTGAGGCGACCGGCACGATTTGTGCCGACTCATATCGCCACGATTTTCCCCGGATTCATGATGTCGTCCGGATCGAGCGCACGCTTGATGGCGGCCATGGCCGCGAGCGCGGGGCTTCCCAGCTCGCCTGCGAGGTATTTCATCTTGCCCTGCCCGACGCCGTGCTCGCCGGTGCACGTGCCGTCCATGGCGAGTGCGCGCTCGACCAGCCGCTCGCATAGCGTCTTGGCGGCCTTGACCTCCGTCGCGTCGCTCATGTCGACTAGTAAGCTCAGATGGAAATTTCCGTCGCCCACATGGCCCAGGATCGGCGCAACCAGGCCGAGCTCGGCGACCTCATGCTGGGCCGCGGTGACGCATTCCGCCAGGCGCGAGATCGGCACGCACACATCGGTGGCCAGTGCCTGCGCGCCGGGCCGCAAGCCGCGCGCCGCCCAATAGGCGTCGTGCCGTGCCTGCCACAGGCGCGAGCGGTCCTCGGGCTTGGTCGCCCATTCGAACGGACCGCCGGCGAGATCGCGCGCGATCTCGCCGAAACGCTCGGCCTGCTCGGCGACACCCGCGGGGGAGCCATGGAACTCGACGAACAGCATCGGCACTTCCGGCAGCGCCAGCTTGGAGTAGAGATTGGTGGCTTTGACCTGCAGCTCGTCGAGCAGTTCGATGCGCGCCACCGGGACGCCGGACTGGATGGTGACGATCGCCGCGTTGCAGGCCGCCTCGACCGAGGGGAACGGGCACACGCCGGCCGAGATCGCCTCGGGAATGCCGGAGAGCTTGAGCGTGAGCTCGGTGATGACGCCAAGCGTGCCTTCCGCGCCGACGATCAGCCGGGTCAGATCGTAGCCGGCCGACGACTTCTTGGCGCGGCGCGCGGTGGTCATCAGTTCGCCGTTCGCCAGCACGACCTTGAGCGCCAGCACGTTGTCTTTCATGGTGCCGTAGCGCACCGCATTGGTGCCGGAGCAACGCGTCGCCGCCATGCCGCCGAGCGAAGCGTCGGCGCCGGGATCGAGCGGAAAGAACAGGCCTTGATCGCGTAAATGCTCGTTGAGCTGCTTGCGCGTGATGCCCGGCTCGACCACGCAATCGAGATCCTGCGCGTTCACCGCCAGCACGCGGTTCATGTCGCGAAAATCGATCGACACGCCGCCATAGGGCGCATTGATGTGGCCTTCGAGCGAGGTGCCCGTGCCGAAGGGAATGACCGGGACGCGCAGCCTGGCGCAGATGCGCACGATGTCCTGCACGTCGTCGGTCGCCTGCGGGAAGACCACCGCGTCGGGCGGCTCGTTCGCGATCCAGCTCGTGGTGTTGGCGTGCTGCTCGCGCACCGCCCGCGAGGTGACCAGCCGGTTGCCGAATTTCGCCGCCAGCGCGGCAACCGCCGCCTCGATCGAGTTGGGATCGCGGCGCGTGATCCGGTCGGACTTTTCCTGCACCAATGCCATTGCCAACTCACGTCGCGCCGGCATGTTAGCGCAACGGCGCCGGCAAAGCACTTGCCGGCGCCGTCCACCTACGATCCGCCCTCCGCCTTCAGGACCACTTGCGCCGGAACGGAATGAGCATCCCGACCTGAGCGCGGTAGCGCTTGTACTCCTCGCCGAACAGCTGGATGAGGTCTCGCTCCTCCAGAAAGATGCCGACGAAGATGTAGGCGGTCGTCACGGCCGCGAACAACAGATGTCCGACCGTCATGACGGGAGCTGCCCAGAACGCGACGATGAAACCGAGATAGATCGGATGCCGCACCAGCTTGTAGAGCGCCGGGGTCTTGAAGCGGGGCGCGGGCATCGTGCGGCCCGCGAGGCTGATCGCGACCTGGTGCAGCCCGAACAGCTCGAAGTGATTGATCAGGAAGGTGCTGACCAGGACGAGCAGCCAGCCGGCGAACGACACGCCCATCACCGCCGCGGCGATCCGCGGGTTGGTGATCTCCCAGACGATCTGCGGCATCGGATGCCACTGCCAGAACAGCAGGATCAGCACCAAGCTGGCCAACAGCACGTATGTGCTGCGCTCGATCGTGGCCGGGATGAATCGCGTCCACCAGCGCTTGAACGGCTTGCGCGCCATCACGCTGTGCTGAACCGCGAACAGCGACATCAGCAGGATATTGATGATCAGCGCCTGCGCCACCGGCGCAACCGGCCCGCTGTCGATGGTCTTGGGTACCGCCACGCCGGAAACGAAGCCGATGGCGTAGAGGAAGGTCCCGAAGAATACGGCGTAGGCCAGAAGTCCAAACAGAAATCCAATGATCCGTCCCATTATGCATTCTCCCTGGTAAGGCACCCCACACGAATTGCTTCTGGGCGCGATGCCTGCGCTGCATCGCGGCGCGGATGGGCGCCGGATTCTCGCTTCGGCAGGATTGGCGGCCGCGGCGACCAGGGTCTTTGAGGCCGGCTTGATTTGTCCTTGAGAAGGTCTTGATTTTTGCTGTGGCAAAATGCGGCAAACTTCGCGCCGAAACGGCGCGGCGCATCACGAGCCCCGCAAATGCCGTACGGATTCGCAATGCCTGTGACGATATCGCCGTGGTCGAGCTATTGCCGAGAGTGCAGGTCCCTACCCTCGTGGAGTGCAGGTCCCTACCCTCGTGCTGCGCTGCCGCCACGACAATGGGGCTCCGTTCGAGCAGGACCGCCTGCTCGCCCGCTGCTGCCGCCACGACAATGGGGCTCCGTTCGAGCAGGACCGCCTGCTCGCCCGCTCGATTGCGCGCGCCAAATTCGTGACGCTCGAGAGCGAGAATCACGTGGTTGTGGCCGGCGAGCCGGCCTGGCCCAGGCTCATCAGCGAGATCGCGGCTTTCCTGGCGGAGTGAGGCTCAGGGCGCAAACATGCGCGCCTGACCCGCTACGCCGCCGCGACCAGGTCCGCCAGCTTCTTGCGCGCATAGAACATGCGCGTCTTGACCGTGGCCTCGCCGACGCCGACGATATCGGCGACCTCTTTGACCGATTTGCCGTGGTAGTAGACGAGGTCGATCACCTCGCCATGCTCCGGCGACAGCCCGGCCAACGAGTTGCGCAGCAATTCGCTTCGGTTCTTCTTCTGCAGCGCCGCCTCCGGATCGTCCGCGGGATCAACGACAGTAGATGCGATCCGCGCGTCCAGTTCCGCATCGCTCCGACCGCGTCGGGCCGAGAGCGCCTTGTGGCGGGCGATCGCGAGCAGCCAGGTCGAAACCGAAGATCGCCCCTCGAACGCGGCGGCTTGGCGCCAGACGTCGAGAAACACGTCGCTTAGAAGATCTTCGGCCAGCGTCTCGTCGTGTACGATGCGTAGCAGCCAGCGGTATATCGGCACGCGATGCCGCGCAAACAACGTTCGCATCGCAAGTTGATCGCCGCCGGCGATCCGCCCGATCAACGTTTCGTCCGATGAAGTGTCGCGCGCCACCGCTTGCGCGGGCGACGCGCATCCCGTCCGGGTGATGGCAGTCATGGCTATCCCCTAAAATCACGCTTGGGAGGTAAATTCGCCAGCCGGGGGAAGGTTCCTGCGGGCCGAAATCCGATCACCTGACTGTGACAAAAGTGGCGTCGACAAAAGCGGCGTCGCGCGCCGGAGCGTTAAGCAGTGCTAATTCGATGGAACCAGCGCGTCCGAACGACGCCGCAGCACGTTGCCGACCAGCGAGGTGACGCTGGGAACTTCGTTTTCCCGGAACGGGATCGGGCGGCACAGGTCCATCACGATGATACCCAGCCGCGCCATGCGATAGGCGGCGTAGAGGGCGTCCGCGGCGCTGGTTGCCAAGCGCTCGGTCACCGCGCCGCCGAGATGCTGCACCAGCGAAGCGCTGGCGATGTCGACGGCTCCCAATTTGCCGGCCTCGAGCACGAGCCGCCGCAACAAGTGGATGGTGGTGGCGGCGGTCGGCCGGTGCCCGTACGAGGCGGCAATGGCGCGCACCATGCGCACGCCGCAGGCGAGGAAGAAGACGGCATCGGTCAAGCTGGTGGGGCTGATGGCGGTGATGCCGAAGGCGCGCACGACCGCGGTTCGCACGTGCGCCTCGGCGCGGCGGTCGAGCGGCTTCATGACCGTGCGCGATAAAATCTCGATCTGCTGCGCCGTCGCATGGTGAAGCTGGACCTGGCGCTGAAACGCCTCGATGCCGGCGTCGATCTCGCGCTCGCGCGGCACGACCGCCAGCACCGCCGCGATGGCCTCGCGGCCGTCCGTCGGCAAGGTCCGCTGGTCGGCGAGCTGACGGTGGATCGCCTCCACGCTCCTGAGCCGGAACAGGCTCCCCAGCTCGCGCGCGATCACCGCGCCGGCGCCCGCCACGCCCGCCGTCACCGCGGTTGCCGCGAGCACGCCCAAGGCCGCGCTGCGCTCGAACGCGGCGGCAATCCAGCCGACGGCGTCGACCGCCAGCCAGCCGACGAACAGCACCGCCACCCCCGCGAGGCCGAAGGTCATGACACGATCGCGGCGACGCGGCGCGTCGGGCGTGACAACCGCCACCGGCGCCGGCTCGCTCGGCGTGACGCGCTCGGTGCGCTCGGTCGGGATGATTCGGGGCGCCAACGGCCGGCGCGGCGCAACCTGGTCCGCGGCGTCGACCTCGATCACGCGCGCCATCGGCGCAGCGCCAGGGTCGGTTTGATCGCTCATCGCAGCCGGTCTCCGAGCAGAAACTCGAGCGCCAGGTCGAGGTTGATGTGGGCAATCCCTTCGACCGGCGAGGGATCGATGGCCGGCGGCTCGAACACCGGCACATTGAGGAAAGGCGAGCCCCAGGCGTCGGCGCGCGGCGGACGGATCGGAACATTGCCGACGAAGAACTTCGACTGCGTCTTGCTTCCGACCGGCCGGCCGACCACCACCTGCAGGCGCTGCCCTTCGATCTCCTGAGTATCTTCCGCCGTCGAGATGACGGAGGCGAGCGCCGTCACATCCAACTGCGCGCTGCTGCTTCGGACCTCGAGCGCCGGGAACGCCGCCATGTTGCGCAGCAGCGCCGCGAGGTGGTCGCGCTGGATGTCGGGAACGTGATCGGCCTTGGTGGCGGCGAACAGCACTTTGTCGATGTGCGGGCCGAGCAGGAGCTTAGAGAGGATGCCGCCGTGCCCATAGCGGAAGCTCTCCAGCATGGCATCGAGGGCGAGCCGCGTGTCGTCGAAGGCGTCGCGACCGGCCAGCAACGCGCGCAACACGTCGACGAGCACGATCTGGCGCGAGTACAGGCGGAAATGATCCTGGTAGAACCGCGCCACCTGCTCTCGCTTGTAGACTTCGAAGCGCTCCGCCATCAGCGCGCCGAGCGTATGGGGCGCAAACGTGTCGACGCCCTCGGCAATCTCGAGCGGCGCAAACCACAGGTAAGGCACCTCACCGAGCGTGCCGCGGCACAAAAACCGGCCGGGCTGAAGAAAGCTCAGGCCGTGGCGGTCGCGCGCTTCGAGCAGATAGGCGCAGTAGCGATCATGGGCCTGCTTCGCGACCTCCTCGCTCGCAGTCTCGTCGGGCCGGTGCTGGGCGACAAAGCCGAGAAAGTCGCGCGCGATCTCGGCGCGCACGCCCTTGCGCAGCGACCGCAGCGTCGCGCGCGACCACTCGGCATAGCCCTGCGCCAGCAGCGGGAGGTCGAGCAGCCACTCGCCGGGATAGTCGACGATCCTGATGGTCAAGCTCGCGGGGCTGCCGGTGATCCCGCTCAGAAGCTTGCCGAGCGTGCCGGCCGGCGCGAAGCGCACCTCGATCCCGATCTCGCTGATGTCGGCGGTGCGTGCCGGCCAGTCCGGGATCGCCATCTTCTCGATATTGCTCAGATACGGAAACCGCGGCAGCCGGTTCGCCCCCGCGCCTTCCACGGTGGCGGCGATCAGGCGGCGCTCGCCGACGACGCCCAGCAGCGGCATGCGGTTGGGATTGTGCGCGCAGCTCAAGAGATTGTGGATCAGGCTGGTAATGAAGACGGTCTTGCCGGAGCGGCTCAAGCCCGTCACCGCGAGCCAGACGGTCGCGCCGCCGGCAAGCTCGCCGAGATTGAGCCGCTCGGACGCCTGGGCGAAGATCGGCGACAGCCAGCTCAAATTCACGAAAGAGGACATCCTCAATCCTATGCTGCCGCCGCATTCTCGCGTGGGACCGGCGCACCGGGAGGTGGGCTTAAAATCGGGCTTTCGCAAGTGGAATCGGGAGGCGGACGGCGCGGCGCGGCCTATCGTAAGGTCGCCCATGCTCGACCGTCGCGATCGGGCCTTACCTAATATTACGCGCGCGCTGGCGCTCGCAAACCGAGCCTCGTATCGCGTTTGATCAACAAAGGATAATTCCGGCGCTGCAACCCGAGCGCCCCCGCCGAACACGCCGCTGACTCGCATTGGCGGGGCGCTTATGTTCCGGCCGTGTGCCCGGCGCATCACGATTACGGCGTCGTGTACTCCACCATTGCACTCACCAGGGGACGAAAACCAGCGGGCGGATTCAATTGGACCGATGCCGCTTGATCATCCGCGTGCATAAAGTGGAAGAATTTGCGCCCAACTTCGATGTTTACGTTGAGCGTCTGGATTGGCCCACTGCCCCTCAGTATCCTCACCGTGGCAGGAATTGTCGCAGGCGCGCCAGCATCCCCAAAGTTGTCATAGGCGAGCGAAAGAACAACGGTGGTGAACTTGACGCCCCCGGAAAGCTCCGGAGGTGGGAGGGGTACCACTCGCCGCAGAGCCGTCGGGCCGCCACCAGGGACTTTGTTGGTCGATGAAGACGGCATATGCACCTGAGCCCATGATGACCTCCTGACAGTGATGTTGCAGGCGATCGTATTCTCGCAAATCGCCAGCACGCCCGGTGTGAGGCGCTTCACAGGGGCGGATTTTTTCGAGCCACGCCAGCCTGAATGAGGTCGCGCGCTACACCGAAGCTGCCGATCGGAAGCAACTCGCGCAGTCGGCCATGGCGAGAGTGCGAACATTGATTGTCAAGCCTGATGAACCGTTTGCCAAAAAGCGCTAAAAAAACCTCTCAGAAATCAACGCTGAAATTTCCCCATGCTCGACCGTTGCGATCTCGAACCCGTGTTCTTCGCCCCCTTCGTCTCCTCGCCGATGCGGGTCGAGCCCGGCTGGATCGACTACAACGGCCATCTCAACATGGCCTATTACAACGTGCTGTTCGACCGCGCGGTGGACGAGGCGTTCGAGCTCATCGGCTGCGGCCTCGACTACGTCAAGCAGCGCAAACTGTCCTGCTTCACCGCCGAGGTGCACGTGCGCTATCTGCG
>WNGJ01004725.1_pt1 | contig 14550 bp, 7 predicted proteins | sample 5400611 | NCBI WGS metagenome assembly WNGJ01 (sample SAMN13153375, study PRJNA577476) | soil metagenome | isolation source: 40 cm soil or saprolite under Garry oak tree replicate 1 | place: USA:California | collected 2016-06-15
CAAGCGGCGTGGTGCATGGTACGTGGTCGCCGCGGTCACCGCGCAGGTCGCCGTGGCAGCGGCGATGGTGCTGCTGGCGCTGCCCCCTGCCCTCCAGGCGACCCATGTCGCCGTCGGCGCGGGAGTGTGGGCGGGTCTCGTGCTCGTCGCCCTATAATGGCGCTCGCCCTCCCCTCCCCACGCACGCTGGCCTGGTTGGGGCCCCGCATCCGGCCGCACCGCTGGGCGTTGGCGCTCGCCATCTGCTGCCTGGTGCTCTCCGCCGCGATCGGCCTCGCATTCCCGCAGATCGTGCGCCACCTGCTGGACGCCGCCTTCGTGCGTCACGATCGCGGCATGCTCGACCACATCGCGCTGCTCCTCGCGGGGCTGTTCAGCGTGCAGGCGCTCTCCAACTTCGCGCAGACCTACCTGCTCTCGGCGACGGGCGAGCGGGTGGTGGCGCGGCTGCGCCAGGACCTGTTCGAGCACCTGGTGCGCCTGTCGCCGGCGTTCTTCGCCGAGCGGGACATCGGGACGATCCAGGGCCTCGTGAGCTTCCAGATCTCCGAGTTCGCGCGGCAGACGCTGTACCTGGTGGGCGGGGTCACCCTGCTCACCCTCACCAATCCTCACCTCATGGCGACGGCGCTCGTCGTGGTGCCCTTCGTGGTGGGGTCGGCGATGTTCTTCGGACGCAAGCTCCGGCGCACCAGCACCCAGGTGCAGGACAAGGTGGCCGACGCGACGGCGGTGGCCGAGGAGGCGTTCAGCGAGATCCGCATCGTGCAGAGCTTCGTGCAGGAACCGGGCGAGGCGGCGCGCTACGCCAAGGGGATGAGCGAGGTCGTGCGCATCGCGATCCGCCGCGCCGTGATCCGCGGGGCGTTCTTCGCCGTCATTACGTTCGCCACGTTCGGCGGTACGGTGGCGGTGCTGTGGGAGGGCGGGCGGCTCGTCCTCGTGGGCACGGTGACCGCGGGGACGCTCATCTCCTTCCTTCTCTATACCGTGCTCATCGCCGCGGCGGTCGCGGCGCTCACCAGCCTGTTCTCGAGTTATCAAGAGACGGTGGGTGCGGCGCGCCGCGTCTTCGAGCTGCTCGAGACCGCCCCGACGGTGGCCGATCCGCCCCAGCCGCGGCCACTCGCGACGCCGGCGCGCGGCGATGTGGTGCTCGAGCACGTCACGTTCCGCTACCAGCCCGAGCTACCGCTCGCGGTGGACGACGTCTCATTCCAGATCGCCCCCGGCGAGGTCGTGGCGTTGGTCGGGCCGTCGGGCGCGGGCAAGACCACGCTCGGCAACCTGGTGCCCCGTTTCTGGGACGTCACGGGAGGCCGCATCACGCTCGACGGGATCGACATCCGGTCCTTGCGCCTCGTCGACCTGCGGGGCGCCATCGGGATCGTGCCCCAGGAGCCGACGCTGTTCTCAGGCACGGTGGCCGAGAACATCGGCTATGGGCGGCCCGGCGCGACGGAGGCGGACGTGGTCGCCGCCGCGCAGGCGGCGCACGCCGACGAGTTCATCGAGCGGCTGCCGCGGGGCTACGCGACGCTCGTCGGGCAGCGCGGCGTGAAGCTGTCCGGGGGCCAGCGCCAGCGGGTCGCCATCGCGCGCGCCCTGCTCAAAGACCCGGCCGTCTTGATTCTGGATGAGGCGACCTCCAGCCTCGACGCCGAGAGCGAGCGGTTGATCGAGGAAGCGCTGGAGCGGCTCCTCAAGGGACGGAGCACGCTCATCATCGCACACCGTCTCTCGACCGTGCGCCGGGCGAACCGTCTGGTGGTGCTCGACCGCGGGCGGGTGGTGGAGGAAGGCTCGCACGTCGATCTGCTGGCGAAGCACGGGCTGTATGCGAAGCTGTATCAGAGGCAGTTCAGGGATGACTAGAACCGCAGCGTCTCGACATACGCCTGATCGTCCAACAGCTGCCGCCAGTCGGGGCGGCTGGGCTCGCGCGGGTCGGTCGAGTATACCAGGGCGTAGTTGCCGAACCGCGTAACGTCCACGAAGCAGTACTTGCGTGGCTTGCCGCGTGTGTACTTCCACACCTCGAACGGCGGCGTGCGACCCGGCCCCCGCCGGCTCAGCGTGATGTCGGGCGGGCCGTATTCGAGGTAGATGCGTCCCCGGTCGGTGCGCCACCCCGGGACGTCACCCCCTCCTTCCCGACGCTCGGGAAACTTTTGGTTCACCACCGCGATCCTCTTGTTGAACGCTTCTTCGGCCTCGTTCCTGGGCGTACCGGGGGTCGGGTCCCGCTCTGCCCAGAAGCGCCGCAGAAATTGTCGCTTGCCGGCGACGGTGAGGCTGGGGTAGACGCCGTGCTCCTCCGGGCGCATCAAGTACACGAGCGGTCCGTACATGCTGTCGAGCTCGGCTTCGATGGCACGCACGAAGGGGTCGGGAGTGGCGGCGGAGTCGGCCTGGCCCCGGCCGGTCGTCGGGAAGATCAACGAAACAAGCAGCAGCCACGTGCAGCGGGGCTTCATTTACTGCCTACTGACACCCGAGCCCCGGAGGGGGTTCCCCGGGGCTCGGTGCCTGCTGCTCGTCCGGCTCAGCACCTACGAGCGAGTGATCGTCCACCGGAAGTTGCGGGGCGCCTTCGTGGGCCCGGTCGGCGGCCCGGTCGTGGCCGTGGACTTGCGCTCCAGGATAATGAGGTGCGTCCCTGCCGCGAACTTGAACGTGAACTTGGTGGGTCGGAAGGGCTTCTTTGAAGTGGTGTCCCGAACCTCCGGAGTCGCGAGACAGGTCACAGCGTTGTACGGCGCTGGGCAGCCGATGAGCGTCATGCGGGTGGAGTCGGCCGGGGTGCCGTCCCAGTCGACCGAGAACTTGATCGTCGAGGTGTCCGCCAGGGTGAACTGATAAAACATGCACGGCGCTTGCGCCGTGGGATCGACGCACGCCCCACCGTTGGTCCCTCCGTACAGGGTCGTGATCATCTTCCCCGACTTCGTCGAGGCAGGGAGGACGAGCGTCGGCACCGTGGCGTCGATCGAGTCGCCCGCCCACAAATTGCCCGTCTGAGTGACCGTGGAGACACTCGGGAGGTCAAAGGTGAAGTCGCTGCTCATGTACGTGGGGTAGACGCCGCTGATGGTCAGCACGTCGGCGTTGGAGAACGGCACAAGCATTTTCACGGTGCTCGTCGTCGCGGACAGCACCGTTGCCCCCTTCCCACCGCCGAACGTCACGCTCCCAACCTGATCAAGCTTCAGGAGCGATGTCGCAGCGATCGTCATGGTGTCCCCGCCGCGGGGCGTCAGCGTGGAGATCGCGCCCGGGAACTCCTGCGGATTCAACTCGACCACGAGCGCCGTGTCCAAGGCGCCGGCTTTGAAGCTCACGGTCGTCGTCCCTCCGTCGAGCGCCGTGGCCGGGGTCGTCACCACAAAGGCGTGGGTCGCGGCGTCGATGAAGGGGCGGCTCGCGTCGCCCGCGACGGTGGCCAAGGTCTGGTCGGCCGAAGTCGCAGCGACGTCGGCCGCGACCGGGTTGAGCTGCCCGTCGCGCACGACCACCAACACCGGCGTATCAGTCCCAGGGTCGCTGACGACCACACTCGGCGTCACGCTGAGCGCCGCTGGCCCGTTGCGCAGCGACGACGTCGGGTCGCCCTTGCAGGCCCCTGCCGCGCTCGTCACCCCGGCAAGAATCGCTCCGATGTACAATCGCTTCATAGTCGCTCTCCGCACAGTGTCGTGGTCCGGTATCAGAAGGTCGTGATTTCGCTGATCGCGTCCGCGCTCAGGAGCCGCATCCAGTCCTCCGGACTGCGCTCCCATTTGTCGTTCGAGTAGATCAAGGAATAGTTGCCCAGCCGGGTGAAGTCGAGAAACACAAACTTGAACTCCTTGCCTTTCGTGTACTTCCACGCCTCCCACGGCCGGTCAGGCCCGTTCTGTGGCTCACGCCGCACTTCGTCAGGATCTCCGTAGCGGATGAAAACACGTCCCCGGTCGGTGCGCCATCCCGGCACGCTGGCTGTCCCACCCTCGCGGAACTGCCGGTTGGCTTCCGCGATCCGCCGATAGAACCCGACTTGCGCGGAGTTCTCCGGTGTCCCGGGGGTGGGGTCGCGGCGACGCCAGAACTCGCGCAGGAACCGCCGTTTGCCCTCGACAGTCAGGCCAGGGTAGACCTTGAGCTCATCCTGATGCCCGATGTAGACAAGCGGGTCGAACAGCGAATCAAGCTGCACCTCACTCGCCTCGCCGAACCTGTCTTGCGGCTCCACTGTCGCCTGGGCGCCGTCGAGCCGACGCTCCGTCTCGAATCCCCCCATCCGAAATGAGGCAACCCGTGTCACCGTGTCGGCGCCTGCCCCGACCACGAGCACCAAGCTGTAGGTGCCCGGCGGCAACCCCGCGAGGTCGATGGATGCCGCGATCCGGCCGCCGCCCGCCCCCACGACCGCCTGCGTGGGCTGGGTCGAGACGATCACGCGACCGTCCTGTGCGACCGTCCGCACGAGCCACGGCACGGTGCCGGCGCTGTCGCGGTACACCTCGCAATAGTACGACAGCACCGTCCGGTCCATGCTGAGCGTCAGGTCCGGCGCAGTGGCGATGAACAGGCTCCCCTTGCGCACCTCGCTCGCCGCCGGAACGGTATCGGCGCCCACGACCGGTCGCAGCGAGTAGGCGAGCAGCAGGTCGGAGGCGGCCGGCCGCGCGCTGAACGCGCTTACCGGGAGGGCCAGCGTTTGGCGCGCGCCGCTGCCTGAGTCCTGCACGGTGACCTGCACGTCGTACGCGCCCGGCGCCACCGCGAACACGAATGGCTCGACGCTCTCCGACCCGGCCAGTTGCCGGGCGGCCCACGGCACCCGCCGGGTCCAGCCGTCGGTGGTCAGCACCGTGCCGCTTTGATCGGTGACCTGCAGTTCGACGCGGTACACCGCGAAGCTGCCCACCCCGTTCACGCCGCTCAGGATGCGGTGCGGCACTCGTACGAACCCGTTCACCAGGGTGCGGCCGCCGCGAAAGAACCTGGCGACTGCGCCCGCCACCCGGTCGTCCGGCGCCTGCGGGGAAGACGGCGCCGCGGCGGCGAGCGCGCCGCTCAGCACGATCGAGGCGAGCAGCACGGTGCCTCTCCCGGGCTCCCGCTTACCAGGTAGCAGTGAAGGTCAAGAAGTTGGTGCCGCCCAGCACGCCCAGACTACGCCAAGCGTAGTCGAAGCCGAGCCCGAAGGCACTCTTCTTGTAGCCCACACCGAAGCCCGCGGCGAGGCCCTGCTGGTTTTCCTTGCTGCTCAGGGCCGTAGCGAACCCCGCCTGCGTGCCCACGTCCACGTTGTTGGCCGGCTGGTAGTTCCAGCTGCCGCGACCGGCCACATAGAACCCCGACTTCCCGATGTCCGAGAGGGCCACCTCTCCGCCGAGCTCGAAGCCCGCCTTGTTGTTGTTGGGCTGGTTGAATTCCGATAGCAGCGTGACCCGGGCCTGCTCGCTCGCAACGGCGTCGAGCGCGAGGCCCACCCGAAACATCACGGGAAGGGTCCAGTCTTTGGTCTTCAGGGACCCCGGTTGTCCCTCTTGAGGCACGTCCACCTGGCCCGGGACCGGAGGCCGTGTGGTCGTCACGTCGAGTGGCACGGCAGTGTGCTTCAGGGTCGAGCCGAGGTTCTGGATCACGAAGGACGCCCGGATCGGCCGGCTGGCGGTCGTGGCGCGGAAGCTGGTACCGAAATCGAGCGCGAACGCGCTCGCGCTCGCCTCGCCGAGCTTGTCGGAAACGATCTTACCAGTGATGCCCGCGGAGAACCGATCGCTGAAGTTCTGCGCGTAGCTCGCGCCGGCGAACGTTTCCGCGACACTGTACGTATTGCCGGTGCCGTCCGGCTGATCCACCGTGTACACCGGCTGGTTCGAGAACCCGAAGTTCCCGACCTGGAAGCCGAACGTGCGCGCACCACCGGAAACCGGGAAGGCGATCCCGGCCCAGGTGTACCTGGTGTCGGCCACGTAGCTGTAGGTGGACACCATCGCGCCGGCATGCTCGAGCTGGGCGACGCCCGCCGGATTGTAGTACAGGGCGCTGATGTCGGTGGCGAGGGCGGCGTACGCGCCGCCCAGGGCCGTGCCGCGCGCGCTGGCTCCGAGTAGCAGAAACTCGGCCGCCGTGGTGCCATACGACGTGTTGTCCGAGGGTATGCTGATCTGGGCCGTCACGGGCAGCGCGACGAGCGGCAGCGTCACGAGCGCCATCGAGCAGGCTTGCTGGATACGCTTCATCGGAATGCTCCCTCTCCGGCGCTATTGCGCGAAGTTGACGATGGTGAACCGCCCGATCTTCGCCTTCCCATCGGGGGTCTCGACGTGGAAGAAGTACACGCCCGAGGCCACGAACTGCTGGTTGCGGTTCCGCAGGTCCCACTGCGCCTCGCCCCCGCCCGTCGGATCGTTCACCGCGATCATCTGCACCAGGATGCCGGACAGGGAATAGATCCGGATGATGCACTCGCTGGGCAGGTTCACGAACCGCAGCACCTTGCTGTTGGGCGACTGCTCGAACGCATTCGTGACGTAGTACGGATCCGGCACCGTGTGGATCTTCGCGAGCAGCGAGTCCGACACGTGGGTGGAATCGAACGAAGTCCCCGTGAACGAGCCTACCGCCTTGAGCCCGGGGACGGCGGGCGGCCGGATGGCAGGCACGAACGCGTAGTTGCTTTTGCCCGCGTTCCCAGTGACGTTGCCCGAGTAGAACCGCGCGTGCCACACCGTTCCCGTGGTCGGCAACGCAGCCATCTGCATGAGGAACCAGTGCCCGTTCAGGTAGAATATGAATCCGTCACCCGTCGCCGCTATGCTGTGGGTCGCTGTGTCGCGGACCGATGCCAGCGCGATCGGGCTGAGGTGAGCTTGACTTACGAGGTGCGCGACCGGCACCACCCCTGCCACCGGTGGCGAGTGGCATGCCGACGAAGTGCCCGTGCTGGCCGGCGCCGCAGCCTGGAAACCGAAGCCCGGGTACGGATCGACGCAGAGCACGTCAGTCCACGTGAGCAGGTTGTTGTTCCGGTCGAGCGTCGAATCGGACGTTACGCCGGCGAACGATGAGGTGTCCAGGATGCCCCACGACGCACGCACCGCCGTGGAGAACGGCACCGGCGCGTCGTGCGTCACGTCGATCACCGAGTCGACTACGCCAGAAGTGTTGCCCCAGTAGACCGAGAAGTCCGCCGCGCGATACACCGAGCCGTCGATGATGTCCAGGTCTCGACCGTTGGTGCTCCGGATGGTGCTGTACGCCTGGAGGTGAAAGATTGTGACACCCGCAATCGATCCGGCGGTCTTGCTAAAGTCCGTGATGGAACAGCCGCCGCTTGCGGGGGAGCAGAGGGAGCTGTTGGGGCTGGTGGTATTCTCGTTCGCCGCGCCGGCCCACCACCGCGGTCCGTTCTCGTCCGCGTTGGCGGGCGACGCGAACACAGAGGCGCGACCCCAGTTGGCGGTGCGCCACGCGCCGGGCACGCTCACGGTCGCGCCGGCAGAGAGGGCGAACGTGGTTGTGTCGCTGCCCTTGAAACGTGTGGTCTTGGGGTTATTGGCATACGCCACGAACGGACCATACGCGGTCCCCGACTGCGTCACGTCACAACAGTCGGTGGACACCGGCACCTGGATCTGAATTGGTGGCGATGCCACCCGCTGCAGGGTGATGTAGTAGACCGCCGCTGGCCCGGGGCCGAAGTCGAGCTCACCCGTTCCACCCGGCGTGATCGAGTCGATTTGCATCGAGACGGTGGCGGTTGTTATGAGCTGCCCGACCTCCACTGGGAACCCTGCTGCCAGCCCGTCGGCAGGCGGCATCGGGCCCGAGAAGATGCCAGTCGACGCGTCCAATGTCGGGAGAGGCGCGCCGGGGTTCAGCGCCTTGCCGCGTGGCGATACCAGCGCCGTCACGCCGCCGCCGCCCGCCTCCTGACCCGAGAACTTGCGCGGCACCATGGTCTTGAGCGGCGCCCTGCCCTCAAGCGAGGTGAACCCGACCCCGGTCGATTTCACCGAGTTCACGTCGAACGCCGCCACGGCGTAGAAATACGTGAACCCGTTCTTTACGCCCCTGTCCGTGAAGGCAAAGGGGATGCCCTCATTCGTGAGCGGCGTGAACCCCTTCCCGGTGCCGCCTCCTCCCGTTACGGTCGTGTCGGCCTGGATGATCAGGACGTTCCCGGTCGCGGTGTTGCCCGTCGCGAGCTCGACCCTGCCCCCAGGCGGGATCTGGACGAAGGGGCTCGCAATCGGGACGTGATGCCCGGCCGCGAGGTCGGTGGGGCATCCGTCCGCCGCTGTATTCAGATTAAGCTCCGGTGCGCAGTTCCCGTATTGGAGTTCCGCCGTGAAGTCGATGAACTCCTTCCCCGCGTAATCGAACTGCGCGATCGGTTGGAGGTTGTCCGAGGTCCGGCCGCGGTAGATGCGGTATCCCTGTACGTCCAGCGGCCGGTAGTCGGGATCGTACAACTTCGACGCGGGGTCGGACGCCACAGCGAAATACGGATCGGCGACGCTCTCCGAGTTGCTTCGGCTCCACACGATCGTCACCTGGTTGTCACCCGGAACTAGGTAGAAGTCGGGCGCGTCCGGCGGGAACGGGAGCAGGAATTTGACGTCGAACACTGCCTGCGCCACGAGCCCCTTGGCGAGCAGCGAGCGCGGCACCACGGTAATCTCGTTCTGGTCGATCTTGCCGTTCGGCCCACCCCCCGTTGCACCGCCCGTATCGCCCACAATCGTGAGGGCGCCAAAGATGCTGTCGAGCTTGGTGAGCTTCTGCGACCCGGTTGCGAGCGACTCCGGTTGCTCAGGGAATGGTCCGCCCGCGGGGAAGACGAACGAGGCCGACCGGTTCGCGATCGCCGGGTTGTCCACGGGCGCCGAACCGATGTACGCCACCGCGATGGTCTGCGACTCCCCCGGCTTGAGGTTGAACGGCCCCGACGACTCGAAGAAGCGGATGTCGTCCGGGGACGTGGGGATGTAGCACACGTGGACGTCCTTCGGTTGCTGCCCTGCGCCCAGGGGATAGTTGCACGGCGCATCGCCCCGGGCCGGGGAGAGCGTCCCCGAGAGGTAGCGGTACACTTGCGCGGCGTTCGCCGCGTCCCCGAAGGCGCCCCCGTTCACCGTACCGCTATACAGCAGGAGGCCGATCTCACCCAGTGCCGGATTGCTCGGGTTCTTGAGCGGGCTCTTCAGGTACTTCACCCCGACCTCACCGACCGTCGGCGCGAACGGCGGGGAGAAGATGGTGCTGGGGTAGATGAATTCCGGAGCGTACCAGTTGCTCTTGAACGCGATGCCCATGTTGAAGGGCAGGAACGCGGTCGTGAAGTTCTGCTTCGCGTTCACGCTCACGTCCGCGTCCATCGCGAACGCGAAGTAGGCGCTGGTGATCGTGTAGCCCGTATCGGGGATCGTGACCCCTGTGCCGGCGACGGCAGCCTGGTAGCGCCTGCCGTAGCTCGTCAACGAGTCGGCGTCCGGCCGCCCGGCGTATACCTTCGGGTTCGCCGCCGAGATGTTCGTGATGGTGAAGATCCAGTACTGGATGTCCTCGTTGCCGCTCGGGAAGTTCCAGGCCATGCCGCGCTCATCCACCAGGACGCCGAGCGGGTGGGGGCGACCGGCGTTCTTGCTGGTGTTGCCGTCCCAATAGCGGAGCCACACGTCCTCTTGCGAAGCCACTTTGCTGCCGATCAACGTCGTGGAGTACAGGGACGGGTCGTTCGGGACGTAGGCGTCGCGCGGCCAGTTTGCGAGGTCGCTGGCGTTGTTCGACTGCCAGACGAGGGACAATGCGTCCCCGTTCTCATGAGAGCCGCTCGGGTCCTCGAAAAACGCGGCCGTAGTATCGCCGGCCCACGCGAAGCCCGTGAGCGACGGGTCGATGACGCCCGCGACCTGGGTGCCCGACCCGAACACGTACTGATCGGGCTTGGCGGGCCAGAAGCCGCCGCCCACCGTCGTCGAGCCGTTCGGGTCGTTGCACACGTGGCCGTCGGCGAAGAGGCCGCAGTCCCAGTGGTTCACGTTCATCCGCCCGAGGAACCCCGAGAACAGCGCCGGCGCGCGCCGGCGCGCGGCCGGCGCGGGGCCGGCGATGGCGGCGGGCACGGCTAGGATCAGGCCCAGGGCGACGAGCACCGCGCACCGCAGTCGGTGTTGCAACCAAGCTGTCGACATTGCCCTACTCCTCCGTGAGGAATGACCGGCCGTGATCATCAGAACGACAGCTGCATGCCGAGGCGGATCCGACGGCCGGGCCCGTAGAAGCGGCTTGGCGCGTTCTGGAGGCTGTAATAGGCGTTGAACGCGGCCGTGTACTCCGCCAGCGTGAATACACCGTCGCCGTTGCCGTAGCGGGCCTCCGCCCGCTCCAGCAGCACGCAATCCACCGGCCCGCTTGAGAAATCGGCGGCCGTGTTGCGACCCTGCCAATTGCCGCACCCCCCCAGCACCGTGAAATCGACCGCGCTGTCGGCCCGCAGCACACCGGCGGTCGCCGCGTCGAGCGCCAGCCCGGCCTTCTGCTCGTCCACGAACTTCTTCTGATACGCCGCATACGACGTGGTCCCGGTCTCGAGGAACAGATCGATGATGTTCTGCCAGTTGAGGATGTTCGTCCCCTCGGCGAACAGCGTCCAGTCGCTCCGGCCGATCCGGATCCCCTTGGTGATTCGCAGATCCACGTTCTTGAACCACGGCAGAGTCGAGCTGTTCAGCGGCTCGGCAGTGATGCACTCGAGGCCGCACCTCGCCGCGAACGTGTACCCGGCCTCCTGCTCCTGGAACAGCGTGTAGGGCAAGCCGCTCGCGACCCGGAAGGTCACGAACGCTCCCGCGTTCTTCAGGATGCTGCCCAGCCTCGTCCCCTTCTTCCAATCGCTGGGGAAGGACAGCGAGGCCGATCCGGTGATGTTGTGCGTTCGGTTGTCGTCGGTTGGCAGGATCGCTTGCGGGGGCAAGCACGTCGTGCTGCCGGCGAGCCCCGGGCACAGCGCGCGGGCGAGCAGGGTGGTGTAGCTGAAGGGATCGGAGCCCGTGTTCTTGGCGACCTGGAAGGTGTACGAGACGGCGCCGCTGAACAGGTTGGAGAAGCGCCGATCGAGCCGCACGTCCACGCCCCGCACGTTCCCAAAGTCCGCATTAGTGGCGACGCGAAAGTCCCCGGGGGAGTAGACGCCCGGCGTCGGGGTCGCCTGCGTGGGATCGGGCAGCGACAATAGCCGGACGCTGATGTCGGACACCTTGTCCTTATTGTAGGCCGACACGTCCAGCACCATGTCCGGATTGAATGCGTGCCGGATGCCGAACTCGAAGATGATCGTCTTTCCGAAATCGAGATCCCTGCCGTACGTCTGGTTGCGGTTTGTCTCCGACAGGTCCGTGTTGAGCCCCCGGAACATGAGGTCGAAGTCGGGCACCTGAACCTGGTGCGCGTACGACAGGCGGAAGTTGGTGTTCTCGGTCACCGGGAACGACACCTGCACCCGCGGGCTCCACGCGGTGTGGCTCGGGGCGCGGATGTATTTCGCGGTGGGGTCGTACGGATTGAACGTCGCCGTATTCACGGGTATCTGCCCCGGCGTCGCGATAGGCGGCAGCGTCGAGATGCGCCCGGGAGTGAACGGGAAACTGGCGCGCGAGTCGTAATAGTCGTACCGCACGCCGCCGACGATGACGACATCGCCCAGGTCCAGGCGGTCCTCGAGGTACGCGCCGTAGCGGATCGGCTTCTCGTGATACGCGTTCAGCACGAACGGTGAGTTCATGCCGTTGGGAGCCTGGTAGCGCTTCGTGTCGAAGGAATGGTACTCGCCGCCGGCCTTGATGCGGTTGAACCGGTTCGCCTGCCAATCGAAGTTGCCACGGCCCTCGAGGCGCCTTTCCTGCGACAAATCGAGAGCGTTGTCCACCCCGGCGCTCCACAACGCCAAGCGATTGCTCTGCTCCGCGCCGTAGGGGTTCCAGCGGTACGGCTGCACCGAGTTGAGATCGTTGTTGTTCAGGAACGGCACGTCGTCGAGACACGCCCCCTCGCCCGCTGCCACGCACTGAATCTGCCGATCATCGAGGTAGTGCACGCTGGCGTAGGTCGAGTCCTGGATCTTGACCGAGTGGGTCGAGTTGAAGTTGATCAGATAGTCGAAGGGCTTCAGGATGAAGCCGCCGAGGGGGTTACGGGAGTCGAGCTCCGACTGGCGAGTCAGCGGACCCGCGAGGCGGTGGTCAGCTTGATAGGACAGGTGCAGGTCGAGCGCCATGGCCCGTTCCGCCGAGCGCGCCAAGTTCTGCGTCCAGTTCAAGATGCCCGCATAGCTCGTATTGCTGGTCCCGGTGTAGTTGGTCGGATTGAAGAGGTCGCTCGCCGCGCCGCTGGTGACCGTCTGGCCCAGGTTCAGGTTGCGGTTCATGGTGCTGCTGGCGAGACCGGTGAAGCTGAGGAGCGAGCCGCTGCCGTACGTGTACTGCAGCTTGGCCGTCGCCGTGTTGTCGCCCACCGCCGTGTAGGGGAGCCGCAGCCCTTGGCACGAGACACCATAGTTGCTGCGGATCTGTTTCGCCGACTCGGAAAGGTTGTCGTTGGACGCGGCGCCGTATTGCCCGCACGTCCCGTTGTACTGCACGAAGCGCGGGATCGCGATGGCGACGCTGTCCGTGGGATCGACGCCCCACTGCTGGGGCTGGTGCACCACGGTGTCGACGCCGCCCATCACGAAGATCGGGCGGTCGTTTTGGGTGTTGGCCGGCACGTCGACGATGCCGTCGGAGGAATTCGACCCCGAGCTCTTCTGACCTTGGAGCGTGGTGGCGAAAAAGAACGTCAGATTGCCCTTGATCGGCCCGCCGAAGCTCGCCTCGATGCGGTTGTAGCCCACGTTGTCCCAGGCACCGAGATCGTCCGTTTGGTACTGGAACGATCCCTGATACCGCTGACCGCCGGCCTTGGTGCTGTACGCGAGCACGCCCGATTGGGCGTCGCCGAATTCGGCGCCGAGCGCGCCCGTCGTGACCGAGGCTTCCTCGATCGCGTTGGTCCCCACACTGAGCGCGTGGTAGCCCGCCATATTTCCCCCTTGCCCATTGCGCACCAGCACGCCGTCGATGTACGTCGCCGCCTCGCCAGGACGCCCACCCCGGATCGAGACGCCCTTCTTGTTGCCGCTCTCGACGACGCCGGGCTGGAGGTTCAGGATGTTGCGGAGGTCTTCGATGGGGAGGTTTTGCAGGTCTGCGGAGGTCACGGACGTCTTGGACGTCACCTGATCGCGCGGCACGATCGGGTTCGCGGCGGCCTCCACCACCACCGGCCCGATCGCCACCGCTGACGGCGTCAGCTTGACGTTCTGCGTCACCGTCTGCCCGGCGAGGACTCGGACGCGCGGCACCTCAGCCGCCGTGTATCCGATGAACTTCGTCCGAACGGTGTAGGTCCCGGCCGGTACGTTGTTCATGAAGTAGTAGCCCTTATCGCTCGTCAGCGCGCCGAACGCCGTGCCCACCAGCGTCACCTGCGCGTTCGCGATCGGAGCCCCCGCCTGATCCGTCACCGTACCTTCGAGCTTCCCCGTCGCTTCCTGCGCGGCCAGCGGACCGGCGGCGCAAACGAGCGCCAGCGCCGACCCGACGGAGAGCGCGCACAGGCGACCGAAGGCGCCTCGCACACGATGCGTCATGGATCCATCCTCCGAATGCGGAAATGCCTCTGGACTGCCGAACGAACGAAACGAGGACGACACGGCATCACCTCTATCTGTGTGGTCAGATTCGGTGATCGAGTTGGTCAGTAGTTTTCAAAAACTGAACGGCCGTCCGAGCGCCGTCAAGACGGGGAGACTGGGAGGACGTGGGTGGTCCCGGGCCCCCCCCGGGGGCCCCCCCCCTCACACGAGCAGCAGGTCCTGCTGGGGCACCCGCGGATTCACCTCCGCACCGGTTTCGTCCAGAAACACGTTGATTTCACTCCGCATTCCAAACCGCCCGGGCAGGTAGATCCCAGGCTCCACCGAGAACCCCACCCCTGCGATCAATCGGCGCGTATCGGCCGTTTCGAAGTTGTCGAGATGGGGACCCGATCCGTGGAGCTCCCGGTCGATGGAATGTCCGGTACGGTGCACGAAGAACTCCGCATACCCCGCCTCGCGGATCACGCCCCGCGCCACGTCGTCCAAGTCCGCGCCGGTTACGCTTCCCGCATCCCGCTTCCCGCTTCCCGACCGCCACAGCTCCCGCAGCCGGTCCACCACCGCGTCCCTTGCCCGGCGAACCGCCTCCCACACCCGCCGCACCTCCCCGTCGGGAGAGCGCCCCGCGAACGCCATCCAGGTCTGGTCCGCGAACACGCTCCCCTTTGCGGGTCCGGCCCAGAGGTCGAGCAGCACCACTTGCCCGGCCTGTAGCCGACTGTCCTTCCCCTCGCGCGGCTCGTAATGGGGCAGCGCCGAATGCTCCTGGAAGCCGACGATCGGCGGCTCGTCGGTGATGAGCCCGGCGCGCTCGAGCGCGTCCAGCACGCGGCGCTGCACCGTCACCTCGCGCACTT
>WNGJ01005486.1_pt1 | contig 14546 bp, 12 predicted proteins | sample 5400611 | NCBI WGS metagenome assembly WNGJ01 (sample SAMN13153375, study PRJNA577476) | soil metagenome | isolation source: 40 cm soil or saprolite under Garry oak tree replicate 1 | place: USA:California | collected 2016-06-15
GTTGGACCCGCCACAACTGCGTATGTGATTGTGAACAGCGTACCACTACCAGCATCACTTGCCCCGAGAGAGAAGCCTGCAGAATGGGCCACACCACCGCCATCATTAGCGCTACAACCGAGGGGCCCACCTGCGTTGATACAGTTCGAAGTCGGAGAAAATGTCCCACCAAAAGTTTCAACAACAGATATTGACTTTGGATTCAAAACCGCTTGGTTCGTTTTGATAGCTATATCCCAGGCATTGAAGCTTGGAAAGTTGGTAAAGTTCACCTTAAGAGTAATAGTACTGCCTGGGGTCAGATTAGTTTGCTCCTGAGGGATAATAGACAAGCAGGGGACACTGTTGGGAGGAGGCGAAGGATTAGCAGGACAAGGCCCAGGAAACGGACCCTGAGCATGAGCCCGAGGAACGGCTCCCGCGAAGAAAGCAGCTGATAGTCCCAAGATCACTATGACGAGGGTTGGGATTGATAACTTCCGGCTTGCAACATCCAGATAACGCTTCAACGAAGTACCATTTGCGCACCGAGGGAGATTCCATATAAGAGTTACTGATCGAAGTCTTGACTTCGATAGCTACCATAAGCCCGGGATATGCGACTATTGCTCAGGAATACTAGACGCGCGCTACTCAAAGCGCACCAAGATGAAACCTAATCCTCCAGTAATTCGGTCTGATGAACAATAATCCGTCACCCTAATTCAACGCGCCGAACAGACGTTCAGTCGTTCAGGTTCTTCTGACGACCCGCGCCAGATAAATATCCCGTCGATAAAGGCGCCCACCAAATAATCTGAGGAATACGACTCCAACAGAAAACCTGTAAGGAACTTGTACCGGCGCCGGAATGACCCCAAACAAAGACGGGTCTTGTGCTAGGAGATTGTGACTGTGAGCCTCGCCCAGACCCTGTCGGAGGTACTCGAGCCCATGTTCGTAATCCTGCGGTGAACACTCCCCTACTGTCGGTAGTCGTGAGTTGCAGAACACGTCCCGTTGCTCCCGGAGACGACTGAGTGCTCACCATCGCCGAACGAGAGGACGCAATGTGAAAGGCGCAGTCCCACCGGTATAGGTGGCGGTAAACACTACGTCTTGATCCGCAACAGATGCCTGAATCGACGAGGCAATGCCTGTGATCATACGGCTTACGGTCAAGGCCACGTAGGCTGGATCTATAGGATTTCCAAAATCATTCCTAGGCAAGCCGAGGCATGCGCTAAGCTACTCTGAGGAAGCTACCCTGCCCCGCCTCCGGCGAGCGCGCAGGCTTCAGTAGCGTAGGTCAATGTAATCGTCTCGTTGTTTCGCAAGACATGGCTCCCCCACTCGTCCACGGCGTGGATGCTACTGCTTGAAGTGTGGGGGTCCACGAGACACATGCTCCAAAAGAACAGATACGTGGTCGAGGTGATGTTTCCGCGGAAGGTGGTAACGTTCTCACGGTAGCCGAGAGTGTCGAGCGGACCCAGAGGTGCACCCCACACCTCGAAAAAGTCGCCGAGGGTGTAGTTCCTCTGGACCTTCGAGTCTACCCAGATAGTCGTTGAGTAATGCCGAGCCCATACCGGGTAGTAGCCGTTGAGGCCATCCGACAAGTATCTTGTCGTCCCGAAGACTCCTCCAGGCACTCCGACATCCTTGAGAATCCCGATCTGACTATACGCGGTCGAGTTTTGGTTCCACAAATTGACCAGCATCCTCAGACTAAGATTCTCTGATATCCGGGCTGAATTATAGCTGTCAAGAAACGCAATCCCGACCACGGCTATCGCCACCAGGGCCACGACTACAATCCAACGACTCTGGTCCAAAAACGACCCATCACGAACTATTCAAACACACACTAACAAGTCTTGCCTTTTTCAAATGCGATCGCACTCCAAACACTAGGGACATTGCTAATTAGGCGCAGACCTGGACGCAGAACGTCTACCGGCTCGTCGAAGGAGCAAAACGCTAGAGGCAACCACGATCACCACAATCACGCCCAGCAGCACCAGCAAGTACGGATTACCGAACGAGAACAGCGACGAACCCGCCGAAGCAAGAGTAAGCGTTGGACCGCTTGACGTGGTCCCGGATGCGGGAACAGACACTGACAAGCTGTCGCTGCCCGCCGCGTACCCAGAAGTGTCCCAGACGAGACTAACCTGCGTCGACTGACCCGGCGTGAGAGTCACATTCTTCTGAACAACCGTCACACCACCCCACTTCAGCCAGACAGTTGTTGTGAACGGTACTCCCACACTGTTGTCTGTCAGAGTAACAGTGACGGTCACTTTGTCTCCAATAGTCACTGATGTCGCGGATGCAGTAGGCGTGCCAGCAGCAATGAGAGGAGCCAGAACAGTTGTGGAGACCAGCACATTGTGAAAAGGAAAGCCAGAACTCGTCCCGTTGACAACCACAGGATAAGCTCCACCCAGAGTACCGTTCACCACCAGCAAGACAGCCTTCGATGTGACAGTAGAACTGAGAACCACGCTCGACACGTTCAGGGAAGCAGAAAGCCCTATTGAGGGCGCAACCACCAGATTCACAGTACCAGTAAACCCATTCACAGCTACTACCGTAATGATCGAGCTACCCGAAACCCCGGAGGCTATGTTGCCAATGCTCGCCGGATTGGCAGTGATGCTAAAATCGTCAACGGTGAAAGACTCGCACGTGCTCTTCGAGCCGAAATAGTTTGCATCGCCACTATAAGTAGCGTTGAAACTGTAGCTTCCAGCCGCCAATGGACTAGTTCGTAAAGAGTTGGGAACCCGACCATTTGACATGGTCACATTCTGGCTCGAGAAAGAAGGAACACTACAAGCATTATTCTTGTAAAAGTTGTAGACCAATGTGCCAGTAGCAATGAAGCCTGTAACACCAGTGACTGCGGCCGTGTCATTGACACGCGAACCCGCGGCGACAAGCGGGGTCAGAGCAGCACCAGATTCTAGAACCACGACAGTCGCAGTTGTCGAAGCAGCCTTAGCGACTGAGAAAGCCTCACAGCTACTTGTTGAAGCAGTATAGTTCACATCTCCGTTGTACGTGGCCTGAAAAGCGTAGGAGCCAGAAGCAAGTGGACCCGTAGAGTTAGAGTTTAGAACCGTGCTACCAGACAAGCTGACAGTATGAGTGAATTTGGCGGTGCCAGAACAGGCACCGTTGGTGAAGAAGCTGTAGGTCAGACTGCCCGTTGGTGTAGTCCCGGTAACACCCATCACAGCCGCAGCATCATGGTATGAAGATCCTGTGGTGCCGGTGCCGTCATTGATCACTGTGGAACTGGTCGACGAGGAGAGCCCGGTAACGGTGACGGTCAGAGTCGTGTTGTGAGACGGAAAACCGGGAGATGAACCTGTAACATTGACAAGATAGGTGCCGGTGGTAGAGCTGCTGACAGTCAACGTATCGTTCTTATTACCGGAAGTTATAGTGACGCTCAACGTCGCCAGACTGGCAGTAACCCCCGAGGGGGCGGACGCGACGAGATCTACAGTACCAGTGAAACCGTTGATAGGAGTCACCGTAATATTCGAGATGTCGTTTGTACCACGGACAAAAGACAAGGTACTAGGGTGAGCTGTCACGCTGAAATCGGTAACCTTCAAAGTGACAGTAGTCTTCCGAGACGGGAAGCCTGAGATGGAGCCTGTCACGTTAATACCGAACGTGCCACCGGAGGAAGAACTAGCTGTCAACATGTCAGTCTGATTACCTGAAGTAATAGTCACGCTGGGCGAGGCCAGACTGGCAGTAACGCCCGCAGGAGCAGATACGGCAAGATCTACTGTACCGATGAAACCGTTCTCAGGAGCAACGGTGATAGTCGAGGAGCCGGGGGTTCCGATGCCTACTGGACCGATACTGGTTGGATTGGCGGTTACGCTAAAGTCTACAACGGAGACCGAGCCGGTGAGACACTGGTTGGGAGTGGCTGCGCAGCTGACAAGTGTCGAGCCATCAGGGGCACTCACCGATGAATCTTCAGTGCCTGTAACATATGTGACATTCGTAGCGGGACCAGCCACGACACTGTAGGTAATAGTGAAGAGCGTACCATTACCTGCATCACTAGCCCCGAGAGAGAAGCCTGCAGAATGGGCCACACCAGCCCCATCATTACCAGTACAACTAAGCCCACTACCATTAACACAGCGGGTGGTAGCCGAGAACGTCCCGCCAAAGGTCTCAACAATCGAGATACTCTGAGGATTCAGAACCGCATTATTCGTCTTGACAGAGATATCCCAGGCATTGAAGCTTGGAAAGTTGGTAAAGTTCACCTTGAGAGTAAGAATACCCCCAGCAGCAGGAAGAGTCTGCTCTTCGGGCACAATAGAGAGGCATGGAGCTCCAAACGGGCAGGGACCCGGGTTCGGACCGCCACCCTGAGCATGAGCCCTAGGAGCATTCGCAGCAGTCACGATCGATAATGCCAGGACGATGAGAAAGAGGGATGACAGGACGGTGCCTCTCAAATCGTTTGATACACTCCTCTCAACAAGCTGAGACTAGTCGCCGATTTAAGCAATCACTCGATGGCAATGATTGCTGCAAACGTCCAAGGAAACAAATCCGCCAGCCTTTGCGCATCTCGTAAGAAAAGCATAGTCCTTAGCAATCAGCCGGTGTCTCGTGGTCGCGAAACGAGCACGGCTAACCGACGGTTCGATGGAAGTCGTATGATGCTGTTGGAGAGTCATTTCTTTCCCGGCTTCTTTCGTTTGAACCTGCGCCTACGGATCAAGGCGAACGTGCCGAGTATCCCGCCGGCTCCAACTACACCAGTAACTATCACTAGCTGTATTCCCGACAGATCGAGGATCGGGGGCGGAGTTGGATATTGAACTGTCAGGCTGATAGAGTCGACGGTCGTCCAGCCAGCCGTCACAGTCTCGTCCGTAGAATATGGAGTTACTCCTGGTCCGGAGAAGGTCAGGCGATAGGAGCCTTCTGATAGTCTCGACAGAATTATCGGATTCGTCGTAGGGTTCCTTGTAAAAGTCTCGACAAGACTTGTCGTTGTAGTCCCGTTGTAAAGGCTGACGGTAACATTTGCATGCACAGTAGATCCAGTCTGGTCGACAACGCCCAGCTCAATAGTTCCGAGAGCGCTATGCACATTCACTATTGCATGATAAGAGTTGCTTGCTCCATACTCGTCTGTAACGCCGAGTGTCACATCATAGATTCCGATGGAGGCGAATGCGTGGGTCGCGTTGGGGGTTAGTCCATTGATCTTCCCACCATCTCCAAAGCTCCAGCTGTAGTTCAAACTTGACCTGTAAGAAGGCGTAACATTACTCGAGTTGAAAGTGTCTGAGGCATCAAAGCGGACAGGACGACCTACGACTGGGATAGCAGTCAGAACGTTGAAGAAGGCGGCGAGGCCACGGTTTGAGAAGAGCCCGTTCTCAGTGACGTGTGGGAGGTCCTGGGCGGCATTGGAGCCGTTGACCAGATTGTCATTCTGTAGTTGCAGAGAGACCGACCCGGTCCCCAGAATCTGAAACTCCACTATGAACACGGTAACATTCAAACCCAATGGTCCTCCTGAGACCGATTGCCCGTAGGCCTCCGCCGAGTGGGCAACACCTCCACCATCATTTGCGCCGCACCCCGTACCCGAACCGTTCACGCAATTGGCTACCTCAATATACTGGCCTGCGGGAAAAATATTCCCGGGCTGTATCCCTGAGACATTTAGAGGACACTGGGGTGTACAGCTGCTACCCGGCAAGGGGATTGAGTTCAAGATTATATCGTATGCCCCGACGGATTCTCCTGGCGGGATATAGAGGGTAACGTTCGCTGAGAAATTGTTACCCGAGGAGGGTGGTTGGATCTGGGATGGAGTCACGGATAGAATAGCCATATCACCTGGGGACGAATGCGCGGGATGAGAAATCGATGCCAGAGCTAGAAGTAGCATAATCACCGGGATGAGGAGCATCCGTCGACGCATGTTTGGGACCAGTATACTGTCTTTTCTAACCTAGTTAGGATGCGCCCGAGAATTAAACGGATCGGGCAGTGTCTATTACAGCTTGCTAGTCAGGCAAATATGTAAGCCTCGATCGTAGAGGTTTCGATGCACGACCATGACGATGCTTAGACTTGTCGTAGTAGCAGTACTGATCCTTCTGCCCGTCCTGATTTTTCCCCCTGCCAATGCGGACTATAACGTCCAGCTGCACGGAGATACCTTCACAGTCACATGGAGGATGAGGGCGGTCCAGAACATGACAGATCTTCCAGACCCGGTAACGGTCTTTCCCCCGAACCTGAACTACTCTCTCACCGGAGGCGACCTCTCGCAGTTCTCATCCGCAATCCAGACCAGCCTCCAGCAGAAGGAGAGTGGGATAACTGTTTCAGACGTGTCATTACAGTTGTCCTCCAACAGCATCAACGCAACCTGCGTGCCGTGTGTCCAAACACTAAACGCGACCGCTGCCTTCCAAGTCCACGAGCCGCCCCCGACACGGTTCGGTGTGGCCCAGTATGACATGTCGTGGATGGCTCTCCGCCTAGACGAGGATCTGACAGTAGCGAATACTCAGTACAACCGACTGGGACAAGACTACCTCCTAACCGCAGTACTGCCTTTCGTAGATTTCGTAGCCACTAGCGACCATACGCAGCTGATGCAGGTAAACCGTCAAACAATTCTAAAGATCGGTTATCAACCAATCATCGCCGGCATCGTCCTATTCGACATGTCGGCCCTCACAACCCCGCTAGAAGATTGGCGCCACAGCATGAGTCTCGACTCGCAGACATGGACGAGCCCCCAGAACGGAGGCTTCAACTTCACCGCCACCCAACATTTCCTATCCGAGAATTCTCAGATTCTCTACTTCGCTGGGGCGACCGTATCAGCCCAGTTCTCAGCACCCTTGAACGCAGTGGCCAAGGGCAACACACTCTTCGTCGACTTTACAGGCGGCGTCTGGGACCAGATCAGCCTAGTCACGATACTAGCGTCGATAGGTGTACTCGCCACAACGGTTATCGTCGACAGACGCTTGACGGGAAGATACGGCCAGAAACGGAGACGCAGTAAGAGCTAGCAACAGGATTTGCTCTGCAAGAGTTTCAGCAGGACTTTGCAGATTGTTTCTTGGCATTCTAGGATAAGCTTTAGTGCCGATCTCGACAGATCAGATCGTATGCCGGGAACTGATCTTCAACGCTACGGATGGGCCCCAGTGGACTCGAGAATCTGGGCGCCGGTCCGTAGGAAGAAAAAGATAAGGCGCATAATCGAGAGGCTGATAGGGGATGCTGCATTAATAGCAGCCCCGGCACTAGTAGTAGGTGGACCACTCTTGATACTAGTCACCATCCTCGGCGCATACTATGCAGTCGGACCCGCGCTAGTAGGCCCGGCGCTCCTTGGGGTGTTGTCGGTTTTCTTTGCAGGCTTCGTTCTCATTGTGGAAAAAGATGGGATACGCGCGCAACTTTGAGAGATGGGACTCTCCCCTTTCCATCAACCGCGTCGCAGGACTGCTCATTGCTTTCGCCGCCGTTGTAGCGGTGGCATATGTCACGCTCTACATGTGGAAACCGTAGCGATTCCAGAGACGCTGAGAAGTCGTGCGAGACGAGAAAGAAATGATTAGAGATGAACGAGAAGTGGAATGCGGCTAGCTTAGAGGACTCGCAACTTTCTTTCCAGAACCCTCTGCAACAATTCTAGTAGATTCTGAGATCCTCCCGGAACGATGAATTGGAACTTGTCGTCCCTGGTGAGGACGACGAGCTTCGGACGGACAAATCTCTGGTCAAACGTCACTTCGACGATGTCATCATAGTTCACGAAAAAGTTGTCCTTGTCTTCCGCCAAAACCTCGTCTGGAATCGATTCCCGCAGCTTTCTCTTACTCACAGACTCTCTTCCACTCTTGAAAAGATCCTCGACGGCCGCACTTAGCCTCCCGAACAAGGAGACTGTTGCCTGGGAGCCTGCGCCCCTCTTCCCAATGTGAGCAACGATGATTCTTCTGTCGGTAACGAAGAGCCTCAAATATTCCAATCCCATGCTAAGCCTGGTAGCAACGCGAAAATCGCCGTGGACTAACTCCATCTCTTCAGGCAACCTCTGAGACCCCATAGATCACGGCGACGTGAACTAGAAAAAACTAGAGGGTCACACGATCCGAGCATCTAGCAAACAATATAGCACGACTACAATCTCGCCGAGAGAACATGTGCCCCGGTGGCTCAGCCTGGTAGATCAACGCAGCCCAAAGCATTGCCTTGGTAGCCCCCCCAAATAGGCAAGGGTCACGAGTTCAAATCTCGTCCGGGGCTCCAACCCAAAAAGCTGCCAGCTGACGCTGAGCACGGGATAGAACCCAGAGACTGTCTAGTTTAAGACAGTTAAAGAAGCTCAGGACCAGAACCTAAAAATCTCCCGACTCTCACTACTACCGCTTGAGCATCTTGTCAACCCGGTCCTTCCAAGCCGGCTGGCGACCCATCTCTTCCAACGCATACTTCTCCGCCTGCTCCTTGTTCATCCAACGAGTCTGCATAGCCGAGGCGACCATGTCGTCATACAACTTTTCAAAAGGTAGCAACTTACCCTTCAAATCAGTACAATGAATGCAATACGGATTATCAAGATCCTGAGCTCCATGTTCCTCTCGCGAAGCCAACGGCCGACCACAGCTCTCACACTGCATCGCTAGAGACACGGCTTCCACCAAAACCAACACTCACAAAGACACTAGATAACCATACTTGGACGCACCCTGCCCCCAGCGCGGTAACAAGAACGCCCTTTCCGCTAAAACCATTAATAATCAGGGACCTCTCAATCCACAAAGAACGCTAGGGGAATGCTTCTATTGCGGAGAAAGGGCCAAACGGCACCTTTCGCACTGCTCACATTCATACTTCTATTCGGGAGAAAGAAGACCGAACAGGAAGAGAACAAGAACTCAGAAGAGTCTCTCCAGAGAGAAACCTTTCCTATACCAGAAATTCTAAAGAAAACAATTACCAGCAACGATGTCTCGAGGTCTCGCGACAGACTCCGATTAGCAAATCTAGAGAGAGACATCATCGGAGACGCCCTGACAAAGATCTACGAGGCAGAAACAAAAGGACAGATCAACGACAGCGAAAAAAACCAACTCCTACAACGATACAAAACAGACCTCAAACGAGTAGACGGAGAAATAGACACCCATAAGAAGACAGTTGACCTCTACGAACTCGAATCCGCGAAAGAAGATCTCCTCAAGAGCTTCCATGAAAAAATGCTCGAAATAGACTTGAAGATAAGCCAGATCAGACCGACCGTAACCCCAACAATTGAAGCGGCAACTGAGCCACCGGAGCCTCAGAAGACAGAGACAAGTCCAACCCCGACACCCGCAAACCCTCCGAAGGAACGACCTGCAAAAGAGAAGCCTAAGAATAAGGCAGAAGAACGACTTGAGACAATTCGAGAAGAGGTCCTCAAGGCCATGGAACGCCTAGAACAGATCGAGACAGAAGGCTGATCAAGAACCTGTCCTGGACAGACAAGGCACGAATAAGCGCTGCCGCGCAAGCAATAAGAGAAATCAGAGATAACACTACAATTGGACTCGGAAGCGGGAACACCATCCTACGAGCCCTCGAATTAGCCGCAGAACGAATCAAGAAAGAGAACCTCAAAATCACCTTCATCCCAACATCCTATCAGACAGAAATAGCCACAAAGAAACTAGGACTCAAAACCGCAACACTCGAAGAAGACACCGAACCCGACCTAGCCCTAGACGGCGCAGACCAGATACAATGGCGAACCCTCGACATGGTGAAAGGGGGAGGAGCAGCACTCCTACGAGAGAAGATCGTAGATTCCACATCAAAGAAACTCGTCATCATAGTCGACGAAAAGAAACTTGCCAAGACCCTAGGCGGACCGCAGCCGATACCCGTCGAGATAGTCCCCTTCGGCTACGGATTAACCCTCGCAAAAATCAGAAGAATCTCTGAAAAGACAGTTCTAAGAGAAGCCGCAGGCAAGGTCGGACCCGTAATAACCGACAACGGCAACCTGATCGCCGACGTATTCTTCAGAAGTCTACGCCGACCGGAACTAGTCCAAGAGAAACTCAAGAATATCCCCGGCGTGATAGAAACAGGTCTCTTCCTCGAAATGTGCGACGTTGCCTATGTGGGAAGAAAGGACGGTCGCGTGGACATTCTCCGCAGAGGCTGACAACTCCTAGAGCTCAATGATGATCGCTCCTCCCACACAAAGTGCCGGGGGCGGGGCTCTCGAAAGAGGTCCTTTATCGAACCCGCGACCTCCGGATCTCTCAAACCAGATTATGAGTCCGGCGCTTTGGCTCCCCTTTCGGGGTCTGACCAAGCTGAGCCACCCCGGCAAAAAGCCGGCGCAGGGTCTACTGCTAAAAAGCATTGGCCCAAGAAACATTAAACGGAAACGAAACTAGAAGAAAGGTAGCTAAAAGGACCCTAGGCTTGTCCAGCCACAAATTCCTCACACTGGATGACGTGGAGACAAGTAACAAGAGAATCTTTCTGAGAGTAGACATCAACGTTCCCCTCGACCCATCCACACATCAGATCCTAGACGACACGAGAATTAAAGCAATCTCAGAGACCCTCGCCAGACTAGAAGACGCGAGGGTCATACTCGGATCTCACCAGAGCAGACCAGGAAAAGACGACTTTACGAACATGCAACCACACGCCGAGGCTCTAGTCGGGTGCTGTAACCAACAAGTAATGTTCGTGGAAGATGTCATCGGCCCACACGCCCGCCAAAGAATAGCAAAGGTTGAACCAGGCCAGGTCCTCGTTCTCGACAACCTAAGATTTTGTGCCGAGGAGAATATTGACGACAAACCCGAGAAGCTCCTGAAGACCCACTTTGTCAAACAGCTCTCACCACTCTTCGATCTCAATATCAATGACGCCTTTGCAACTGCCCATCGATCGCAACCTAGCATTGTGGGACTGACAGACGCACTTCCGAGTGCTGCAGGACGACTAATGGAAAAAGAACTCAAAGCAGTTTCTGGACTGCTCGTAGATCCCCGACGACCATGCGTCTACGTTCTAGGAGGCGCAAAAGTCGAGGACAAGATCCCTGTCATAGAACACATTCTTACACGCGATAAGGCCGACAAGATTCTGCTGGGGGGAGTGCCGGCAAAGCTCTTCCTTAAGGCAATGGACAAGAAAATCTCGGCAGACGACGAGAAGGATATGGCTGGACTTCAAATGCATATCAAGAACGCAAAATCACTGGCAATGAAGTACAAGGACAGGATCGAAGTCCCTATTGACCTTGCATACGATGATCAGCGAGGAAGGAGAACTGACCGAAACATAGATGTCCAGTTGAAAGAGTCAGCCCTCGACATCGGGGCCAAGACTGTCGAAAAATATTCGAAAATAGTCGAGGGAGCTGCCACCATCGTCGCCAACGGACCTTTAGGAGTGTTCGAGAGAGATGGATTCGACCTCGGCACAAAGCAAGTCCTCGAAGCCATGGCCAAGAGCAACGGCTACACTGTTATAGGAGGCGGACACTTGGTGGGGTTGGCGTCCATTCTTGGAATAGATGAGAGATTCAAGCATGTCAGCACCGCAGGAGGGGCAATGCTCTCACTCCTCTCGGGCCAGAGCCTTCCCGGCGTCGACGCGCTCGTCAGAGCCGCGGAAAGAATGCGGAACCAGAAACCCAACTGAACGAAACATAATCAGTAGAACTTATCTTAGCCTCAGCTCCACCCACCACGCGATAGCCCCGGTAGCTCAGTGGTGGAGCGACAGCCTTGTATTCCGACCCGAGAAAGCTGTAGGTCCCGGGTTCAATCCCCGGCCGGGGCTCCAGAACAAATGATCCCGGTGCATCGTATAACGGACACTCTCGTTCTAAGATTTCCGCTAACGTAGGTAACAGTCTCACACGCAAAAGTTAGAAGGGCATGATTATCCCGCCTCATTTATTAGCTCCTAAGACCAAACAACGGATCGGAAGCCCAGGAGAAATGTCGACGGTCTGGAGACGGCACTCTTTCATCATAGGCGCCGCGATCGTTGTTATCTCTGTTGGAATCGTCTTTGCGAGTATACCCTTTCTCCCGCGCACTCACGTCTCCATACAATCGTCTGCAAGCCATAGCATACACGCAGGAAGTCAATCATACCCTGGAATCTACGCACTCAAGATACCGGGAGTCTTGAATAATCAGAATCTTGCAGTTGGAGTCGTCGTCATCAATGGAACAGCAAACTTCTGCGTAATTGAGGATTCCATAATTGAGCCATGGATTCAGTCAGGGAACACGACGAATGGTCCGATGAGCACGTTTCCATCGGGCAGTTGCATTGTCCAGCAGCAAACGGCTCAGAGCACAATCGAGTTTACTGCAACCAGCCAAGGGACTTGGGACATCGTCGCCCTGAACACTAGTTCAACGAAGATAACCGTAGATTTCAATCCCGCATGATAGACGAACAACTGAGCGGAGGAAAAACCGGCAGAGGTTGTCTACCGATCGTTCCGCCGTCCTCGAAGGAAGGAGAATACTGCTGAAGCCAAGATAAGCACTGAAAAGACGATAAGAGAATGCTGCAGTCCCGAGAGAAAACCGGCCAGATCGCCACTCGTAACCTGCCCAGTCGTGACAATGTTGACGTTTCCAATTATGTTTACGAGTTTGGCGTATGAAATGTCCGCGGTCATGAATGCTAGGACGAGGGGGATGCTTGTCACAATGCTGGTGTTGATGATGGTTGCTCGTATTCCGGAGGCGATTCCCCTCTTGGAGGCTGGAACCGAGCCCATGACGGAACTCGCGTTCGGACTGCGGAATAGTCCGATTCCAAATCCCACGAGGACGAGGCCTACGGCAATCTCAGGATAGGAAGTTGCTTGATCGAATGTAGACAATGCGAAAAACCCTACGGACGCTATTATGAGACCGAGGGTGCTTAGACCTCTCGCCCCCCATTTGTCTGAGAGTGAACCGCTGATCGGGCCGATCAGGATCAAAGTAGCGTCTAGCGGGATAAGAAAAATTCCTGCGTGAAGCGGATCATAGCCTCTTACGAGCTGGAAATATAGAGTCATGATGAAGGCGAGCCCTGCGAACGCGAGCCCGCTCAACAGGTTTGCAATGTTTCCAGCGGTGAACAGTCTGATCTTGAACAGGGAGAGATCCAGTACTGGGAACCGTGTTCGTCGCTCGACGAGAAAGAAGAGGATCATGAGGATTCCGCTGGACGCGATTAGAACCAGGTTCAGAAAATCCGTCAGACTACCAATAGTTAGGCCGAGCAGAAGAGTTGGATGAGAATGCCGCTTAGAGTATAACCAGTAATCGTCCCAGCGTTAATTGCGACCTGGTTTATCCCGATACCCTTTCCCAGTCCTTCGCCAGCGAACGCGTCCGTGACAATTGCGACACTATTTACGAAGAGAAGCGCAGCACCAACCCCCTGAACAAGACGGAATGCCAAGAGCTCCTCAGCCGTCAAGGAGAGACCGGCGAGAAGCGAGCCGATTGTGAAGACGGCGAAGCCTAGATTGTACAACCGCACCCGGCCATGCAGGTCCGCGATTCTTCCAATTCCTACTAGAAGGACGGTTATCATGAGCCGGTAGACAGTGATGAACCAGACACCCACAACCAAGTTCGCGTTCAGGGCAAGAACCACCTGGGGAAGACCCACAACAAGAATACTCGAATCCAACGTGGCCATGAAAATGCCGACGGTCGTGACGGTGAGAACGACCCACTTGTACTCCAAGAAACAAACCGCCTAGACTACCAAGCGTTTCCGACCCTCCTAGTAGCGATGTATAAAACGCCCCATCCGTAAATGACGCCTCCATCTTCCCAGTCGGGACGATAGACAGAGACTCGCCCCAGAACAAGCCCTGATCAACGATCGGGCAGACGGCTTCCATATGATGCCGAGTTCAAGCTTCCATCATTCCACAAAATGCCCGATTTCAAAAACGCTGAATACTTCGTTCTGCCCGAAAAACCAGTATTCTCCCCGAGAAACGCTTCAGCCAGTGAATGACCTCTCTTAGAAATTTACAAAACAAATCTTTCCAGCGACACAAAACTCGTGATCTTGAGGGTATTAAGAAAAGGTAATCTTTCTTCGAAGAGCAGCGGGAGAAAAAGGTAAATCCGCAGACCGTTCCATTTCAAACAGGACAGGCGCAGAATAAGCCCTAAACCGGAATCGGAGCAGGCATTTCTAGATCACTAGATTTTCACGAAGAGCCATACGCCCAATTTCCACTCTGGAAAAACAGTCGACAGTTCCATTCTGCGCCCTGAAACGTGAGACTCACCCGGACCAGTTTCAACTGGCGGGACCCCTCTCCGAAAAAGGGGGGTAGGAATTTTATTCTTACGACGCGAGAGTGCGCTTTGGGAAACCTGCGGAAAGCGCAGGGCATTCCTTTAGATACCATGAACAAACCGTCACCCCGCAGGCTTGAGCAGACCCCAAGCACGTCTAGCAGACGACCTATTCGCCCT
>WNGJ01004473.1_pt1 | contig 14544 bp, 14 predicted proteins | sample 5400611 | NCBI WGS metagenome assembly WNGJ01 (sample SAMN13153375, study PRJNA577476) | soil metagenome | isolation source: 40 cm soil or saprolite under Garry oak tree replicate 1 | place: USA:California | collected 2016-06-15
CCCCTCGGCCTCGATCAGCGCGCGCGACGTCGGGCTGCCGATCTCTTCATCCGAGCTGTAGAGGTGCGTAATGCCAAGCGGTGGCCGCTCGGCGCCCGTGCAAAGCTGCCGGAACGCATGATAGGCGAGGTAGGCGCCACCCTTCATGTCATAGATGCCGGGACCGAAAGCGCTGTCGCCCTCTATTTTGAACGGCAGCCGCTCGATGAATCCCATCGGATGAACCGTATCGAGATGGCTCAGCACCAGGATTCCGGGCGCATCCCGGCCCCATGACGAACGCGCCAGAACATGATCGCCGCAGCCGCCGCGCCCTGCTACCCGCTCGATGGTGACGGGCAAATCGCGATAGCCGTCGGCGACCAAGCTCGCCAGCCGGTTGACCTGTTCAGGCGCTTCCGTCGGCGTCTCGATTTCGACCCAGCGACGGATGCCGTCGAGGATGGTGGCGGAATCGAACGGGTTGGAGGACGCGGCGGGCATCGTCAGCATGTTGTTGTAGCCTTCAGAGAAATAAAACCATCGCCACCGACGGAGGCGCAATCAGGCAATCCGCGGCGACGGCATATTTGGCGTAAGATGCGTCAATTATGTCGCAATACGCGCATTGCAAACGCGCCAATCTCCGCATCTGGGAATGACGGACCGGCTTTTAGCGCTGGTCGGGCCCTTCGCGCGCGGCGATCTGCTCGACCATCTCGACAATGCTGCGCCTGAGCTTGGCATCGCTGATGCGCGTGAACGCACGTGTTAACGCTAATCCTTCCGAGGTCGCCAGGAAATCGGAAACGTAGGCCGGCGAGCTTCCTTCGCTGAAGCCACCGGCGCTCGAGGCCCCGCTCGGTCCGCCTTCGAACAGGAACGACACCGGCACCTGAAGTATTTCAGAGATCTGCTGAAGGCGGCTTGCGCCGACCCGGTTGGTGCCCTTCTCGTATTTCTGAACCTGCTGGAACGTAAGGCCCAGCGCTTCGCCAAGCTTTTCCTGGCTCATGCCCAGCATGATGCGGCGCATACGCACACGGCTGCCGACATATTTGTCAACAGGGTTGGGCGCTTTGGTAGACATTTCCAACACTCCTTGGGATTACGCGCGGGCGGATGAGGCAGTAGCCTCAGGCGCCAGTACCGTCAAACCCTGCTCGGAGAGTTGGTAAAGGAATGCAGACAATTTGAGCAATGAGCTGACTGGACCGATCTCGGCTGCGGAACCAGAATGCGAATTGCATAGTCGGTCTGTCAACAGGTCGATGCCGCCTTGCCGACATTTCTGCCGTCAACCTAAACATGAATCCCCTGATCTCAGAGGGCCCTGATGTCAGAGGGCGCGCTTCGCGAGGCGTCGCCGAATGATGAAAATCAAGGCGGCAGCGACGAAAATGGCCGGGGGAACGTCACCGGCGCGTGCATAAAGTGTCGGCGCGATGGCAGACGGCAGGGGGGAATCGAGGACGCCTTCGACGCCGAGACCGAGCCGCGCGACAATCCGCCCCGAGGGATCGATCACGGCGGAAATGCCGGTGTTTGCCGCACGAACCAGCGGCAGGCCTTCCTCGATCGCGCGCAGGCGCGCCTGCTGCAGATGCTGATACGGGCCGGTCGAGATTCCGAACCAGCCGTCATTGGTAAGGTTGATGATCCAGCCGGGACGGTCGTCGCGCGCCGCAACGCCGCCGGGAAAGATCGCTTCATAACAAATCAAGGGTAGCGCGCGGGGTGCATTGGGTATCTCCATCGCGCGGCGGCGCAGGCCGGGAATGAATCCGCCCTGAACCTTGGTGAGCTGCACGAAGCCGAGTTTTTCCATCCAGTCCTGGAACGGCAGATACTCGCCGAACGGTACCAGATGCAATTTGTCGTAGATCGACAGTACACTGCCGTCATGGTCGATGGCGTAGATCGAGTTATAGGCGCGCGTGATTCTCGCACCCGGCGGCAGATCAGGCGCGCGCACCGAGCCGGTGATCAAAATGGTGCTTTTCGGTAACAGGTCCGCAATTTGTGCCATCGCGTCGGCTTCGCGCGTCAGGAAAAACGGGAATGCCGATTCCGGCCAGATCAAGATATTGGCGTCGCGCACGCCGGTGGATTGCGGACCGGACGCGCGATCGGATAGCGCGAGATACTTTTGCATCACCTCCGCCTTGGCGGCGTAGTTGAATCTGACGTCCTGCTGCAGGTTGGGCTGCATGATCCGCAGCTTGACGTTTGCCACCATCGCCGTCGGCTGCAGCGCCAGGCGCACGGCGCCGAAAATGCCCATGGCGGCAAGTAGCAGCAGGGCCATCGCCGGCGCGATCCACGGTCTTTGTCCGCGCGAACTTCCGTCGATCAACATGGCCGGGCTGGCGAAGATCGCGACGCTGAGAAAAGTCAGGCCCCACAGGCCGATCAGCGATGCCGCCTGCGCCAGCGCCAGCGGTTCGGTCAGGGCGTAGCCGAACGCATTCCAGGGAAAGCCGGTGAGCACATGACCGCGCAGCCATTCGCTCAATGTCAGGCTGGCGGCCAGCGCGATGATTCGCGAGGCATCCCTGGTCCAGATCAGGCGCGCCATCGCAAAGCCGAGCGCCATGAACAGCGCGAGATAGGCAGGAAGGCCAAGGACGGCGAATGGCATCAGCCAGGCGAAGGTAGGAGCATCGACCAGGAACGCGTACCCAATCCAGTAAAGGCCCGGCACGAAATAACCGAGGCCGAACCACCACCCGGCCATCGCTGCCGCCGGCACGCCGCGCAGCCGTCCGGCGGCCGCGCCGTCGATCAGCCAGACCATGACCGGAAAAGTGGCGAACAGCACCGGCCACGCACTGAATGGCGCCATCGCGAGCGCCGACAGCGCGCCGGCGACCAGCGCAATGGCGGCGCGCTTCCATCCCCATGACAGGATGATCGCCAGACCAACGGTGCGGAGTGGGTTGGCGGTCTTCACTGCGAGCCGGCTCCGTCGCCGGGCGGCGGGCTCGTATTGTCGTTGGCCTGGGGCTGAGCTGGATCCGGCGCTGCCTCGCGGCGGCGGGGTTCGCGCGGCGCGCGCGCTACCGGGCGCTCCTTCCGCGTGGCGATGCGCAGGCGCTTGACGCGCCTTGGATCGGCATCGAGCACCTCGATCTCGAAATTGCCCGGGCCCGAGATGACTTCGCCGCGTACCGGCAGGCGGCCGACATGCGTGACGAGATAGCCGCCAAGGGTTTCGACTTCCTCTCCGGCTTCGCCGGTAACGAAATCCTCGCCGATCACGGAGCGGACGTCGTCGAGGCTGGCGCGCGCGTCGGCGATGAAGGAATTGTCCGCCTGCCGCACGATCGCCGGCGGCTCGTCGCTGTCGTGCTCGTCGTCGATCTCGCCGACGATCTGTTCGACGATGTCCTCGATCGACACCAGCCCATCGGTTCCGCCGTACTCATCCACCACCAGCGCGAGATGGATGCGCGAGGCCTGCATCTGCGCCAACAGATCGATCGCCCGCATCGACGGCGGCACAAAAAGCAGTTTTCGGATGATGTTCGCGTCGATCAACGGCAGCGCGAGATCGACCGCGCGCAGATCAAGACCGGCCGGCGGAGGCTTTTTCCGCTTTGTCTTGCCGGTATCCGGCGCGCGCGCCTTCGCGGTCATGAACGCCAGCAAGTCCCGGATGTGAACGATGCCCTCGGGATCGTCGAGGGTCTCGTTGTAAACCACCAGGCGCGAATGTGCCGCGCTTTCGAACAGGCTCATCAGCTCGCCAAGAGGAATGTCGCGCTTGACTGCGACAATGTCGGCGCGATGGATCATCACGTCGGCGATGCGCCGCTCATGCAGGCCCAGAATATTGCGCAGCATGGTGCGCTCGATGGCGGAAAAGCCGACTTCGTCCGGCGTCGAGGCATCGAGCACGACTTGCAGGTCGTCGCGGACCGATCCCGGCTTCCATCCGAACAAGGTGCGGATCGCGCGGATCAGCCAGTTGTCGGCGGCAGGACGCAGTACTTCGCCCTCCTGTACAACCGCCGGCAGGTTGCGCATATTGCGTGGATTGTCGTGGGTCGGCTCCGAATCCGCCATCTCAGTCCGTCCGTTCCCGATCCGCATACGGATCCGGAATTCCAAGCTGTGCCAGGATCTCCTGCTCGAGCGATTCCATCGCTTCGGCGTCGGCGTCTTTTTCGTGGTCGTAACCGATCAAGTGCAGGAAGCCATGAACCGCCAGATGGCTGAGGTGGTGATCGAACGGCTTCTGCTCGTCATCCGCCTCCTTGCGCGTCGTTTCATAGGCGATAGCGATATCGCCGAGCATGCGCGGCGCGTCGCCGGGTTGGCTCGGGCGGGTCGGCTGCAGAGCCGGAAACGACAGCACATTGGTCGGCTTGTCGATGCCGCGCCAGTTGCTGTTCAGCGTGCGAATTCCCGCGTCGTCGGTCAGCATGACCGCGAGTTCGGCCTCGCCGATATCGGTATCGGCGATCTCGGCCGCCGCCGCGATGGCGCGTTGAATGACGGCTTCGGCATCGGGCTCGGCTTGCCAGCAGTCGGCGACCACGAGGACCTCGGATATGGGAAGGGCAAAGGGCGCCATTGGTCCGGAATTTCTGTTGCGGCTGGAAAACGTTCCCAGCGCGCGTTCGGCGGCAGATCTGCGCATCAAGGCTTGGTGGTTGCCGGCCGCTGCGGCAATCCTTCGTACGCGGCGACGATACGTGCCACCAGTTCATGGCGAATCACGTCTTCGGCCGTGAATTTCACCTGGGCAATGCCCTCAACGCCGTTGAGCAGTTTTGCCGCTTCCGCGAGACCCGAGGTCTGGCCGTTCGGTAGATCGACCTGGGAGGGGTCGCCGGTGATGATCATGCGGCTATTCTCGCCAAGCCGCGTCAGAAACATCTTCATCTGCATCGAAGTGCTGTTCTGCGCTTCGTCCAGGATGATGGCGGCGTTGGTCAGCGTGCGGCCGCGCATGAAGGCGAGCGGCGCGATCTCGATTTCGCCGGCCTGTAGCGCGCGCTCGACGATCCGCGAATCCATCAGGTCGTACAATGCATCGTAGATCGGCCGCAGATAGGGGTCGACCTTCTCGCGCAAATCGCCGGGCAGGAAGCCGAGCCGTTCGCCGGCCTCGACCGCCGGCCGCGACAGGATGATGCGATCGACTTCCTTGCGTTCGAACAATTGCGCGGCGTGCGCCACCGCGAGCCAGGTCTTGCCGGTTCCGGCGGGGCCGATGCCGAACACCAGTTCGTGGCGTTTCAGCGCGCGAATGTAGGAGTCCTGGGCCGCGGTGCGCGCCCGCACCGGCCGCTTGCGCAAATTGATGGTCTCGAACGAATTCTTGGCTGTCTTGGCGTCGAATTCGAACAGCGAGCCCTGCGCGATCACCGCGCGAATCGCGCCTTCGACGTCGCCCTGGGCCAGATCGTGGCCCTGCGTCGCCTGGGCATACAGCGCCTCCAGCACGCGGCGCGCGGCGTCGCAGCCGTCGCGCGATCCAGCGATGGTGATGTGATTGCCGCGCGAATCGACCACCACGCCGAGCCGGCGCTCGATCAGCGCCAGATTTTGTCCATAGGGTCCGACCAGGGCCGAGGCCGCGCGATTGTCGTCGAAGTCGATCACGACTTGCGTTTCGGGCGGGATTTGCAGGTCGCGGTCAAGTTTGCGGCTGGGAGCGAGCGAAGGCGAATCCGATGCGCTTTTTGGCAAGGGTTCAGGCTCCCGTTATCATTTGAGAAGAATCGGTCATGTGGGCAGGACGCGGCGACGCGAGTTCGCCGAGCAGGCTGTAGCGCTCGAGGCTTTCGATGGTCACGGGCAAGACCTGTCCGATGATGTCGGGCGAGGCCGTCACATGCGCCGGCTGCAGGTAGGCGGTGCGGCCAACGATCTGACCGGGATTGCGGGCCGCGCGCTCGAACAGCACATCGACGGTGTTGCCAATCGCAGCCTGATTGAAGGCCGACTGCTGGCTGTCGATCAATTCCTGAAGCCGCACCAATCGCTCGTCCATCTCAGCCGCTGACACCGTCTCCCACATGTCCGCCGCCGGCGTTCCGGGCCGTGGCGAATATTTGAACGAATAAGCGCCAGCGTATCCGATTTGTGTGACCAGGGCGAGGGTGTCCAGGAAATCTTCCTCGGTCTCGCCCGGGAAACCCACGATAAAATCCGATGAAAATGCAATACCTTGCCGTGCCGCACGGAGCCGGTCGATAACCTTGCGGTAATCATCCACGGTATGTTTACGGTTCATCGCCGCGAGAATCCGGTCTGACCCGGATTGCACGGGAAGGTGGACGAATGGCATCAGCGCGGCGAGATCGCGATGGGCTTCGATCAGCGTCTCGTCGACATCGCGGGGATGGCTGGTCGAGTAGCGCAAGCGAACGATGCCCGGAATTTCCGCGAGGCGCTGCAGCAAGTTGCCGAGCGACCAGGTCCGGCCGTCCGGTCCCTCACCGTGATAGGCATTGACGTTCTGGCCGATCAAGGTGATTTCGCGCACGCCATTGTCGGCGAGCCTGCGCACATCGTCGACGATTTTCGCGACCGGGCGCGACACTTCGGCGCCGCGCGTATAGGGCACCACGCAGAACGTACAGAATTTATCGCAGCCCTCCTGCACGGTGACAAAGGAGGAGATGCCGCGCGCGCGGATTGCATCCGCCTTTGGCGGCGCCAAGAATCCAAACTTGTCGTCGACCGGAAATTCGGTTTCCAAGGCGCGGCCGTGGCGCTTCGCGCGCGCCAGCAGTTGCGGCAGATGATGGTAGCTTTGCGGGCCCACCACGACATCGACCACCGGCGCGCGGCGGATGATCTCGGGACCTTCGGCCTGCGCGACGCAGCCGGCCACCGCGATGCTCATGTGGCGGCCATTGCGCGCGGCTTCGTCCTTGGCGACGCGTAGCCGCCCCAGTTCCGAGTAAACCTTCTCGGAAGCCTTTTCCCGGATGTGGCAGGTGTTGAGAATCACCAGGTCCGCGTCATCCACATCGGCGGTCTCGATAAAGCCTTCCGGCGCCAGCGTGTCCACCATGCGTTGCGCATCGTAGACGTTCATCTGACAACCGTACGACTTGATATGCAGCTTGCGCGGCGGGTTCATGGAGCGTGAATGCTGGGCTGAAATGGCGCCAATGCGGCTTGCGGCTTAAATATAGGCTAACGCATAGGAAATCCAGCGAGGCGGCCCTGTTTTTGGCCGATTTGCGCGACCAAATCCGGCAATTGCCGCATATCGTCAAATGTCGCGACGACGCCGGCGGCGCGCAGCGTATCGGCATAGCCCGGACGGCAATGGCTGCCGCCGTGAAAGCCGAGGACGGTCATCCCCGCAGCGAGCCCGCCAGTGATGCCGGGGAGGCTGTCCTCGATCACGACGCATCGCGCGGGCGCGCTCTGCATCTGCTCGGCTGCGAACAAGAACAGATCCGGTGCGGGCTTGCCGCGTTCGACCTGTGAGGCTGAGAAGATGTGAGGCGCGAACAAGTCATAAAGGCCGGCGCAGTCAAGGCCATGGCGAATTTTCTCTGGCGTGCCGCTCGATGCCACGCATTTCTTCAAGTCGATCGCGGCGACCGCCTCACCGACGAAGGGAATGGTCTGCAGATCTTCCGCGTAGCATTGCAGCGCCGCCTGGTTCATCTGCGTTTCAAAGTCGCCGGGGAGACTGAGGCCGAGCTCGGTTTCGATCATCATTCGCGCTGCGCGATCCGACACGCCGAGAAAGCGCTCGAGTACCTGATCCGCGGTGATCGGGTAGCCGTGGCGTGTCAAGGTTTCCGCGTGCGCGCGGCACGAAATCACTTCGCCGTCGACTAGCACGCCATCGCAATCGAAGATGACGAGGTCGACTTGCGCGCTCAAGATTTCACGGCTCAGGATTTGTCGTCGTTCAGCGGGACGCAATACAATTCCAGCCGGTGATCGACCAGCTTGAATCCGAGCTTGCGGGCGATTTCCGCCTGCAACTTCTCGATCTCCTCGGAGGTGAATTCGATCACCTTGCCGTCGCGCAGATTGATCAGGTGGTCGTGATGACTGTCGCGCATCTGTTCATAGCGGGCGCGGCCCTCGCGAAAGTCGTGCCGCTCGATGATGCCGGCATCCTCGAACAGCTTGACGGTGCGATACACCGTCGAGATCGAAATCTTGTCGTCGACCGCGACGCAGCGGCGATACAGTTCCTCGACGTCAGGATGGTCCGCGGCTTCCGCCAGCACGCGTGCGATGACGCGGCGCTGCTCGGTCATGCGCATGCCGGTGGCAGCACAACGCGATTCGATGCCGGTGGCCTTGAGCGCGGACGTGGATTTCAGTGCGGTCATGATTTTGCCTTGGGGCAGCGACGATCCGCCAAAGTGTACGCGATTTGGCGGCATGGGGCATGCGATTTCTATATAATAATTCAGAGCAAGATCGGGCGCAAAACCAATTCCGCCGCTAGGGATCCCGTCTACGGCTGTTCTGCCACCGCGCAGTGGTTACGACAAGTCGCGGCGCATGATCAAGGCGTTCAATTGTTCCCCGCCCGGCTGCTGGTAATAGCGTTCGCGCACCCCGGTAATGGCAAATCCCACCCGTTCATAGAGCCGTCGTGCCGGCTGATTATTTTCCTCGACCTCCAGGAACACGGTGCGGACGCCGCGGCCGGCGAGATGGCCGAGATGCGTCAGCACCAGATTGCGCGACAGCCCCCGTCCACGATGGCCCGCCGCAATCGCGATCGACAATATTTCGGCCTCATCGGCCGCCATGCGCGATATCGCGAAGCCGATGATCTTGCGCCCTATTCTCAGGCGATGAACCAGCGTGTTGCGCTGGGTCAGCATCCCCTCGAATTCGCCTTCGCCCCAGCCACGGTGAAACGATGCGCCGTGAAGCTCCGCCAGCGCGGGTGAATCGCGCAATGTCGCAGGCTCGATCACCGCCGCTCCGCCGCGGTTGAGATCGGACAGCCATCGCCTGACGAGCTTGATCATGATGATTGAAGCTGCGAAGCCTTCTGCAGCAGATCCTTTGGAAGTTTGGCATCGGGTGCGCGCAGATAATAGGGGCGGGCCGGCGCGGTCTCCGGAGCGACCGCGGCTCCGAGCCACGCCACCCAGGCGATATCAGGCGCCGGCTGCGCGTCGACCTCGAAAGGTGGCGGGCTATCCGCCGGCCAGCGGTCGGCAAGAATCCTGGCGGCGTTACCGACCAGGTGCGGCGCACCGAATCGCGAGGCGCCGAGCGCCTCTGCGATCGGTGCGACGCGCGGCTCGATCAGCGCACTGCCATCGCCGCCAACCACCTGAAAGTAAACCTGGTCGTGCCGCGCATCGATCGCGGAGATGACGGGTTGTTGGCGGTTCTGGCTGACGACGGGCGCGGTGTACGCCGTCAGCGTGGTAAGCCCGACCGCCGGCTTGTTGGCGGCGAGCGCGATGCCGCGCGCGGCGGAAAGCCCGACGCGCAGCCCGGTGAAGCTGCCGGGACCGGTGGTCACTGCGATGCGATCGAGATCCGCGAAGGCGATGCCGGCTTGCTTGATGACGCGTGCGAGCAGCGGCATCAGGGCTTCGGCATGGCCGCGCTTCATCGGTTCGGACTCATGCGCGATCAACCTGGCGGCGTTGGTGTCGAGCACTGCGGCAGAGCAGGCATCGAGCGCGGTGTCGATGGCGAGGATGAGCATGATTCTTTCTACTACGACTTTGCTGCAAAAATTCGCGTGCAAACTACGTGCTAACCAGAAGATGCCGCAAACGCTGTTTTACGCGTCGATACGCAACGTCATCGCGTCTCGCAGCTGTGCCTGTTACGTCCTTTCGCATTTGACGTATCAATAAGCAATACGAAAACCGCTGCAGCGCAGGCATAACTTTCATCGCTGTCGCAATGTTCAGTTGATTGAAAGTCTGCTTCATGCAGAGCCGCGTCATTTAATCGATTCCCTGCAAAGCAATGCAAAGCAGGAGACCCCAGCGTGGAGGATGCCGGCAAGATGGCGGCCATTGGCCCTACGCAGGCGGTGACCGAATTCAATCGGCGGTACGCTCATCACCGCCAACGGTTTCCGGTTCGCTCCTGGCTACTCGCTCGCCGAAATCGACGGTAAGCACCCCAAGACGGCAAGCACCCCAGCATGTTCGCGGCGCCTGCCGAACGTCAAAGCGATGCGTATCGTGCTTTCTGGGCCGGCCTTAACCGCGGCGAATTCCAGTCGGGCGGGCACAGGCGAACGCCTGATCCACCGTTCGATGTCCGGTGTCTTGATCTCAGGTCTTGATCTCACTAGGCGAGCACGGCGCGAAGCGCGCCTTTGCCTCACCTTGGTCTCGACGTCACACCGGCCGGACTTCGAGCACGTCGGGCACGAAATGCTTCAGCAGATTCTGGATGCCGTGCTGCAGCGTCGCGGTGGATGACGGGCAGCCCGCGCACGAGCCCTTCATGTTGAGATAGACGATACCGTCCCTGAATCCGCGGAAGGTGATGTCGCCGCCGTCATTGGCTACCGCCGGACGTACCCGGGTTTCGATCAGGTCCTTGATGGTCGCGACCGTCTCGGCATCTTCATCGCGATAGAACTCGTCTTGCTCGTCGGCGGCCTCGTCGCTTCCCGCGCTGCCGTCGGCCAGCAGCGGCGCGCCCGACATATAGTGTTCCATGATGGCGCCGAGGATCGCCGGCTTGAGATGCTGCCAGTCGCTGTCGTCCTTGGTCACCGTGACGAAGTCGGAGCCGTAGAAAACGCCGGTGACACCGGGCACGCCGAACAGCTTTTCGGCGAGCGGCGAGCGCGCCGCGTCCTCGCGGTTGGCGAATTCCATGGTGCCGCCGTCCAGCACCGTGCGGCCGGGAATGAATTTCAGGGTGGCGGGATTGGGGGTGGCTTCGGTCTGAATGAACATTTGCTCTCTCCGGCGTCGCCGGTTCAAGGCCGGCGCGTGGGTGGTTCCTTAGCAGATGGCGACGGTAAACGCACGATCAAGAGGCGCAGGGCAGCCGTTCGCCAGGTACATCAAGGGCCTAGGACAGTGCGTCGATATCCTCGTCGCTCAAATCGCCCGGTACGATGGTGACGGGTATCGGGAACGAGCCGGCCACGCCGGCCATCATGGTGATGATCGGGCCTGGGCCTTCCGGACCGGGGTTGGCGGCCAGCACCAGCATCGCGATGTCGACGTCCTTGTCGATGACGTCGAGCAACTGCTCGGTCGGGTCGCCCTCTCGAATCACCCGCTCAGGCGTGATCGCGGCGATGCCATTGGCGCGGCCGGCGGCCCGATCGAGCGCGGCATTGGCGTCCTCCTGCGCTTCGGCGCGCATGATATCGGCGACCCCCAGCCATTGCTGATTCTGGTCTTCGGTCTCGATGATTCGCAGCATCACCACGCCGCCGCCGACCCTGATCGCCCAGCGGCTGGCGTAGTAGACCGCGCGGTCCCATTCCGCGGTGTCGTCAACGATGACAAGACATTTTGGCTTGTGACCCGTCTCATAGCTTCGTCGCTGGGTGGTCATGCAGGTCCCGGATGCTGCGCCAAGCTGGCCGCATGCTGCCACGGCGCGGCCATCCTCGACAAGCCGCCTCACTGGGTAGCTGTGCACCGCGTCAATTATGGCAAACGCAGGGAACTAGCGTTTGCGGACGAATCCGACAATGTCTTTCGCCGCGGTCATGGTCTCAGCGGCGATGGCGCGGGCACGGTCGGCGCCGTCGACCAGGATCGCATCGACATGGCCGGGGTCCGCGACCAGCCGCTTCATCTCGGAGGCGATCGGCGCCAGCTTGGCGACGCAGAGTTCCACCAGGGAGTTCTTGAAATTGGAAAACTGCCCGCCGCCGAATTCTCCCAATACCTCCGCTTTGCTGCGGCCAGCCAGCGCCGAATAGATCCCGACCAGATTGTCGGCCTCGGGGCGGGTCTCGAGACCCTTTTCCTCCGACGGCAGCGGCTCCGGATCGGTCTTCGCCTTGCGGATCTTCTGCGCGATGGTGTCGGCGTCGTCGGTAAGATTGATCCGCGAATTATCCGACGCATCCGACTTCGACATCTTCTTGGTGCCGTCGCGCAGCGACATCACCCGCGTCGCGGGCCCCGTGATCAAGGGCTCCGGCAGCGGAAAGAACAATCCGTCATCGAAGCCATGGCTGCGGATCGAGTCGCCGAAATCATTGTTGAATTTTTGCGCGATGTCGCGGGACAGTTCGAGGTGCTGCTTCTGGTCTTCGCCGACCGGCACGTGGGTAGCGCGATACAGCAGAATGTCGGCCGCCATCAGCACCGGATAGTCGTAAAGACCGACCGACGCGTTTTCGCGATCCTTGCCGGCCTTTTCCTTGAACTGTGTCATGCGGTTGAGCCAGCCGACCCGCGCCACGCAATTGAAGATCCACGCCAGTTCCGCGTGTTCGTGCACCTGGCTCTGGTTGAACACGATGTGCTTTTTCGGATCGATCCCGCTGGCAATGAAGGCTGCCGTCACTTCCCGGGTATTGCGCGCGAGCTCGGCCGGGCCGCCCCACACTTCCACCGGCTGGGTCAGCGCGTGCATGTCGACCACGCAATAGAGACAGTTGTGGGTCTCCTGCAGCTTCACGAAGTTGACGATGGCGCCGAGGTAATTGCCGAGATGCAGATTGCCCGTCGGCTGGACGCCTGAAAAAACCCGCTCAACGATCGCCATTGTCAGCTTCCCGCGCATGCCTGTGCCGCGCCGTCAAATGCCACGCGGGCATCAGTCGCGCAAGTCCGAGGGCTTGGTTTGGCTGATCGCGCTCAATGCGATCACGCCGAACAGGGCCAGAAGCAGGCCGTAAATCGCCATTCCGCCGCCAATCAATATGAGCAGAAGAATGGCCTGCGCGAGGCCAGGCGCGTGCGTGGTCAGCGGCAGCGCGAATGTTGCGATCAGCCACAGTAGTCCGCCCATGATCAGCGCGGCCGTTACAATGCGCGGCAGCCGCCGGCGCGCCGCGGCATCGATCGAAAATCCGAAGGTCGCGGCACCACGCCGGATCAATGCGAATGCGCTGCTCCATGCCCCGAGCGCGATGCCGGCTGCGATACCGCTCGGGCCGAAGATTTGACCGAGTACAACGGACAAAACGATTGCGACCACAAATCCTTTTAACACCGAGAGCAGCGGCGTCAGCGTGTCTTCGCGCGCAAAAAATGCCGGCGACAACGCCTTGACCAGCACCTGCGCAGGCAGGCCGAGCGCAAGCCACATCAACGCATGCGCAGTGGCCGCGGTATCCAGCGCGGTGAACGCGCCGTGCTCGAACAGCATCACGATCGGCGCGCTCAGCACGATCAATCCCAGCGTCGCCGGCAAGGCTAGTCCAAGCGCGAGCTCGAGCCCGCGCGATTCGGCGTGTGCGATGGCGACACGATCATCGCCGCGCAGCGCGCGCGTCAGTTCGGGCACCAGCACGGTACCCATGGCGACGCCGACAATGCCGAGCGGCAGTTCGATCAGGCGGTTGGCGAAATACAGCCATGACACCGCCGAGGGCGATGACGACGCGATGATCGCCCCCCCGACGACAAGCAATTGCGGCCCGCTATTTGCGATCATGCCGGGGATTGCCTTGCCGAGAAAGCCGCGCATGTCGGCGTCGAGCGAAATGCGCAGCGGCGTTGCAACGCGGCCGCCACCGCGGCGCAACAGCAGGATCAGCAGCTGCAACAGCCCGGCGATGCCGACCGTTGCAGCCATTATCAGGGCGGCGTAGGCGGGATCCTGTCGCCAGCCGAGCAGCGCGATCATCACGGATATCAGCGCGATGTTGAATAGCAGCGGCGAGAACGCAGTGAGCGCAAACCTATGCTGCGCGCTCATCAGCGCCATGATCACCGTGGCCGGTCCGGCGAAGGCCAGATAAGGCAGCATCAGGCGGGCATCATTGACTGCGAGCTGCAGCGTCGGGTGTCCGACGAACCCTGGCGCGAGCGCGGCGATGACTAACGGCATCAGCAGGCCGATCAATGCCGCCGCCACGATCAGCGCCGCGCTGACGGTGCCGAGCACGGTCCCTGCGAATGCGGCGGCCGCCACCGCGCCGCCCGTCTCGCGCACGCGCACCCAGGCCGGTACCAGCGCCGCGTTCAACGCGCCCTCGGTCAACAGCCGCCTGACGACGTTGACCAGTTGAAAGGCGATCAGGAACGCATCCGCGACCGGGCCGGTTCCGAGCAGCGCCGCAATTATAGCGTCGCGCGCGAATCCCAATAGCCGCGAGGCCAGCGTGCCAACGGATACGGTGAGGAAGGAACGGATCATCAAGGGTTTGTATAGCACCGTCGCTTGCTGGCAGTAGTGCCCCGTTTCCGAAGTTCGCAATGTCTTGGGGAGCCTCTGATACGAACTTCGGAAGCAAAGGGGCACTACCAATTTATAATTTCTGGAGCGAGATGAAATTAGATTGAGCTCTAACGGCAACGGCGGTGAACCCCCTCTCCCCTTGTGGGAGAGGGTGCCCGAGCGAAGCGAGGGCGGGTGAGGGGTTCTCGCCGCGGATGCAGACCCCTCATCCGTCGCGCTGCTCACGGTGTTCGCATCGCGCCACCTTCTCCC
>WNGJ01009295.1_pt1 | contig 14544 bp, 8 predicted proteins | sample 5400611 | NCBI WGS metagenome assembly WNGJ01 (sample SAMN13153375, study PRJNA577476) | soil metagenome | isolation source: 40 cm soil or saprolite under Garry oak tree replicate 1 | place: USA:California | collected 2016-06-15
GCCCCCCATGTCCCCTATTCCACATCGCCATTACCGTGTCTATCATCTTCTATCCTTTCCACCCCACTTATTTATTGATCAATCATCTCCCAGGTATGTTGCGACAAGGGCAGCGTATTCACCTCATCCCCTGTGTTCTTCCATGTATAATCGCCCGTAATCGCTTGCAACTGCTGCTTCTGATGAAATTGCTCAAGAATATGTTCTAAATACATCACACACTCTAGCGGACGGCGTACTTCAAATATCTCCCGTTTCTGCCAGTGTTCAGCCTGGAACGCCAGTGCTCCCTGCAAGCGTGAAATATGTAAGAGGCGTGCGTAATCCAAGACTAACTGACTTTTACGCCCCATATAGATCAGGCGTCTGTTTGTCAGTATTAACCTTCCCTGATCTTTGGCAGGATAAATATAGCGTATCGTCCCACCTACCGGTTCTCCGCAGAGAGTCGCATCTGTAGTATAGTAGGCTTGTTCGTCTGTCAATAAACGCACAGGCACTGTTACTGCCGGTAATGGCTCCTCTTTGAGACGTTGGGTCAGTTCTGCCACATCAAAACCATGTTCACGGAGCATACGCTCATCGTGTAACCGCTTCTGTCGGCGTTCGCGCTGTTCCTCTCGCCAGCGTCGCCATCCTGGAGTTTCAACTTTGCCCGTTGGAGCCTGGGTACGCTCTTGCAAAAGCATATCCTCCGTCGTAATGGGGCTGTACTCCTCCAACTCAATCTGCGTCTCCGGTGGCAGGGCAGAGGGAAACGGCTTTTCTTGCTCTGTGTTCAAGGGCGCAATGAATTGATGGGTATTGTCTGAAACCTCTTGCCCCAACGAGTTTTCTTCATCACCATTCCTGCTCCATCTAGTTCCGTTTGTCTGTGGAAGTCCAAGATAGTGCGTAGTCAGATAGGCTACGGCGCGTTGAGCATCCTCTATGGCGGCAATACCGCGCAAGACCACTTTCTTCTTACCAAAGCGCAGTTCAATACGAGCCGAAGTAATCCCCAGAACACGCTGGGAAGTATGGCTTAAATGTGTTAGCTCGTTTAATGAATAACGTGTTCCATCCACATCGAGGTAATAGTGGTAGAGTCGAAACATCTGCCCCCACCCAAAGGCACATTCCGCGATTAGGAGTTCATTACGCATCGTCTTCCATCCCCTCACCTCTTCCTTGAAGATATAGCAACATTATAGCATAGTCATCCAAAAACAAAGAAAGCATAGGCCAATAGGGCCAGCTTATGCTTTCCCTGTTTGTTTACCGTTTTTGCGCCTTCATCCACAATAAATGCACAAATATTCTCCGCAGGCCCGGCCAGATATGTCTCAGTTCCGTATCGGTCATGGCAGAGTGTGTCCGAGAGACGGGAGCCCAGCGCTCGCGCACAAACAGTTCGGTTAGCCGCCACAAAGAGGGTGCCTCTTGCGGCATACGCTGACACAAGATACGACTATATTCATATGGTGTCTGCCAGCGCCGGGGAGATAGACCTACCCAGCTGGCAATACGACACAAACGCCAGAAGGTTGCCGCAATAAACGTGCTCTCTGCGTAGAGACTGCGCCACCAGTAGCGTGCCATAGCCAGTAAAAAGATCACAACTGAGCAGAGCAAAGCGACCATTGATAGGTCGAACAGCATATTCTCAGCCCCATTTGTATTGGCAGTACTTCCATTTCCTGAAACGGAGAGCGGTGAAGGAGATGTAGTTTTGTTCTTCGCGGGAGGCGTACTCTTTGGTTGTGTTGGATGCGCTGTAGCTGTCGGTACAGGCGTTGTGGTAGGTCTCAGGCTCGTTGTACCATTCCCGCTCAAATTATATCCAGGAGTCGGGTCGAAATTGAGCCAGCCTAGACCAGGGAAGAAAGCCTGCACCCAGCTATGGGCATCGTTGCCATCCACTACCCACACTTTACTCAGAGTATCAAAATGTCCTTGACTAAAACCATTCATCATGCGTGCTGGAATACCCAACTGACGCGCCATGATAGTCATAGCTGTTGCATAGTAGGTACAGTAGCCACGATGCGTCTGCAAGAGCCATGAGATCGCATCTACATTGGATGGTATCATAGAATTGTCTTGCGAGTAGGTAAATTGCGTCGCATCGCTCAGATGTGTTACCAACATCTGTAAGGCATGATAGGCGCTCGTGGCTCCGTGAGTCCATTGTTGGGCGGTCTGCGATACTTGTGGTGACAGATTGGTCGGCACTTTCGTATAATACAGCTGCAAGGAGGTATAGTTCGTATCCTGCTTCCATATATGATTCGGATCGTTTTGTGGCAGGGGTATAGCTGCTAACTTTGAGGATGATGCTGTGAGAATCGATGACGTTACCACATACTCTTCACCCTTTCTCAAGGCATCCTCTTGTGCCCATGCCGAAACCAGCGGCGTACCATAAATAACCGTAGACATGCTAAATGCCGAGGGCTGGGGCGGTCCAAACACAAAGTGTTTCGTCTCGTCTGGCGGCTGCACGATCGTCACCGACGTTTTCACCTCTTTAGAGGAGGTAGTTTCATCAGTCGGTAATGACTGGTTCACAGCATACTTGCTGCTGTTCACATTCGCCAATGATGTCCAGGTATGGCCATCGAAATGGTCAAAGCTAAAACCCGCCAGATATTGTGGCGTAGTAGCCGTACTCGTATAAGAGAGTACTTCACCGGTTGGCAAATGCACACTCCCTGAGATTGTCAGATGATCGCTAAAAAAGTTGGTTGAAGGCTGATATGGTTGCAGTGCTGCAGCCGGGTCCTGCCACTGGATGTTCCCTTGCAACGCATTGTTCCATATGTTGTTTAGCTCATTCCAGAATGTTTCCCCTGCCGATGGCTGCCCCAATACGGGCAATAACCAACTGATCACTAATGTGAGCAGTACCATCACGGAGGCGAACTGCGTGAAACGTAGGGTAATACCGCGCAACCATGTACGATCGGTATATAAACCTTCACTTTTCCACTGTAGCAGCTTCGCTGCTAGTTGTGCTCGTGCAATTAACAAGATCAGAGCGGTAACCTGGATAGCTATGACAGAGGAAAGATCATGTGGAACGTAACTGAGATTGATCAGTAAAATCGAAGCATAGACAATTGCCACTAACCATGGCAAATGCGCTCGATAAATCAGCCATGCTCCAAAATAGCCCAGAAAGAAACTCAGAAACGAGAGATAGAAGAGAAAAACCATATCGCTACGACCGGAATTCGTGGGATCGGTGATAATTGTCCCTATCTTCGCTATCAACAATGTCCAGGGAACATGCCAGGCGAAAGCACTGACTAACCATATAGATAACCAATGCCCCACCAAACACGCCGCCATATGGAGAATAACCTGGGGAAATTTCTCTATCTTGGCTACCATCAGACCAACCACCAGACCGACGGTCGCACTCCAATTTAAAATAAAGGTATTGCCCACCCACCCAAGCTGCGAAATCGAGAACACGACACAATAGACAGCGACCGCCAGGAGTACCAATACCAGCCATCCTTCCGCAGGAGCCAGTACCAGTGAGCGCTCAGACGTGCCTTTCAAGTGTTTCGACGTTGGGCGCGGCGAATAGGGTTTACGAGGTGAATAAAGTGGTTGGTACTGATGCCTCTGCCCTTGGGTATCCCCAGGTTGCGAGGCAGGCAACGGCTCAACTACGCTCGACCTCATCGAGTACTCCTACTAAACCTTACAGATTGCTATCTTCATAAGAAGATACTATACAGATGGTATCATGACCATGAAATAGCTCACAATCAGAGCTTGCAATTTATAAGACGTTACGGCGTATCAATTTACTACAAGCTTATCCACATTGGCTATATCAACTCGCCTCAATTTGTTTCTTCCTGCCAAAGAATGTGAGCCTTTTCCTGTCCCTTTGTCCATTGTCTTGCGACACGGGCGTATGGTACGGTATGAGCATATGTCTATCTAGTCAGGAGTAACTCTCTCATGTCTTTAGTGTCTGATACCTCTAAATCAACTATGCAAGATAAAGACTCATCGGAAAAACGCTCTTTCGTATCTTCCCTCTTGCATCTACCGAGAAATGTCTATCTTCTCCTTCTTTTCACAACAGGTAAAGGTTTTCAACTTAGCCTCAGCGCCTTGACGCTGAATTACTATGTGCATAGCCTGGGCTACCATCCAGACTTCATCGGCCTTTTTAGTGCTATGCCTGCGATTGGCGCACTTGTGGGAGCCGTGCCAACAGGGATGGTGGCTGATCGCATCGGGCGAAAGCCGGTGCTGCTGCTGACTGCCATCCTCACGCCCCTCTTTCTTGCGGTGTGCGGGCTTGTCACATCAGCACCGCTTTTGCTAGCCGCAAGTCTACTACAAGGGTTTGTGTCAACCGCTTACTGGGTTACTAATCTGCCGTTGTTGGTAGAGAGTACAACGGAGCAACAACGTGTCGGTGTGCTGGCTCTCAATAGTTTTCTCTTACTTGGTGTTGGTGCGCTTGGCAATCTCTTGGGTGGTGCCATTCCTGAGTTTATAGCTGGTATCCTCCATGTTTCTGCTGCTAGTACGTTGCCGCTACGTTGGGGAGTGTTTTCTGCTGCCCTGTTTACCTTTGTCTTTGGTCTGCCACTCTGGTTGCTGCATGAACCAAAGCGAGTACAATATGCTAAGCAAGCTCCTACGGCGGCCAAAGCAGAGGTACCTACTGTGCCATTCTCCAAAGAACGGCCTATCTTGCTCTTTCTCCAATTGTTGATACCTGATCTCGTCTTTACGATGGGCGAGGGTGCGGTAGTTGCGCTGATACAAATTTATTTTGTATTGCGCTTCGGACTTTTGCCCGGCACGCTGGGTATCATTTTCACCATTTCTGGTCTGGCTGGTGGTATCTTCTCGCTTACTGCTCCTCTCTTTGTCAAACGTTGGAGTAAGTTGCGTCTGATCACCTCTGTACAGTATCTCAGCGCACCCTTGATGGTACTGATTGGTTTCGCTCCCACCCTGCCTCTGGCAATTACCGGAGAGTACGCCCGCTCATTTATGCGCACCTTGATCGAGCCTGTTTACGCTGCCTTTGCTATGGAACGTGTCTCTGATAGACAGCGAGCAACATTGGCCGGCCTCTATTCAGTCACATGGAGTATTGGTTTTAGCGTTGGCCCGACCATAGCAGGCTGGTTACAGACAAATGTCAGTCTGTCTGCTTCTTTTATCTTTGGAGCGTTCTGTCTTTTACTAGCTCCCAGCCTTTTGCTCACATTCTTTGGCAGGAAGCACATGCGACTGCGTGAGGTTGAAAACCAAATGAGAGATGAGTAGCTTGAGTAGTAAGAGCAAAGCCGTCAGGGCGTCAAAAACAGTGCTCCTTTCAAAAGCTGCTGGAGAACTTTGCCCAATCCGTCAACTGGATGCTCATTCTTGAACAACCTCTGCCCAATGGCAAGCGTCCTGATGGGACGTTACCTGACAGCTTTTGAGGTATATTTCGTGAAGTTGCATGATAAATGTCCTTGTCTAGATAAGCGCTAATTCATCCCTAAAGCCTTCATAGCAGCCGTCATCGGATCGCTGTAGAAGATCGGATCGACCCGCTCCATGATATCTGCCGATACATCCAGAAAGTGGCGTTTGTTCTCGATCGGGATCAAAGCTCGTCTAGCTCCATTATCCATTCCTATCTGCAGTGGCTCGGCGAGAGAACGTACTGCTTTGATATTTCCCTGAATGCTCAGGTCGCCAAGAATCAAGAGTCCTGACAGTGCGGCATATTTCTTGAGGGCGGAGTAGATTGCAACTATCAAGCCAATACCAGCATCACAGGCAATGTGATTGGCAAGGAGATCAATGGCTTCGATGTGAAAATCCGTTGTATCAACGGCCTGGGCGATGCCCATGTTCGTCTTGTGCCCCTGGATATAGGCAAACGCACGTTGGATGGATTCTTTCATTGTTCCTTCAATACCGCCTGCTACTTTTAATTTCCCTGTTCCTGATGAGCAGCCTACCTCTAGTCGGTATAAACCCACCTTCCCTTGGTCATCTACTGAGGCGGTATAGACTGAGCCAGGCGTGAGCGGGTCTAGCGAGATTAGATCACGCCCTCCCTCCTCTGGTACGCCTACATAGCGTTCTTCATGAGTTTCGTTGTCAACATAGGAAAACGAGGTTTGATGATACTCGAAGGAGCCCATCTTTTTGAGTTGTTCTTTGACGCGCCGACGCCCCTCTAATGCCAGGTCCACTAACTCCGCCATGTCTTCTCGCGAAACCTCGCCATCAGGATAGATCAATTTGACGAGACCAGAGACGGTTTTGCGCACGGCTTTCACATCGCGTGCGTTGAGGTGCGAACCTGGGGAGAAGTAGCGGTCGATCATCTCTGTGAAATTGTGTCGGCGTAATTCCCGTAGTGCTTCCGCCAGGTAATCCACCACGAATCCATAGTGATCGGTGAAGTACTCGATGCGCATTTTGGGTACTTCCCAGCCGGGCAGGTAAAAATGGAGACGATCAAGAAACGCCATATCCTCTCGCACCACCTCTGGTAGAGGAATGAACAGGTGAGATGAACGCACCATCACTTCTACTGGTTGGTTCGTATTGCCAAACAGCGCAATAGATGCGCTTCCTGAGATGGCTTCTTTCCCTCTGGCGAACGTGCCAGACTCACAGTAGGTTTTCAGGGTCGTGACCACTTCTTTCGGCATTTTCTGTAGGTCTGCTACCTCATCAAAGGCGACCGCGTCCCACAGGCCAACTAATCCGATCCTTCCCGTTGCCATATTATAGAAGAGATTGGCTACAGTGGTAGGGCCGGTTAGCAGAATCGTATAAGGACTGAGTTCCTGGTACGCATAGGACTTCCCCGTGCCGCGTGGACCGAGTTCGACCAGATTGTAATTCTGCTCACACAGCGGAAGCAGTCTGGTTAAGAACAGCAGCTTGAGCCGTCGCTCAAAATGCGTCGGCTCAAGCCCAATGCTGCGAATGAGTAGATTAATCCACTCCTCTGCACTGAACTGACTGCGAGCCTGACGATAATCTGCGAGGTCAAAGCTGGCGAGTTGGATTGGCCGCATATCTTCGATCCAGAATGGGCTGCGTTTCCCCTTAGCATCCTCATCGTACTGGTGGGTGATGTTCACTTGCGCCCAGACACCGCCCATGAGCAACCGATCATATTCGCGAATATAGCGTTCGGGAATGTGGATGTACTTATGACCGAAGTTAACGAGTTCAGCCCAGTACTTATCGTCGTCAGAAAGGTAGCGTACTTTCACTTTATCGATCAGGGTCTGTCTTCCCTTTTCACGTACTAATGACTGCGCTTTGTTAGCCTCATCCGGGCGCACAAAGTTTTCTGCCAGTGTCCAGTTGACGATTCTGAGACCTGCATTGATGGCTATAGGGTCGTCGGTAGCGCAATATTTACCTAGCAGGTACTCAAGCACAAATACCGGGACATTCGCTCCGACCTTCGCTTTTCTCACCAGGTCTTTACGTACTACTTTCCCGGAAAATACTGAAGTCGCTTTTCGGTCAAGTTCAGACATGTTCGCTTACCTCTTTGAGTAATGTGCTGACTCGCTTAGATAGCTATTGCCATCTCTATCTTATCTAGACGAGCAAGTTCGACCCCGCTCGTAGCATCCAGTACATGGAGGGATACCATCGCTTTAGGCGATGGTTCTGTGATCACCAGGGCTATGGTGTTCGGCTCAATTGCCTGCGGATCATTTTCGGCTCGCTTGAGCTGTATATCGCCTGTTGCCTCTTCGAGTCCGTAGGAGGCACTGACGGGAAGCGAAATGCAGTGCTGCCCGGAGCGTATCTCTACACGCACCCGAGGTGGAACCAGCTCGAATAGGCCAACCGTCTTGGCGGTAATTTGCACTGAACAGAGGCGTGTACTGATTTTCTGGCTACCCAGTAGGGTATTCCAGGCGAGTTCACTCGTTGTGCCCACAACGTTCTTTTTTGGGGTCAAGGTGACCACCGGAATAATCATCTCCTGTGGGGACATGCCTCCGTGGAAATAGGCTTCTGCACCTCCCGGCACTTTGAAGCAAGCAAAGTTCCAGGGCACGGCAATTTCCAGGTGACTGTTGAGGCCGAAATCAGCAAGCTTGGCTCGTAGGTAAGAAGAATTGAAGGCGCCTCCACTGCCTACCCAGACCCGTCGATGAAGATCCTTGGTATCTCCTCCGGGCGCGTCAATCTTCATATCATTGCCCAATTCGTCGGCAAATAGGTGCCCGTGATCGGCGGTGAAAACAATCGTTTTCACGCCCAGTTGACTAAGGATGCGAAACGCTTTCCTGAGTTGGAGCAGGATTTCATCCATTGTCTGGCGAGCGAGTGAAACGTTATCTTCTTCTCCCATTGTATCAATTTCCTGGGAAGTGATGAGGATCAGTTCTGCGCTGCTGATGCCATCGCGTACTTTCTTACCAGGCCTGGGCAATAGGTCTTCGAGTTTGGCGTCAAACACCTGAACCCCGGCATATGTCTTGAGGAACTGCACACGACTTTTGCGGTCCTTCACGCGTATCTGGCCTATCTCAAGTGCTAGCTTGCCTCCTCCGGCTGCGACGACGGCAACAGGTTCCCGATGAATGGGCAGTAACGACGCCATCCCAATCTCTGTAATGGTGGGAACCGTGCCAAGTGCTGCCTGCATGTCTACATTGGAATCAGCGACCAATAGAGAAGCCAATTCGCGGGCCATTTCGTAGCGTAGAGCATCTACCCAAACATAGGCAACCTTTCCATCCGCGAGTCGAGGTTTGACCTTTTGCTCAAATATTTCGATCTGGCGCAGTGCTCCCGCGATGTGAAATTTCTCTGCTTGATACCCTCGCAGGAACGTTTCAGCCAGCATCGACCCGACTTCCATGTAGTGGTGCTTGGCTCTGACGACGAGCAACTCAAGCTGATCAGGCAGCTCAAAACTGACATCATAATAGCGACGTTCCATATGTCTGTAATAGGTATCAAGCAAATACCAGGGATGATCGGTGTCGGTATATGCCTGGAAGATGGCCGAAGCAGAATTCACGCCGAATTTTAGCTCTTGCTCAATACGATTGGCTTCAAGGAGCACTTGGCCTGCCAGCACGATGAGTGCCCACTTGGCCTGGATATCCGGCAGGTGCTCCGACCAGAAACTGGACTTCCGTGTTGTGCCTAGCTCAACCAGGGGGTATGTGGCCTTTTCCTGTAATACAGCTGCAACAACATCTTGCAATCTCCTCTCGATGCCCTGGAAGGTTTCTACATTGGCGATCTGTTCTGGCGCAAAATCGAGCCCTAGTAGCCCTAGTTCCTGCTCAACCCGATCGGCATGAAAGGCGTAACTATCGGCAAGGTCGCGCCTGTATCGCCAGGTACTCGCCAATGCAGTACAGGCCTCGCGGGACGCAGGCTTTGAGGCAGTCTTGATGGTTGCCAGCCGGTCTGGTATCGTCCCCTGGATAGCGGCTACCAAATCGGTACAGAGAATATGCCGCGCTAGCCTCGTGCGGCAGCCATCAGGTGTCTCCCCTTCTGGCATTTCGACTTCAAACGCATCGCGCAACAACTCCATCAGTTCTGACATTGCCCCTTTATGCTCAAGCTCTTCATCATACTGGCTGCGGCTTAAGAACGCGAGAGCCACATCCCTGGGCGCAGCTGTACCAAAAACAATAGATACAACCCCTTTGCTTACGCCTTCACCTTTGTCTGCCAACTTGTCGAGATCGGCTAGAGTGAGGTTCCCTGTCTCCACTTGCTTCTCAATAGATGAGATGGCCGCTTCCGTCATGCTCGATTTGAGCGCGTAACGGGCAATGAGTGAGAGTCTCGTGTTACATTTAATCGATGGAGCCCCCGGTTTCATCACCACGCCTGCTGCTTCCAGTTCTATCAGAGCGTGTTGTGTTTCCGCCTGATCAAGTGGGACGTAGACGACTAGGCGAGGAGGATCCAGGTTATTCATCAGCGGCTCAATGGCATGACGCAAAGCAAAACAGCTCCTGTCGTGGTGGATGATCGTGGTGTTGGGGAGAACCAGGTCGCGTGCGAGAGGGTCATAATGGGAGTCAGGGTCGTACCAAACCACCAGCCCTTTTTCGTCAACCTGTTTGGCCACCAGATTGACGAGGTAATCTGTGACGCTGCCCATACTATATTACTCCTCTTTCACGCAGTTGCTTGCTCATAGAAGACCACTCGTATTTCCCTGCCCTCAACTCCTCCCAGTACTTCTTGGCCTCACTCCATGGCACCAGTTCCCACAAGGGAGCGATGTTCAATACCACGCCGTCGTTCAGGTCAGGCACTAGCTGGAGATTTGCTGCACGACGTAGTTTATCACGGAAATCATACAGTTCAGCCATCAAGCTTTCCTGACGTTCAAGCTGCTTCTCCAACTGTTTGGCCTCACGACCTACGTTACCCACACCAACAATCTGTGTACGCAATTGCGCTAAACGACTTTCTTCTAAACGCCTTCGGCTCGACATAGTTGGTCAGGGCTTTGAAGAGGATATCTTTATCCAGTCGGTGGTAATAGAGCCAGAGCGCGTAGTTCCTCTTAGAAGATTGGAGCAGCCAGTAGATAGGTGCTTTCCGCCTGCTCTTAGAGTAGCGTTTGACATGATCCATCCAGAAGCCATCATTGCCGGGCCTGCGGAAGTAATCCCGCAGTTCCTTCACGCCAAGAATCTGGCATGCTTCCTGTTCTATGGCTTCTGCATTATCCTTCCAGATCGCTGCCAGCACGTCCCGTACACGTCGAACGATATCGTCTGGATGGTCTGGGTCGTCAACTAGGATACCGTCCCAGTTGATGGCGAGAGGGTACTCGAAGTCTGGAATGGTAGAATGTATAATGGTGCCTTCTAGTGGAAGTGTATTGACATCAGTACGTGCTCGAAACCATTCTTCGCTGACAATATGTCCTGGAGTTGCTGGAAGGCCATTAGGGTCTATGAGTAGCCCAGGAGGATAGCTAGGAAGAGCATCGAAGGGATCAGGAAGGCTAGTTCTTAGAGATTGATCATATGCGATCCTCACGTCCCAACGACCAAAAATACACCCAATACTATACGATAAGGTGTCCCTCTTTGAAGGAGAGTACAGTGGAACGATATTTAGATTCCCTTCTCCGAAATATTTTCTGGTCGCAAGGTCGAATCCCAATTCATCAGCGATCAGATCATCAATCTTTTGATATCCTTCATATTTGTCTTCTGATATTGTCTCTAATTTCGTACAATCAAGTGATAGGGCTAAGAATAAACGTGAAGATTCATCTAAAGTTAAACTCAAGTAAAGAGCATAGGTCAGATCTCGGGAGATCGTACTAATGATATCGTAAATTGTGGATGGAAGAGATGGGATAGGTATCATTCCTATAGAACCGCTTTGCTTATGTAGCCCTGTAGTTACATTAACAAAATGACGAACCATACCGGTATTCAAATATCCTAATAGAAACCACCGATTTTCTTGCCGGTAAGGAATTATAGCTTTTCCTTCTCGGGTTGGGATAGCATCTATAGGTAGTACTGCCACATTAAAAACCGTTGACTGTTTGGGAAAAGAGAGGCCAGCCATAAAGTAGTGTTCAGTGTTTTTCTGATCGTAGGCAACGAAACCATCTTCGTAACCTTCTTCAACTAGGAGACATCCATCTGAGCGTATCCAGTCAGCCACTCCTGCATCTTCTCTATAGAAAGGTGAGAATTCACCTCCATTACATAAAGATCGATACCTTCCGTGCTCCCCAATGCTTCCAATGGGTACTTCATACCAAGCTCTGTATGTTCTTACCGCTTTATTGGAGCCAAGACCTCTTGGAAGGATTGCAATATCCGATAATTTGTCAATATCTCTGACATCCATAAAGCTATGAATGCTGGAGTGCCCCATACGTATAGAATATGCAGCAACTTGAACGTCTGCTGTGTCAAGAACACCCCATCCTAAGTCTAATGTGAACTCTAAAGAGTTATTACTGGACATCAATGCCTGTCTATAGCCTTTGAAAGAATCCTGAACAAGAAATGAACGATCAGTAATTGCCCCTACGAATCCATGACATTTCCGAATGGCATTCAGAACGAAGGCAGAATACAAATTGGAGGCTGCTTCAGGAGGCAACAAATTAATTGTCGAAGGTGTAGGACTTCCAAACGGCGGATTCATCAGTACTACATCGAATCGTTTTTGACAGATATCAATAAAAGCGAACCCTTGCACTACATCGTCCGCGAAGAGCTGGCGTGCTAAGCCTTTCCCATTTGATACACTTCTTGCGTACTGATGGAGCGCACCTATCACCTGTGCTTCGGCACTCTCCCAGAATTCCTTATTGGTGATCTGCGTCTCATCAAAAAGAGCAAGCTGTTTTGATCTGGGGCGATTGTGCTCAGACCAGAGGGTTAACTGTTCCGCTTTTGGCCGTAATATCCACTGCTGTTTCGCTTCCAGGACGGCCTCCTTAATCTCTTCTTCGATCTTGAGCAGCGATCCGGCTTCGCTGGCGAGCTGCATCTTTTCAAAGACAGTGCGCACGAGGTTGCCCAAAATCATGGGCCGCAGGTTCCTGGTGAACTCTGCCAGCATGTCTTTTTCGCCCGGCATGGGTTCGGCACACACGATGTTCGAGCGGGTAATCCTGGGACGCTCATCGCGCTTGAAGCCCATCTGCTGATACGCGTGTTGCGCACGCAACCAGAGCGCCAGGGCAGCGATTTGCGTGGCTCTCAGGTCGATGTCAATGCCGTGGAGATTATTTGCAAGAATAAGGACAGGTATAGCCCGCTGTAAATCGTTCCATGTCGGGTAGTCCTTCTTCAGGGCAGGAGCCAGGGTAGGGTCTTCATACGCTTCCTCATAGATGGTTGCCAGCAGATCAAAACAGTAGAGCAGGAAATGTCCGCTGCCGCAAGCGGGGTCGAGTATCCGAATCTCGCGAGGGTCCTTCATGGGACGGTAAGGAATGAAAAAGGGAGCGCGGAGTAGCTCTTCCTGTGAGCGAATTTCCTTATTAAGTGGGCGCACCCGCTCGCGCAGGACATACATGATGGCTTCGATCTCACGGCTCAAACTGTCGAGCATCCCTTCGTTGAACCGCTCATAGCGACAGAAGAGAAATAAGAGGTCAAGCAATTCCTGGGTTTTCAACTCCTTCGCGCCGTCATGTGTCAAACGCGGTAGACGTTCCTTCATCCACTGACTGCTTTCTTTCCCAAATTCGCCAGCCCGGTTGTAGCCATTGACCGTATGGGCGAGAATCCAGATGTCAGGTTCTGGCACATCTTCGCCTTGCAGCCAGCGTTGGGCCTGTGCTACTGCAGGCGAATCAGTTTTCTCTAAAAAAATCTCATCCGGTCTGCGTACCAGGTAAGTACATTGCTCTTTGAGTCTGGTCTGGCCCTGGCGCATCTCGTACCAGGTACGTCCAAGTGTATTATCGCTGAGGAATTGCACGACGTAACGCGGCGTATAGAATTGGTTGCGAAAGGCCAGCTCATAGGAATTGCGCGGGGCCTGGCTCTCTTTGCGTGCTTGGTCGCGCAACTCTTTGGGTGTGAAGTATTGATAGACCCAGCCGATAGTCTCGTCTTCGCCCCAGACTTCTTTCAATTCTTCACTGTTGAGCAGTTCCAGCACTTCCTCTAAGACCCGGTGTGGCGGAAAAAGGCGACTAGCAGAGTCATGGGGCGAGAACAATACGCCGATTTCTGTTGAGAGCGTCCCTCCCAGCCACGCTAGAAAGTGTCGATAGGCGACATCCTGGCTCCCGCTGGACCATAATTGCTCATCAGCGGGATGATCAGCGAGGTAGAACAAGAAGCCCCTGGACTTGAGGCCACGGCTAACCGCTTCCCTGATAAGTCCTCTCGTTTCCATCATCTTATAGGCGCACAAGCGATTGAGATGGGTGAAGGCAACCTCGCGCACCAGTTGTGCAACAGCGTCATTGGGTTTGAAGCCTGTGGCTCTGATGTGTTCCAGGTGAATGAGGATCTGTTCACGGTACTGGTGCTCCTCTATAGAGAGGTGATCCATAGCGGCAGCATCCTCTATTTTGCCACTGGCATGGATGCCAAATTGCCCCTGAAGTAGCTCCCCAATGGCCTCTTCCAGAAGCTTGCGAGACTTGGTGACGATAATGCGGAGCGTATTGCGTACAGCTTTTTCCAAACTCATTTCCCCTCACAGTGTTCAATCAACTATTGTCAGCATAAGGCAGGAGGCACTTCAAGACCTCATCAGTAATATCTTCTCCGCTCTGTTGCTTTGCTCGCAGATTTTGGTAGATTGCCTGGACTTCACTCTGCTCGCGCACTTCCTTTTGGTGGTGTTCGCGTCCCGTCGGCGTGTCCAGGTAATCGTGCCGGAACCTCTGGAAGCGTTCCACGAGTGCTTCTTTTCCCATTGCTGTCACTCCAAAATGATCCTTATCCCTTCGTCGATGAGCTTCAGTAGGTGCTCCCGCAGCCGCTCAATCACCTTTTCAACTGCTTGCTCAGACGCAAGTGTTTCAGTGAAGAATTCTGAGAGCTTCACTCGCTCTAC
>WNGJ01004475.1_pt1 | contig 14543 bp, 15 predicted proteins | sample 5400611 | NCBI WGS metagenome assembly WNGJ01 (sample SAMN13153375, study PRJNA577476) | soil metagenome | isolation source: 40 cm soil or saprolite under Garry oak tree replicate 1 | place: USA:California | collected 2016-06-15
TAATCCGCGGGAATGAAGCGCTTGCGCGTGAGCCTTTGGAGAAGAATCTTGTCTATCGCGCAGTAAAGGCGCTGCAACTCGAGCTGAAGATCCATTCCGGCGTTGCAATCGAACTCCGTAAAAACATTCCTGCAGGCCGCGGGCTCGGCGGCGGCTCGAGCGACGCCGCTGCCGCCCTTCTCGGCTACTTGCGGCTGGTGAACCGCAAGCTGCCGCTGGCCCGCCTGGCGGAAATCGCCGCCGGCCTCGGCGCAGACGTCCCATTTTTCCTCTTCGGCGGCCGGGCCTTGGGCATTCGTTGCGGCGACGAGGTCTATCCCTTGCCGGACAGGCCGCGCCGAACGGTATTGATCGTCTCGCCATCGAATATCCACGTGCCGACGGCGGATGCGTATCGCTGGCTCCGCGCTCAGCCGCTCTTTCCCAAAAGATTGACAAAACCTGCCCTCACCCCTAAACTTTGGAAGTTCTGCGCTCTATGCTGGAGCACGCAGGAGGGCGGACTTTTGAATGATTTCGAGAGTCCGGTCTTGCAGCACCACCGCCCGCTTGCTTCGATCAAGCGGGTGTTGCTTCGGCAGGGAGCGGCGGATGCCTCGCTGGCGGGTAGCGGTTCGGCGGTGTTTGGAGTCTTCCCGAGCCCGGCGATGGCGCGCCGAGCCGCTCTGAGGTTCCCGAACGATCAGACGTTTGTCTGCGAGACCCTCTCCCGTGAGAGGTATCTGCGTCGAATGAACGCTGCGCGCGTCGGCTGAGCTGGAGCGGACCCCTCTGCGCGCTGTTTCCCGCCTGTTGGAATTCGCGTTTCGTGCGGATTGTGGAGCACGCGCTTCGTGAACGACGAGCGTTTCAAAATTTTTTCGGGCACCGCGAACCCCGCTCTGGCCGAGAGCATCTGCCACACTCTCGGCGTGACACTGGGCAAGGCGGTTCTGGGACGCTTCAGCGACGGCGAAATCTATTTTCAGATTCTCGAGAACGTGCGCGGTGCGGACGTCTTCGTCGTCCAGCCGTGCAGTTATCCGGTGGATTGCCACTTGCTCGAATTGCTGCTGATGATTGACGCGTTCAAGCGCGCCTCGGCCTGGCGCATTACGGCTGTCGTGCCGTATTACTGCTACGCGCGGCAAGACCGCAAGGACAAGCCGCGCGTGCCGATCTCCGCGAAACTTGTCGCGGACTTGCTCGAAACGGCGGGCGCGAGCCGCGCGCTCACGCTCGACCTCCACGCTCCGCAGATTCAGGGCTATTTCAATGTCCCCGTGGATCATCTGTTCGCCTCGCCGGTGCTCGTGGATTACTTCCGGCAGAAAAAACTGCCGAAACTGACGGTAGTTTCGCCGGATGCGGGCGGCGTGGAGCGCGCGCGCTTTTTCGCCAAGCGGCTCGACGCTCCGCTGGCCATTGTGGATAAACGCCGCGTGGACGTGGACGTCAGCGAAGTGATGAACCTGATCGGTGAAATCCGCGGCCGCAGCGCCCTGATCGTGGACGACATCATCGACACGGCGGGCACGCTGGTCAAAACCGCGGAAGCGCTTTTGAAGGAAGGCGCGACGCAGGTGTACGCGGCGTGCACGCATGCCGTGCTTTCTGGGCCGGCGGTCGAGCGCCTCAACAAGTCGAAGATCGCGGAAGTCGTGGCAACGGATTCTGTGCCGCTGTCCGAAGCGGGCCGCCAGGTTCAGAAAATCAGGATTTTGAGCGTGGCGGACCTGCTCGCTCGCGGCATTCGTTCGATTCACGAAGAAACGTCGATCAGTGAACTGTTTATTTAGAGTTTTAGCCCCGGCGAGTCGGGGCGGGATCTCACGGAAGGAAAGAAAGTATGGCTGAAATTATCGTTGAAGCAGCGCCCCGGACCGACCGGGGCAAAAATGAAGCGCGCCGCCTGCGCCGCACCGGCCAGGTTCCTGCGGTGTTGTATGGCGGCAAGGGTGAAACGCTCGCGGTGACGGTGAACGCCAAGCAGGTGACGTCGATTCTGCGCTCCGAAACCGGCCACAATACGCTCTTTCAAGTGAAGCTCGGGGCCAAGCGGCAGTCGGCGATTTTGAAAGACTGGCAGGTGGATCCGCTCAGCGGGGCGCTCCTGCATGTCGATCTGCTCCGCGTGGCCATGGACGTGCGCATGCGCGTCAAGGTGCCGGTGCACACCTTCGGCGAACCTGCGGGCGTGAAGCAACAGGGCGGCATCTTCGAGACGGTCACGCGTGAAGTGGAAATCGAATGCTTGCCGACCGAAATCCCGACGGAATTTCGCGTGGACGTCAGCGACCTGCTCATCGGCAAGCATCTGCGCGCCGCCGACCTGCCCATCGACCCGGCGAAGATGAAGCTCCTCACGGACCCGGACCGTGTGATCGCGCACGTCGTCGCGCTGCGCGTCGAGGAGGAGAAACCCGTTGAGGCCGTGGCTGCGGAAGCCGCGGCGGTCCCGGCCGAGCCCGAAGTCATCAAGAAGGGCAAGAAAGAAGAGGAGGGCGAAGAGGGCGCCGAGACTCAAGAGAAAGCCGAGAAGAGCGAAAAGGGCGAGAAGGGCGAGAAGGGCGAAAAGAAGAAGTAGCGCGGCGAGGCGCGGCCTAGTGCCGTTCCAACTTTTTGAAGCTAACTTTTTTCTTCGCGGAGAAGAAGCGGCAGGCAGGTTTGGGCAGCGGGTAATTGGCTGAATAAGTTGGAACGGCACTAGTATGTGGCTTATCGTGGGGCTTGGGAATCCCGGCCCGGAATACCAGTGGACGCCGCACAACCTCGGATTTCTCGCCGTGGATGAGCTGGCGAATCGCGGTTCGATTCGCGTGGAGCGGCCGGAGGCCAAAGCGCTCGTCGGCCGCGGCCGGCTCGCCGGGCAGGAAGTGCTCTTGGCCAAGCCGCAGACGTTCATGAATCTCAGCGGCATCGCGGTGCGGGAGCTGCTGGAAAAGTACGAACTGGGGCCGCCCGGCCTGCTCGTGGTTTGGGACGAGCGGGACCTGCCCTGGGGCACGATCCGCATCCGTGAGCGCGGCAGCCCCGGCACGCACAACGGCGCGAAGTCCGTCGTCAACGCCCTGGGCACGGAGGAGTTCGCGCGCGTCCGGCTGGGCGTCGGCCCGGACCATCCGGTCGGCGATTTGGCGGCGTACGTTCTCCGGCCCATGAAAAAGGCGGAGCTGGAAGTTGCTGCAACCATGATTGAGGAAGCGGCGAATGCGGTCGAACTGATTCTGACGCACGGCCTGGCAACCGCCATGAATCGCTTCAATCACCGCAATCCGCCGGCCGCAGGTAATCCTTTGCCGTAGGGGCGCAGCATGTCGAAGACCCCGGACGCTTTTGCGGGGCTGCGCCCGTACAAGGTTTTGCGGAGTGCGCTTTATTCGCGATCGAAGATTCCGGCTTTGCCGGAAAGAAACTAACTGCGCTCCGGATGTGCAGTGCAAAAGAAGGGAATCGAGGGAATCATGGAAGAACGTCTATACGATCTGATCTTCATCTGTCGGCCCGCGACGCCGGAGGAGGAGATCAAGAAAATCATCACCGCGCTCGAGCACACCTGCGCCGAGAAGGGCGGCAAGATCGAAAAAGTCGAGCAGTGGGGCACGCGCAAGCTCGCCTACCGCGTGGCCAAGCACCGCGAAGGCATGTATGTGTATTTCCAGATCAAAACCACGCACGGCGAACTGATCTCCGAGCTCGAGCGGCGCCTCCGCGTGCAGGACGCGGTGATCAAATATCTGACGATCCGTTTGGATGAGGACCTGAAGCGGCAGCAGAAACTCACCCGCCGCCGCGACAAGCGCGCCGGCCGGCGTTCGCGGCGCCAGGCGGCCGCCGGCGAGCACGCCGCCGCGGCAAGCTGAACATCTTGCTACGCGGACGCTGCATCAAAAAAATCTAGGAAAGGGAAGAGAGGTAAAACCCGATGCCGGACGAACAGAATCCACAGCCGCAGAGCGGTGGCGGTGCTCCTCCGCGCCGTGAAGGCGGCGGCGGACGCCGCGAAGGCGGGCCGGGCGGAGGTCCTGGCGGGCCGCGGCGCGGCAAGCGCCAGTATTTTCGCAAGAAGAAAGTGTGCAAATTCTGCGTCGAGAAGATTGACTTTATCGATTACAAACGGCCCGAGCTTCTGGCGCCCTTCGTTCAGGACAAGGGCAAAATCCTGCCGCGCCGCATGACCGGCACGTGCTCGCGCCACCAACGCTGGCTCGGCGTGGCCATCAAGCGCGCGCGCAATATCGCCCTGCTGCCGTTCGCCACCGCCGCCGACCCGACGCCCGTCCAGCGGCCGCACTGACGCGTAGCGCCAAAGACCCGGAGGAAGCTTCCATGGAGATCATTCTTAAAGAGGACGTCGAAAAGTTGGGCAACCGCGGCGAAGTCGTGACCGTCGCCCCGGGCTACGCCCGCAATTTTCTCTTGCCGCGCAAGCTGGCCATCGAAGCGACCGCCGACAACATGAAGCAGCTCGAGCGCATTCGCGGGGCACTGGCGAAGAGAACCGCCACTGAGCGCGCCGCCGCCGAAAAGCAAGCCGAGCTCCTGAATGCCGTTTCGGTCAAGTTTACACGCAAGACCGGTGAGAAGGACCAGCTGTTTGGCTCGGTCACGTCGGCGGACATCGCCGAGGCTCTGGCCGCGCAGGGCTTCCAGATCGACAAGCGCCAGATTCAGATTCCCGATCCCATCAAAACGCTCGGCGAGCATTCCGTTACCGTGAAGGTCTTCCGCGACGTCCCCGCCACCGTCAAAGTCACGGTCGAGAAGGAAGTTTAGCGCGCAAGGTAAACTTCCATAGGGGCGCGACACACTGTGTCAAGTATTTTCTTTCGAGTTTTCCACCGCTCCAGAATTTCCCACATGCGATCCAGTTGACGCCAAGGTTCCACTCCTCCATCATTCCGCCGGTTCGGTGAGATCAAACGGCAACTCGAACATCAGGCAAACAGGCTCTTGCGCCCTGACCGCCGGAGTGTTATAACTGGCGAAGAAAAAGCGAATAAACCTCGCACTCTCTATGCCGAACGAAACCACTCTCGAACGTCCCCTCCCGCAGCATCTGGACGCGGAGCGCTCCATCCTTGGCGCCATCCTGCTGGACAATCAAGCGCTCAACGCCGCCATCGAAAACCTCCGGCCCGAGGATTTCTTCTTCGATCCGCATCGCCGCGTCTTTCAGCAGATGGTCGCCTTGGGGGAAACCCAGCAGGCCATTGACCTCGTGACGCTCAACGACGCGCTCGACCGCCGCGGCGAGCTCGAATCCTGCGGTGGCACGCCTTACCTCGCCTCGCTCGTGGACGGTGTGCCGCGTTCCGCCAACATCGAGCATTACGTCCGCATCGTCAAAGAGAAGGCGCTCCTTCGCAACTTGATTCACGCCACTCACGCCATCCAGGAGCGCGCCTTTGAAGGCGAGGAGGGCGCCGACGGCATCCTCGACGGCGCCGAATCTTCGATCTTCGCCCTCGCCGAAGACCGTATCCGCGTCGGTCTCGTCTCGATGAAGGAAATCGTCCACGCCAACTTCGAGCGCCTGGAAAAAATCTTTCGCGAGGGCAAGAGCATCACCGGCGCATCCACCGGCTACGGCGAACTCGACAAGCTGACCTCGGGCCTTCAGCCCTCCGAGCTGATCATCCTCGCCGCCCGCCCCTCGCAAGGGAAGACCGCCCTGGCTCTCAACTTCGCCGAAAATATCGCCGTTCGCGCCGGGCTTCCCGTGGCCATCTTCAGCCTGGAAATGTCCAAAGAGTCGCTCCTTCAGCGTTTGGTGGCTTCTGTCGCGCAGATTGACGCCCACAAATTCCGCACCGGCCATCTCGGCCGCGAGGATTGGCGCCGCATGACCGAGGCGCTCGGGCAAATCGCCTCGGCGCCGCTGTGGATCGACGATGCCAGCTCGCTGACCGTCGTCGAAATCGGCGCCAAGGCCCGCCGGCTGAAAAGAGAAAAGGGCGGCCTCGCGCTGCTCATTGTGGACTATCTCCAGCTCATCAGCGCCCGCGGCCGCTTCTCGAATCGCAACGAAGAGGTTTCCAGCATCACTCGCGGTCTCAAGGGCCTCGCCAAAGAGTTGCAGATCCCCGTCCTCGTTCTCAGCCAGCTCACCCGCGCCCCCGAGCGCGACGAGCGCCGCCCGCAGCTCGCCGACCTTCGCGAATCCGGTGCCATCGAGCAGGACGCCGACGTCGTCATGTTCATCTACCGGCCCAACTTCTTCAAAGTGGACGCCCTGCCCGAAGAGCGCGATCAGGCCGATCTGCTCGTCGCCAAGCAGCGCAACGGCCCCACCGACCGCGTCCGCCTCATCTTCAAGAGCCGCCAGACACGCTTCGAGGAAGCCGCCCCCGACGCCTTCTCTCAGTTCATCCCCAACGACGCGTAATCCTCTCCGCTGCACAGCCAGTAGCACAGCCAAGAGTGTGTATTAGTCAAGAGAGTTCCTTTGCAGAGTTGGGTTGTTGAACGAGTTCGCGAACTCGTTCAACAGGAGTCTTTCCATCGAGCGCGAGGTGTGGCCGGTCCTCGTTGTATTCGCGTTCCCACCGCCTGAGTTTTCGAGCAAGATCCCTCTTATGGCGGAAATTTCTGCCTCGATAGAATTCTTCAGCATCGGTCTTGTGGCTCCGCTCGACTTTGCCATTGACCTCGGGGCATCCGGGTGGGATGTGACGATGCGAGATTCGGAGATCAGAGAGATGCCAGGTGAATTGAGGTCCAAACGAAGAATCGTTGTCGGTCTGGATCTTTTGGATGGCGAAAGGAAAATGCTCACGCACCTCCGCGAGGAAGTCGATTGCGGTCTTGGTGTTGTTGTGGTCGTAAATGCGAAGAACGCGGAAGCGCGTGGCTTCGTCAATGGCGGTGAACTGGTAGAAGCGTTGGCGTGCTCGCCCAATCCGTGGAACGAATTTCACATCGAGCTGCACGGAGCGGCCTGGGACCTGAAGTGGAGCATCGGCTGGCTTTGGACCTGGGCGATATTTCTTCAACGAGATCCGGCCAACGTGATGGCGATGAAAGATTTTAAAGATCGTTGTTGGTGAGACATAGGCGTGATAATGCCGCTGAAGATAAAGGCTGGTCCGAACCGCCCCGTAGCGGCGTTCCTCACGAATACGGAGGATGAGGGAAACGATCTCAGGTGGAATGCGATACCGGATTCGGTGAGGTCTCCGGGACAGATCCCGAAGGCCAGCCAAGCCGCTCTTCTCGTAGCGCTTTTTCCAAATATAGAAGAGCGCTCTGGAGACGCCGAAGAAGCGGCACGTCTGACTCACGTTTCCGCTCACGCGCTGCGCATGCTGCAGCATGCGCAGCCTGCTCTTCACCTTCCTATCCTGTATCTGCTCGTAGACCGGATTCTTCATCCCGAACCTCCTGCGGTGGGCTGTGAGAATACCCCACCTGTCCGGGATGTCTATTAACAGCTTCACTTTAGACCCGTGCCTTTGCTTCAGACTCGTGCCTACGCGGCTGTATCCACCGAGCCACACTGTTCTGGAACGGACGTGTCCCGCGCCCCGAGCGCGTCATCCTGAGGCCATCGGGTGACGATGGCTGAAGGATCTCAACTTCCACTGCTGCCTGGATTTATCCCCCAGTCCCAACGTTTTTGCTGTCTCCGTCCTGGTTCGGCTCGCAAGCTGCTTCTAGCTCTCCGTGTTGCCTCTCTCGCGGCAACACGCGCGGTCGCATTCGGCTCCGCCCGCGCGAATGTCGTAAACTTAGTTTCTTTCGGGGAGCGCATGTCTTCGGCGCAAAAGAACCGCGTGAGCTTCGTCGGACGTCCCGTCTGGGCGGAGGTTTCTCTTTCCGCCCTCGAATTCAATCTTCGTTCCATCCGCGCCTATGTAAACCCGCCCGGGGAGAAGCGCAAGGCCCCGCGGAAAATCCTCTCTATCGTCAAAGGCAATGGCTACGGTCACGGCGGCCCGCAAGTCGCCAAAGCCCTGGAGAAGGCCGGCTCGGAGTGGTTTGGCGTCACCTGCACCGCCGAAGGCATCGAAGTCCGCAAAGCCGGTGTCCGCCGCCCGGTCCTCGTCCTCACCGGCTTCTGGCCCGGCGAAGAAAAGCGCCTCCTCGACAATGATTTGACAGCGGCTATCACCCGCTGCGAACAGCTCGCTCTCTTGGAGCGAGCCGCCTCCCGCCGCCGCGCCAAGCGGGCCTCCGTTCCATTCCACCTGAAAATCGACTCCGGGATGAACCGCCTGGGCATCGCGCCCGCCGACGTGGACTGCTTCGCGCGGCAGCTAGCCAAGTCTCCGCACCTCCGCCTCGATGGCGTCTTCACCCACTTCGCTTCTTCGGAAGTCTTTGAGCCCGCGCCGCAGGGTGAGCAGACCCGCGCGCAGGAGGATCGCTTCTACGCCGCCCTCGATCACCTCCGCGCGCTGGGCATCGACCCGGGAATCATCCATCTCGCCAATAGCGCCGCTATCGCCACGCGGCGCGAATCCTGGGCGGACATGGTGCGCCCCGGCGCTTTGCTCTACGGCTATCATCCCGGTTACGACCCGGCCGAGCGCCGCGCCGAAATCGAAGCCCGCCTGCCGCTCAAGCCGGTGATGAGCTTACGCACTCGCGTCATTGGCCTGCGCGCCGTGCCTCCCGGCGAAGGCGTCGGCTACAACGCCAAATTCGTCCCCAAGCGCCCCTCGCGCATTGCCGTCCTGGCCGCCGGCTACGGCGACGGTCTCCACCGCTCGCTCGGCAATCGTGGCAGCGTCCTCCTTCGCGGCAAGCTCGCCCCGATTGTCGGCATCATCTCCATGGACGTCACCATGGTCGACGTCACCGACATTCCCGGCGTCGCCCAGGGCGATGTCGCAACAATCTACGGCACCGACGGTGAGCATTCCCACCCTGCCCACCTCGTCGCTCGCTCCATCGGCACCGTCACCTCCGACCTCCTCTGCGCCATCTCCCCCCGCGTCCCCCGCCTCTACCTCCCGTGATTCGCCAATGGCCAGCTCTTCCCGCGATTCGCTCGCCCCACCTTCGCCCGCACATCCTTGCGTCCCCCGCCTCGGGAAATGCAAAGAAGTGGCGGCATGCACGTATCACAGTAGGGGTACAAACAGATGAACGGAATCAACCAAATTAGTCGCGGCGCCGCGGCGCTCTTGGGATCACTACTTGCGTTTGGGCTGATTGTAGGCGGCTGGGTGTTGGGAGCACAGATCAAGGCAACCCGGCTGAGCGACAGGTATGTGACGGTGAAAGGCCTGGTAGAACGCAAAGCGAAGTCCGACCTAGCCATTTGGCTCCTCAGCTATAAGGAAGCGGGAGATGAACTGTCGTCGGTGTACGCCAAGACCGAGGCCGACAAAAAGGCTGTCCTGCAGTTTCTCGATCAGCAGGGCATTCAGCCTTCTGAAATCGAGCTGGGCGTCATCCGCGTGGTAGACACCCAGGCTAACGAATATGGGGGTGGCAACCGGCCCCCTCACCGTTATATCGTCGAACAACAAATCACCGTACGGACGTCACGAGTCGATCAGGTCGCGGCTGCTGCGCAGAAAACGATGCAGCTTTTGCAGAAAGGGATTGTGATGAACAGCAATTCTGGCCAAGGTTTGACCTACAAATTTACAGGGTTGAACTCCATCAAGCCCGACATGATCACCGAAGCTACGCGAAACGCCCGCGCTGCAGCCGATCGCTTCGCCTTGGATTCGGGCAGTAGGGTTGGATCCATTCGGCAGGCGAATCAGGGCGTTTTTTCGATTTTGCCTGCGGATTCAGGCAGCGACACGAGCGAGCCCGGTGAGATTGTTGGCGGAATTTCCACCGCCGACAGTAGCCTTCTGAAGACGGTTCGCGTGGTCACTACCGTGGAGTATTACCTCGAGAAATAGATAGACTGGGTTGCCGCCTGGGCCGGAATCCGGAACTACGACTCCTCGGCACCGTCACCTCCGACCTGCTCTGCGCCATCTCCTCCCGCGTCCCCCGCCTCTATCTCCCCTGACCCCGCCCCGCATCAGCCGTCTGTCCCTGAGCGAGGGTCACCGCTTGCGGCAAAACCATCTCCAGTTCCGAACCAGTTGCCATGTAGAAATAGTGGCTGCGAGCAAGCAGCACAAACGAGACAACGCCCCCGGCGACAAGCCCTACCGTACTCCCGATAGCTATGCCTTTCGGCGTGCTGGTAGTCATCGTCATCCCAGCGAAGTTCGTCGTTTGCGTGGTGTGTGCGGCGGCGCCGATCGCCATGCCGAGACCCAGGCCAAGCAGGGGCGCAGCGACCACGCCGGCTTTCGTGCCTGTGCCCGGATTGATCCACGCTGTGCCTTCTTCGCTTTCGATGGTCATCGGGCCGCCTATGTTGGCGACGTACCCGTCGGGGAAGATGATCGCAACGGACCGCATCACGATCTCCGCCCGGGTCCCGTGTCGCGTCAGCTTTTCGACCTTCCCCTGCACGTACGTTCCTGCGGGCATGGCGACGCGGCTGTCGAGCGTCACCGGAGCCGTGGTCACTGCATAGATTTCGTCGCCGCGGTGCGTGGACTTGCTGTCGATGGGATGCGTGAGCACCAGCGCAACACGCGTCCCGGCGGGAAGCGTGACGCGCCCTTCGTCAGGCGCCGCATTTTCTGCCGGAGCCTGAGAAGGCGACTGCACTCTGGGTTGAGACTCGGCTCCGGTCGTCGCTTGTGGCCTTTCCTGGGCCATGCTGGTTATGGCCAGCAGAAAGACCACTAGGATCGGCCAAAGCGATCGCCGTTTTGAGACAGCCAGAGGAAGAGAGGACAAGCGAACCAAATTGCGAGCGAGTGTATTCATGGAGACCTCCTGAGGGAAGGCGGCGAACAGTTGCGGCTCTCGGGGGCGCAAGCACGGCGGAACCGCCTCCAAAACATGGGACGCTAACCCATACAACCCTGGGTACGCGGGAAAGTCTGTAGCACAGGCACTCTTGCCAGCCCACCACAGGCAGGCCTGTGCGCTTTTCCATACAGCCCTGGCTACGCGGGAAAGTCGCCGGCAGTCGCCCGCCTAACCTTCGCCCGCAACACTCCATGCGCTCACTTTCCGTAATCCCACTAATCGGGAGTTATCTGAGCAGAACGCGGAGCTGCTCGCTTTCTGGCAGCAACTATTGCACCACCTAGGCAGGATAGAGCCAGAAGGATAGGGGTGACCACCTGTGCTACTCGGTCGATAAGCATCGGCGGTCTGGCCCAGTGGTGTCCGATAGAGGCGTAGAACGCGTACAGAGCAGCCGGGAATATGGCCCAACGCAGTGGCGTTTCCGAATGCACTAGCCAAACAACGGACGCACCCACAACCGCCGCAATGAGCGCCACGGGCAAACTCGTGACGATCGGCATCAGAACCGCGCCTGCGAAGTTCCCGGTGTAGGTAATGCCCTCGGTTAGCTTTCCGAATCCAAACTCCAAAGGGTAAGCTACCCACCACGATAAGTAATATGCTCCGGCGCCGACCAGCAGGTTTCGAACCGCGACTTCTTTACGCGGAGGTTCCATAGCGAGAGCCTAATTGGTGACCGCACAGCAGTCCAGTTGTTATTGAGCCGGGCTGAACGGGTCAGTCACTTGAACGTCTAACGCATAACTCGGAAGCTGTCACAGTCACTATGGCCCTGATCCTCCGGCTCCTCCGCTATGCCGGTGGATGCGGGTTTCGACCAACGCCCCGTCTCCTGCCAGTTTTCCACAGCCTTTCTTATACTCCTCAGTAACTTTCGCTTGACTTTCGATAACTAATAGGCTACCCTGCCCCTTGCAAGTCGCGAGAGTTGACCTCAAGCGGCCTTTACCCCGATGAAATCGGGGCGGTGCCACATAAAACATACACTGGACTGCTGCACACCGCTGGGACTGCATCCAATTCCTGCGTCCGGCGTCTTGACATTTCACCTACTTACGAGGTCTCTATGAAATACCAATCCAGCCGTACCGCCGTAACTCCCCAAAAGCCCGACGCCAATCGCTGCCAGTTCTCCACCGCCGACGACCGCCAATGCCGCATGTCTCGCTGGGAGGGCCACGTCTCGTTCTGCCTCTTCCACGCCCGCCTCGCCGCCAGCGAAGCCCACAAAATGGCCCAGCTCCTTGCGGTAGAAGAGGTCGGCCAGGAACTCGTCTCCCTCTCCGGCGAATTCAAGACCGCCAGCGATGTCAATCACTTCCTGGGCAAACTCCTCTTGCTCATCGCCCAGGACCGCATCCCTCACCGCAACGCCGTCGCTATGGCTTGCATCTGCCAGCTCCTTCTCTGCACTCTTTCCTCCGTCCGCCACGAAATCACGAATGAAGGCCCGGGCTTTTCCGCCTGGAAAGCCCTGGTCGGGAAGGCCCTTTCTTCCCGGCTGCCGCAACAATCCTGAGGTTTTTCTTCCCGTGCCTGCCCACCCCCTTTCTCACCAGGGATGCGCCGTGCGTTCTCACCTCACACGAATCACGAGTCACCAATCACGAATCACTAAGTCTTTTAGAATGCGCAGTTCCAAAAACGGCGCCTGCAACTCCTTTAGAATGCGCAGTTCCGAAAAAAGGGCAGGGGGTGGGGGAGAGCGTACGTCACACGCGGCGCCCAAAATCTCTCACAGAAAGCGGACTCATCGCTGCTGCCCGTCAACTATCAACTCTCGACTATCGACTCCTCTCGCCTCACCCCTGCCATATCCGCGATGCCTCCCCATGAGGTAAACTTCCGCCGTTCCGCAAAGCGCATGAGCCGCGTTGCCGCCATCCTTCCCGCCGCCGGCCTCGGCACCCGCATGGGCGCCGAGACGCCCAAGCAATTTCTCGACCTCGACGGCGTACCCATCGTTCTGTACACGCTTCGGCGTATCGCCTCTTGCCCGCTGATAACCGCGATCTACGTCGCCACACGTTCCGACGAAGTGCCTCGCCTCGAAGAGCGCATCCGCGCGGAGAAGTTCGCGCAGGCCGTTCGCGTCCTCCGCGGCGGCGATTCCCGCCACGCCTCGGTCGCGCAAGCGCTCCGTGAAGTGCCCGATTCAACCGAGTTCGTTCTCGTCCACGACGCCGTGCGGCCCTTTGTCACGCGCGAGCAGATCGAGCGGGTCATCGCCGAGGCGCGCCGTTGCCAGGCTGCTATCCTCGGCATCCCCGCCATGGACACGGTCAAGGAAGTGAAGCGCGCGAGCTTGCCCGAAGACGTCGCGCTCATCACCGCCACCGTTCCCCGCGAGCGCGTCGTCCTGGCGCAGACGCCGCAGGTGTTCGCCACGAAACTGTTGAAGGAAGCCTTCGCCCGCGCCGAGGGAGACGGCGTCACTGCCTCGGACGAAGCGGGCCTGGTCGAGCGCCTCGGCCATAACGTCCACGTTGTCCTCGGCTCCGAGCGCAACATCAAAATCACGCGTCCGTCGGACATGGATCTGGCCCACTTCTATCTCGATCTCGAGCGCCAAAAAGTATGAGTATGTCTTCGAGTTCCCGCGCAAAAACGATCCTGTTCTGGATCTCCATCGCCTTCGTGGGCCTGATGCTCTGGAAGCTGGTCTCCGCCAGCGGGCAATCCGCGCGCGAGGAGGAACCCAGCTACAGCGAATTCATGGCCAAGGTGGACGCCGGTCAGGTGAAAGAGGTGACGATGTACCTCTCATCGAACAGCTACGAGCTGCAGGGAGAGTACGTCATACCAGGGAACCGCAGGTTCCGCATCACCATCTTCAAGGAAGCCGCCCTGGACCTGACCAAGGCCTTGCGCGACAAAGCGGTCAAGATCAGCGTGAGAGACCTGCGCACTGGCGACTGGACTCTGACGCTGATCACCGTGGTGCCCCTAGTCCTGCTCGTTGGCTTCTGGGTGTTTCTGATACGTCAGATGCAAAGTCGCGGGGTCCAACCCTTGAAAACACGGCAAGGGGACGTGCGTTTTGGCCTGGGTTACGATCTCCATCGTCTCGACGCCGGTCGCCCGTTCGTCGTCGGCGGAGTTGAGATTCCCTTTGACAAAGGGCCTGTCGGTCACTCAGACGGCGACGTGTTGGCTCATGCCATTTGCGACGCAGTCCTCGGTGCGGCTGGCGCCGGCGATATCGGCACTCTCTTCCCGGACACCGATCCGCAGTGGAAGGGCGTCTCCAGCCTCATTTTTCTCGAACGGGTCGCCAAGGTATTGCAAGATCGCAAGCAGAGCATCGGCTATATTGACGCCGTCGTGATCGCCGAAAAGCCCAAGTTGGGGCCGCATTTTCTTGCCATGAAGGAAACGCTGGCGAAATCACTTAAGATCAAGCCGTCGCAAATCAGTTTGAAGGCCAAAACCAACGAAGGCGTGGACGCCGTCGGCCGCGGCGAGGCTATCGCCGCTCACGTGATTGCAACGCTTGTGAACACATGATCGCTTTGGTATGCGTCCGTGCCCGCTACTTCGCCGCATAAAATTCTTGAAATGTCCCTCGACGAAAGCCCCGAATCTTCAGCCGCGGAGGTCAACCCCTTCTCTGCCGAGGATGTCGCCTCCATTCTCCGCGAGCGCGGCTGGCTCGCGGGCGAGCTCTCACCCGCGCAAACCGTTTGGTGCGATCGCGCCGTTGCATTGCTTGGTCCGCG
>WNGJ01004476.1_pt1 | contig 14543 bp, 11 predicted proteins | sample 5400611 | NCBI WGS metagenome assembly WNGJ01 (sample SAMN13153375, study PRJNA577476) | soil metagenome | isolation source: 40 cm soil or saprolite under Garry oak tree replicate 1 | place: USA:California | collected 2016-06-15
TGCTTGATATCCAGCCGCTCTACCACAGCTTCGATGATCCAGTCGACATCGGCCAGTTCTTCCAGGTCATCCTCGATGTTGCCTACGCTCACCAGGCTGGCACTTCGTTTGCTATAGAATGCAGCCGGTCTTGCTCTGAGAGCTCTCTCCAGGCCCGTCCGCGCCACCTTGTCGCGGTCTTTACCGGCATCCGGTGGCACAATATCGAGCAACAGGCTGGGGATACCGACATTGGCAAGATGAGCAGCAATGGCTGCTCCCATCACGCCAGCGCCCAGTACCGCTGCCTTACGAATCTGATACGGCATGGTTATGACATCCTCTCGATTATCGTGGCCACGCCCTGACCGCCACCGACACACAGCGTAGCTATCCCCAACCTCTTGTCCGCGGTCTGCAAATCATTGATCAGCGTGGCAATGAGACGCGCTCCACTACAGCCAAGGGGGTGGCCAAGAGCGATGGCACCACCGTGAGGATTGAGCTTCTCTACGTCGATGCCCATGGCTTTGATGACCGCCAGGTTCTGAGCGGCAAATGCCTCGTTCAGCTCAATGATGTCGATATCGTTCAGTTGCAGGCCAGCGCGCTGCAGGGCCTTTTTCATAGCAGGCACCGGTCCAATGCCCATGATATCCGGTCGCACACCTGCCACAGCCATCGTGATTACCCTTGCCAGCGGCGTAATGCCCAGTTCCCGCGCCTTTTCAGCAGACATCAGTACGGCGGCGGCAGCGCCATCGTTGAGCGGGCTGGAATTGCCAGCGGTGACCGTACCACCTTTGATGAAGGCCGGCTCGAGGCTGGCCAGTTTTTCCAGGGAGGTGTCACGTCGCGGACCTTCGTCGACTTCCATCGTGCTGCCATTGGGCAGCGGTACCGGGACAATTTCACGCTTGAAGATACCGCTATCGGTCGCCGCGATTGCCCGTTGATGGCTGCGCAGGGCAAAGGCATCCTGCGCCTCGCGGCTGATGTCGTATTCACGGGCTAGATTCTCCGCCGTTATGCCCATGGGAATGTAGCTGGAATAGGCATACTCCATTACGCCGGGAGAAGCAGGCGAAAAGGCGGCCGCTCCCTCCTCGACATTTTCACCCTCACGGGGTTTGACGAGGCGTGGGTTAAAGCTAGGATTGAAACCACCCATTGGCACACGTGACATATTCTCGACGCCGCCGGCGACATATGCATCGCCCAGTCCCAGCATGATGTTTTGCGCAGCCATGTTGACGGCCTGCAAGCTGGAAGCGCAGAAACGGTTAACGGTGACGCCGGCCGCTGTTTCTGGTAGACCGGCCAGAGCGCCGACGAGGCGCGCCAGGTTCATCCCCTGTTCACCTTCGGGGAAGGCGCAGCCAAGAATAACATCTTCAATAAGAGAACGATCAAGTTGTGGAACGCGCTCAACGGCGGCTTTGACGGCAAGAGCGGCCAGGTCATCGGCGCGTACGTCTTTGAGTACGCCCTTGTTGGCTCGCCCGATAGGAGTGCGTACGGCACTCACAATAACTGCTTCTGCCATGTAAATATTTCTCCTATAATAAAGGATACCCTTTTTTCTCGACCACAATGGAGGCCAGTTCGCGCTGCATAGCGACGCCATTCAGCAGGTAATCGCCTATGTAGGCGCGTACACGCGGCAGATCTTCCTGTACTTCGCTCTCGCTCATGCTGGTCATAATCATTTGATCGAGGTTTGAACGCATACGTGAGAAAGCCAGCCAGGTTGCCAGTTGAGCCAGCTTGACATGGGTGCTGCTGTTCTCGTCACCCCGGCGTACTGCCTGTGTCGCACGGGCCAGGGCGCTGTCAACGGCATAGAGGTCAATGAGCAGGTTCGCCAGGTACTCAATGAACTCCTCCTCGTCCTGAAGCGCTTGCCCATACTTCATTGCGACCTTCATTCCCACGTATACCGTGGCATCCTTGGCTCGCTCCAAAGCGCTAACGGCATCGCGTAGCTCGGCAGGAATAGACTCGTCCGCACCAACAGTGTTCTGCCCTGCTTGAACGCGGGCCACAATAGCCGGATACTGGGCCATGAGATTAATTTTACCGGTCAGCACGCGACTGAAGAGCGTACCGACAGCGACCAGGCGGTTAATCTCATTGGTGCCTTCAAAGATGCGCTGGATACGTGCATCGCGATAGGCCTTCTCAATGGGATACTCTTGCATAAAGCCATAGCCGCCGAAGATCTGTACGCCCTCGTCAACGACAAACGCCAACACTTCGCTGCCATGAACTTTGGCGATAGAGGCTTCGATGGCGTACTCTTCGATGGCCTTGAAAGCAGCCTCAGTGTTGTCAGCGCTGCGCCGTGCTTGCTCGATGTTGGCAGCGGTACGGAAGACCTCGCTTTCAGCAGCATACGTCTCGGCGGCCATACGGGCCAGCTTCTTCTGGATCATCCCGAACGAACTAATGAACTTGCCAAAGGCCTTACGCTCAGTAGTGTAGGCAGCAGCCAGCCCCAATGCAGAACGAGCTCCCCCTACGGTACCAGCCCCCAGTTTTAAACGCCCGATGTTGAGGATGTTGAAGGCAATCTTGTAGCCTTTGTGGATCTCTCCCAGCAGGTTCTCCACCGGAACTTTCACATCTTCAAAGTAGACCTGGCGCGTAGAAGAGCCCTTGATGCCCATCTTGCGCTCCTCTGCACCCGTGGAAACACCGGGCCAGTGTGCCTCAACAATGAAGGCCGAGGGTTTCTCATTGCCAATACGCGCAAAGGCGATCATCATATCAGCAAAGCCCGCGTTAGAGATCCATTGCTTGGTGCCATTGAGGATGTAATACTTGCCATCATCAGAAAGCTCTGCGCGGGTAGTCAGGCCCATGGCATCGGAGCCGACGCCGGGCTCGGTCAGGGCATAGGCAGCGATCCATTCGCCGGTGGCCAGTTTGGGCAGATATTTCTGTTTCTGCTCTTCGTTGCCATAGAAGACGATGGGCAGGGTACCTATGGTTGTATGGGCGCCGAAGGCCACGCTAAATGAAGCTTCGCGCATTTCAGAGCCAACCAGGGCACTGGTCAATAGGCCTAGCTCTGCACCGCCGTACTCCTCGGGTATATCGATCATCAGCAGGCCCTGCTCCCCGGCCTGCTTGACGAGAGCCGGCATTACGCCGGGCTCCTGGTGATCAATCGCTTCTACCTTTGGCAAGACTTCGCGCTGCATAAAGGTTGCGCAAGATTCCTCGATCCAACGCTGCTCTTCATCGCGCTGCTCCAGGGTAAATATCCTGTCGGCGCTCTCGCTCACCGGCGTGGTTAAAAACGCCGTACCGGCTTCAGTAGGTTTCATGGTTGTTGACATTTAGCTTGCTTTCTCCTTATTAAGGGTATTACTTTGTTACTTTTAACTCTCTACGCAATACTTTGCCGATAAGAGATTTAGGCAAACTCTCGCGGAACTCCAGTATCTTTGGCACTTTATAGGGGGTCAGATTTTGCTTGCAATAGGTAAGAATGTCCTGGCGCGTGGCTTCCGATGCCTCGATGCCAGGCTTCAGTACAACGAAAGCGGCCACCGTTTCGCCGCGGTATTCGTCGGGAACACCTACTACAGCTGCCTCCTGGACAGAGGGATGAAGGAACAAGACCTCTTCGACTTCGCGCGGATACACGTTAAAGCCGCTGGCAATAATCATATCTTTAGCACGATCCAGGATGTAAAAGTAGCCATCCTCATCCATTTTCCCGATGTCACCTGTGCGCATCCAGCCATTCACAAAGATGTCGGCAGTCTCTTCCGCGCGCTTCCAGTAGCCCTGCATAATGTTTGGCCCTTTGACCACAATCTCGCCTTCCTCGCCCACAGGTAGGAGTTCCCTGGTTTTTTGATCAAGGATAGCCGCGTCCACATTCGGTAGGGGGAGGCCAATACTTCCATCCCGAATATCGCCATTAAGCGGGTTGCAGTGCGTTACAGGGCCAGCCTCGCTCAAGCCATAGCCTTCAACCAGTTTGCCATGAGTTATGGCCTCGAAATCCATGCGCACCTTAGCAGGTAAAGGGGCTGCACCGCTAATACAGTATTTGATCGAACTCAACTGCTCAGAGCGCTTACCAGCCTCGCGCATAATGGCAAGATACATGGTTGGAATGCCCGGCATGAGTGTTGGGTGATAGCGTGAGATCGTCTTTACCACATCCCTGGCTTTGAAAAGAGGCAAGAACACCATCGTGGCCGCTGCAAGAATAGACAGGTTCATGCCGACCGTCAAACCATACGAATGGAAGAAGGGAGTCACACAGAGCGCCACTTCCTGGGCATCACGGGCCTGGGGAGTCCAATAGCGAGTCTGCATGGCATTGGCGAGGAGATTGCGATGCGTCAGCATAGCTCCTTTTGAAAGTCCAGTCGTCCCGCCTGTATATTGCAATACGGCCAGTTCATCGCCCGAGGTCTGCACGGGCAGGTTGAAAACCTCTATCCCGTTCCTGGATTGCAGCTGCAACATCGCGCTCATCGAGTGCAGGGTCTTATCCTGGAGGCGCTCCTTAACGCTCAGGCGCGGTTCTGGATGCCTGGCATTGCGCTGACTGAGGGGATAAAGGGCATGGAGCACTGGCGGAAGAAAATCGGCCGGACTCGTGAGAATAACATGTTCCAGCTGCGTATGGGCACGTACCGCATGTACAATGGGATAGAAGTTATCAAGCATGACGAGGACACGAGCGCCCGAATCTGCCATCTGGTGCTGCATCTCGCGCTCAGTATATAAAGGGTTGGTGGGTACAACCACGGCTCCTGCCCTTAATGCACCATAAAAAGCAATAGGGTACTGCGGAATATTCGGCAGAGCAATTGCCACACGGTCACCCTTGTGTATGCCTAATTTCTGTAATGCGGCTGCAAAACGATTAGCCAGGGAAGAAAGCCGCGCATAACTAAGCTTGGTACCATAATAGATAATAGCCGTATGCGCTGGATATTTGCTTACCGTTTGATCGAGTAACCACGTCAAAGGGCGATCCGGGATATCTAGTTGAGCAGGAACTCCTTGCTCGTAGTGGCGTACCCAGGGGCGGGCGGATAAAAGTTCATCGTGACCCGCGGCAACCGTGCCAGCGGAATCTGGCTCTAATTGAGAGTTATTGATAACCGGTGGATCAGACATTCTGTGCCAGCTCCTCTCTCTGGTAGAGGCATCATGTTAATCGCCTTGGCCTGGCGACGACTTTTGTCACCTCTACAGACAAAAAAAATCTTATCAGTTTTATTATATGCTGACATCGACAATAAGAACATGTTGCCAGCTAACAATTTTTGGTGCATAATAAGCATGCAGCTAACGGAAGGGAACCTGATATCCACAAGGAAAAGGAACCTGGATGGAAGTCCCCCGGACTTCCTTGCCCACGAGGGGCGCCACTACATTTCATGATCGACAGGAGACTCTATGAGATATGTAGTGGCGCCCCTCGTGGGTGCCAGGCCAAGTATCGAAGATGATAGTAAAGGTCGCAACATCGGATTTTGCGCAACTTATCACACGTTTCCGGCAGCAGCGCGGCATGTCACAGGGACAGCTTGCGCAGGCGGCTCGTCTCTCGCGCACCTATGTCTACCATCTAGAGAACGGTATGCGCAGCAATCCCTCGCCGCACGTTGCCGGAAGCATTGCTCGTGCCTTAGAGTTGCAGGGCGAGGAGCGGCGGCAACTCTTTACTGCTTATACCAAACTGACGGGTCAGCAAATTGATATCGAGCAAAGCGAAAGCACTCTGCTGGATTTTGGTGAAATGGCGCGACTGCTCGTCCACAATACCTCGTATCCGGCACATTCGCTTGACCGTCTCTGGTTCGTGCACTCGTGGAACGATGCGGCGATTACTCTTTTTGAGGTAGGAGAAGAGATAACGGAAGGGAGCGAGAAGCGCCACCTCCTGGAATTAGTATTTGATGTACGGCGCCGTCATCATTATCGTGGCTGGGAGAACCTGGCCCGGCGCCTGGTGAGCGATTTCCAGTACAATACGCGGACTATGACCCATTTGCCAGAATACAAAGAGTTGTGGAAACACCTGCGCGAGCTGCCCGAGTTTCGCCGCATTGCCTCAGTCACCTACCCCGAAGGCAAACCAGATCCTTCATTTGTCTTTCAGATACAGCACAGCCAACTCGGCCGCGTGACCCTGCGCACTGCAACTACCGTTTTCACGGGTATCTCTACTTATTCTATGGTGAGCTATGTCCCTGGCGATAAACAGACATTGGAGATTTACCGCAAACACAACTGGCAGTCCCGGTAAGCGGAAAGAACCCCTGCCATGTTCCCCTCTTAGATGGTATACTCTAAAGGGAACCTGCATGTACATTTCCAATCTAACCTTAAACGTTTGCACTCGTATATGCTGATGAAGAAGATACTTGCTAAGAAAGCACTGTAACACATCATTCAATACTACATTACGCTACAATAAAAAAGAACAATGAAAACTGCTTAAAGGAGAAATACATATGGATGCTCGTTTTTACAAAAGTGACGACCTGAGTATCGAGCGGCTTGCCACCGATTTAGAGAATTTCTTCCGCGGCCAGGGCTACCAGGTCCAGCAGATTGGCAACAACGACCAGGTGATGGTACAGTTGAAGAAGGGTAGTGATTTTGAGGCCATCATCGGTATGCAAGCGGCACTCTCGGTGACGATTCAGCGCACGACAGGAGGAATAATGGTCGCGGTCGGCCAGCAAAAATGGTTCGACAAGGCAGCAGTAGGTGCCGTTGGCGTTGCCGTTCCGGTGTTGTGGCCGCTTCTGTTCACCGCGGGATTGGGCGCGGTACGACAGGCTTCACTCGCCAACCGGGTATTGACCATACTGGATGGATTGGTACACCAACAACAACCGGACGTAAAGACCGGGCCGGCCCCAGCACAGTAGTAAACCAGGGTATGGGTATCCTTATTCAAGAGATGCCCCAGCAAGGAGAAAAGTTGGATGGATGCGCGCTTTTACAACTCGGATGAAATAGATATCGAACAACTTGCCAACAATCTAGAGAACATCTACCGGGCACAGAACTACCAGGTGCAACAGGTGGGCAGTAGAGACCAGGTGATGGTCCAATTGAAAAAAGGTAGTGATTTTGAAGCTCTGATCGGCATGCAAGCTGCTTTGAGCGTCATCATACAACGTTCTGGCGGCGGCGTAATAGCCATGATCGGCCAGCAAAGGTGGATAGACAAGGCAGCTGTTGGTGCCGTGGGTATCATTGCGGCCCCTGTATTATGGCCGCTTATGCTCACAGCAGGCGCAGGCGCCATACGGCAGGCCAGCCTCGGCAATCAAGTGCTGAATGTGGTAGATGGATTGGTGCGCCAGCAGCGACCTGAAATACAGGTGGGGCCGGTTCCAGTACAAATCGTGCCCCAGCTGCAACAACATTATATTCCACCTCCACAATATACCCCACCGGCCTACATACCGCCGCCACAATATATGCCGCCGGCGTATACACCACCACAAGTAGTTAATGCTGCGCCTTCGGCAGCGCCTGCAGCAAAGCAGTTGCGCTGCCCGAGCTGCAACACACCTTACCAGCCAGGAGATACATATTGTTCCGGGTGTGGCAAGGCGTTGGTGACGCTCTGCCCCAATTGCAAGTCCGAAGTAAAAGATAATGCATCGTTCTGTCCAAATTGTGGTGCTTCGATCTTCCAACCTGCAGCAGCAACTGAGGCCGTGCCACCTGTTCAACCATCAACGCCAACGTACACAGCGCCGCAAGTGCAACAGCCGCCCATGTATACTCCGCCACCTACGCCGGCATACACGCCGCCAGCACAACAGCCGCCGGTATATACACCGCCACCTGAACCGGAGCCGTATGTGCCTCCTGTACCCAAGGAGCCACCGGTGATGCCAAAAACAACCATCACTTATACCCCGGCTGCCCCCAGGCAGGAGAGCCCTCCGGCGCAGAAGCAGGCGCCACAGCAGGAGGTATACTATACGCCTCCGGTGGATCTGCCGCCCGTGCCTCCGAAGCCGCATACGCCACCTGTGAGGCCTCAACCGATAGCGCCCAAACCGATAGCGCCCAAACCGGCGGCCCAAGCGGGTTTTGATCCCACTGCTACCTGGGGCTACCTGACCTTCAGTGATGGTAAGCAGATAAGGCTCTCCGGAGAGCGGGCTGTAGTAGGACGCTACGATCACGACATTGGCGGTATTCAACCAGAGGTAGACCTTGCTCCCATGCCAGGTGCGGATACGGCCTCGCGTATTCACGCCGCTCTTGAGCACATCGGTAGCACCTACACGGTGACCGACCTGAACAGCACAAACGCCACCCGCGTCAACGGCAAGCGCCTGGAACCGGACAAGGCCACGCCCATCAACGATGGGGATACACTCACCTTTGGCAAGGTGACATGCAGCTTTAAAAAGGCTTGATAAAGGTGACCAACGAAAGGAGCCAGGGCCGGAGAAGTCGACCCTGGCTCCTTTTGTTGGTCGGATTTATTATTGCCCTCGCCACACTGGCTTGCGCTTCTGCAAATACGCCTGAACCCCTTCAGCAAAATCGGCACTGCCATAGACGCGGGTCAATACATCATTGAAAAGAATGGTATCTTCACCAGCTCTCCAACGCCGGTGCGCCTCCTTCGTCGCCCAAAGCGTGAGCGGAGCAAGTGTACTGATTTGCTCGGCCACCTCGAATACCTGCTCAAAAAAGCGCTCTTCGTCAACGATGGCCGTAAGAAACCCGTACTGCAAGGCATCATTTGCCGAGAGCAATTGGCCTGTGAACAGCATCTCCTTGGCGCGCATGGCCCCGAATGAGTCTACGAGGTGCCTGTAGTTTTTAAAGCTCAGGCAGTTGCCCAACGTACGCCCAATAGGTACTCCAAAGCGAGCTCCCGGCGTCGCGTAGCGCAAATCGCATACACACGCAATGGCGAGGCCCGCACCAACAGCATATCCATGAATGGCCGCAATAACAGGCTGAGGTATAGTAGACAGCCGCTCAACTATAACCTCCATCTTATGCTCATAAGCAACTCCGTCGGCGGCTGTAAACCCTCGAAACTGTGAAATATCCGTACCAGCGGCAAAGGCTTTGCCCTCTCCACGCATGATGATGACGCGAACTGTTTTATCAGCTGCCAGCTTCTCAAGATGTGCTTCCATCTGCTGGTACATACTCCACGTTAATGCATTAAGGGCGGCAGGCCGCGACAAGGTCATCACCGCAATTGCTCCCTTACGTTCCAGCAGCACAGCACCTTCCTCGTGTTCGTTAGCGCCATTTTCTGTTGACATGGAAGCCCACCTCCTCTTATAGTGATAGTTGTACCTGGTTCTATAGGGCTGATTTACCGTGCCCAATATATATCAACCTAAGAGCGGAGAGGCGAAGCCTCGCCATTCTCGCTCCGCTCGTTATGCGTATTGGGGCCAATTTACCGTGCCCTGTGTTGTCCATTTTACCATGTTTCAAGCAGGATAAGTTGGAATCTTATGACCTCACAAACCAATGAGAAGGAGGAGCCGATGTTCATGGCTGCACTCGAGGGAATGCGCGTTTTGGAACTCACCCAGATCATGGCTGGACCATTCTGTACCATGTTGCTGGCAGATTTAGGAGCAGAGGTCATCAAAATCGAGAATCCACGAGGAGGCGACGATTCCCGCCGCATGGCCCCACCTTACTATAACGGGGAATCGGCTGCCTTTCTAGCCGTCAATCGCAACAAATATGGTATTGCGTTAGATATTCGCACCCCAGAGGGAAGTGATCTGTTATGGCGCTTGATCGAAACTGCTGACGTTCTGGTAGAGAACTTTCGCCCAGGAACAATGGCACGCCTGGGCTTTGGTTACGAGCAGGTTCACGCTAAGCAGCCGCGCTTAGTATATTGCTCTATCTCGGGCTTCGGCCATACAGGACCATACGCTGAGCGCGGCGGCTTTGACCTGGTCGCGCAGGCCATGAGCGGAGTACTTTCGGTCACCGGCTCACCGCAAGAACCGGCCAAGGTAGGGGTACCCATCAGCGACCTCAACGCGGGTTTGTTTGCCAGCCATGCCATCCTGGCCGCACTCCTCTCCCGCGCCCGTACAGGTGAAGGCGAGTACATCGATACCTCCCTCTTTGAAGCAGCAATAGCATATACCATCTGGGAATCCAATGAATATTGGGCCACAGGTATCCCGCCCCAACGACTCGGAACAGCACACCGCCTGGCGGCGCCTTACCAGGTCTTTACTACAGCCAATGGTTGGATTGCTATTGGAGCAGCCAATCAACGCAACTGGGAACGCCTCGTCCAGGCCCTCGACCGCTCAGATCTGCTGCAAAACCCTCTCTTTGCTACCAACAGTGATCGTATGGCAAATCTACCAGCACTGGTAGAGACGCTTACAGAGACACTTAAAACGCGCACAACCCAAGAGTGGCTGCCCCTCCTGGAGCAGGCCGCTGTCCCATCCGGCCCCGTCTTATCGCTCGACCAGGTCTACCAGCATCCACAAGTTCAAGCACGGCACATGGATATCGAGATCGAGCATCCCGTTGCTGGCCGAGTCCACGCCATCGGCTTCCCCGTTAAATATTCAACCACACCGGCACAGATCTACCGGCCGGCACCCGTCCTGGGCCAGCATACCTTTCAAGTGCTAAAGTCTCTGGGTATCGGCCCGGAACAGTGTCGCCAACTAGAGGCCGCGGGGGTTATATCTGATGCAGATTTTTAACATCCTCCCGTCCCCTAAAGGGAGACCGAATTCCCAGCCCTCGCGAACTGGGTTCCTGGATAAAAACCTGCTACTCTCGCGGTTGATTGCGGTATAAAAAGTCTTTATACATCCGGGGAATTTTTTTGTGTGGCAAGGAGTACCGGCTCGTCTATATTCGAATGGTGCAATAGGCAAGCCGGGCAAACCACTACCCAAAACATCCGTTATCAAAAAAGCCGTTCCTGCTCAGGTTGCTGCGGCTGCGAAGGTAGAGGTGGAAGCGAATGCAAGGAGCTGACGCGCCGGTAGAGTTCCTGGCATATTTCGGGAGAATGGACCTCGAAGGGACAGTGGCAAAAGGCAAAGATAGTCAGGCCCTGCTGTAACCATCGAGCCATCTGCTGCGCCCAGAAATCGAGCAACGGTTCATTCACCTCCATACGTGGATGGCCGATGTAGCGTACAAAGGTGAAGTCCGCCGTGGCAACTACTTCAACGGGAATGTCGGGCTTGCGTTCGCGTGCCTGGAGCACCTGTTTCTCTTCGGGAGAACCGATTCTGATCGGTCGGCTGTCCATGATCACTCGTCCTACATTATGTCGTCGCAGCAGCGTATTCAATTCGTTTGCATACGGCTCCATGAAAAATTTCGGATGTCGTACTTCGACCGCCAGCCGCAACCCTCGCGGCCAGAACTCCAGGAAAGCCTGGAGTTGTGTCATTTGTGCGGGCGAAAAGCCTGGAGGAAGCTGGAGAAACATGGGTCCCAACCGCTCGCCTAGCCCGCGCATCCGCTGTGTAAAGACCTCTGTTTCCTTCTTTCGCGCATCCAGAGCGGCGCTGTGGCTGATATCGCGCGAAATCTTAGGGCAGAAGCGGAAGTACGAAGACGTTTCCTGGCTCCAACGCGCGACCGTCTCTGCGGAAGGTAGCGCGTAGAAGGTTGTGTTTCCCTCTACAGTGGTGAGCTTCTGACTGTAGAGGCGCAAGAAGTCGCCCGGTGGTGTTTGCGGAGGGAAGAAGTTACCCACCCATTCTTTATAGCCCCACATGGGACTGCCAATGTAGAACACTACTTTGGTTTCCTTCCTAGATTCCTACTTCTAGTATATCTTCTTCTGCTCCATAGTCAAATCGGAACCTTTTTCCCTACCTCCTCCGTATACCTTCTACAGAAAAGAGTTTTACGTAACTGCTGCTCTCCTGTTCTGAGAAACACAATAGCAAGTAATGAAGAGATGGTATAATACACCTACTAGTAAGAACTACGAATCAGGAGACGAACAGCCATGGAGACTGAGACGACACAGCTAGAGCAGGCAGAAATTGATCCAGAGAGACAGCAAAAAGCACGAGAATACGCGCGTACACGACGGCGTCTTAGCTTCGTTAGCATGGGCATCGCGGCAATAGCTATTCTCTTTGTTTTTTGGAGTGGCCTCGATATAGCGCTACGTGACTGGTTGCAACCGCTCAACTGGCAACCTATCGCGGGCTGGTATCCCTGGCAGGTACTGCTCTACTTCCTGGTATTAGTGCTGGGCTATGAAATACTCACCGCCCCGCTGGCCTACTATGGAGGCTATGTGCTTCCCCATCGCTATGGCCTCTCCACTATGACATTAGCAGCCTGGTTGACCGACCTCTTCAAAAGCCTGCTCCTTAGCCTCGTCCTGGAAGCTCTGGCCGTCGAGCTGGTCTATTTACTACTGGCAACCCAGCCACAAACATGGTGGCTTTGGACGGCACTTATTCTTCTCTTCTTCACCGTCGTCATGGCCAACCTTGCACCGGTGCTCATTCTCCCCATCTTCTATAAATTCACTCCCTTGCCCGAAGGAGAATTGTCGCGGAGATTGCTGGCGCTGGCAGATCGTGCCCATACCCGTGTGCGCGGCGTCTTCTCCATGCACATGAGCAGTAAAACGACTGCCGCTAATGCCGCTTTAATGGGCCTGGGCAACACCCGCCGTATCGTACTTGGTGATACCATGCTCGATCGCTACACGCCCGACGAGATTGAGGTTGTGCTCGCCCACGAACTGGGACATCACGTGCATCACGATATCTGGAAGCTCATTATTACCCAATCGGTACTGACTCTTGGTGGGCTGTACCTGGTCAACCTGGCCTTACACTGGGCAGTTGACGCCCAGCACTACTACCTGGGATTGGCCGACCCGGCCACCATGCCTTTCGTGCTCCTGGTTACCGCTGTCTTTGGCCTGATTGTTATGCCCATAGGCAATGGTTTGAGCCGCGCCGTCGAGTACCAGGCCGACGAGTATGCCTTGCAAGCGACGAAGAAGGTCGGGGCCTTCAAAAGCGCGATGACTCGCTTAGCCAACCAGAACCTGGCGGATATCGAGCCATCACCGTTGATCGAGTTCCTCTTCCACGACCATCCGGCCATCAGCAAGCGGCTCAAGCACGCGGATGCCTTTGCCGAGCGCTATGCTCTCAATACCTCCATGAGCGCGGAAAGCCTGCCCCCAACCTCGTCAACCGAGCCGGCCGGCATGCCCAGCAGCGGCTCATCCACGCCGGACTCGGCCCACTGATCGAGCTTTGCCACCACTTCTTGCGGTGTACCAATGATGGCGGTAGCCTCCAGCAGTTCAGGAGAAACGGCCTCGGCTGGATTTTTTTCCTTGTGCTTCCAGGCTTCTTGTACTCGCTCGACATCTGCGCCGTAGCCGTTACGTGTCAGCATCTCCGAGTAGTAGACACCCATCCTGCCGATATAAAAAGCCAGGGGCCCGGCAGCCTGGAGACGCGCCGCGGCACGGTCGTTCTCATTTGCATTTTCGTCGAGAATGATGCTCGTCACATACGGCGCAATAGCCGCGCTGTGCGCAGGTCGGCCGGCTATACGCGCGCCTTCATCAAGCTGCGCGCGCAGTTCACCCCATTTATTGCCCGGCCAGTAGACAGGCAGCACACCATCAGCGATTTCACCCGTTTGCACTACATTCTTCGGTCCCATGGCCGCAATGTAGATCGGCAGGTCTGCACGCGGTGGTTTGAAACGCAGCTTGAAGCCGCGTTCAAGATTGAAGAACTCTCCGTGATAGACCAATTTTTCGCCGCGCAGGATCATCCTGATAATCTCGACATACTCACGCGTGCGCTTCACGGGTTTTTGAAAAGGGACACCATGCCAGTGTTCGACCACATTTGCCCCTGATGGGCCAAGCCCCAGGATGATGCGCCCACCAGAACGTTCGTCCAGCGTAGCCACGGTGCTGGCGATCAAAGCGGGCGTGCGCGAGTAAATATTGGCAATGCCGGCCCCGATCTTGATGCGTTTCGTGATACGCACCAGGTCGCCCATGGAGGTAAAAAGTTCGTAACCCCATGATTCACCGAGCCAGATCGAGTCATAGCCCAGTTCATCGGCAAGCTTAACCTTTTCCATCACTTCCGACCATGGGCCAGGAAAATTAGGTATCTCGGCCACCAGCCCGACCCGATTGCGATACGCCTTCGTTGCGTTAAATTCAGAGTCTGTTGTCATGCGTTAGGTCCGTCCTTCCGTGAGCATTATTAGTAGCACTATAGTTCTGCTATTATATCGCATTGTAGATATCTCAGGCAGACGGTGTGTGAAGTTTACCTCAATCCAGGAATGTAACCTCGACTGCTTCAGGGAGAATGCCCCGCTGGTAACCTCGTGTCAGTAACTCAGCGATGGCACGCCTGCCATCTGGCCCCATATCGATGGTGCGGAAGTTGACATAACGGTCGATAAATTGATTGGCGACGGCCACGTCGAGCCCCGAGTTATCGCGCAGCGCGTAGGCAAGCGCCTCCTGACGATGATCTAAGCTAAAGCGAACACTCTGC
>WNGJ01004477.1_pt1 | contig 14542 bp, 12 predicted proteins | sample 5400611 | NCBI WGS metagenome assembly WNGJ01 (sample SAMN13153375, study PRJNA577476) | soil metagenome | isolation source: 40 cm soil or saprolite under Garry oak tree replicate 1 | place: USA:California | collected 2016-06-15
TCATCAAGCTGGCCGCGGCCGCGGTAGAGATTCAGTTTATTGTGAAGCGTCTTGAGGCTGATGCCCAACAGCGCCGCTGCTCGGGTCTTATTGTTCTTCGTCTTTTTCAGCGTGCGCATAATCATTTGGCGTTCAACCTCTTCAATAGGCGTGCCTACAGGAAAGGTTATCGTATCTTCGTTGCGTAGCCGCTCGCGCTGGTCAATTGGATAAGGCGCAAAGTGATGCCTCTCGATCTGTTCGCCGGAACAAATGACCACGGCGCGCTCGATCACATTACGCAATTCGCGTACGTTGCCCGGCCAGGCGTGAAACTGCAAAGCATCGAGCGCGGCCGGACTGAGAAAACGGGCGGGCCGCGAGTGTTTCTCCGCCAGCTTAGTTACTAGATACTGGGCCAACAGCGGTAGATCTTCTTTGCGTTCTTTCAGCGCCGGGAGCTGAATGCGAAAAACGTTGAGCCGGTAGAGCAGGTCTTCGCGCAAACTCCCCTTGGCGATAGCCCGCTCCGGTTCCTGATTGGTTGCCGCGAGCAGGCGCACATCAACGTCGATTTCTTTGCGGCTCCCTAATCGCCGCACCGACCGCTCCTCGATCACGCGTAATAGTTTTGACTGTAAGAGCGGCGGCATTTCCGCGATTTCATCCAAAAGCAACGTGCCGCCATCGGCTAACTCAAAACATCCTGCCCGTCTCGATGCCGCGCCGGTGAACGCACCCTTTTCATGTCCGAACAATTCAGATTCCATCAGAGTGTCAGGAATTGCCGAACAGTTGATCCCAATGAATGGCTTGTTTCGTCTGGGACTTAGCTGATGAATCGTGCGGGCCACCAGTTCCTTGCCGGTTCCCGATTCGCCGGTGATTAAGACAGAGGCGGAGGAGGAGGCTACCTGTTCGACCAACGAATAGATCTCGCGCATCGGCTCCGAATTGCCAACCAACTCGCCGAAAGCGCCGCGGTCCTGAAGTTGCCGGCGCAACGCTTCAATCTCACGCTGTGCTTCACTTAGTTCCACTGGTTGAAATTCGGTTGACATAAGCTTCGACTGCCCGGGCCCTGATTCTATTCTGACAATAACACGTCGGTTAATCCGCGTTCGCAGAAAAATAGTCCGCGATAGCGCGCGCCAGTGCGGGAATTGTAAATTGTTGCGGTTGAATATCGACGCGCAGTCCATATTCTGCCGCCGTCGTGGCCGTGATATCGCCTATGCAGGCGATTACAACCCCGTTGAGCGCCTGGCTTAAATCCTGAGTATCAAACAACCGCGCAAGATTTCTAACGGTTGATGAACTCGTGAAGGCGATACAGTCTCCGCTGCCGGAAAGCATAGCGGCGACTCTTCCGCGATCGAGATTTTCGGGAACTGAAGTGCGATAAGCAGGAACGACATCCACTCGGGCGCCTGCTTGTTCAAGCGCCCTGGGCAAGTAATCGCGTGCCACAGAAGCGCGTGGCATCAGCACATTCAGACTCTTAAGCTCGTCTGTTCCACCAACGAATCGTTCTAGCGCAGCAAAAACACCTTCCGCTTTAAACTCGTCGGGAATTACATCCACATGAGCATGCAAGTCGCGCAGCCTGGCGGCCGTCGCTTCGCCGATAGCGCACACTTTAATTTCGTCGAGGTCGCTCGCGTTCCGGTCGCGCGCTTTGAGCCGCTTGAAGAAATGCTCGACGCCGTTCACGCTCGTAAAAATCAACCAATCGTAACCGTAGAGATGTTCGATAGCTTCATCCAAACGCTCATAACTTTCGAGCTCGCGGATCTCTATTGTGGGACAAAGAATCACCTTGGCGCCGTATCGTTCGAGTTCGTTGACAAACTCCTCGGCTTGATTCTGGGCCCGAGTAATTACAACCGTACGGCCGGCGAGCGGTTGGTTTGAGTCCCATTTTGAGTGCGCGTGGTTCATCATCCTCTGATTTATCTGTCGGTGCTCGCTTGCTAGTTTAGAGTACAAGCTTTAGCTTGCTTTTGTAGAAGCGAGGCAAGCTAAAGCTTGTACTCTAAACTCCGCTAATCCGAGCTTAGCAATTCGCGCGCGCCACCTGTCAGCAGTTGTTCTCCCAGCCGATTACCCAATTGTTCTGCTTCGTCCAGGCCGCCGGCGATGCGGTCCCTGACGATCCGGTTTCCGCGAACGTCGGAAACCAAACCGTCAAGCCTGATTCGCTTTTCACGAACAACAGCATAGGCCGCGATCGGCAACTGGCAACCGCCGCCAAGGCTGCGCAGAAAAGCCCGCTCAGCCATACATGCGAGCCGGGTAAATTTATGGTCCAGCTTGCGGACGGCGTCAATTGTATCGGCATCGTCTGCCCGCGTTTCGATTCCCAACGCGCCCTGCCCGACGGCAGGAAGCATTTGGCTTGTGGGTAGCGCCGCGCTTACGCGGTGCCCGAGTCCCAGGCGGCGAAGGCCCGCGCATGCCAGCACCAGCGCATCGTATTGCCCTTCATCAAGCTTGCGCAGGCGGGTGTCTACATTTCCGCGAAGCTCCCGAAATACTAAATCGCTGCGCAGGTGTTTCAACTGGGCCAACCGGCGTGGACTCGACGTCCCGATGTTGGCGTTCTTTGCAAGTGCCTCAATGGACGCCTCAGAACTTTCCAGTTTCTCGCTGAGCACCAAAGCATCGCGAGGATCGTCGCGTTTACAAATGGCCGCGATTGTCAACCGTTCGGGAATTGCGGTTGGGAGATCTTTCAAAGAATGGACTGCGATATCGATACGGCCATCAAGCAGCGCTTCTTCAAGTTCCTTTGTGAAGACACCTTTTCCCCCGATTTGGGAAAGCGGATCGGTTTTCACGTCGCCCGAAGTTTTGATGATTTCAATACGGACCCGAATCGTCGGATTAAGAAGCTCAAGCTGCTCCTTGATCGTGCCGGCTTGTGTAAGAGCAAGCTTCGAACCACGTGACCCAATTACCAGTTGGTCTTTCATGAGTGGATTCTGGCGAACTAGTCTTCGAGGCCGAAGATATCGCGCCATGCCTGGATGGTATCGGCATCGCTGGCATCGAAGGAGCGCCGCATATGGCTCAATAGTGGATGGGAGATTTTATTAACCGTCGAGACCAACAAAGCTTCAACCGCACTTTCCTGTTCCGCAGTCAGCGGCCCAAGTCGATTCCGCTGGCGTGTTAATTCCAATCTGGCGATATCCTGAAGTTTGTTGCGCAGAGCGCCAATAGTGGGCCCGATATCCAACACGCGCAGCGTTTGCTGAAACTGCATAATCTCAGACTCTATTATCAGCTCTGCTCGCTCTGCTTCGCGTTCGCGCTCGCGAATGTTAGAAGAGATAACAGATTCCAGATCGTCGATATCGAACACAAAGACGTTTGGAATCTTGCCGACAGCCGGATCAATATTTCGCGGGACACTGATATCGATAAAAAAGGATGGGCGATTCCGTCTCTTGCTCAGCGCCTCGCGGGCCATCGCTTCTGTGATCACATACTGATCCGCCGCCGTCGAACAAATAATGATATCTGCTTTCGCCAGGTAATCAGGTAGTCCATCAAAGTTGACTATTTCTGCGCCAAGCTCGGTAGCTAGTCGCTCGGCTCGCTCTTCGGTTCGATTAGCCAGCAGCACACGGGTGACGCCTGCGTTAAGAAGATGACGCGCGGAGAGTTCCGCCATCTCACCAGCGCCTATCAGGAGCGCTGTGTGGCCGGCCAAAGAGTCGAAGATTTTTCTGCCCAGTTCGACCGCCATATAACTTATTGAAACAGCGTTGGCTCCGATACCGGTCTCATTGCGAACACGCTTGGCTACACGAAAGGCGTGATGAACCAGGCGGTTGAGTATGCGTCCCGCTGTGCCGGCTTCCAGCGCAATGGAATAAGCCCGGCGCACCTGGCCCAACACCTGGGGTTCGCCGACAACCATTGAATCAAGCGACGAGGTTACACGAAATAGATGGCGAATGGCCTGGTCATCTGTATGCTGGTATAGGTGTGTTTCGAAAAAGGATCGCGGAAGATCATTTGCGCCAATAAGGAACTGGTTGACACGCTCAATAGAGTCATTCAGCCGCTCGCTGGCAGTCTCGGCGAGGACTTCCACCCGATTGCAAGTAGAGACAATTAGTCCTTCCCTAACTACGTCGCCATCAACGAGGTTGCGCAAGCCGGTGGCGCATGCATCTTCCGTCAACGCCAAACGCTCGCGCACTTCTACCGGCGCGGATTTATGATTAACTCCTACTAAAACAATAGACATTGCGAAGTCTTAGGTGATGGAATCCGTTTAGCTCGGTACACTTGTCTGCGTTCTGAGTCGGGGCAGCCCCGGGGCCGCCGAACGGCGCAATTTGCATGTAGTTACTTCAACCGAAAACGTGATAGCCACCCATCAGGCGTGTGGCGAAAAATGTAAGCAGAACCAGCGCAAATCCAGCCACTCCCATCCATGCTGCCCGGCGCCCACGCCAGCCGGCCGTTGAACGGTGAAGAATTAGCAGGACGTAGAGTAACCACGTCAAGGCCGCAAAGATCTCCTTTGGATCATTGTGCCACAACCGGCCATCGCGTGACGATGCCCAGACCATGCCGGTAGCAATCCCGACCGTTAAGAGTGTTAGGCCAATCGCCGCCGAGCTCGTCGCAATTTCGTTAACCGTCGTCAGGGATGGCAGGCGATGAAAGATCGCGCTGAAGGTTTTTAATTTTAATTCACGCTCCTGCAAGAGATACATAATGCTGGCTAGAAAGACTACAAAGAATGCCGCGTAAGCAAACAACAATAGTGTGGTGTGTACGGGAAAAAGCCACGTGGCAGATAGTGTAGTTGCCTCAGCATTGTCAGGACTTGCTGAATGGGTGATCACCGCGACAAATATCAAAACAGAGACAAGTGGTAAGGTCACCGCGCCCAGTGGCCGAGCGCGATAACGATACAATACCAGCGCATAGCTCGCGATGAGGGTCCAGGCCAAAAACGAAAGCGTTTCGCGCAAATAAAAGAGTGGATAATGACCGTAGATGGCCCAGTCAGCAATTAGCGCGGCCGTGTGCAATATAAAGCCGGCCGCCATCGCCCATTCTGAGACACGTTGAAGCGCACGACGTTTGTTGAGAAACGCGAGCACTGCGTGAATAGCGGAAACGACGTAAGCGGCCAAGACGGCCAGTAATAGGGATCTCATTTTGGCAAGAAGTGTATGACCGAAGTAATTCTAGTTGAGGAGCGAAGACGCAGCAAGGCAGCGGATTAAACGCGATTGATAAAGCTTAAGTCGCAGCCTGTTGTACCTCTGGTTGGCAACCGTTATTCTTGCAACCGTCATCGTAACAACACGTTTCGAGTCTCTAGCTTAATCTCAATGAGTCGGTGATCGTCTGACAAGCGCGCCAGCAACGGATTACCTGATATTTTAGATATTTAACTGGAGAATTCTTGCTTCTTCGTATCTGCCTAAGCTGTTCGATTCTTTTGACCGCGGCGATTCCGGCGGCGCTGCAAACGCACCGCAGGCCCGTTCGCTCTGCTGCAAGAAAAGCCACCGTCAGTTCACAGCCAAAAGTAGAACCAACGCCGCCGACGGCCGTCGAGCCGAGTCCTGAGCCCTCATCTGAAACGTCGCCGGTTGAAGAGCAGCAGGAGCTGGAAACGCTCAAGATCAATACCAACCTGGTTACCGTTCCCGTCATCGCCACTACCGCCGAAGGAAACTACGTGCCTGATCTCCGTCAGGAAGAGTTCAATATTTCTGAGAATGGCGAGAAACAGCAGGTGGCCTTCTTTGCGACTGTGAGCGCCCCTTTTCATGTTGTGTTGTTGCTGGACACGAGCGCCAGCACGCAGGATAAGTTGAGCTTGATCCAGAGCGCCGCCGCCGCTTTTGTCGAACAGTTGCAGAACGCGGATCGCGTGAAGGTAATCTCGTTTGATAGCGACGTGCACGAGCTTGGCGATTTCACAAACGATCGAGCCGAGCTTAAGCGCGCGATCTACAAAACGGTGTCAGGTCGCGGGACGAAACTTTATGATGCATTTGAACTAGCGTTTTCTTCGATTAGGACAATTCGCGGTCGCAAGGCCATCGTTCTTTTTACCGATGGAGTCGATTGGCACAGCGATGAGGCTACTTTCGATAGCACGCTTCATTGGTTGGACGAAGAAGATGTAGTGGTTTACCCAATCCGTTACGATACCCGCGATGAGAGCGAGCGCATCGCGCGCGAGGCGACGGATGACCCGGCAAACCAACTGCCCACTATTGACGTTATTCGAAGAGCACCAACCGGAACAACCCCTCCTACGTTTCCAAGCGATGATCCAAATTCAGTGCCAACTTCCGGTCAGAGTCCCAGGACGGGACCGCTTGGTTTGCCCACACCCGCCGAGATTATGAGGAGACGACGAAGAGATCCCGATATGGATCGTTTTCCATCGCCCGATCGTGTGCCGCCAAATGGGCCCACCGGACGGCCTGATCATGACCCAGGCGACGTCGGCGGCAACCGCCCAAACACACGGGATTCCTCCAACCGAAGAAGTCGACGGGAAGACGATTCAGTGAGTCTCATGCTGGATCAACTCTATTCGAAGGCTGACAGCTATCTTACGGACCTTGCCGGTAAGTCCGGCGGAAGATTACTACGAGCCGATACAATTGGCTCTTTGCCGGACGCCTTTGCAAAGATCGCCGCTGAACTCAGAACGCAGTATGCGATTGGCTACTATCCCACCAACAAAACGCGAGACGGGCAGTATCGAAAGATCAAGGTTACCATTACACGCAAGAACGTAGTGGTCCGCGCTCGCCCTGGCTACCGCGCGCCCGGTGGCGGCTGAGTATTGAGTTCAAGTATAGGTTGCTTTTTCGATTTTGGATTTTGCATTTGGTCTTCCTGGGACCGCGGGCGCCCTCGCCCACACCGGGTTGAAAGTGCAGACGTTTCCCGTGCGTCATGTCTTACCTTGTCTCCATTTCAAACTTTGCGGGCGAGGGCGCCCGCAGTCCCAATAAAACAACTGAGTCTTTCAACTTTGGCTGAGGGGCATTCAACGAAAGCGGGCGAAGACACCCGCGGTCCCAGTGAACACGTTAACTCTTCATACCAAGCTTGGAGCTTATCCAGGATTCTTGTTTGCCACACTTCACTCGTGCTAGTTTGCTGCGGGTAACAAGATATTGTCGCGTTCATTCGAACGTCTCCATGACTAACAATATGCCCGATCGAAACGAAGCCTGGGAATTGTTGTGCGAATATACGAAGGGCGAGAGTTTGCGCAAGCATGCCCTGGCAGTTGAAGCGGCAATGCGGGCCTGCATAAAGCGATATGGTGCTGCCGAGGACGACGTGGACGAATGGGGGCTGGTTGGACTACTTCACGATTTTGATTATGAGATGTTTCCAGCAGCCGACCAGCATCCATTTACCGGCGCCAACATCCTCTGCGGGCGTGGTTATTCCGAACGATTTATTCGCGCCATAATGGGCCACGCAACCTATACCGGCGTGCCGCGCGACACGGCTATGGCCCGCGCGCTGTTCGCCACTGATGAACTATGTGGTTTTCTGGTGGCATGTGCGCTGGTTCGACCAAACAAGAGTCTTGATGATCTCGAGGTTTCTTCAGTAAAGAAAAAGCTCAAGGATAAGGCCTTCGCGCGCTCGGTTAACAGAGATGACATTCGTCAGGGAATTGAAGAACTCGGCGTCGATCTCGATGAGCACATTCGTTTTGTTATCGACGCGCTGCGACCGGTGCAGGAACAGATTGGGTTAAAGTCTCTCGCCGGCAATTAACTTAGAATGTCTGGCCCACATTCTGAGGCTTGCCTGGTGGCTGGACCGGTTGAGTGCGGGCGCTGACAATCGAAGCAAGAATGAAAAGCAATATAGTTAGGATCAAAGCAATGATCGCTGTTAATACAGCCTGCAGCCTGCGTCGTCGTGCAGTGTGGCGATAAACAAAGATCGATGATAGCAGCGTCGCCAGCAATGGCAGCAGATAGGTTGAAGCTATGAACAGTCCCGGCGTGGTGATTGGCCTAAGCGATGAGAATACGGACAGAATAATCGCTATCGCGGAACCAGCCCCGACCACGGCAGCTATTAAAGCGCAAATAAGTACCAGCTTCAGGCGCATTTGATTGTATCTTCCGGACCAGCAATGTTGCCGCAATTCGCCCGGACGGAAGCACTACGCAAAAGAGCGGGGCCAAGGATACCACAGCATTCGGAATCAGAACCGGGAGCGATGCGAGCAGCCAAACATACAACGCAGCTGTTGCTTGCCACTCGAGATCGCATCCAATTGCTTAGGGTCGACCCAGGTCGAGCGGGCCGGTCGCTACCCCGACATGTCGGGGTTCTAATAGAATCCGCTAAATCACAAATATGCTCACCCGAAGCGCCTTAATCTATCTCTCTCGTCAGGAGGGACTGAAGGAATTTGCCGCCCGGTTTCGCCCGTTCAAGAAACTAACAACTCGATTTGTGGCCGGTGAAACAATTGAGGAAGCGATCGCCGCCATTCGAGAGTTGAATGCGGACGGCTGCTCGGCTTCTTTCGATCACCTTAATGAGTCGGTCGCCAATCCCGCCGAGGCTGAGGCCGAAGTCAGCGAGTATCTGCAAATCCTCAGCCGCATCGATGAAACCGGGATCAAGTCAAACGTGTCGATCAAGCTGACTCAATTTGGACTGGAATTGGATCCTGAGCTTGCTTACAGGAATGCTCGTGCGATCGTCGAAGATGCAGCGCGGCGTAAAAACTTCGTGCGCGTGGACATGGAAGCCTCAAATGTCACGCAGCTAACGATCGGTATTTTCAAACGCCTGCGCGCTGAATTTGACCTTAACGACGTCGGCATCGTGCTGCAATCGTATTTGCGGCGCACTTATGCCGACGCCCAGGAGCTGGTGAAATTGCCGGCGCGAATTCGTATTTGCAAGGGGGCTTACAATGAGCCCCCGGAAGTCGCTTTTCCGGACAAGAAGGATGTGGATGAAAACTACGTTCGCGTGATGCAGCTCCTATTGTCGAGTGGTATCTACCACGGCATAGCGACTCACGATCCGAAGATGATCAACGCCACGATCGATTTTGCCCAACGGCAGGGAATAGACAAACAGTCCTTCGAATTTCAGATGCTTTACGGCGTGCGGCGCGATTTGCAACGGCAGCTTGCTAAAGACGGCTACAACATGCGGGTCTATGTGCCTTACGGAAAACACTGGTATCCTTACTTCATGAGACGGCTGGCGGAACGACCGGCAAACATCTGGTTCGTCTTGAAAAACCTGCTTAAGGGTTAGCTCACGATGGACAATTACTTCTGGATTTTGTGGTGCCTCCTCGGCGCGATTCTGATCGTGGCCGAAGTTTTCACGTCGGGTTTTGTACTGTTATGGTTTGGCATCGGCGCCTTGGCCGCGGCGCTCGCGGGAATAGTTGGCATTAACAACCTGGGTATTCAGTTTCTCATCTTCGCGGCCGTTTCCATCGGACTCACCGCCGCGTCGCGCACAATCTTCGTCAACTACTTTTCGCGTGAGAAGACAGGCGATTCGTTACGCACCGGAGTTGATTCGCTTCCCGGAAAAATTGGCACGGTGGTTTCTTCGAGCCGCGGGGCAATGCAGGAAGGCGCAGTTAAAGTTTTCGGTTCTACCTGGACTGCCTATCCGGCTGCTGGCGAGTTACCGCTCGAAGCCGGCGAGCGCGTGCGGGTAGAGAGCATTGAAGGCTCCTCCATCTACGTGCGCCGGATTAGTGAAGGCGTTGATTGGCGTGCGAAAGAGCTACCTGAGCGGCGGTAGGCGATGGGGGGCCCATCTGACAGTATGTAGCGTCGAAACAATCCGCATAGATTTTCCATTTTTCATTTTGTCAGCGCCGGAATTCATATGGCTTGAAGGATCAATAACGATGGCATTGCAACAGCCGCGGATCGTTTAGATAGCGGACTTGTCCGCCTTCACGCGGGGCACAAGTGCCCTATCTAAACTGCCTATTCAGACTGCCTATTCAAACGAAGCACGAAGAGACTCTTGATGTCCGATGGCCAATGAAAAATGGAATGAAGAATCAGAAATGGAAAATTCTGTTGCCGGTTTCCGGGGAAACAAAAACTCTACCTCGGCTCGGTATCCGGATCGTAGGTGTCGTCGAGGGTTTTGTCTTCTTCAAGCGTGGGTAATTCAATCGTAATGCGATCGCTCGCCGGCTCTTCCAGTTCGTTACCGCTGAAGCGCGCCAGGATAACGGTGATATTATCTTCGCCACCGCGGGCGTTAGCTTCAGCAATCAATTCGTCGCAAGCTTTGGCAAGATCAGCATTGCCGGCGAGAATATTTTGAATATCTTCTGAACGCAACTTTCCGGATAATCCATCACTACAAAGCAGCAGTGTGTCACCACGTCTGAGGCGTATCCTGCCTGTTACCGGCGTGACATCGCCCTGGGCGCCCAGCGCCTGCAAAATCACATTGCGAAACATGTGGGTCTCAGCTTCGGCTTCGCTGATCTGGCCCACATCAACGAGCTGCTGCACCAGCGACTGATCTTTTGTAGCCAGTCTAATTTGATCCTTCCGGATGATATAACCGCGGCTGTCGCCGACTTGCACCAGGTCCAGCATCTCACCGCGAACCGCGGCGCCAGTGAAGGTTGCGCCCATGCCGGCACAGCGCGAATCTTCCTGGCTTCGATGGTGAATGGCGAGATTGGCGTAAACGGTGGCGTTCTTCAGGCAGTCGACCAGCGGCGTATCCTGATCGCATCCGGCTTCAGAATTGTTGCCCATTATCGTATCGCGCACGGAATCCACCGCCATGCGGCTGGCAACATCCCCGGCGAGAGCGCCACCCATGCCATCTGAGACAACCAGGACGAGGCCCTTCTCCCCCAATTCAAAGTTACTCAAATCGCTGGGAACGTCAGTGCCGTCCGTCGCGGTCCATGTTTGCTGTTTCGACAGTTCGAGGACGAGAAAGTTGTCCTCATTTCCGCGGCGAACACGACCGACGTCGGATTTAGCGTGCAGTTCAACAATCATAAGGCGCGTGAAGGCTATTCTGGAAAAGGCAAATTGCGGACGAATTCTACCCTGTTAAGAGTTTGGCTGTCACTTCCGTTTTGATGTACCACACACTGCCTGTCTGCGGATGCTGAGCGCAAATCACTGCTCGTCCGTATTGATACTCCGGTCTGGAGTCAAATAGTACTGAGCGCTTGATCAAGATCGGCAATTATATCATCCGTGTCTTCGAGGCCGACTGAGACCCTTACCAGCCCATCGCTGATGCCCAGGCGAGCGCGCTTTTCGGTGTCAACAGACGCGTGGGTCATGGTCGCCGGATGCGAAATGAGTGTCTCCACGCCGCCGAGGCTCTCCGCCAGAGTGCACAACTTAACAGCCTCGAGCACGGCCCGCGCCGCTTCCAGCGAGCCTACGTCAAAGGCCACCATGCCGCCAAAGCCATGCTGTTGACGTTTGGCCAGCGCGTGTTGAGGATGTGATGCCGAACCGGGATAGTAGATCTTCCTGACCTTCGGATGCTCTTCGAGAAACGCCGCGACGGCGCGGCCTGACTTGTCGTGTTGTTCCATCCGCAGCGCGAGAGTCTTGGTACCACGCATGACCAGCCAGGAATCGAAGGGCGAGAGAATCGCGCCGGCGCTGTTTTGAACGAAACCAATCCACTCCGCGTCTTTTTCGTTGCTCAATAAAACCGCACCGCCAATGCCATCCGAGTGACCGTTCAAATACTTCGTAGTGGAGTGGACCACAATATCCACGCCAAACTCGAGCGGCCGTTGCAAGTAAGGCGACATGAAAGTGTTGTCACAAACAACCCGCGCCCCTGCTCGATGCGCGATTTCCGATACCTCGCGCAGATCGGTAACGATCATTACCGGGTTAGTGGGCGTCTCAACGAAGACCATTCTTGTATTTGGCTTAATCGCTGCCTCCACGTTGAGCGCATCTGACGTGTCCACGAAATCAAACTCGACATTGTAATTCGCAAGTATCTTAGTGAAGAGTCGAAAGGTCCCGCCGTAGGTATTGTCGGAAACCACCACATGCTCACCCGCTTTCACTAACCGCAAGGTGGCATCAATCGCCGCCATTCCTGATGCGAAGGCAAATCCGAAACGCGCTCCTTCAAGCGCGGCCAGGTTTTGTTCCAGCGCACTGCGGGTCGGGTTTTGGGTGCGAGCATATTCATAGCCCTTATTCTTTCCCAATCCTTCCTGTGCATAGGTGGAAGTCTGATAGATAGGAACCGTTACCGAGCCTGTCGTTTGCTCTGGTTCCTGTCCACTGTGAATTGCCGTAGTTGCGAAGCCCATGGTCGTCAATCGTAAATGGTGATTCGTGAATAGTAAAACGCACGGATAAGCCGAACTATTTCCTTGCAATGCAAACTGATTGTCTAACCGAGCCGCGGCGCGGAGCGTGGCATCGTAGCCCCGCGTGTTAGACAGTGTCAATCGCGGTTGTTCGGCGGTATAACAAATGCCATTGACCACCTACAGGCAGTGAAACTGGCTGTGCAGGCCCTCGGAAGTGGCGAAACGCCGTGGCGCCAAGGCTCTGTTCTCCATTTTGCCGCACAACATTCTTTGTAAGGTTTGACGCCTTGTCAGGGAGTGTTCGATGGCAAACAAGTTTAAGCAGCAAAGAGTGCGATCACTTTTGCTTTGGAGTGAATAAAAGTTGGGAGGCGGACTGCTTTAGTGGTTTTTTTAATCCAAGACATTCGATTAAGCCGTTTCGATTTCTTCAGGCTCGCTTTCCAGGCAGAGTCTGTAGCGGGGAGTGGTCTACTTATGAAACAGTGGTTCGGTTGTTTTTTATTATTCCTGCTGCTCTGTATGGGTGCTGGCGGCGCCAGCGCACAACGGCTGGCAGACATGCCGCCACCACCTTCCGCGCCTCCACTATTGCGGACAGTTTCCGCCATGCCGAAGTCTACGGCTTTTCGCGAGCGCGAACCTGAGCCGGAGATTGAAGAAAATGACATCGTCCGCGTGAGCACAAGTTTAATAACTGTGCCCGCCGAAGTTCTCGATCGAAGTGGTCGCTACATTGGAAGTCTGCAAAAGGAAGACTTCCGCGTTTACGAGAATGGCGTCGAACAGCAGGTTGCCTATTTTGCTTCAGTGGAACAGCCATTCACGGTGGCATTGCTCCTGGACGTGAGCGGATCAACCCAGTCACAACTTGAAGCCATCCGCAGCGCCGCTAACACCTTCATCAAACGTCTGCGTCCAAATGATCGCCTGCTGCTGGTCTCCTTTGACGGAAAAATAAACGTATTGACCGAGGCTGTAACACTCAATGAATTGCGCAAGAAGAAACTTCGCCTCGATGCTGTCAACGACGGCACACTGCTCTACGATACCGTCGGTTTTGTTTTGAATCAGCGGCTTGTGGGCCTTCAAGGCCGCAAAGCAATCGTACTATTGACAGATGGGGTTGATAGCGGCAGCAAGCAAGCTACATTAAAGAGAAATATCCACGATGCAGAAGAAAGCAACGTCGTCATCTACACTGTGCAATACAACACCTTGCCGCAGCTTCCAGAGCGTCTGACTCAAATAACTAATCTCAAGACGAGAGAATATGTGCGGACCAGGTTGATTAAAGAGTACGGTGTTGGTTCAAACTATCTGCAGTTTCTGGCCGATAAAACCGGCGGTCGTCTGTACAAAGCTGAAACTCTTTCTGATGTACCGCAGGCGTTCGACTCAATAACTGACGAACTCGGGCGGCAATACAGTCTCGGCTACTATCCAAAAGGCGAGTTGCAGTCTGGTGAGAAGCGCGAAATTAGAGTGCGGACGCGTTCACCAAATTTTGTTGTCCACGCGCGTGATAGTTATGTTGCCAATGCCGCAGTCTCCAGGCAGGGCGGACAAGACTAAGCCGCGTTGCAAATAATCAGAACCCCGACACGTCGGGGTTCTGATATACCAGTTGGCACTCGATTGAAACGATCACTACCCGATCAGGCTCAGTCGTTGACACTCCTGGACGCGCAAGCTATTCTGTTATCCCGTGAATCACACGGGAACAAATCCTCCAAACAGTCCCAAAACAAACGTTGTCGCAATCATCCCCGCTCGCTACGAATCTGTTCGTTTGCCTGGCAAAGCTCTGCAGGAAATCGCCGGCAAACCGATGATTTGTTGGGTCGTTGAGCGCGCGCTGGCGGCGCGAAATATTAATCGGGCGATCGTCGCGACTGACGACGAGCGAATACTTGCGGCTGTAAAGTCTGCGGGGTATGAAGCCGTGATCACTCGTGCGGATCACCGAAGCGGAACGGATCGGATTGCGCAAGTTGCAGCTTCGCTCGACGATGCCGAGATTGTGGTTAATGTTCAGGGTGATGAGCCATTAATTTCGCCGCTGACGATCGAACGAGCGGTGGTAGCTATCGCGGAAGAGGAACATGAGGGAAGAGGGGAAGAGGGGAACAGGGTAAAAGGGGAAACAGGGGGAACGGGTAAAGGGAAATGGGGAAAGGGTAACAGGAACAAGAGACACAGAAAGAT
>WNGJ01009873.1_pt1 | contig 14537 bp, 9 predicted proteins | sample 5400611 | NCBI WGS metagenome assembly WNGJ01 (sample SAMN13153375, study PRJNA577476) | soil metagenome | isolation source: 40 cm soil or saprolite under Garry oak tree replicate 1 | place: USA:California | collected 2016-06-15
GTAGGTACGGTTGTCGATCTCGCGCCGCTCGTAGGCACCGCCGTAGTAGCCGTCGCCCCCGTTCGCGCCGTCGAAGAAGATCTCGAACACGGGCCCGTAGTCCGTCAGCAGCTCGCGCAACTGATTGCGATAGTAGACGAGGTACTCAGGCGTGCCGTAGTCCTTATGATTGCGATCCCACGGCGAGAGGTAGATGCCGAACCGCACTCCCTGCCGAGCGCAGGCCGCGGAAATCTCCTTCACGACGTCACGCTCAAAAGGACTATTCTTGACCGAGTGCTCCGTGTACCGCGACGGCCACAGGCAAAAGCCATCGTGGTGCTTGCAGGTGAGGATCAGGCCTTTCATTCCGCCATCTTTCGCCGCGCCGACGACCTGGTCGGCATCGAAGGCGGTCGGATTGAACAGCGCAGGCGACTCGTCCCCGTCGCCCCATTCGCGGTTCGTGAACGTGTTGACGGTGAAGTGCAGGAAGCCGTAGAACTCGAGCTCGTGCCAGGCCAACTGACGGGGGCTGGGGCCCGGGGGGTAGGGCACGGGAGGCTCGACGAAGGTCGATCGCGCCAATCCCGCGGCACTCAGTGATGTGCCAACGAACTCGCGCCGATTCATCAGCGCGCCACCTTCGCCACCGTATCCCACGTGCGCGTGGTCTGGTCTTTGCCGAATGTCTTCTCGATCAGCGTCATGAACACCGGCCCCTTCGGGTTCGGCAGATAGACGCTGAAGATCTCCCCATCCCTCATCGTGAGAATCCGCGCACCGTCCATTTCGACCGGCAGCTTGATTTTGGCCGCCGGCCGGCCGCGCAGAAATGTGACGATGCGCTTGGCCATGCGACTCACCCGAAACGGCGCGTACGGATCGGTCGCAAGCATTTTTCGGAGCTGCTCGACGGGTCGGACAATCGTAAGAAACGCCTGTCCCAGCCGCTCCTGCATGGCGGCTTCCGCCTTTTGCTGGAGGGCCTGTTCCGAGCTGCTACGGGCATCGAAGACCACGTTGCCACTCCCAAGCACCGTCTTTACTTCAGTAAAGCCTGCAGCCTCGAACGCGGCCTTCAATGCTGGCATCTTGCAGTTGGTTGGCATGACGCCCCGGAGGAAAGCGGCATAGCGTGGCATGGCTGAAAGTTAGCGTCTTGTCGAATTCGCCGAACCTCGAACGACTACTGAGTGAGGCAGGCATATTTCGGACTCTCTGGGAGGATGCAATGAAATTCTTGTGCTTGATTTACCAGGAAGAGAAGCAGGAGGCGAACGTCCCGCGGGACGAGATCGAGCAGGCGAAGAAGGACTACTGGGCATTCGCCGAAGGCATCAAGAAAACGGGCAATTACGTGGGCTCGCACGGGCTGCAGCACACCGAGCAGGCGACGACCGTGCGCGTCCGCAACGGCAAAGTCTCCGCCACCGACGGTCCTTTCGCCGAGACCAAGGAACAGCTCGGCGGCTACTTCCTGATCGAAGCGAAGGATCGGAACGAGGCCATCCAAATCGCGAGCCGCATTCCGTCGGCGAAGTGGGGCTCGGTCGAGGTTCGCCCTGTCTGGTCGGAAAACGGCAAATAACATCTTAGGAGGATCCATGCGATACCTGTGCTTGATCTACGAGGACGAGAAGTGGTGGGAGAAGGCTTCAGAAGCCGATATGCAGAAAGGCATGGCCGATTACAACGCCTTCACCGAGAGCATCAAGAAGACGGGGAAATACATCGGCGGTGAAGCGCTGCAGCCGACCAAGGCCGCGACGTCGGTTCGTGTCCGGAACGGCAAGCTCTCCACCACCGACGGACCCTACGTGGAGACGAAGGAGCAGCTCGGCGGCTACTACCTGATCAACGCAAAGGACTTGAACGACGCGGTCCAGGTGGCCTCGCGGATTCCCGGCGCGCAGCATGGCACCGTTGAGGTGCGCCCAATCATGGAGTTCAACCAACCGTAGACACGATCGAGTCGGTCTACCGCGCCGAATCCCGCCGCGTCCTGGCCACCTTGATCCGCCTCCTCGGCGACTTCGACCTCGCCGAGGAGGCGCTGCAAGATGCGTTCGCGGCGGCGGTGGAGCGCTGGCCGGTCGAAGGCGTGCCGGCGAATCCGCGCTCGTGGCTCATCTCCACTGGCCGATTCAAGGCGATCGACCGGCTGCGCAAGACGCGCCGCGAAGTAGGCGATGAGGCCGACGTGCCGCTGGAGCTGAGCGACACCGAGGACTACGACGTCGCGGACGATCGCCTGCGGCTGATTTTCACCTGTTGTCACCCCGCTCTGCATCCCGACGCGCAAGTCGCCATGACGCTGCGCGAGGTGTGCGGGCTGACGACCGAGCAAGTGGCCGCTGCGTTCCTCACCACCGCGCCGACGCTCGCGCAGCGCATCGTCCGCGCGAAGTCGAAGATCCGCGACGCGCGCATTCCCTATGAAGTACCGTCCCTGCCCGATCTTCCTGAGCGCCTGGCGAGCGTGCTGCACGTGGTCTATCTCGTCTTCAACCAGGGCTACTTCACGCGCGCCGATCTCGCGACGGAAGCGATCCGGGTCGGCCGGCTGCTCGTCCTTCTACTTCCCGAGCCCGAAGCGATCGGTCTCTTGGCGCTGATGCTGTTGCACGATGCCCGCCGCGTCACGCGGACAACGGCGGCGGGTGTGTTGATTCCGCTCGAGGAGCAGGACCGCGCACAGTGGAACCAGGAACAGATAAAGGAAGGAGTGGCGCTGGTGCGCCGCGCGTTCGAAACGCGCCGCGCGGGTCCTTTCGCTTTACAAGCCGCCATCGCAGCCGTGCACGCCGAGGCTCCGTCTTCCGCCGCCACGGATTGGAGCGAGATCGTGGGGCTGTACGACGTGTTGCTCCGAATGGAGCCGTCGCCCGTCGTCGCGCTGAACCGCGCGGCCGCAGTCGCGATGCGCGATGGTCCCGAGCATGGGCTCGCGCTCATCGACGCGATTCTCGCGCGCGGTGAGCTCGAGGCGTACCACCTGGTTCACGCCGCGCGGGCGGATCTTTTTAGGCGACTTGGCCGTAAAGCGGAGGCGACTACGGCTTACAAACGAGCGCTCGAATTGGCGGTCGAGGAGCCGGAGCGACGCCTGCTCGAACGACGTTTGCAGGAGCTCTGACGCTCAGTCTTCCGGATACCAGTTCTTGTCCCACGCGTGAGGCTTGAGCTTCGCCAGCATCCCCGCGGGCAACGCGCCTTTCGAGGACGCCATCGTATTCTGACGGACGTGCGCCGGGCGGCGCATGCCTGGAATCACCGTGGACACCTCGGGCGATGAGAGACAGAAACGCAGCGCCAGCTCAGGCAGCGTTTCAACTTGATGATCGAGCACGCTCGCCAGCGCCTCCGCCCGGCGTTCCGCCTCGGCCTTGCGATCGCCCGCGAAGTATCCCGCGCGCCAGTCACCGGCTGGAAACTTCGTATCGGCTTTGATCTGGCCGGTCAGCGCGCCTTCGTCGAACGGCACGCGGACGATGATACCTAGCGGTTTCTGTTTGGCGAGTGCGAACAGCGCTTTCTCGGGAGAGCGGTCGTAGATGTTGTAGATCACCTGCGCGGTTTCGAACACTGGATCCGCCAGGACGCGAAGCGCGGTCTCCGGCGCGTGATCGTTGATCGAGATCCCCCAGTGCAGCACCTTCCCTTCTTTTTTGAGCCGCAGGATCTGTCGGTAAGACGCTTCCCAATCGCGATCCTGCAGCCAGGCGTCATTCCACACGTGCAGCTGCTGCGCGTGCAGTGCATCGATGCGGAGGTTTTTGAGGGACTGCTCGGTGCAGGACGCGATGTACTCGGCCGGGAAGACGTCAGCCAGTTTGGAGGTCGCTTTGCCGGGCCATTCCCGATTCTGCGGCGGGATTTTCGTCGCGACCATCGCGCGACCCGCGCGGATCTCGTGCACCAGCTCTTCGCCGATCACGCGCTCGCTGTGACCGGCGCCGTACGCCAGCGCCGTATCGAAGAAAGTGATGCCCTGCGCGATCGCTTCGTGCAGCGCCTTGCGGCCCTCGGCGTCATCCACGCCGCGCCACATCTCGCCGCCGAGTCCCCAGGCGCCGAAGCCGATCTCGCTGACGCGGTAGCCCGTCATGCCGAGTGGTCGAGTTTTCATGGGCGCGCTCCCCCCCCGGCGTCCAAGCCGCCGCTGATCACGTCGCGGAGCGGCGTGCGCCGCAATTCGGTGGCGAACGCTGGGACCGCTTTCGTCATCAAGTCGGAGAAACGCGTCGAGGCCTCCGCGAGCCGTCCGGCCAGCACGTCGTGGACCGCGACCTGCTGGGCTGTGGGCGCGAAGTCCGCCCCGTTCTCCGCCATGTCAGACTGCAGGGCGGCGAGCCGGCCATAGAGCTGCATCGGGTTCCGGAACGCGTCCTCACGTGCGCCCGTCAGGTTCACGTCGAACAGCGCGCCTTCGACCTGGATGATGCGCCGCTCGAGTGAGTCGGCGAGGGCGGCGATACGCTTGGACCCCGAGTCGGTCACGAGCGCGGAGTCGCGGAGTAGCGCCGTGAGATCCCGCACCTGCTTGCGCACCCACTCGAGCCGGTTGATCATGCGCGCCACGCTGTCCTGCTCCGCGCGAATCGTACGCGCGAGTTTCCCCTGCGCAGCAACGTCCGCGTCCGTTCCGGTCGTGTTGGGATCTTTGAGGACGGTGAGCGACTGCGTCGCCGTCACGGGGGCGCTGTGTGCCGCCGAATCCTCCACGATGACACGGACCGTGTAGGTCCCGGGCAGGACGAGCGGGCCGCGGAGCGAGAGATCGAGGTCCCAGGTTACGAGCGGGCGCGTCCCGTCCGCGCCGACGCGCACGAACGTCTTACCGGGGGGCGGCGTGCGGAGCTTGGGGGTGGCCGGCGCGGTGGAGCGCAGGTCCCACCAGACACGGTTCAGCCCGAGTTTGCGCTCGCCCTGGAGCACACGCACGGTGTCGCCCTGCGCGTCGAGAATCACGAGCTTCGCAGGCTTGAGCCGGCGGGTGCTATCCCCAGGAGCGGCTGCAGGTGCAGCGGGAGCGCCGGCAGCGCCTGGGGCGCTGGGCGGACTCGTGGTCGTGTCGGCCAGCGGGGCAGAGACATAGTACGTGAGCGGCACGCCGGCCGGGGCATTCTCCGCCTGCACCGCGCTGTTCGGCGCACTCGCGACGCCCTGCTGCTCGCGCAGCCGGTAGCCGGGTGGCGGCACGAACAGGGCCACCTTGCTCGCGAGCGCCGCACCGTCGAGCTGCTCGAGCGGTGAGATGTCGTCCAGGATATAGAAGCCACGCCCATAGGTCGACACCACGAGATCGTGGAAGCTCGGCTGCACGGTGAGCCACGACACGGGGGCGTGTGGCAGGTTGGTCTGGAGTGGGAACCAGCGGGTGCCGTCGTCGAGCGTGACGTACAGACCGTTCTCGGTCCCCGCGAAGAGCAGGCCACGCCGCGCCGGGTCCTCGCGCACGATGTGCACGAACGAGAGCGACGAGCGCGGGAACGTGTCCGAAACCTTCTTCCAAGTCTTGCCAAAGTCGGTGGTCTTGAAAATGTAGGGATCGAGGTCGTCGAGCTCATGCAGGTCGGCCGCGAGATACGCCGTGCCGGCATCGAAGTGCGAGGGCTCGATGTTCACGATCTTCGCCCAGGGCGAGAGCTTCGGGATGTTGGCCGACACGTCGGTCCAGTGCGCGCCGCCGTCCATTGTCACGTTCACACGCCCGTCGTTCGACCCAGCCCAGAGCACACCTGCCCGCACCGGCGACTCGGCGAGTGCGAACAGCGTGGCGCCGTCAAACGTGTACAGGTTATCGGTCGTCACACCCCCCGAGCTTTGCTGGTGCGTCGTGTCGTTGCGGGTGAGATCGGGACTGATCACTTGCCAGCTCGAGCCGCCGTCCGTCGTGACGTGCACGACCTGGCTCCCCACGTACACCTTCGTGTGCTCGTGCGGCGAGATGGCGATGGGAAATGTCCAATTCCATCGGTATTTCATGTCCGCGGGCCGCCAACCGTAGCCTGCCTCGGGCCAGACGCGCACGTTGCGCGCTTGATCGGTCCGGACGTCGTAGACCTCGAGCCCGCCGTCGTAGCAACCCGACCATACCGTGTTGTTGTCCACCGTGTCGGGGATCCCAAAGCCGCTTTCGCACCCACCCACGTGACGCCACTGGCCCTCGCTCAACCCGCCCGCCACGCTGCGGCTCGGCATGCGGTAAGACGAGCCGTCCTGGCGGTTGCCGTAGACATTGTAGGGCACGCGCGTGTCGGCGTACACGTGATACATCTGCGCGATCGGGAGCACGACACGGGTCCAGCTCCTGCCGCCGGTGAGCGTGATGCTCGCCCCACCGTCGTGCGCGATCATCATGCGGTCGGGGTTCGACGGATCGATCCACACGTCGTGGTTGTCCCCACCGGCCTGGAAGCCGGAGCGCCCGAGCGTCTGGCCGCCGTCGCGCGACATACTGAACCGCACCGTCACGAAGTAGAGCCGCTCTTCATCGTCGGGCGCGACGGCGAAGCGCACGTAGTACGGCGCGCGCTCGGCCATGTCGTGGTTGCGCGACACCACGCGCCAGAAGTTGCCGCGATCATCGCTGCGGTAGAGCGTCGGGTCGCGGTCCTCGACGAGCGCGTACACGGTGTTGGGGTTCGAGGGCGCGACCGCCACGGCGACTTTGCCGACGACGTGCTTGGCGTCGGGCAGTCCGTGACCAACCAGGCGCTTCCACGTGACACCGCCGTCGCGCGATGCCCAAAGCCCGCTCCCCGGCCCGCCGCTCTGCAGGTGCCAGGTCTTCACTTCGAACTGCCACATTCCGGCGAACAGGGTGTTGGGATCGCCGGGATCGATCGCGAGGTCCGAGCATCCGGTGTTCGGGTCCACGAACAGCACGCGGCTCCAGGTCTTGCCACCGTCCGCGGTGCGGTAGACGCCGCGCTGTTGCGCGGGGCCGTAGGCGCGGCCGAGCGCGCAGACGAGCACCACGTCGGGATTCGCGGGATGGATCACGATGCGGGCGATGCGCCCTGTCGAATCGAGGCCCATGTGCTGCCAGCTCCGGCCACCATCGGTTGAGCGGTAGGCCCCATTGCCGAGCGCGGTCATCGACCGGATGAAGAACGTCTCGCCCGTGCCCGCCCACACGACGTTGTGCGCCGAGGGCGCGATCGCGAGGGCGCCGATCGCCTGAGCCGGCTCGCTGTCGAACACCGCGCGCCAGTGCACACCGCCGTCCTCGGTCTTCCAAACCCCGCCCGACGCGGCGCCAACGTACGCGACGAGCGGGTTCCCGGGCTCGCCCACGACGGCGATGGCGCGGTTCCCTTCGGGTCCGACGAAGCGGTAATGCAGCCGCGACCACAGCGTCGTATCCACCTGCTGTGCGGTGGCACTGCGAAGGGGAGAGGCGGCAAGCAAGAGCGCGAAAGTAAGAGTTCTCATGACCCATCCCAGTGTTCGCTGTTTCATCTGACGTCAATGCGTACGGTAGCGGGCGCGACCCCGCCCCCGTCGGCCTCTGCGGTTAGAGTGGCAGTCCCCGGTCGTCCGTTCGATCGGATGATCACGACTGCTCTTCCATTAAAGAGCCGCACCTGTTTCGCCTGAAACGACGTGTGGCTGATCTGGTCGCCGTTGTCCACGCCGACGATCCGCGCGGGGCCGCTGACCCGGAACCGGATGAGCGGCTCCGCCGTGGGCACCTCGACGCCCGCCCGATCTTCGACCCTCACCGTCACGAAGCTCAGGTCCTCGCCATCGGCGCGGATGCGCGCCCGGTCGGGCACGAGCGCGACCCGCGCGGGCGCGCCGGCAGTCTTCACCTCTGCGGTTACCCAGACGCGGTCGCTCTTGCGCGCGACCGCGCGGAGGGCCCCCGGTGCGTAGGCGACGCGCCACATCAGATGGCTTACGGGTTCCGGTTTGCGCTTCACGCCCAGTGACTTGCCGTTCAGGAACAGCTCTACTTCATCCGCGTTGGTGTACGCCCACACATCGATCGACTCACCCGGCGTCCAATTCCAATGCGGGAGTAGATGGAGCATCGGCCGCTCCGTCCAGACACTCTGATATAAGTAGAAGGGATCCTTCGGAAGCCCCGCTAGATCGACCACCCCAAAGTAGGAGCTGCGCGCCGGCCACTCGTAGGGCGTGGGCTCGCCGAGGTAGTCGATGCCCTGCCAGACGAACATCCCCGAGAGGAAGGGATAGCGCTCGAACAGCCGCAGCGACTCCTCGTGCAGCGAGCCCCAGAACGCCTTGCGATTGTCGTAGGAGGAGAGCCGGTAGTCTTTGTTGGGCTGCGGCCCGAGGTTCTTCACGTACGGCGTCTCGTAGCTGGCCACGCTGTCGGAGGGCTGCTCATAGACGCCGCGGCTGTTGAGCGCCGACATCGCCTCGGTGATGAGAAACTTCGCGCCAGGGTATTGCACTGGAAACTCTGCCCAGACCTCGTGGTGATAATTGTGGCCTAGGAGATCGAGCGCGCCGGCGTGAAAGACGGGGTTTTGCGGACTGCCGTTATTGGCTGCCTGCGTGATCGGCCGTGTGGGATCGAGCGCGCGAACGATCGCAGCCAGCTCGCGTGCGATGGGAGCGGCGGTGCTGTCGCCGTTCGTCCACTGCTCCATGACCTCATTGCCGATGCTCCACATGAAGACGCTGGGATGATTGCGGTCGCGCAGCACCATGTCCGACAGGTCGCGCACATGCCAGGCGTCCCAGTCGAGATGGTAGTCGTACGGGGTCTTTTCCTTCTTCCACATGTCGAACGCTTCGTCGAGCACGATGAAGCCCATGCGGTCGGTGAGATCGAGGAGCTCTGGCGCCGGCGGGTTGTGTGACGTCCGTATCGCGTTGGCACCCATCGCCCGCATGATCTCGAGCTGCCGTTCGATCGCGCGAGTGTTCACCGCGGCACCCAATGCACCCAGGTCGTGGTGCAGGCACACGCCGCGAATCTTTATGTGCCGTCCGTTCAGGAAGAAGCCTGAATCGACTCTGAAGACGAACGACCGCACGCCGAAGGGCGTGGTGTACGTATCGCACACGCTGTTCCCGCACCTTACGCGCGATACGGCGCGATAGAGATACGGCCGCTCGAGCGACCAGAGGACCGGCCGCGAGATCGTCAGATCTTGCACCAGCTCGGCGACCGAGTCGCCTGGGATCCGGCCCATGGTGGATACGGCCGCCACCTCCCTGCCGGCGGAATCGTACACGACCGTGCTGAGCACAATCGGCTGCTCGACCCGCCGTTCGTTGCGGAGGCTCGTTCGAATCGTGACGTGGCTGGAATCGACGCTCACCACCGGAGTCGTGATGTACGTCCCCCACTGAGCGACGTGCATCGGATCGCTCGTGACGAGCCGAACGTGGCGATAAATCCCGGAGCCGGAGTACCAGCGTGAGTTCGGCTGCTGGGAATTGTCGACGCGCACGGCGATGACGTTGCGGCCCGCCCCGAAGCGAACGTTGGGCGTCAGCTCGTAGCGGAACGAGCTATACCCGTACGGTCGTTTCCCCAGATACTGGCCGTTGATCCACACTTCGCTGTTGCGGTACACGCCGTCGAATTCGACGAAGACGACCTTGCCGCTGTCCACCGGGGACACGGTGAACGTCTTGCGATACCACCCGACGCCGCCCGGCAGCGCACCGCCCGCCACGCCGGCGGGGTTCTGCTCGCTGAACTCCCCTTCGATACTCCAATCGTGCGGCAGGTCAAGCGTGCGCCAGCCGGAATCCGCGAACGCGGGGGCTTGTGCCCCTGCGACGTCGCCGAGATGAAAGCGCCAATCATGGTCGAAGTTCGACGTTTGGCGTTGCAGCAGGAGCAGCAGGCAGAGCGCGATCACGAGCTAGCCTCGGAAGTAGAGATACGCCGCGACGATCAACACCAGCACGACGGCTGAAGCAAGCACGTCGCCGCGCGTCCAGCTCGCGCGGGACTGCTGCTGTTGCTCGGGAGTCACCGTCGCGTACGTCAGGCCGACCAGCCGCTCGGGCGCCGGCACCGGCGTCAGATAACTCACGATCACCATCGTCGCGGCTGACACGACGAAGATGAACAGGCTGTAGTACTGGAAATAGATGTTGTTGACGATCCACAGGAACGAGCCCGGCGTGTAGCCATGGGCGAGGGTGCCGAGCTGGAGGCTGACTGGCGTGTCCACGAGGAGGCGGAAGACGCCAATCCCCTGCCGCCTTGGATGACCGGAATCCAGAGGAGCCCGATCAGCACCATCACCGCCGTCGCGACTCGGCCCGTCCACACCAGTTGATGCTGCGTCACGCCGGGTCTCAGCTTCTGGTAGATGTCCATCGTGAAGAGCGTGGAACATGCATTGAAGGCGCCCGCGAGCGAGCTCATGAGGGCGGCCAGAAGTCCCGCCACGACGAGACCGCGTACGCCGGCAGGCAGAATCGTCTTGACCATCAAGGGAAATGCCGCCTGCGCCGCATCGGGAATCGGGTTGCCGGACGCATCCACGATCGCCCCCAACGCCGGCGCTTTGCCTGTGCGCGCCAGCGCGAGCGCGATCATGCCAGGGATGATGAAGATCCAGACGGGCAGGAGCTTCAAATACGCGGCGAAGATCGATCCGCGACGCGCTTGTTGCTCATTGGGCGCCGCGAGCGCGCGCTGCACGATGTACTGGTCTGTCGTCCAGTACCACAGCCCGACAATCGGCGCGCAGAACAGCATGCCGAGCCAGGGGAAGTAGTCGTTGAAGTACCAGGCGATGCGCGACGGCTCTTTCACCGGCGCCCAGGTGCCCTCGAAGCCAGGCGGGATCAGCGGCTTCCAAAGATTGAACATGTCCGACGGCAACGCCGCGCGCAGCTCGTGCCAGCCGCCGAGCCGGACTAGCCCGAACACGGTGATCAACACGGATCCGGCGATGAGGATGATCGTCTGCGCGGCATCGGTGTACGCGACGCCGCGCATCCCGCCCGCGACCGTGTACAGCCCCGTCAGCGCGACGACGGCGACCGACCCTACCCAGAACGCACTGAGGGTCGTCCCAAACAGCCGCAATTGCACGTCGGGGAGCAGCGTGGCGAACACGACACCGCCCGCATAGATCCCGACGGCGAACTTGGTGAGCACGTAGGCCACGAGGGAAATGATCGAGAGCACCCAGCGCCCGCCCGGCGAGAAGCGCTTCTCGAGGAATTCGGGCATCGTGTAGACCATCGAGCGCATATAAAACGGCACGAACACCCACCCCAGCACAAGCAGGCACCACGCGTGCAGCTCGTAATGCGCGAGCGCCACGCCGCTGGTCGCGCCCGCGCCGGCGAGGCCCACCAGATGCTCGGAGCCGATGTTGGATGCGAAAATGGACGCGCCGACGATGAACCAGCCGAGGTTGCGGCTCGCGAGGAAGTAGTCGGCGGCCGTATCCTTACTGCGCCGGATCACCCACCACGTGATCCCGAGCAGCAGGCCGAAATACAATCCGATGAAGACCCAATCGAGGCCGGCCATATGAGCGACTCAATTTCACGTCGAGATTGGCTGATGGCTATGGGCGCCGTTGGCGCAGGAACGATGCTCCCTGCTTCTCTCCCCCGCCCCCCCTCGCTCGCCATCCTGCCGCTCACCTCCACCAGCGACGTCCTTATTCCGCCGCGCGGGCGGGCGTTCATGAAGTTCAGCTTCGACTTTCCCGAGCCATCGGTTGAGTTCGCGGGGTTGCGCTTCGGCTTTCTCGTGTTCACCCGCGAGAACGCGTACGCGCTCGATGCTTCCACAATGAGCGCCGACGGCACGGCTGACGCGGTGTCGCTCACGGCGACGGGACTCACGTGGGCCGGCGGCCAGGTGAAGGCAACCGGACGCGTGGACGCACGTCTGCATAAGGACGGCGATGCGGTGCTCTGTGATGTCACTGCGCAGATGGATCAGCCGATCAAGGCGGTGACGATCGTGGTGCGCGGGATTCCACGCGGCAAGCTGTCGACGGGCGGCGAGCCGTTCGATCCAAAAGACGACGAAGTGTTATGGGGCTATCCATTCGGGGGCGGGGATCTGTTCGGCGACAACACGGCCTGGGGAATGGGGACACCGCTCACCGTGGTGCAGCACGGCGATGCGGAGTTTCTCGCGCTGTCCTCGCTCGATGATCGCGTCCGCACCAAGCGGTTCTACTTCCAGCCGGGCGAGCAGGGATATCGGGTCGAGTTGGTGCACGAAGTGGAGGGCTGGCTCGACCGGCGCTCAGTCCGTGTTCCTACCTGGCGCATCGGCCGGGCGACGTCCCTCGAGGCCGCAGTGGCGCCGCACTACGCGCACTTGGCGAGCGCGTATCACTTCCCCCGCTGGGAAACCCGCACCGACGTCCCGGACTGGCTGCGGCGCACGCAGCTCGTCGTGACGCTGCACGGCATGCACTTCACCGGCTACATGTTCAACGACTACGCCCGCATGCTCGAGATCCTGCGCTGGATCGCGACCCAGATTCCGGCCAGCGGCGTGCTCGCATTCATTTCAGCCTGGGACGGGCGCTACTACTGGGATTATCCCACCTACCAAGCCGCGCCGCGCATGGGCGGCGAAGCCGGCTTCAAGAGACTCGTGCAGGAAGGACAGCGGCTGGGCTTTCGGATCATGCCGATGTTTGGCGCAAACGCATCGAACCGCAAGCTCGCGAATTTCGCCAACTTCGCCGACGGGGCGACCGCACGCATCGACGGCGATCCGTTCAACTTGAACTGGGTGGACTGGGACAACGATCGCCATCAGGAAGGTTTCGGCGTGTACATGAACCTCGGCGTCGAGTCCTGGCGCCGCTGGCTCACGGCCCGAATCGCCGACGTTATCGACCGCTACGGCGTCGATGCATATTTCCTGGACATCATTGGCGGCTGGGTGAACAACACGAAAGCCGACATGCACGAGGGTGCGCGGGCGCTGATCTCTGAGCTTCGGACGCGGTACCCGCAGGTGCTCGCCTGCGGTGAGTTTCTGTATGACGCCCTGCTCGAGTTCATCCCACTGTATCACGTCTACTCGCCCCACGGCGTGCCCTACGCCCGCTTCTTCTCGCATCTCTCGCATCCCGCGCCAGGGCGTGGCTCGTCCGGGGTGCACGAGTCGGGCTTCAACAAGTGGGACCCCGCGACGCTGTCGCTGTCCAAGCGGGAGGGGCTGATCCCGACGCTGAACGTCGTGGATGACACGTTTACGAAATACCGCGATCAGATGGCCGCGGTGATCGCGCAGGCAAAGGCTTGGGGAGGGGGGCCTCCATGAAACGTCGCGACTTTATTTCGTCTCTGACCGCAGTTGCAGGGCTGGCCGCGGTGCGCGTCCCGATAATCGACGGATCGCCGGCGCCGCTCGCCCGCCCCTTCGATCTCGATCGGGTGCGACTCCACCCCGGACCGTTTCTCGATGCGCTCGAAGTGAACCGCCGCTTCCTCCTGGCCCAGGATGAGAACCGCCTGCTGCACATGTTCCGCATCACCGCTGGTCTACCCTCGACTGCAGAGCCCCTCGGCGGGTGGGAAGCGCCGGTGAACGAGCTGCGCGGGCATTACGTGGGCCACTACTTGTCCGCAGTCGCAAAGATGTCACAAAGCTTGGGCGATTCCGTCCTCAAGGCCCGCGGTGACCGAATCGTCACTGAGCTCGCGAAGTGTCAGCAACAACTTGGCAACGGCTACCTGAGCGCGTTTCCCGAGGAGTTCTTCGATCGCCTCCGCGATGGCAAGCCGGTCTGGGCGCCGTTCTACACTTTGCACAAGATCATGGCCGGTCTGCTCGACATGCATACGCTCGCAAACAACGCGCAGGCGCTCGATGTGCTTCAGGGCATGGCGCGTTGGACGGGGCGCTGGGCGCAGCCGCTGGGCGATGAGCACATGGCCCGCGTGCTCGAGCGCGAGTACGGCGGCATGAACGAGATGCTCTACAACCTCGCCGCGGTGACGGGACGTGATGGGTACAAGGATCTTGCGCACCGCTTCGATCACGAGCGCTTCTTCGCCCCACTCGCGCAAGGACGCGACGAGCTAAAGGGGCTCCATGCCAACACCAACATTCCCAAGGTGGTGGGCGCCGCGCGCCGCTACGAGCTCACGGGCGAGCTGCGCTATCGGCGCATCGCCGAATACTTCTGGCGGCAAGTCACGACGCAGCGCGCGTACTGCACCGGCGGCACGTCGAATGGCGAGGGCTGGAACGCGGAGCCCGGTGTCTTGTCGACCGAGCTGTCGGGCTATACGCAAGAGGACTGCACCACCTACAACATGCTCAAGCTGACCCGCCACATCTTCGGCTGGACGGCGGACCCAGCCTGTGCCGACTTCTACGAACGCGCGCTGTTCAACGGCATCATCGGCAGCCAGCATCCCCGGGACGGCGAGAAACTGTACTACGTGAACCTCGCCGCTGGGCTGTGGAAGCTGTTCGGAACACCGGGGCAGGACTACTGGTGCTGCACGGGAACGATGAGCGAGTCGTTCTCACAGTTCGGCGATTCGATCTACTTCCACGACGACGCCGGCGTGTACGTCAATCTCTTCATTGCGTCCGAGCTGAACTGGTC
>WNGJ01016625.1_pt1 | contig 14537 bp, 14 predicted proteins | sample 5400611 | NCBI WGS metagenome assembly WNGJ01 (sample SAMN13153375, study PRJNA577476) | soil metagenome | isolation source: 40 cm soil or saprolite under Garry oak tree replicate 1 | place: USA:California | collected 2016-06-15
ATCGGTGGTCTTGTCCCAGGGTGACTATACGCAGGCACAGCAGTTGTATGAACGTGCCATCGCCCTCTTCAAAGAGGCAGGAGACCTCTGGCTCTATGGGGAGTTACACCTGTTCTTAGCAAACGTCTACTGGGCACAAGGGGATAAGGCAAGAGCCAGGACCTTCTTGAAGGAAGGACTCGCCATCCATGATCAGGTGGGCAATGCGTGGGTAACGGGCTGGTTTGTGAGCCTCTTCGGCAAAATTGCCTTGCGCCAGGGCGATATCCCGCGTGCGCGTTTCCTGCTGGAAGCTGGCTTAAAGCGCCACCAACAATTGGGAGACCAGCAGGGCCAGGCGCTCTTATACGCCTTGCTCGCGCAGGCGGCGGCAAGCGAGCACGATTTTACCTTGACCCGAACCCTGGCATCCCAGAGCCTGGAGCTCGCACGCGCCGTTCGTGACACGGGATCGCTGATCCTCTGCCTGGAAGAGTTGGCGGATGTTGTCGCAGCTCAGGGAGAGCCCGAATGGGCAATGGTGCTCTGGGGAGCAGCAGAACGCTACCGTGAAGCCAGTAATGCAACGCTCCCACTGGTGGAACGTCTTGGTCGCGCACGCCGCGTCGAGCAAGCAAAACGTCTCCTCGGTGAGCAAGTTTTCGCCGAAAAGTGGGCGGAAGGAAGAAATATGACGGCAGAACAGGCAATCGAAGTTCCCCCCACCCCTGGCTGGACATCGAAAGAGCAAAAGCCTGTCCGAGGAAAAGCGGACCAACCTTCTGCTGAGCAACTCTTACTTGACCCACTGAGCCAGCGCGAACTGGAGGTGCTGCAGTTGTTGGCAGGTGGGGCTTCCAACCAGGAGATTGCAACGACATTGGTCGTGGCACCAGGGACGGTCAAGCTGCATGTGAGCCATATCCTCTCCAAATTGGGAGTGAATAATCGCACGCGAGCCATTCTACGTGCGCGCGACCTTGGTCTCCTTACAGAGGAGTAATATCGCGGCCAGTTGATGAGTGATGATTGGCACATACTTTTTCAGGTTCAACTGGCCGCTTTAGAAACAAACGCTCGTCTGCTACCGCGTCTGGTCCAACAAACGCTTTTTTCAACGCACGTCAGCTATACTCATCTCATCTGATAGATAATCCTTTTTCCCGAGAGCACCGGCCCTGGCGCGTGGGAAAGCAAGAGAGGTGAAATACATGTTTCAAGCTGACCTTTTACAAGACAAGGTGATCCTGGTCACCGGTGGTGGAACAGGCCTTGGTCGAGCCATGGGCGAACGTTTTCTCGAACTGGGAGCCAAAGTGGCGATCTGCGGGCGGCGACAAGAGGTCGCAGAGCAAGCCGCTGCTGACATGGCCCGTAGATCAGGTGGCGAGACGTTCGCCACCCGCTGTGATGTGCGTCAGGCCGACCAGGTGGAAGCGATGATGAACGCCGTCATCGAACGCTTTGGCCGCATCGATGTGCTCGTCAACAATGCCGCCGGCAACTTTATTTCCCCCACCGAGCGGCTGTCCCCGCGTGCGGTCGACGCGGTGCTGGGCATCGTCTTACATGGCACCTTCTACTGCACGCTGGCTCTGGGGAAACGCTGGCTTGAGCAAGGGCAATCCGGCACGATGCTCAATATTGTCACGACCTACGCCTGGACCGGGTCAGGCTATGTCGTGCCTTCGGCTGCCGCCAAGGCCGGGGTCCTGGCGTTGACCCGGTCGCTGGCAGTTGAATGGGGCCCCCACGGGATTCGGCAGGTAGCGATTGCCCCCGGTCCCTTTCCGACCGAAGGCGCATGGACCCGTCTGATGCCCAGGCCAGAGATGCAAGAGCAGTTGTTACATACCAACCCGCTCAGGCGCGTTGGTCAGATGGCCGAACTGACGAACCTGGCCGCCTATCTGATCTCCGACGCTGCAGGATACATCAATGGCGAGGTAGTGACCATTGATGGGGGCGAGTGGATCGGCGGCGCGGGTGAGTTTAACAAGCTGAGCGAGCTCACATCCCAGGAATGGGACGAGATCGCGGCGTTAACCAGGGGGAAGAAAGAAGGAGGAGAAGGACCCAATGCGAACTGATTTCCAAAACATGCTTGTTGAACAAGACGAAAGCGTCGTCACGCTCACCATGAACCGCCCCGACGTGCTGAACGCGACCAATACGCTCATGTTAGAGGAACTCACAGAAGCCGTCGAAGCGGCTGCTGACGATGAGACGATCCGCTGCGTCGTGCTCACTGGGGCTGGGCGAGCATTTGGGGCTGGCCAGGACCTCACGGAGTTCGGTTCTACACATGCTGGCAACCAACCGCTCAAAGTGAGCGAACACCTGGCGAAGTACCATCGCCTGATCCTCGGGATTTGTCACATGCCCAAACCAGTCATCGCTGCAATTCAAGGCGTAGCAACTGGTATCTCCTTGAACATCGCCCTTGCTTGTGATATACGCATTGCTGCTGACAATGCTCGCCTGCTCGAAGCCTTCGCACGCATTGGCCTGGTTCCTGATGGCGGCGGCGGGTACACGTTGCCACGGCTCATTGGGCTGGGTAGAGCTTTAGAGATGGCGATGCTGGCCGATGAAGTCAGTGGTCCAGAAGCTGAGCGCATTGGACTGGTCAATCGCTGCGTTCCCCTGTCAGAGCTTGATGAGACGACCAGGGCATTGGCGAAGCGGCTGGCAAACGGACCCACTCGCACATATAGGCTCATCAAAGAGCTTATGTACAAATCGTTAGATATAGACCTGCAAGCCTCCCTCCGTCTTGAGGGACAATTACAAGAAGCCGCCTACGCTACAGCGGATCACCGAGAAGCTGTAGACGCCTTCCTGCACAAGCGAGCAGTCAAATTCACGGGCAAATAAGGGCCTCACAACAAACGATTGTTCGACGACGGTGCTAATCTGGCAAACGCTTTTGCCAACGCTTATCGACTATACTTGATCTGTCGCATGAAACAGCGGCTTAACGGCAAGTTTTTGATTGACACTTCTCTAACGAACATGACAGACTCAGAGGACTATCGCGACATGTGTACACACGACCTATGAAAGGAGAACTGGAATGAGTGACAAGAACACAGAAGAAAAAGTTATGAAGACCTGGGGGGAGTCGCAGCAGAAGCTGATGACGGACTGGCTTGATACCCTGCGCAGGCTCGGTGGCACACCGACGCTGGAGCTGTGGAGGAAAACGGTGGACACCTGGCAGACCTCGGTGAAAGAGACCCTGGATGCGCAGATGGAATGGACCCGGCAGTGGACCGAGACCCTGGCCAAAGCCAAGGGAACCCCCGAGGAGCTCCGTGAACTGGCGAGGAGGGGACCTGATTCAATTCTGGCAGGACACCGCAAACAAGATGATCAATACGCAGGCCGATTTGGTTCGTCGCTGGACTGGAGGTGGCACTGGGACGAAGCAGCAAGGAAAGACGAGCGGCCAGTAGATGAGTAAAAGAGCTGGGAGGGTCGGTACTGATGGCCAAGAAGCTCTTTGTGCCGACGCTGCCTGGACTCCGATGCTTGGAGTTATTATAAGGAAGGAGGAAAACGGTGACAACCGATCCACAGCATATGTCTCAAGCAGAAACAGCAGACCAGAATAGCGGAGCATCGGCCGCTCCACCTGAAACGAAGTCAGGGGAAAAGAAGGCAGCCTCAACGCATAGCGTATCCAAACCAAAAAGTAGCTCAACGGGAACGGCACAAGCAGTCCTTGGGGAGGAACGGCGCAAAGCTGCCGAAGCGCAAGCTGCCATGAAGGACATGCAGCGTCGACTTGATGCTATTGAAGCGACGCTAGCAGATGAACGGCGTAAGGCCGACGAGGCGCAGCAAGCGCTAGCAGATGAACGGCGTAAGGCCGACGAGGCGCAGCAAGCACTTGCGCAACAGCGACAGGCCACCGAAACGCGCGCTGAGACCCCCGGGCAAACGGCCGAGCAGATGCCAGGTGGAGAGGCTGCCTTTGGCCTCATGCCCTTCGTAGGCCCAGCAAGCCATACAGCAACCGCCGTTACTCATGAAAAACTACTCAAATTTCATGCTCGAGATGGGCCGGGTGATGACCGGGCAATCCCCCGTCGAGCCGGATGCCAAGGACAAACGCTTCACCGACGAGGCCTGGAAAACGAATCCGTTTTACCGCACGTACCTGCAAACCTATTTGACCTGGGAAAAGAGCCTCAATGCCTTTCTCGACGAGGCAAATCTGGACAAAAAGGATGCCGACCGAGCGCGCTTCGTGCTCTCGCTCTTCGCCGATACCGTGGCCCCAACTAACACGCTGCTGGGCAATCCGGCGGCCATGAAGAAGATGTACGAGACGGGCGGAGCCAGCCTGGTGAAAGGCCTCACCCACATGCTCGAAGACCTGGCCAATAATGGGGGTATGCCCTCCCAGGTCGATATGAAGGCCTTCCAGGTCGGCAAGGATCTGGCGACCTCCCCGGGGGCCGTCGTGTTCAAGAACGAGGTGCTCGAGCTGATCCAATTTCAGCCCACGACTCCAGAGGTCTATGGTCGCCCGCTGCTCATCGTCCCGCCGCAGGTCAATAAGTATTACGTCATGGACCTCTCACCCAACAAGAGCCTGGTGCGCTACCTGGTTGCCAATGGACTGCAGGTCTTCACCATCAGCTGGCGCAATCCGACTCCCGAAGACCGCGAATGGGGGTTCGAAACCTACGACCGCGCCATCCTGGAAGCGATGGACGTGGTGCGCGCGATTACCGAAAACCCGGACATCAATATCTGGGGGGCCTGCCTGGGCGGCATGACCCTGGCCACGCTGCTGGGATACCTGGCAGCGCGGGGGGACCAGCGCATTCATGCCGTGACCTTCACGGTGACGGTGCTGGATACGAATGTCGAGTCGACGATGGGGTTGTTCGCTACCAAAGAAACGATCGCGGCCGCCAAGCAGGCGTCTCAAGCGAAGGGGGTGCTCGAGGGCCAGGAGTTGGCGCGCGCGTTCGCCTGGCTGCGCCCCAACGATCTGGTCTGGAACTACTGGGTCAATAACTACCTGATCGGCAAGGACCCGGCGGCTTTTGACGTGTTATACTGGAATAACGACACCACCCGCCTGCCAGCGAAATTGCATGGGGAGATGCTCGACCTGTTCGAGACCAACGCGTTTGTCCATCCCGGGGCTTTCGAGGTATTGGGGACACCCATCGATCTGTCCAAAGTGACCAACGATACCTACATTATCGCAGGCATCACCGATCACATCACGCCGTGGCAGGGCTGCTATGCAACCACACAATTGCTGGGAGGCAAGATTAAGTTTATCCTGAGTAACAGTGGCCACATCCAAGCCATCCTGAACCCCCCAGGAAACCCAAAGGCATCTTACTTCATGCATGAGCGCTACCCAGCCGATGCCGAACAATGGCTTGCGCAGGCGCAGAAAGTCTCAGGCACCTGGTGGGATGATTGGCGAGACTGGCTGGGCAAGCGTGGGGGTGAAAAGAAGCCGGCACCACGAACGTTGGGCAATGATCGGTATCAACCGGGAACACCGGCACCTGGCTCCTATGTGTTCGAGCCGTGACATGTCCAGCTCTCTTCGCGTACTATTTAGAGAGAAAAGATGATTCATGCCGTCAGAAACCACAAGGCCACAAGACGAGACACGTACCATCAATGTCACAGGACAGCGCCTGCGGGTCGCCATCCGTCCAGGGGACGGCACCCGCACGCCGCTGCTGCTGATGAACGGGATCGGGGTCAATCTCGAGGTGCTACAACAGTTTGTTGATACTCTCGACCCGGCTATCGAAGTTATTCGCTTTGATGTGCCAGGTACTGGTGACTCACCTGTTCCGCTCATTCCGTACCGTTTTTCTGGTCTCGCTTGGTTGGTGACGAAGATGCTCGATCAGTTGGGTTACCAGCAAATCGATGTGCTTGGTGTTTCTTGGGGTGGTGCGCTTGCCCAGCAGTTCGCTTTCCAATACCTTATTCGTTGCCGGAGGCTGATCCTGGTCAGCACGGGAACCGGGGGTTTCATGGTGCCTGGAAACCCCGCAGCTTTGGCGAAGATTGCCACACCGCGACGCTACCTGGACCCTGCTTACATGGCGCAGATCGCCGGAGAAATCTACGGGGGAAAGATGCGCATGCGGCCCGAGTTAGCGCATGAGTTCGCACGTGCCGCACGCTTGGGCAGTGGGCTTGGCTACTTCTATCAAATGCTGGGAGGAATGGGTTGGACCAGCATCTTCTGGCTCCACAAACTCCCGCAGCCGACGCTGATTCTACATGGCGATGACGACCCGCTTGTCCCACTCGTCAATGCGAAGATCATGCATGGTCTGATCCCGCACTCGAAGCTCTACATCTTCCACGACGGACACCTGGGATTGGGGACGAGTGCGCGGGAGATCACGCAAGTCGTTGAGAAGTTTCTCACGGCTCCCTGTGCTGGCTACGTAGCACATCCTTTCCCAAAAAAGACGGTGTTCACCCTCGATTTTCGCCGATGAGATCCGCCTTTTCCCGCCTTCTTACCGAGGTCTCGCAGCCTGCAGGATGGAGATGGTTGTCTCGTTCATGACGGCATTTCCGCCTGTTCTCCAAGTGCCATCCGCCTTTTGTCCAGGAGCGACTGGCCTACACCTGATGTACTGCTTCGGCTATTGGCCGTCGACGCCCGACGCTGCATGTGGTGTCCTGGCCACGTGGGTGATTAGGTCCACACGTAGCACTCACCAGCGATGAGCGGCCCGCAGTACACAGCGGACCGCCTCATAAGACACGCCGTAATCATGGGCAACCTGTCGCAGTGGTTCCCCTTGCTCAAAACGATGGACCACCGTCCCCTATTCCGATGGCGGGATCTTCCAGCGCGGATCAGGTACGGCTTGAAAGTGGCCTGACATAGACAGAAGCCTCGGATGGTCAAGGGCAGCGGCGAACGGATCATCTCGGGATGAGGAAATGGTAGCATGTTCCTGGTAGACAAACAGATCGCCTCCGCTTAAGAAGAGTTGTTCAAAGGGGATGTGTGCCAGGTGCGACAGGTGGTTCGACATCCGTCGGTTCCGCAGTTACCACTTGTACGTGACAAGCCTGCCAGTGGCTTCTTCATATACAACCAAACCCTCTAAGAGCCACAGTAACAGTAAAAACGCTAGATGAGTGTGATAGCGGCACTTTCTTGCATCTCAACACCATCATGTAACACGCCTGGTTCTAAGATCAGCATCACCATTTTACGTCGTTCTTCAACAGTCGCGACATGCCATAACGCAGCCATGACTGGAAGCCGTACGCCTGTGGCAATCACATCATTCAGACTCACACCATAAATATTGAAGCCTCTCATGCTCGTAAGGCCAGTTCTACTGCTACTGTTGTCTATGGTGAGGGCATATGCTCTTCACCATTTTCACGATTGGTCTTACTTGCCACTTTGGTCCCTTACTCTTCTTGCTTTGTTCCTGTCTCTCGTCCAAGTGTTTCCCATGTTCAATCCGTTCTCCTCTGCTACGCTCATTCTGTGCCGACGGGACCAACCCCTGTCCGTTCTCTGCACAGGTAGGTACTGCACGGGGCAAATGGCATGAAAAAGGGGGAGAGCAAACTCCCCTCCCCGGCCCAATTATAGAAAAGGATAACTTATGATGGATCACGTTCAACGCAAACAGAATTCGACACTAGCACTTCCGAACCTTGGATGGCTCTTGTTAAGCCAGGAGGAACGGAGGCTTTTGCTGGCGTATGTAGAGTTGGCTCTCACCCCTCAATGTGGAGGGGAGCGCCCTCTACAGAATCGATTGAGCGGAGAGGGTACGCTTGAACATATAGGAGCGGCAAGGAACGCTTCCCCACTCTCGAAAGGCGCTTAAGCAGGCAAGCCCTGTTACTAGGAGAAATGCACATGCTTCACACTCGTATGCGCCAGCAGGTGTTGGGCATTGCGCCAGAAAATCTTCTCCCGTACCTCGGGCTTGAAGTAGTCCAGGGCATCAAAATCTTTCAACCAACGCTCTGGAGTGATAAAGGGATAGTCTGATCCGAAGAGGATACGGTCCTGTAAGCGCGTGGCCGCTTCGCGCAGCAGCGTTTCCGGAATGCGTTTTGGTACCCACCCAGAGAGGTCATTAAAGACGTTGGTCTTATGCTGCATGGTTGCAATCATCTCTTCGTGCCAGGGCCAGGAGGGATGCGCGCCGATAATGGTCAGGCCTGGAAAATCCGCTGCCAGAGAATCAAGGTAGATGGGACGGGTGTAATCGAGTTTGATGCCCATGCCCCCAGGTGTACCTGCTCCCAGTCCATTCGTGCCGGTATGAAAGAGTGCAGGCACACCCAGCTCTTGAATTTTCTCCATCAGTGGGTAAAACGTGGGATCGTTGGGATAGAAGGCCTGAACCCCGGGGTGAAATTTCGCCCCCGCTAGCCCCAGGTCTTTTACCGCGTGTTCCATTTGCTTGACGGCGGCTTTCCCTTTGTGTGGATCCACGCTGGCGAAGCCAATGAACTGCTGTGGGTAGCGTTGCACGATGACGGCAATATACTCATTCCCCAGAGGTGGCAGGCCCGTAGCGGTTTCCGCGTCCCACGCCAGCAGGACGCCGATCATATCGAGTTCCGCGTAGTCGGCGGCGATCTGCTCGATATCCTTCAGTTTGACCTCGGTACGGAAGAAGCGCTCGGCGGCCTTGGCGTAGGGGCCGAGTGTTACTTGCATAAACTCAGTCGTTGGCAGGTGCACATGAAAGTCGATGGCGCGTGGCATAGCATATTCCTCCAAAATAGGTACTCGAACACGGCTGTATGCCTTTGCTACTTTCTATTATAGTCTCGTATGGATCTGTGGTGTCCAAAATCCGACCCAGCAGAGGGATAGGGTATTTCAACATGTCAAAGACTATCTATAGCACAGTCTCCTTTGCCATCGGGGTATGTGCATCAAGCAAGCAGGGCTTGTAACTCCGTAAGCAATGGTCCCAGGCTAGCGGCTGAGAGTGAAGGTAGTGAATAAGTATATGTTAAGAGCTCGTCCGGCTGGTCACCACGTTACATTCCTGAAAGTCTGCTGCGTGAAGCCGCAACGCGCCTGCAAGACCGTTTCCTGTTCGGTTCAGATTATCCATTTATTACGCCGCAGCGCTGGCTGCGGGACTTCGAGGCGGTCAAGGTAGAGTTCAAGCCGGAGGTGCGGGAGAAACTGCTGTGGAGGAATGGGCAGAAGTTGCTGGAGCATACGAGTGTTGGGCAGATGAGCTTCATCTCGTAACCGGACTCCCGAGTTGCTCCGCTTTTCAGGACTCCGCTGGATGATTATTTCGCTTCAAGTTGTCCCTTCACTTTCTAAGGATCAGCTCTGGAAGAAGGTCATATTCAACACACTGCGCCATTTCGCATTTTCGTAAATCATGAAATATAGTATTCCCTCTCAAAGTAGGATATCATTGATGCAACAGAAGAAGAGATCACAAAAATACATTTCTGGTAGGGTTCTTGCAGATGATGCACCATACGCCTCACCCCTCATCGAACAATAACGATGATGCCTTCGACCTGAGCCAGATATTTATTGGCCGTGAGCACCAACTCGCTCTCTTCAACATCTATTTGGACCGTTGGAGAAGACTTATTTATGACTTCAAATCCGATGGTGATCTTGTTGCTGCTGCGCCTTCACCAAACAACAAAATTCAAGGACTTGTCGTACTGCTTTATGGGCGTAGCGGTTTCGGCAAAACCACTCTGCTCAGAAAGTATTGTGATATCGCCCTGCAAGAAAATCAGAATCCTTTGCTTAGCAAAATTACTGTGAGCAAGGTCATTGACTGGGAGTTTGCTGTTGAGGGTAAGCGAAGCCTGTTTAATCCACCACAAGGGAAAGGGATAGACGCCCCTGAATACTTCAAGGTGCTATGTGGTCAATTAGCAATTGCTCTGGGTAAGGAACCCAAAGAATTCAAGGAATACCAGAAGGCAGTAACGGCTCTAGAAGAGACAAGGAAAAAGGCGGAAGGTGTTCTGGAGGGTTTAAGAAACGACGACCGCTACGATTGGTTGCGTGGGTTAGCGGTCGAAGCTATCATAACAGCTGTAGGCACCTATGCACCAGCCAGTAAAGCTGTATTGGATAATCCGAGTGTCAAAAAAGGAGTAGATGCGGTCGCAAAGCTCACACAAGAACAAATATCACGAGTACTCACTAAACTTCATGATAAGCTAGGAGCCAAACTCAATGACTATCTTGATTCTGCCTTGCGGCTTGGTTTAGCTCTGGGGCGCGATCTAGCCAAGTTTGCTAAAAACTTTCCCCTGCTCATTTTCTTTGATACATATGAAGAGATAGACGAAGGAGATGTGTTGCTCAGGATAATCATGGGTGCAGCAGGGCTACGTGTAGGATGGGTAATAGCTGGTCGGAATAAGCTATGGACAGGATTGGAACAGACTGAGTACAGTTTAGATACTGAATATGGATACAAAGAAATCGTGCCATCTGATCGTGGGATGGCTGTAGATTTTAATGCTGGCGGCGTGGGTGCTTTTACCTTAAGTGACATCAATGAGCTTTTCTCTCAGTTATGCAAGAAGATACAATACGAACCTCCTCTTCCAAAGCTGACAAGGAATGGAGCAAAACGTATTCTGAAGGTGACTCTAGGGATACCATTGGCAGTCAAGATTGCGGCAGGTCTCTATATGGAAACGGCTGATTTGGATACAGTCATCGAAGAGGTGGAAGGTAAACGAAAAGTTGTAGATAAGATGGTGCATCGGTATCTGATACACACTCGTATAGATCAAAGCGAACGAGCTAAGCTCTATGGTCTCGCACTACTGAGACGAGCCAATCAACCTGCCGCAGTGTCTGCCGCATTGGACCTCACCTCAGAAGAGGCTAAAACCGCCTATCCAGCTACCTTGAGCCGTTTACAGCGTCGTTACAGCTTTATCTTTACTGAGAAAGAGGAGCCATTACTGCACCAAGAAGTACGGCATTTTTTGCGCCTCTGGCTATTACAACATTACAAAGAACCCCACATACAGGCTATCAACGAGCATCTGAAAGAGGCACATGAGGTAGCATTGAAAAAACTGGAAGAGCTTAGGCACTATGCTAGTCTGGAGGAGCGATTGCAAGATGACGAGTGGGTAGGAATATATCTAGACTTAGCGCAGCAGCAGTTTTGGATTGATCCGATTGAAGGGATGCGATACCTTCTACCTTTCATGATAGCAGCAGCCATATATTATCGTACTATTAATGAGGAGGCTAGGAGATTAGGGCAATTCTTCGTGAAGGAGATGAAACATCCATACTTGTCGTGGTGGAGGTGGGCTGACAAATGCTTGATATTACCAAGTAATTTCGATCCTATAGATGAGGAACTAGTATCTTTAGAGCAATTAACGGAGCTGGCTAGTCAACATTGTCTGACTTTTCCTTCTCCTATACCCGATTGTCGAAAAGAATTAGAAGCTGCTCTCTGGTGGAGATTAGGAGAAGCCTATGAAGTTATTAATGCTTACCAAGCCTTGAAGTGGTATGAGATGGCTCTTGCTCATTTGGGAAACGAGATTAGAGTACCTAAATTTCGCCCAAATTAGTGATATGTGTGCTAGCCCCTGAAAGGCTTGCCAAAAGCATGGCGATGTTCCATAGCTAATGAAGCACCAAAGAAAAGATTTCATTAGGAGGAGCATCACCATGAACGAGTCTAACATACCCACAACGAAGCATTTTAGCCCGGAACGAAGCATTTTAGCCCGGCTGCGAGTTTGGCAGCCCTGGGAGTGAAGTTGAGCCAACTTGATCTGTTTGGTCCGATCCGTAGCGGGGTACACATTCGGCAGAAAACTATCAAACATACACCAGTGGACAAGCTCTATGACGCTTTTATCAGCCTGGTGGCCGGAGCCCATGGGATGGTAGAAATCAATACGCGCCTGCGAACGGATCCGGCCTTGCAGCATGCCTTTGGACGCCAGGCGTGTGCGGAGCAGTCTGTGGTGCAAGAGACACTGGATGCGTGTACGCAGGAGAATGTCAGGCAGATGCACCACGCGCTGGATGTGATCTATCGGCAGCACAGTCGCGGCTATCAACACGATTACCAGGCGGGGTTCCACCTGCTGGATGTGGACATGAGTGGCCTGCCTTGTGGTCCCAAAGCGGCTTTTGCCCGGCATCGGCTACTTTGCCGGACACTACCACCGCCGGGGACGGCAAGTGGGCCGCGTGCTGGCCACTTGGTATGAGGAGGTGGTCGTTGATCGTCTCTTTGCCGGTAATGTTCAATTGGTGAAGGCTGTGCAGCCGTTGGTGGAGGCAGCAGAGACGACCTTGGAACTGGATGCAGCAAAACGGGCGCGCACCATGATCCGCGTAGATGCTGGTGCCCGAACCCTGGACGATCTCAATTGGCTGCTTGCGCGGGGCTATCTGGTCGTGGCCAAAGAGTATTCGGGTTCTCGAGTGCTGCGCTTGGCCAAGACCGTCACCGAGTGGGTTCAAGACCCGCTCTGGTCCGAACGCTCCTTTGGATGGGTGAACGAACCAGCTAGTGGCTATGTCCGTCCCGTCTGGCGCATTGCTGTGCGCTGCTGCCGACAAGACGGCACCTTTGCTTATGGCGTCCTGATTTGCGCGTTGTCGGCAGAGCAGGTGCTCACGGCGCTGGGCCGCCCTCGTACGCAAGCAGCCGACCCCGTAGCTGTCTTGATGGCGTATGTGACCTTCTATGATCTGCGCGGTGGGGGCATCGAAACCTCCTTCAAAGGCGACAAACAGGGGCTGGGTCTTCCCAAGCGCAATAAGAAGCGCTTTGAGGCGCAACACCTGCTGGTGTTGCTTGGCTCGTTGGCCCACAATGTCGTGGTCTGGGCACGCGACTGGCTGAGTAGCCCTCAGATAGCTCGTTTTGGCATCTTGCGGATGGTACGGGATGTGTTTCATATCAGCGGTATACTGCGCTTTGACGCCTTGTCTCAGGTCGTTGAGATTGTCTTGAATCAGGATGCTCACTTAGCTCACTTACTCATCCGTTCTTGGCGAGAGTTACTTACTCCCTTCAACATTGTCGTTACTTTGGGCGAAACTTAGGTAGACTAAGAGAGTGTGCATCCAGGGTATGTCGCATGATTGGTGACCAGCTTGAGGAAGAGAAAAAATATAGCGAGAGCAAATCGTTTTTTGATCGAGCAATTACACTGAACTCTGACGACATCTTCACCTATTATAGCAGAGGTTTACTTCATGCAAAACTTGGCAATCCCTCTCAGGCTATTCAGGATTTTGAACGTATAATTGCTCTTCGCCCAAAAGATGCCTTTGCCTACCTCTGTCGAGGCTATGCTTACGATGATCTTGGGGACTACTCCACTGCCATGCAAGACATTGAGCACGCCCTTGCCCTTGATCCTGACAATGCTAGTGGATATTATCATCGCGGTGTTATACGTGCTAAATTGGGGAACTACTCCAGTGCCATCCAGGACTATGATCGTGCCCTCGACCTTGAGCCTGATTATGCAAATGTATATATTGGCCGCGGAATCGCATATGCAAACCTTCAAGATTACCCTCGTGCTATTCAGGATTATGACCGAGCCATTAGTCTTAATCCCGATGAACCAGCCGCCTACTATAATCGATGTTACGCATTTTTACTCATCAAAGATCTGCAGCGAGCCCAAACAGACTTCAGTTTTTATTCTAGACTGAATCCAACAGATATCAACGCGGCATGGATGACGCAGTGGCTTGGAATGGGCAAAACTCGTCCAACTATAGAGGCGATAGAACGCCTTGAGGAAATTGAGCAGGTTGATCCAGAGTCGTATGTAGCTTATGTATGTCAAGGATTAGTATTGGGTCTACGCGGAAAGTTGAAAGAAGGTCTTGCTAAGCTAGAACAGGCTCTTTCTCTAGACTCAGAAGCGTGGGATGCTTACTTCTGGCAGGGTATGCTTCTCGCCCAATACTACAAGGGTCGGTATGAAAAGGCAAGAAACGCGTTAGACAAGGCGTTGGAATTGGAAATGCCACCTGTATTGTTGACACCATTGTACTGGTTAGAGAAGGAGAGGTCAGATTTCTTTGAGCAGTATGCAAGGCCACTGCTAGAGTACTATCAGGTCTAGAGTACTCCGCTCTCCTCTACTGGTTCGCCCACACTCCTACCTTGGTTTTACAAAGAAATCATCAGAAGAAAGTCACCATAAGTCGCATATGTTTGCATTGGGTATGTGAAATGCCAGATACTTGACTGATATCGTCATTACATGTGATAGACAACCTCTAACACCGTATTCCTACCCACCATAGAAATACAATCAAGCAAGGAGCAATTGCAGTTCCGCCAGCAATGGTCCCAGGGCAGTGGCTGAAAGAGGAGCTATTGAATAGCTATATGTTAAAAGCTGGGCAGGCTGGTCACCTAAATATATTCCCGAAGCGCTCTTGCGTGAGGCTGCTACACGCTTGCAGGATAGATTCCTCTTCGGTTCAGACTACCCTTTTATCACTCCACAGCGCTGGATGAAAGACTTTGAGGCGGTAAAGATCG
>WNGJ01020003.1_pt1 | contig 14537 bp, 12 predicted proteins | sample 5400611 | NCBI WGS metagenome assembly WNGJ01 (sample SAMN13153375, study PRJNA577476) | soil metagenome | isolation source: 40 cm soil or saprolite under Garry oak tree replicate 1 | place: USA:California | collected 2016-06-15
GGCGTGACATCCGCAACCAGTTTTTTGTGGAGGCGCTCGTCCTGTGCCTGGCGGGCGCGGTGGTTGGCACGCTGCTGGGCTTGCTGATAGGCTTTAGCGTGACCACCCTGTTCCAGTTCCCGTTCGTGGTCACGACAACGACCATTGCGCTGCCAGTGGTCGTCTCGGTAGCGATCACGATCATCTTTGGCCTCTACCCGGCGATCCAGGCAAGCCGCCTGGATCCAATCGAGGCGCTGCGTAACGAAGAGTAGCAAAGACATTGCGGAGAGCGACAGGAGGAAATCAGGTGAGGAATTCTTCAATACAGCCACGGTCCAACGATCCAGGACAACCATCTATTCCTCCGTCGTCTCCGGTGGCCCAGCCTGCCCAGCAGTCAGCTCTAAGCAGCATGTTGCAACAGTTGCGCGTGCGTGGACGCAGGTCGCCAGCGAGTATGCTGGGCGCGAATTTTTCGAGTGCCCTGGAGGCCGTCTCGTCGCATCGAACGCGTTCGCTGCTTACAACCCTGGGCATCTTCATCGGGGTAGCAGCGGTGATTGGCGTGCTCTCCTTGACACAAGGAGCAGGGGCCTACCTTACTAATCTGGTGGGAGGTTTAGGGGCCAATACGATCCTTATCGTCCCTGGCTCGTTAACGAATAGAGGAGCTGTGGAGAAGCAATCTGCTGCATCGCTCACCGTACAGGATGTGCAGTCCCTGCGATCAGCCCCTCACGTGTCTGCCATCAGCCCCCTTATCTTATCAGGCGCGCAGGTGGTCTTTGGCAATCAGAACTGGAAGACGCAGATCGAGGGCGTGAGCGCCGATTTGCAGAGTATTGATAGCTGGGACCTGGCTCAAGGGCTCTGGTTTACGAATGCGGACGATGCCGGGGGCAAAGCTGTCGCGGTCATCGGTGATACCGTTGCACACAATCTCTTCGATGCCTCGCATACCAATCCTATTGGCCAGACCATCCGCGTCGGCACTCAACCTTACCGCGTGGTTGGAGTGCTGGCGCCCAAAGGGGGCTTCGGCCAGGATAATGTCATCTTTATTCCCTTCAACACGGCTCGCTTCCGCTTAAAGGACACTACATCGGTCGATGAGATTGGGGTCGAGGTGGATAGTAGCGATAATGTCGACCTGGCTCAAGAAGCTATCATTCTCATCCTGGAGCGTAACCACCATATCGCCAAAGGTACCCCCGATGACTTCTCTACCATCACCTCCGCGCAGCTCTTGCAACAAGTCCAGCAGGCGACGCAGGCATTCTCGCTGCTGCTGGTGGGCATCGCGGCCATCTCGCTGACGGTAGGCGGCATCGGGATCATGAATATCATGCTGGTCTCGGTGACCGAGCGCACGCGCGAAATCGGCATTCGTATGTCCATCGGGGCGCGGCGAGGCGATATTCGCAATCAGTTCCTGTTCGAAGCCGTTGTCCTGTGCCTGGTGGGCGCAAGCATTGGCCTGCTCGTTGGTTTGCTTGTTGGACTCAGTATCACAAGCGCCTTTGGATTCCCGTTTGTGGTCACAGTGACCACTTTCGTGCTGCCGCTCACTGTCGCTGTGACCATTGGCCTCGTCTTCGGTATCTATCCGGCGTCGCGGGCAGCCCGCCTCGACCCGATAGTAGCGCTCCGGCGCGCCAAGTAGAAATTACCTTATCCAATCTTCATTTTGATGCTCTTCCGGAGGCACGATCAACCTCTGCTGTGCCAGCCGCCTCAACTGCTTGTCTGAGGGCGCGCTGCTCGGGGGAGGTTGCATATTCTGGGTGGGGAAAGGTTGTTGATCGGGCGCGGTGTTGTTGTCGCCTGCCGCTCTAAAACTGATCGGTTCCGACCCCTGCTGCAAAAAAGAGTTTTGAGGCATGGTAGGTTGTGCTGGGGCGCTGCTGAAAGGCACTTGAGGAATGTTTGTAGGAGCGCTGCCTGGCTTCCAATTTGCAGGCGGCAGGGTATTGCCGAAAGGCACTTGTGGCTGGTTGTTTGCGGCGATGCCCCCTGGGGCTGGCAGGAAAGGACCGTTGTAGGCTGTGGCTGCTCGCTCACCCTCTACGATGAAAGGAACGCCATTGATATTCGTATTTCCAAGCAAGTTGTGACCTCTCCAGCGGCTCCAGGGTTGTGCTCTGCCAGAACGCGATTTTGCTTGCGGGACGGGTGACATGGAACCGCGCAGTAAAACGAAGGCAACAACAGACACCATGCCCAGGATAAGCAAGACACTGGCCGTAATCAAGATGAATGGAAGAGGTGATCCACCACCTGTTTTAGTTCCAGGCGGGGTGCCACCGTTATTGTTGGTAACCGGCACGGCGGTTGCTGTCGACGTCGGCGTCTGGTCTGCACTGGTAGCGGTGGGTATCGCTGTCGCTGTTCCTGTTCCCTGGGGTGTTGCTGTGCTGCCAGGTGTAGATGTGGCGCCGGGCGTTGGCGTCTGGCCGGGGGCAGTAGTCGGCGTGTTGGTAGGAGTGGGTGTAGGGGTGTGAGTAGGGGTGGGCGTGGGCGTTTTAGTCGGCTTAGGGGTGGGAGTGGGCGTGTTGGTAGGAGTAGGAGTCGGCGTGTTGGTAGGAGTCGGCGTGTCGGTAGGAGTGCCAGTTCCTGGTTCATTAGGAACAACAAGCGCAGGCGCGTGATGCGTGTAGGAAGCTCCTGACCGGGGCGCGGTCGCAGTTTCAACCAGGTTGGCTGTACCTGCATAAGCACGGGTAATTACTCCCATGAGTCCTGCCAGCGAAAACAGCAGCAGCAGCAAACTCAGCACCGCTGCTATTATCTTAGAGGTAATGTTCGCTACGCCTGAGTCGCTTCTCATGTTTGCTTTTCTCGCCGGAATCGAGCGGGATCTATTCGCATTTAACGCCGTGATGAGCCGGGGGTACTATATGGGTGAGGTTCACATTTTTGCGTGAGGCTTCATGGCACCCGCAAGAACTTATCCGGAAACCGCGTAGGAGGTGATAGAATCAAGAGAAAGGAAACGAACAGCCAGCCAAAAGCAAAGGAGGAGCCAGCATGGCCCGAACCAAACCGTGGGAAGTCAGTGATGCATTGTGGGAGCGTGTGCGCCCCCTGATCCCAGCGCGCCCGCCGCATCCCAAAGGCGGACGGCCCGCCGCCGAGGATCGCCAGATGTTTGCCGCCATCGTCTACCTGGCTCGGACCGGTATCCCGTGGAACGCCATGCCGCGTGAATTGGGGGCCTCTAGCACGGTCTATGACCGTTTTCGGCTCTGGGAACACCAAGGCTTCTTCCTGCGGCGAGGGCTCGCCGGCTTGCAGGAGTACGATGAGCTGGCCGGTCTGGATTGGCAGTGGCAAAGCCTGGATGGGACGCAGATCAAGTCCCCTTTCGGCGGCGAGGCCACCGGAGGCAATCCGGTGGATCGCAACAAACGGGGAACCAAACGCAGCCAACTGTGTGAAGGACATGGCTTGCCATTGGCCGTGGTACTGGAAGCCGCCAACCGCAACGACATGATCGTGGCCGAAGCCACGCTCGATGCCATCGTCATCGAGCGTCCTGAGCCGCAGGAGGTTGAGCAACATCTGTGCCTGGATGCGGCCTATGATTATCCGCGCATCCTGGAGGCGGTCCAGCAGCGCGGCTACGTGCCCCATGTGCGGCCCAACTGGTGGAACCGCAATCATGGCCAGCCCGCCACGGCGGAGCAATTGGCACAGAACCACGAGCATCAGCCGGGCAAACAGCCGCGGCGATGGCTCGTCGAGCGGCTCCATGCCTGGCTCAATCACTTCCGGCGGCTCCTGGTCCGCTGGGAGAAGCGCCCTCGGTCCTATCTGACCCTGGTGTGTCTGGCTTGTGCTCTGATTTGCTTTCAACAATGTGATCGGGTTTCCTCCTTACCGGTTTCCGGATAAGTTCCAAGGGGTGGTCCCTCGATACATCGGGGACCTACTACCATGATATGCCTTGGCAAATCGGCGCATTCGTATCATGGTAGGGGCAGGGCTTGCCCCTGCCCTGCCCAATTGCACCCTATCTTTCATTCGCCAGCAGAATCTTTAGTGGAAGCAATTCCAACTATGCCAGGTCACGCAGCAGGTGAACCTCGATAGGATGCCGTAGCGTCCTGAGGGCTTTTACTTCGATTTGCCTGATGCGTTCCCGCGTCAGCTTGAAGTGTGCACTCAGTTCCTCCAGTGTGTGGCAGCGGCCGTCGTGCAGCCCGTAACGCAACTCGATAACCTGGCGTTCGCGCTGGTTAAGTGATTCCAGGGCGCAGGTGATCTGGTCACGTAATACCTGGTGGGCAACCACGTCAGCAGGTTTAGTCGCCTGGGTATCCTCTAGCGTGTCGGCCAGGTGATACTGTTCATCGTCAACCAAAGGCGCGTCGAGCGAGATGGGATTTTCTGACATACTTTGCAGTTCAACTATGCGCTCCTTCGTCATACCTGCCATGCTGGCGATTTCCTCGAGAGCAGGAGCACGACCCAATTCCTGGTAGAGAGAACGAGCCACGCGCTTTACTTTATAAATCAGTTCGACGACGTGTACCGGAATATGGATAGTGCGCGTGCACTCAGCTACTGCGCGACTGATTGCCTGGCGAATCCACCAGGTTGCATAGGTGCTAAAGCGAAAGCCGCGCGCAGGATCAAATTTCTGCATAGCGCGAATTAACCCGAGATTGCCTTCCTGTACGAGGTCCAGCAGGGAGATGCCGTGGTTATTATAGCGCTTGGCTATGCTGACTACCAGGCGTAAATTTGCCTCCACCAGGCATCGCTGCGCCTCCCTGTCACCCTCGGCAACACGGCATGCTAGCTGCATTTCTTGTTCTGCATTTAGCAATGGGTAGCGCCCAATCTCTCCCAGGTATTGCCGTATGGCATTGTCGACTGCATTGCCACCTTCGACCTCCTCATCTTCATACCCTTCCACTTCCTCCACTTCATCCATAAATGGCTCGTCATTCTCGCGATAGTACATAGATATGTTGTCGTTCGGTGCCTTTTTTACCATGGCTACCATAGATACAGAACTCCTTTACCTCAAATCCACATTTCACAACTCACAAATTGGTAACCGGAGGTATATGCTGTAGGGGCAAAAACTACAGAACATACCCTTAGCAAGCTTGAAAAACATTTTCAAGCTAACCCCCCTTTTTCTATTACTGCAAGATATGTGCCAAAATACAAATGTAGGGATACAGGTGATCCTTTAATAAGGTGTATGATCGAGTGCTCACCTGGCCCGTACATCCTTTCCAGGCCCTTCCAAACATACTTTTATGACTTCTCGTCTTTCCCGCCGGAACTTGACCAGCATTGTCGAAGTAAACTGTAGTATGCTGGATTCATTCACCATCTTGTCTCACCGTGGCTAAACATGGAAATTTTTTCCTCATATTGTGGATATTTCCGCATTGAATGCCCCTTACACTTTAAGAGGCCGAAAACGCTCAGGGGCTCCGTTTATTTGCAATAGAGTTAGGGGTACAAATGAGATGATGCAATCAAATGCGCGGAGCAATATGGGGCCTGGTAATCACAAAGACGGCGCTCACAATGGCGCCAACACTCGAAGCCGCCGGGTACGCCCTAAATATAAAAACCCTCTTTTAAATGACGTCGATGTAACTCGTATGCCTACCACGCCGCGTTGGCTGGCCAGGAGTGCAGAACAGCCACCCGTCTGGCAGTATGAATCAACAGATTACGAAGTAGAGAGCAGTATTCCCTCGCTCTCTCTTATCGTCTCAGAAGTCCCCGCGAGTTCTTCTATCGACGAAATCGACACCAGGCCTGCCGTGCTGGTTGAACAGGTAAGCCCTGTAAGAGCAGAGGTCCCCTTCTATACTCCAAACACGCTATTTGCGCATTCTGTAGAGGATGTTCCCTTTGAAGGAAGGGCGGAAGGGGTGAGAGACAAAGAAGGGCGAGCGAAGAGAACTGCAAGGCTTCAAGTAGCACGTGCTCTTGAAATGTACAGAACCTCCAAACTCCCGGCAAAACGCCGTTCTCACGGTCGCAATCCGTTAGACCGTGTGCGCTGGTGGCTGTTGTACCCGGGTCGCATCGAGTTTATACTCTGGCTGTGTGGCACTGTGCTCTTGATCGGTGTGACTTGTATGCTGCTGCTGGTGACTGCCCTCAGCTTCGAGTGGATTGCCCCTGGTCAACAAAGTGGTATGGTCCTGCAGAACCTGGCTAATAGCTCTGCCAGCTCAACTGAACCGACTCTGACTGTAATTGAGCGCGGGCCATTTTCCCCTGGACAGGTCATTCGCCTCCACGGCCAGGGATTCAGTATACATGGTCGTATCGTTTTTACCTTTGATAGTGCACTGCTCCATCCCAGACAAAATGTGGACAGTGGGCTGGTACGTCAACCGCAGGTGAATGCAGATAACCATGGGGAGTTTACTGCCCCTTTGACTCTCGGCAGCGGACCCACCTGGAAAGGCGGTCAGCACCGTATTGTAGCGCACGATATCGCCACAGACCATCTCGCCTTTCTCTCTATTCAAATCGTTCCCAATCGTGTAACGCATACGCCCGTCTCATCAAACGGGACAGGAAACGGATCGGTACCCACTGCTCCCATTACTACAGCGACTCCGCCTGCCAAAAGTACTCCATCACCTGCTGCTACACCTACTGCAACGCCGACGCAAGCTCCGCCTACTCCAACACCCACTGCAACAGCTACTCCTACAGCAACGGATACTCCTACTGTAACGCCCAACGCGGCCAATGGAGCGTTGATACATTCATCAATCACCATTCCCGGTCCCGCCAGCTTTTCGGCCAGTCTCGTCGACGCGCAAGGCCGTTGTCAGGCGGATTTTCATCAATGCTCAATGTTTTATCATTTCACTTTCACCTGGCTCCTGGTGTTTGCGTATATCCTTGCCTGGCTGCTGCTGGTCGCAGCGGCCATCCTTCGACGTGTTTGTCCCTCGACCTTATGGCAGAGTTTTTAACTCACATTATAATGAAAAGTGTGATTAAGTCTATAATAGTGAGTATTTATTGCAGGAGACCTCTATGATGCAATATACAAGCGAGGGACGAACCCCGGTCATCTGGTATGGAGAAAATGTTGCAATACCTGCTACCGGCAATCGCCCCTATGTACTGGTTGTGGATGATGATTCAGCTATCGCCTCTGTGGTTATGCTCACCCTTGAAATGGAAGAGTATGCCGGACTCAGTATTTCGGACAGCCGGCAAGTACTACCATTTTTGCAACAAGTAGAAGCTGATGCTACAAAGCATTTGCCAGCCGTGATCCTCCTCGATTTGATGATGCCCGGACTCTCGGGATACGAGGTCGCAGCCCAGCTGGCACAGCGTCCTTGCTTCGCGCGTATTCCCATTATTGTCATGACCGCCGATTATCGGGTACGTACTGCCGGAGCTGTCCCTGGTGCAACAGAGTTGCTCAGCAAACCCTTTCCGGTCAGTGCCTTGCTCACTGTGCTAGAGCATTATCTTTCAAGTGTGCCGTGCGGCTAAGAGCCTTTGCTCGTTAATAGCCGCTTCCGAATAGCCATACTTCAACAGGAACAAGCGGGCGACCATAAAGGCCCACCCCGCCACTCCTCACCACCCTCGCCCCTACGGGAACCGAATTGCCCCCGTAAGGTTGGAGAGCCTTTCTCTCATTCTTCTCTCGACTTATGATGCTCCCCGTGGTACAATGCGTTGCGTCGGGACCTATATAAATTGCACAATATATACTCCAATTTCCCCTAACCTAAAACAAGGAGAGGGCTGATGCCACGAGGACGTAAGAAATCGCCACAAGACAGTATCGACAGCATTCTGCTTGCTATGAGTCGCCGCAGTGATATCGATTCTGGAACCCTGTCGCATTATTTTGATCGCCTGGATGAGGAATGGACTGAAGGTGCCAGAGATAAGGTATTGCACCTGCTACGCACAAATGATACTTCTGCCCACTCTGCTGCTGTCCTGATCCTCACCGAACTGGCCACTGGCTTTGATCTGAGAGAACTGGAAAAATTTGTCGCGGACCCCACTGTGAGCGATATGGCAAAACTCTCTCTCGCGCCCGTCTTGAAAGAACTGGGTTCAGATATAGTTGATGACAGAATTATCGAATACCTCAATGACCCTGAGACAGCTATGCACCAGATGCAGGCGCGGCTCCTCGAACTGGTGGGGCAAAGCGAACTAGGAGCAGAATCAGTGCTCGAAGATGTTACCTCGATGCCTGTGGAGCGACGGTTGGGATTCGTCAACTGGTTAGGTCAAAGCGGAGATGCCCGCGCTGTTTATCTCCTGATCCCTTTGATGGAACACCAGCCAGCTAAGGTTGCAACCGCAGCAATCGATGCTCTTGAACAACTGGGGACCGCCGCTGCCCGGCAGACCATTCCGGCCCTCAACTACCTGATAGCCAATAGTACGAATCGCCAGCTTAAGCAACAGGCTCGCACCGTCTTAGGACGGCTCACCATGCAATCCGCTCCCGGCGTGGAAGATGCGGCAATGACACGTGCGCAACAACAACTGCCGCTCTACCAGGCTCGCGTCAGCTTCATTGACGGTACTGGCTCCCAGATGATCATGATCTCCTGGCAGCGCCCTGATGGCCTGCTAAAGGGCGTTAATGTTCTCTATCAGGATCAATGGGGCATTAAGGATTGCTATGGCACCGATAGCATGGAAACAGAGCGTTGGTCCGAACTGGTAAGTGATGTCGAGGAACAGGGATTTATCAATTTCCAGGTCTCGTTGGAGTATTGCCGGGCGTTGATTGCCGAGGCGCGTACACTCAACAAGCGTACGCGCCGCAAATTGCCTATCGCCTACTCTATCTGGCGGCCTTACCTTGCAGAGGGCGAAATATCCGGGGAAGATGCCGTCGCGGTATCAACGATGCTGCAGCCCTACCCTTTTAATCCTGACCTTGCGCAGTTGGCGCGTCGCGGCGATCAAATATATCAAATGCCAGAGTTTGAATCGTGGCTTTTCGAGCCGCTTGTGGATATTTTGCCTTACATCAATCGCTACTGGCTCATCTACAATGTGTTTGACATGTTGTCCGTCGGGACGAACCAATCTGGTCGTGGGCGTAGAAAGGGCCAGAAGTCGCAGAAACTCCAGCGGCCAAACCTGGATGCACTGGTAAGCGAGGCATTGGATGCATTAATAGATGATGACTGGCGGAAATTGTACGAGGTGCGTCTGCGGCGCCAGGGAGCGCTCTTTCAGTTTGCCGGCCGCCACAATGATGTCGCTCTGGTGAGTGCTGTCGCATCTGCCCTGCATCCTGCTTCGGGTCTTTCGATACATGAACAGCCTTTTCTACAGACCATGATGCGCCTGTCCATCGAGGGCGGGCCAATGCGTATGATGGCAGAAGTTCTAGAGGATGTTGACTTCGGCCTGGGCCCACCGCTAGATCCATTCCCCCGGCCATAGGCTGCGTACCTGGAGGATGGGACTCACAAAAGTCTTACCACAGCGGGTTCATAACCAACCCGGTGATCAACTTCGGATAAAAATACGTTGATTTTTGCGGCATGCGGTCATCGGCTTTTGCCACTTCACAGATTTGCCTTACGCGCGTTGCATGGAACAGCAGCGCGCATTGTGCCGTTCCGGTCTGTACTGCTTGCAGCGCTTCCTGCAGGTCACCGGTATACCTGACATATCTTCCTGCCGTCATGTCCTCCGCGCTGAGCCCCAGCAGCTCTTCTAACACAAGTATATGCGCCACTGCCACGTCTAGCTCGTTCCATGCTCCTGAATGCCCGCTCTCCGTCATGTGCCGCCTGCCTTGCTCATTCAAACTCAGCAGCCAGGCCCCACCTGCGGTACTCACGATAAATGACGGGTGCTGCTCGCTCGCTGCCTCTAGTAGTTGCTTAATTGCCTGCGGGCTCATCTCCGTTGTTTCCAATTGGCGTACCGTGAAATTAAACGATGGGTAGGCAAGACCAGCAGCCCCGGATCATCGAGATCGATCAATGCCATTAACACAAAGTTGATGGCATCATCCCGCTGCAGGTTATTACGCTGTTCGAGCACCTCGTTGCGATAATTGAGCGCTGTCTCATAGCGGTGATGACCATCAGCGACATACAATTGACGCTCAGCGAAGAAGTCCTGGATAAGTTCGATCTGCCCGGAATGGGTGATAGGAGAAAGAAGATGCTTCTCCTTCACCTCGTCGGTGATTTGCACCTCGGCCCTGGCGGCGTAGGGCGCAAGCAGTGCACGCATGCGGCCCTGTGGATCATCATACATGCACATCAGGGGACTAAAATTGGTAACGCACGCGCGCAGCAGCTTCAAGCGGTCGTCTTTTGCTTTTCTATGAGTGAGTTCGTGTGGCAGCACCACTCGCGCATCCCATGGCTCTAGCCGCACCCGGGCCAGCAAGCTGGTGCGGGTATAGGCCTTGCCGTCGTGCGTGAATAGTTGCTGGTACATGTAGTAACAGGGAATATCTTCTTGCTGCAAGATGCCCTGCAGGCGCCATTCGGCAAGTGTCGCCGCCGCGCGAGTATAGCGATTATTCAGTGTCGTATCGCCAGGATATTCCTCTCCTAATTCGAGCCGGATCACATTGTATGGGTTGCGCGCGTAGTATCTCTTCTGCGCTTGCTCCGTAATAACATCAAACGGTGGCGTTACCACCTGTGCCAGGTCGCCTATAGCCTTTTGAGCGTAGCGTATTCCGTGTAAGGGTTGAACATCTGCCATTTAGTAAATAACTTCTCTTTCTTCACGAGATGAGATCTGCTGGGTGGTCTGTCACTGTCTCCTTACCTGAACCCGGTCGATGAACCACCTCGCTGCACATTTTAACACATGCAGCCAGAGGGTGGAGATGAGAACTTTCGTTCTAAAAACACTTGACATTTACCTTGCTTCGTGGTAATATGTATCATGTAATAGAACAAATGATCTAAAACTGAATAGGCACTCTCAATCCCCCTATTTTCCCCTGCTCTCCCTCTTTCAGGCGGTCGGGTGCTTTCCTCTCTCTCCCCCTCCCGACCGCTGTGGCGGCTGTGTCACTCGTTCTACCACTTTGGCTGTTTGCGTTTGCTAAACTTGACGCCCCATCGAGAAGTCGCTACAATTGTCAGGCCGGTGGTGCTTATGTTGACAACACAAACAGGATAGTGCCGGTCAATGACCTCCCCATTCTATGGGGAGGCTTGTGAGGGGTTCGCCCCTTGCAAGCCGGATTGACCAGACGGCACCTCCGAGCCAGTCGCACCGAGCAAGCGAGCGTCGTGGCTGGCGCTGAAGAGGTGAGCGATAGTACCAAGCGTTGCCGTTCGCACCCAGGAATGCTGCCCCAGTTCCTGGCTCTGCAACCTCTGACTTAAAGAACTGCGGTCAGGAACGGTGGTCAGAGGAAAGTACCGGGTGCTATCAGCGTCGAGGGGATCGCTTTCACTCATTCTCGCAAGAGAGGAGCCTTACCTGATGAAGGTGTTTGTGCTATCACAAGAAGCAAAGCCTTTGATGCCCACGACGCCACGCCGTGCGCGCGTGTGGCTTGAGGCAAAACATGCCTGTGTCGTGCGCCGAGATCCTTTCACCATTCGGTTGCGTTTTGCTACAAAGGCGTATGTACAACCGGCCAGGGTGGGCGTTGACACCGGCTCGAAAGACGTAGGCATCGCGGCAACCACCAACGGCGAGGTAGTCTTCCAGGCCCAGGTCCATCTGCGTGATGACATCACTGAGAAGTTGAGGCAGCGGCGCCAGCACCGGCGCAATCGGCGTGCTCGCAAGACGCGCTATCGGGAAGTGCGCTATGCCAATCGACGCCGACCTGATGGGTGGCTGCCCCCTTCGCTGCACTCCAAAGCAGAAGCGACCGTCAAGGCCGTGGGCTTCATCGCCTCGTTGGTGCCTGTTGGCCAGGTCAGGGTCGAAGTCGGCAGTTTTGACACCCAAAGGATGCAAAACCCGGACATCGCTGGGATCGAGTACCAGCAGGGCGAACTTGAAGGCTATCTGCTGCGTGAATATCTGCTGGAGCAGTTTGAGCGAAGGTGCGTGTATTGTGGAGCCCAAGGGGTGCCTTTAGAAATCGACCATCTGCTGTCCAAAGCGCGTGGCGGGTCCAATAGGGCATCGAATTTGACAGTGGCGTGCCGTCCTTGTAACCAGCGCAAAGGGCAGCAAACAGCAGCGGAGTTTGGCTTTCCGGACGTGCAGGCGAGGGCAGGTGGTCCGCTGAGGGATGCAGCGCATGTGTCTTCACTGAAAAGCAGGGTGGTCCATGACCTGCAAGCGATCTTGGGAGAGAGCCAGGTGAGCGTCACGTATGGCTACGAGACGAAATACAAACGCATCCAGGTGCTAGACCTGCCCAAATCGCACACTAACGACGCCGTGGCGATTGCCTGCGAGATCGGCGAGGTGGTCAAGCCATTGGAGATAGTCCATCAGATGCGGTGTCTAGGACGAGGCCAGTATCAGCGTTTCAATGGGCTGCGCAGTGAGCACAAGTGTTGGGCTCCGCGCAAAGTGCGCGGGTTCAAGCTCTACGAACTGGTCAAGGTCAAAGGACAGGTGGGCTATATCGCAGGACGGCGGGAGAAGGGAGCGTTCGTCATCAAAGATGTCACCAGTGGGAAGAAATTGGTCGAGATCACGCCACACAAATTGGGACGACTAGCACGTCCCACCCACGGCTGGATGATTACACGACGGCCAGTCCTGGAGAGCAGCAGAAAGGAGAGCGGCGCTTCTTCCTCCACCTGATGGATGGGGGTACCCGTGCCACCATTATCATGGATGACCTGACATTAAGATACATTGCATTCGTTGTAGCAGTCTTGATCCTCATCTGGGGCGTGATCCAGCTAAACCAGCGGCTTCAGCGCGGCAGGAAAGGCAGGCCGAAGGAACTAAGCACCTGGACCAGGTTTGATGCTGCCAGCCCGGATGCTATAGAAGACCTGCCGCCCGATGTAGACTACGATGACCAGGAAGAAACTCCCGAGGCTGATTTTCACGTACGGGCAAAACAGAATGGGCATCACTCGGAGAGCAAGAAAATCACCTGATGGCTTATTCCTTCTCTAGCATTGCTTGCGGTTAACCGGGCCCTTGATGGGTGACTGCATATATTCCAAGTATAACATATGCAGTCGTTTCGCTAAATGCGAAATCGTGTCCCGGCTCTCTTGTAAGCCTCCTGGTCGGTGCGGAAGCTATCGGCATTTGTGCCACGGGCCTCTGCCAGGAACTCCGCCAGTAACTGTAGCGGCAGTGCAGTCAGCATCGGCGTCAATTCTTCCGCCAGGTCCACGCCATCACAAACCGCAAAGCGCGCCCAACCATCACGCTTGAATAGTTCACCAGTTTCGCTGGTGGGCGCCTCGCCGATCAGAAAAACACGGGGACCGATCTCACTCAGCCCCAATAAGAGATCGGCCAGGCGAGACTGCGCTGCCCCTCTGACGCTGATAGGAATGAGCAAATCTTCGCTTTCAAAGGCCACCTGTGGTCCATGAATGGCCTGTTCCAGCTCGAAACCCTCGGCAGTGACGTAGGCAGCCTCTTTCGCCTTGAGAGCGCCTTCCGGCGCCGTAACCGCGTTTGGACCGGCTCCAACAAAATAAATACGTCGCTGCTGTGCGGCGGCTTCCCGCGCAAGCAGTCGTACTTCATCTTCTCGTGCCAGGATATCTTCCATCAAGCCGGGTACCTGTCTTAGCCCCTGCTCCAGGTGTTCTGCCTCTTTCGCAAGTCCTTTGAGGGCAGCCAGCCGCGCGGCGATCTGGGCTAAGCGAGTCAGAGCGCCAATGTAGCTGATGGAGTGAGTAGAAGAGGGGTCCTGCTCTACCGTCTCGATGATAATGCCGGCCCCCTGCATCTTCGAACCCTTGCCGGTAATACCAACAGTTAGCACCCCGGCCTTCACAGCGTGTTGCACTGCCAGGTTACCATACAGCTTGCTCCCGCGGTGACTGATGACAATCACCCTATCATCAATACGCAAGGGGCGCGGGTAGTTGACAAACTCGAATGAGCGCAATGCCCAGGCGTCAGCCCCGGCCAGACGCATAAGATATTCACCAACAGAAGCAGCATGGAAACTGGTACCGATGCCCGCCAGCAAGACCCGTCCCGCGCCTGCCAGCTTCTCTGCTGCACGCGATGGGCTATCCCAGTCGGTGAGCAATGCGCGTACTGCCTGTGGCTGCTCGTGAATCGAACGATACAATCCTGTCGTCACTGAACGGTCCTCCTAGATTTGAGTAATCGTTTGTTTTTGTAACCATTTGTTAGAGTGTACCCCATAGCAGGTGTTGTTTGTCAGAAGATGAATAGCTGTGGGAAATGCCTTAACTGCTGGCTTCCGCACCAATGATGCAATCGATGCATTCCTCTAGATTGGTGCAGCGACACTTCAGGCCATTCGCCAGAATCATCTTCATGCCCTGTCCCTTGCGCATCAATGCATCCACCTCGGCCAGCTTCTGGTGCGCGAGCGTCTGCCAGCGCTCAGAGAGCGGCATGTCACCATCTAACTCGTTGATGAGCGTCTGAATGTCCGCAAG
>WNGJ01004483.1_pt1 | contig 14534 bp, 16 predicted proteins | sample 5400611 | NCBI WGS metagenome assembly WNGJ01 (sample SAMN13153375, study PRJNA577476) | soil metagenome | isolation source: 40 cm soil or saprolite under Garry oak tree replicate 1 | place: USA:California | collected 2016-06-15
TTGCAGCATGATGGTTCCGCGGTCCTTGGGGCGCGAAGCCCGCCGATGCATTCTACCCCACGAATGGGGGAGCGAGAATATCGCCGGCAGCTTGGTGGCACTCCCCGTCGGCGTGTCCAGGGGGGTCTTGCAAGTGCCTCGGCAGACGGGCCGCCATTTGACGCGGTGCACCGCAGGCGGCATTGATCGGTGATTAAAAGCGCACCGCGGGACGCGCCTTGCCCGGCGACCCGAGCGTCCGGGACCAATCGATGCCGCCTTCTACTTCCCCACTGCGCGAGCTCATGCAGGTTATGGGGACGTTGCTCATTGCCGCGGTGGGCGGAATAGGATTCCATCTCGTCGGCTTTCCAGGCGGACTGGTCTCGGGCTCGATGCTGACGGTCGCGGTCGCCGCGCTCGCGGGCTGTGCCGTGAAGGTGCCGCTGTCCCTCGCGCGCTTGTGCTTTGTGCTCGTCGGTATTCTGCTGGGGGCGGTGGTAACGCCAGACACGCTCAAGGGGATTGCGAGCTGGCCGCTGAGCGTCGCGTTGCTCGTCGTCGCGGCGATCTGCATGATGACCGCCACCGCCTGTTACCTGCGCTTGGCGCACGGTTGGGATCCGTTGTCGGCATTGCTCGGCGCGAGCCCGGGCTCGATGGCGCAAGTGATGGCGCTGTCAGCCGAGTTCGATGCCGATGTGCGCGGAATTGCGATCGTACACGTGTTGCGCGTGCTCTTGATCGTGCTCGGCCTGCCCGCTGGACTTGCGCTGTTCGGCTCGACCGTGGAGCCCGTCGTATCGACGCGGGGCGCGACAGAACCCTCGCTCATCGAACTTGTGACCCTCCTAGCAGTATCGAGCTTTTCGGCACTCGCCATGCTGCGCATAAGATTTCCGGGCGGCCTCCTGTTCGGCGCCATGGCCGGCTCTGGACTTCTTCACGGGACGGATTTGATCCATGTTTCGTTGCCCTGGTGGGCAGGCGGCGCCGCCGTGCTCACGCTGGGTGCGGTCGCAGGCGCAAGATTCGCGAATACGAGCCCCAAGATACTGCTGAGCTATCTGGCGGCGGCCTTTGGCTCGTTTGCGGTCGCCGTCGCCGTTGCCGCGTCGTTTGCGCTGGTCGTTGTAACGCTGCTTCCGTTTCGGATCGCCGACGTGATTGTTGCCTTCGCGCCGGGCGCGCAGGACACGATGATGGTGCTCGCCCTCGCAATGCATCTTGACCCGGTCTATGTCGGGGCGCACCACCTCGCGCGGTTCTTGGCCGTCAGCTTTTCGGTAGCTGTGGTGGCGCGGCGGCTCGTCCGCCGCGAGCCCACGCGGCCACGCGAGCGGTGGAGGCGGCCGGGACAGGGGACGTTTGATGACTGACGGTAAGCCACACTGGCCGCAGCCACCCGCGCGCGCTGTCTTGGCTTTCGAACATCCCGGCGAGCCGTTATCATTTGCGCTGATCGTCTGGACTGCCCGCACGCCGCGTCCGACGGAGAAACAACATGCACGATACAACCGACGGCAGCCACTGGCACGAGCCGGAAGGGCTCAAGAACGCGGGATACGGCGCTTGGAAGCGGCCCAATACGCCGTATGACGACTACATGGAGGCGCAGGGGATTCCGATTTATCGCGGCATCGGAGTGCGGCGAGTACAGGACATGCCGCTCAAGCGTTGGAACCGCATGGGCGGCAACGGAACCTTCATCCAGCTCTACGGCACCGAAGGCCGTTGGGGTTGCTACGTGGTCGAGGTCCCGGGCGCCGGGGCGCTCAACCCCGAGCGTCATATGTATGAAGAAATCATGGTCGTTGTCGAAGGCCGTGGCACGACCGAGATCTGGACCGACGATCAGAAGAAACCGCACAGCTTCGAGTGGCAGCGCGGCTCCATGTTCGCGGTTCCGCTCAACAGCTGGCACCGCATCGTGAACGCAGCTTCGAGTCCGGCGCTCATCCTAGTGGCATCGACGGCGCCTAACGTGATGAATCTTTTCCGTGACAGCGACTGGATTTTCAATTGCCCAATCACGTTTCCGTCCCGCTACGACGGTAGCGAAAGCTATTTCAAGCCCAAGGACGACATCATGCCGGATCCGCTGCGCGGACTCGCCATGCGCAAGACCAACCTTATCCCCGACGTTTTCAATGCCGAGCTCTATCTCGATAACCGCCGTTCGCCCGGCTACAAGCGGATGGAACCAAACATGGCGGGCAATGTGTTCTACGGGTTTGTCGGTGAGCACATCACCGGTCGCTATTCCAAGGCGCACGCGCACATGTCCTCAGCGGTGCTGGTCTGCATCAAAGGCAAGGGCTACACCTATACCTGGCCGCGGGCGATCGGGATGACCCCGTGGAAGGACGGCAACAGCGATCAAGTTTACCGACAGGACTATGAGCCGGTCGGCATGGTCACCGCCGCGCCCTATGGCGGCGACTGGTTCCATGCGCATTTCGGCACCAGCAAAGAGCCGCTGCGTCTGATCGGCTGGTACGGTCCCAACAACCATCGCAAGGACAAGGCGGGGGTGCCGGGCGAAAAAGATACCGACGAAGGCGCGATCGACGTGACCGAGGGCGGCACCGCCATTCCGTATTGGCTGGAGGATCCCTTTCTCCGCAAGGAATACGAGGAGACGCTGCGGAAGGAGGGTGTGACGTCGCGCATGGACGAGTCGCTCTACCACTCCCCGGCGACGGCGTAGCGCTCAGGCGCGACGCCACACGCCCTCGAGGCGGCATGAGCAGAAGTTCTCCGGTTGCGAGTCGAATTCGAGAGCGCGTGATGTCACTCTGCCGCCAGCGCGCGGTCCTTGAGCGGCAGGTTGAGCCGCTCCCAGACGTCGAGCAGCGCCTCGGCTAGCGCATCGATCAGTGCATCCTCGTGGTAGGGCGTGGGGGTGATGCGTAGCCGCTCCGTCCCCCTTGGCACGGTCGGATAGTTGATCGGCTGAATGTAGATGCCGTGGTCGGCGAGCAGGAGGTCGGTTGCCTTCTTGCATTTCTCGGGCTCGCCCACGAATACGGGCACGATGTGCGTATCGTTCGGCATCACTGGCAAGCCGGCGGCGTTGAGCACGGCTTTGACGCGTGCGGCGCGCTCCTGATGACGTTCGCGCTCGAAGCTCGACGTCTTCAGGTGCCGAATCGCGGCCGTTGCTGCGGCGCAGATCGCGGGTGGAAGCGCGGTGGTGAAGATGAAGCCAGGCGCGTAGCTGCGTACCGCGTCGCAGAGCACCGCGCTCGCCGCGATATAGCCTCCGAGGCAGCCGAACGCCTTGGCGAGCGTGCCCTCGATCACATCGATGCGAGCCATTGCGCCCTGGTGCTCCGCTTGGCCGCCGCCGCGCGGGCCATACATGCCCACCGCGTGCACTTCGTCGGCATAGGTCATGGCGCGGTAATGCTCGGCAAGATCACAGATGCGGTTGATCGGTGCCACATCGCCGTCCATGGAATAGAGCGTCTCGAATACGATTAGCTTCGGCCGGTTCGGATCGGCCGCCCGCAACAACTCCTCCAGATGCGCCATGTCGTTGTGGCGGAAGATCTGCTTGTCGCACTTCGACTGGCGCACGCCCTCGATCATGGAATTGTGGTTCCATGCGTCCGACAGGATGAGGCAGTTCGACAGCAGCTTGGCAATGGTGGAGATGCCGGTTTCGTTGGAGACATAGCCCGAGGTGAAGACGAGAGCCGCCTCCTTGCGATGAAGGTCGGCAAGTTCGCGTTCGAGATCGACGAGGGGGTGATTGGTGCCGGCGATATTGCGGGTGCCGCCGGCGCCCGTGCCCATGCGTGTCGCGGTTTCGACCATCGCCCCGATGACTTTGGGATGCTGGGCCATTCCGAGATAATCATTGGAGCACCACACGATCACGTCGCGCGGCCCTTGCGGGGAATGCCAGATCGCGTGCGGAAAGCGGCCGGCCAGCCGTTCGAGATCGGCAAAAACCCGGTAGCGGCGCTCGTCCCTGAGCCGGGCAAGGGCATCCGTAAAATAGGCGTCGTAAGTCATGGATTGCGCCTCTCCCGGCACGGAGAGCTCACTTTGGAACGCTCCCAAGCTCTTTTTAGAGGCGTTCCAGGGCTCTTGTCGAGGCGGTAATGAGCGTGGCCCAACGCCGCGGTCCTTGAGCTCGGTCACGGAAAACCTGGAAAGCCCCGGCGCGGGCAACCTTTTTCGCGACCCTTTCGCAACGATCACGGAGCCAAATGCGAGCCCTGTTCGAAAGTAGCGCAGGCGGTGTGACTAAACTAACATTCCGCGCCTGCGCTGGCGCGAGCTAGGCTGCATGCAATGATTTGGCGAAGGGTATAAGGGTGACTGAACACACGCACGGGCTGGAGCACGGTCTCACCAATTACGGCGACCGCGATTTCTCGCTCTATCTCCGCCGCTCCTTCGCGCAGTCCATGGGCTACTCGCGTGCGATGTTGTCGAAGCCCGTGGTCGGCATCGCCTATACGCCGTCGGGTTTCAACAATTGCCACCGCCACTTCCCCGAATTGCTGGACGCAGTCAAGCGCGGGGTGCTCGCGGCCGGCGCGCTGCCGATCGCCTTCCCCACGATCTCGCTCGGCGAAGTGTTTCTCAGCCCCACGAGCCTCAAATACCGCAACCTGATGTCGATCGATACCGAGGAAATGATCCGAGCGCAGCCGATGGACGCAGTCGTGCTCATGGGCGGCTGCGACAAGACCGTACCGGCGCAGCTTATGGGCGCGGTGTCCGCCGGCCGGCCGGCGGTCATGCTGGTGGCTGGCCCCATGATGACGGGTCGTCACCGCGGCGAGCGACTCGGCGCCTGCACCGATTGCCGTCGTTTTTGGGTGCGTTATCGCGCGGGTGACGTCAACGAGGAGGAAATTTCGGAGGTCGAAGGAGAGCTCGCGGTTACTGCCGGGACCTGCGCGGTGATGGGCACGGCCTCCACCATGGCCTGTATCGCCGAGGCGCTCGGTCTTGTCCTGCCGGGCACCGCTGCAATCCCGGCGGTGCATGCCGACCGCCTGCGGGCAGCGGAGGCAACCGGGGCTGCGGCCGTGAGGCTCATCGGCTCAAACCGCACGCCTGACCAGATAGTCAACGCGAAGTCGGTGGATAACGCGCTGCGTGCCCTTCTTGCGCTCGGCGGCTCGACCAACGCGGTGATCCACCTCGCCGCGATCGCCGGCCGGGTCGGCGTGAGGGTTTCGCTCGAGCAACTCAATAAGCTCTCGGACACGACTCCGGTATTGGTCAATCTCAAGCCGGTCGGCTCCGGTTATATGGAGGATTTTTTCGCCTCCGGCGGGATGGGCGCGCTTTTGCGCGAGCTCAAGCCGCTGCTCCATCTCGATTGCATGACGGTGACCGGCGAGACGCTGGGCGAGCGCCTTGCGTCCGATGCCGCCTTTTACGTCGACCGATCGATTATTGCCGGCCGCGACAAACCTTTCGAACCCCACGGAGGACTCGTTGCCCTGTTTGGAAATCTTGCTCCCAAGGGCGCCATCCTCAAGCGCTCGGCAGCGGATGCAAGACTGTTCGAGCACGAGGGCAGGGCAGTGGTTTTCTCCTCGCTTGCCGATCTTGCCGCACGCATCGACGACCCGGGGCTCGACGCCACTCCGCAGGACGTGCTGGTGCTGCAGAATGCCGGCCCCCATGCGAGCGAATGCATGCCTGAGGCGGGTTACCTCCCGATCCCGAAGAAACTCGCTCAAAGTGGGGTCAAGGATATGATCCGAGTCTCGGACGCGCGCATGAGCGGGACCGCATTCGGCACCATAGTGCTGCATGTGACTCCGGATTCGGCGTCCGGCGGCCCGCTCGGCCTCGTCCGCAGCGGCGACCGCATCCGCCTTTCGGTGAAGGAGCGTCGCATCGATCTCCTGGTCGAAGAGGCCGAGATGAAAGCGCGCGCCGCCGCGATGAAGCCCACGCAGATGAAGCCTGAGCGCGGCTATGCCAAGCTCTATGCGCAGGAGATTCTCGGCGCCGATGATGGCTGCGACTTCGCCTTCTTGCGGCCAGCCGTCGGCGCGGGCTGACGAATGGTCGGACTTACATGCCGAGCGACGTTGCGGACTATGTCGGCGTTATCTCATCGCGTAAGTAGCGCCATCATGGACCGAATTTCACTAGCTGCGCTGGCCCGCTATACTGTTGCATGCCACAGGGGAGGAACAACCGATGGCAGTCGAGAGCATCTTCTACTCGGTATCCGGCATGAGTTGTCGCGGTGCTCTGATCTGGGACGAAGGGGTCAAAGCGCCTCGTCCGCTTTTGCTTATGGCGCCCAATTGGAGGGGCGTCATCAAGCCGGCCATCGAAACCGGCCAGATGCTCGCGGGCGAGGGTTATGTCGTCTTTGTCGCCGACATGTTCGGTGAAGGCAACGGACCGGTCGGGACGGAAAACCCGATGGAGTTTCTGCGGCCGTTCATGTCCGACGTGGCAGGAATGCGCCGGCGCATCGCCGCCGCCCTCGACACGCTGACGCGGGAAGCCGACCGGCGCGCCATCGGCGACATCAGCCGGCGGGCTGCGATGGGCTTCTGCTTCGGCGGCCTCAACGTCCTTGATCTCGCCCGCACCGGCGCGGATGTGCAGGCGGTCGTCTCCATGCACGGGACGCTGGCGACGCCGCAGCCCGCCAAGCGCGGCGACATCAAAGCGGCGGTCCTCGCCGTGCACGGCGCCGCTGACCCGGTCGCGCCGAAGGCCGAGCGCGACGCCTTCGAGACCGAGATGACGGAGGCCGGAGCGTGCTGGGCGCTGCTTACATTCGGCGACGTATGCCATGCCTTTACCGACCCGCAGGCCAACACCACTGGCGTCGCCGTATACGACGAGCCTGCCACCCGCCATGGCTACGCCCTTGCCCATGCCTTCATCGCGGACGCCTTTGTCGACCGGCGGCACGGTTGCCCTCCGCCGCGCTCGGCATAATAATCTCATCCCTATCCTACGAGCGGAGGCTTCGATGCATACGCTGTCCATCCCGCAATCGGTCATCGACCGCGTCATCGAACGCCGCGGCCGTGAGCACGTCTACGAAGATCTCAATCCGGCCAAGACCGCCCTCGTCGTGGTCGACATGCAGAACGCCTTCATGCTGCCAGGCGTTGCGCATGCACTCTGCCCGATGGCGGAAAAGATCGTGCCCAACATCAACCGTCTCGCTCAGGCGGTGCGCGAGACCGGCGGAACGGTGGTCTGGATCAAAACGACTTTCACGGACGATGCGCTGCAAAACTGGTCGACCTATTTCGAGATGGTGACGCCGCAACAAAGCGCCAAGCGGGTCGAAGCGCTCACGGCCGACAGCAAAGGACATCAGCTCTGGGCCGATCTCGACGTGCACGCCGAGGACGTCATCGTCGAGAAGAATCGCTTCAGCGCCTTCATTCAGGGCTCATCGAACCTTGCCGAAGTCCTGCGCGGGCGCGGCATCGACACTATTCTTATCACCGGCACGGTGACCAACGTATGCTGCGAATCGACGGCACGTGATGCCATGATGCTCAATTTCAAGACGATCATGGTGACCGACGGCAACGCCGCCGTGACCGACGAGGATCATAACGCTTCGCTCCGCGCGTTCTATCTCATGTTCGGCGACATCGTGTCGACGGACATGCTGATCACGTGGCTCGCGCGCAATGCCCACAGGAATCTGGCCGCGGCGGAGTAGCAGTGCGACAGGTCGGCGGCTGACGGCGTCATGGAGCCGGCGAGACATATCGCTGCAGCAACGCCCGAGCCCACGGAGATCATTGCACGTGCACGTGCAATGATCCCCACGCTCGCCCAACGCTCGCTCGAGGGCAGGCGCCTGCGCCGAATTCCAGATGAGACTATCGTCGACATGCAGCGCGCCGGCTTTTTCCGCGTGCTGCAGCCTAAGCGCTGGGGCGGCTATGAAATGGACCTCAATACCTTCTACGAGATCCAGCTTGCGCTTGCCGAAGGAGACATGTCGACTGCTTGGATTTATGGCGTGTCGGGCGTGCACCCCTGGTTCATGGCGTTGCTCGACGATCGCGCCGCACAAGAGGTCTGGCACGGCGATACGGCCGCGCTGATCTGCTCGTCGCTGATGCCCGCTGGCAGGGCCACGCCCGCCGAGGGGGGCTACCGCCTGAGCGGGCGCTGGCGATATGCGAGTTGTTGCGAGCATTGCGACTGGGCACTGCTCGGCGCCCTGGTCGTCACCGGCAACGGCGGACCGCCCGAGGGGCGAATCTTTCTCCTGCCCCGGAAGGACTATGAGACCATCGATACCTGGCAGGTGTCCGGCCTGCAGGCAACGGGAAGCTGGGACGTGACCGTGGAAGATGTGTTAGTGCCGGCCCATCGATCGCAGAGCATGCTCGATAATTTCCTGCTGAAGGGCCCCGGACAGGCGCTCAACACCTCGAGCCTCTACCGGCTGCCCTTCGGGCAGATTTTCGTGCGCGGCATTTCGACTGCCGCGCTTGGCGCCTTGCAGGGCATGCTGAACGCCTTTTTGGACTACGGCAAAACCCGCGTGACGCGGGCGGGCGGGCGATCGGCGGAAAATCCTTTCGTTCAGCTGCTTTGCGCCGAAACGGCGGCGGCTATCGACGAGATGACAAACACGCTGCACCGCAACTTTCGAAATTTGCACGCCTACGCGAGACGCGGCGAGATGCCGCCGCTCGAAGAGCGCCTGCGCTATAAGTTCCAGTCGACGGAGGTCACGGAACGCTGCACGCTGCTCGCGGCGCGCATCTTCAAGGCGACGGGAGCCGCCGGCTTATCGGAGGGTCTGCCGTTCGGAGGAATTCTGGCCGACCTCATGGCCGGACGTCAGCACATTTCAAATCAATACGAATATGCCGGCAGCAGTTGGGGCGGCATGATGTTCGGTCTCGAAAACAAAGATTTGATGCTTTGAACACATTACCCAATGTCCCCTTGTTACCGCGATTGACCCCCGCGAGTCGGATTTGTCCGACCGGCGGCGAGATGGCTACGTCGCGTCCGACCTTGCTCGCCGGATCGCGGCTTCGACATTGGCGATGGCTCGATTGAGATCATCGGCGTCTCGCTTCAATTGCGCGAGTGTTTTCACGGCATTCTCCGGCGGATCGCTCGAGTGGGCGTGGTAGAGAAGATGGGCTTGCCCGATGATTGCAGGACAACGCTGGTCGGCAGCGACCAAGAGCGACAGAATCGCGCTGCTGAGGGATTTATTGTCGTCAGCCATGATCGTCCGCCTTTGCATCCCTGCCGAGCGCGATGCGCCGCGCCGCGAGGCTAGTGATGGTGAGCAGGAAATCAGCGGCTTGCGGCGGATCGGCACGACTGGCGGTGAACTCTGACGCACCTTCCGTCGCGATGAAGCAGGCGTAGCGGTACTCCCATCCGTCGAGCTGGCGGTCGAGGAAGGCACGGCGCTCCCCGTCATCCGCCAAAGTTGGCAGGTGGGCGTCGACGCGCGCGATGAAGCGGCTTGCGCGATCGGCGGTGCGGCGGGTTTCCGGCCTCCTCGTTTGGTCTTGGTGTTTCAGCGCCATCTCGTTCCCCGATAGCCGTCTTCCGGCTGGGGAACATTGCTACATTATGTAGCAACCCTAGTCAACTACATTATGTAGCAATCGACCTGGGACAATTTAGGTCCGGTTGGGTCGCGAAATGCAGTTGACTCGCGCCGCCCACTCGATCGTGACATCGACAATGGGCTTCTCGGTGGCCGAGAGAAGGTTGAACAGTCCTTCGGCGCTGCCGCGCTGCACTTGTTTGATCAGGACGCGGCCGTCGGCGAGACCGACCACGCAGAGCTGCCCGATGAGGTCGGGCGTCAGCGGCCGGCGCACGTCGTCGTAAAACACCAGCCAACGGTTGAAAAACGACCCCAGACTGTCGCCGCGGATTTCGACGGCCACGGTCTCTGCCGGAGAGCATGCGGGCCCGTTCACCTCGTCGAGATTGCCCTGCGCCACATCATAAAAGTGCGTGGTGGAGCCGACCCCGACATAACCGACAACTTGTATCTTCGGCGCGGGGGCTTCCTCTTCACCCGTTGGGGAGAGACCGCGGCCGGTCAGCAGCCATTCTGGCGTGACCTGGAAGCGCCGCGCGTAGCGTTTGGCCTCGTCCGGACCATAGTCGCGACCGCCGGGCGCTTCCGCACGCTCATGGGCGCCATAGGTCGAAACGGCGATGCCCATGGCGTTGGCGGCGGCGCGCCCCGATTTGAACCGCTTTTCGCGCGCGATACGTAGCCGCTCTCCACGAGTAGTCGCCATGCCAACCACTCTATCTCCCATCCAGCTACACTTGGTAGTTGACACCGGCTACATATTGTGGTTATTCGCAATGCGTGAGATGCAAGGATCAAGCAGCATGCCGCGAGCATCGCGCCGATACGCGCGCCCGCAATGGACGGATGAGCGCACCAAATATTTGAGAAAGCGATGGTTGCAGGGCGCCCGCATGCGGGAGATTGCCGAAGAATTGGGCCGTGGCATCAGCACCAACGCAGTGGCCGCAAAGATTCGTCGGCTCGGCATTGCCGAATTTTCCCCCTACGGTGGTGCGCCCGGCAGACGGCGTGCAGCCAAAAAAATTCTTCGGCGGCCCGAGCGTACATCCGGATATCGCGGCGTCGAGCATCGGTGCGTGCAGCGGCCGATACCAGCCTGGGTGGCTAACGCGCGACCCTATGTCGAGAATCCGCTCCTCGATGCGGGAGTTCCGCTTCGGCAACGTCGCACATTGCTCGAATTGAGCGGCCGCACCTGCAGGTGGCCGGTTGGCGATCCCAGCAGTTCTGTCTTCTTCTTCTGCGGGGCGAAGCCGGTCCGGAACAAGCCGTACTGTGCCGCGCATTGCGCGCGCGCCTATCGGCGGCCGCGGGAGTCGACACAACGTGTCTCGATGCCGCGCCTGCGTCACGCCGCGCGCGACACAGATAGGTCCGTCATGCCTCGCAACGAAACTGCCACTCTACGCCGATCGACTGGAGAGAAAAAATGAGCGAACGATCAAGACAGTCCGACATGCGGGTACGGAAATCGATGAAGAGCCGAAAGGAGCCGCTGGTCGAGCGGCGCGCGCTGCCAACGCCGGAACGGCTTCGTCGGGCCGGGAGGGATTTCGAGCGCGGCGACACTGGCCAGATCACCATGCGGGACAGCCCGTTGGAACGCGCTTTCGCGCGCAATGCCCTCACGCCGGAGCAATATTCAGCCGGACAGAAATATCGCCATCATTGGTACCATGCCGGCCTCGCCGACCGATTGGAATCGATCGATCTCAATCGCATCTTTGCAATCGATCTCGGCGCCTATACGGGGATGGCGAAGACGGAAAACCAAGTCTTTCATCGGCAAAGATACCGGGAGGCTGCGCAAGCCGTCGGCAAGATCGGATCGCACGTATTGGAATGGGCGGTGTGCCGGGAAATTGCGCTGGAGCAAGTCGGCCAGACATTGGGCTGGAGCAGTCGGCCGCAAGCCTATGCGGCTGCCGTCGAACGGATGAAAACGGCTTTGGATGAGTTGTGCAAGCTGTGGGGGATTGGGCACTAAGACCTCGCAATCCATCGTTCGTCGCCGGCACCGCGTGCGTCGGCGCCTCCATGGGCCAGGCCGCTTCCAGCGCCGCACGGATGCCGCTCCTGCGGCTCAAGCTCGAATTCGGTACGCTTATTTCGGCTGCAGTCCCGACTCTCTGACCATCCGTTCCGCGGTCACGCGCTCGTCGCGAATGAAGCGCGCGAATTCCTCTAGTCTCACTCCCGACGGCTCGACGGCACGATCGATGTACATTCGTTGCCGGAAGTCGCGATTATCGACGATGCGGGCAACCTCATGTGCGAGGTGGGCGATGATTGGCTTCGGCGTGCCGGCCGGCGCGAACAGTCCGAACCATGTCGCGGGATAATTTTCGCCGCCGCGGACTTCCGCCAGCGTCGGAATATCGGGAAAAAGCGGCGAGCGCGTTCTGCCGGTGACCACGAGGCCGGTAATGTGGCCGCTTTGCAGTTGGGGGACCATGTTGGAAAGCGCCAGAATGGCAACCGGGGTCGATCCGGACAGCACCGCGTTGACCACCTCGCTGCCGCTCCTGAAGGGGATACGCACGATATCGGCGCCGGTCTCCTGCTTGAGCTTCTCCATGAAATGCGCGAGCGGAAACGAGAACGTGCCGTAGCTGAGGGTGCCGGGCTTGGCCTTCGACAACGCCACCAGCTCAGGAATCGTCCGCACCTCGAGCGAACGGTTGGTGACCAGCGCCAGCGTGTTGAAAAACAGAACGCTGATCGGCTCGAAATCCTTCTCGGGATCGAACGGAAGGCTCTTGAACGCGAATTGATTGTAGACCATCGGCTCGCTCGAAAGGACGCAGATGGTGTAGCCATCCGGCGCAGCTTCGGCGCACGCCCGCGTGCCGATGTTCAGCGCGCCGCCGGGTCTGTTCTCCACGACCACCGGCTGGTGCAACGCCTTCGACAGCTCGTCGGCGAGCGCTCGCGTGAACACGTCTCCCCCTCCGCCGGCGCCCAGAGGGATGATGACCCTGATGGGCCGGGTGGGATAGTCCTGGGCTGGCGCGGTCGCACACACCGCGAGCGAAACGACGGCGAAGAACGACGCGATGAAAAATCGCGGCACGACGTCCCTCCATTTTCTTTATTTTTGTTGAGGATAGGCCGCCGGCCATCGCGGCGCAAAGCGGATGGCAACGTGTCACGCGGTCGTATCGATTTGCTTGCGCGCGGCTTGGCAGGTCGGCGGTGGTGCGCCGGCAGGCGGGAAAGCCGTTGCTCAGTCATACCCCGCTGCGACAATAGAACCTGCGGGTGTCGGGGCTCTCCTCGTCCGGGGGCGCGCAATACTGAGACACGGTGGTACGCCCCTCTGCTCCCGTTCGAATTTGAGCGAACGAGTAGCTCGCCGCGGTCAGCGCAAGCACGCCGGCCAGTCCGACTATCATCGCATAGCGTGTCGCTATCGTCTTCATGGCCGCACCTCGTGCTCGAGTGTTTTCGAGGTTGCGCGGCCGGCCCGCGAGCCGGCCGCCTGAGAGCGGCTCGCTGCGAAGCCCCGACGCCTTCGTGGCGAACCTGATTTGACTCTTTACCAGCCGTCAGTCCTGTACCAATCGCTCAGGGGATACCCCTGATAGGTGCCTTCATAGCCTTGTCCCGGCTGACCGATGTCGCGGCGGTCGCCGGGTTCTGCCGCTGCGGACTGGGTGGTCGCAATCAAGGCGGCCAGAGCCAGAGCGGTGATGAGCGTCTTCATGGTTCGTTCCATCCTGTGACGGACCATCGTCCGTCGGTTCGTGCAGCAGCGCATAGGCCGACGGGCCGGCGCCTGCGGAGTGCAGGATGCCACCGGCGGTGCCACAGTCCTTGTGATGCAGGTCACACTCTCACGACGATTCAGAACGGTTCAAATTTGTTCCCGCTACCCTCGCGATCTTCCGATCCGGCGCAAAAGACGCCATCCGGTTACCTGTTAGGCCGACGCATCCTTTGCGTCGCAGGATCGCCGCGCGGGCACTCGTGCGAGCGAGATCACGCCCGCCATGGCAGCGAAACTCCCGAGCAGGACAATCACGTCGCGGCCACGCCAACAGCTGCTGCGCTTCGGCGTGGAGAGTGTTGTGGCCGGAGCCTGTGCGGACCGCGAGCCGCCAAGCGAGCAGCGAGGACGCGGCCGCGACGCCAATACTGATGCCGCAAGAGCGCAGCGCCGCGCCGATGCCCTGTGCGACCCGAAAGGCGATGAGCACCGGCAGGCTCGGAGCAAGGCCGCAGAGTGCCGAGCTCAGCACGAACAGCAGGAAGCCGCCCGTGTACAGGAGCTTGCGCCCCACCATGTCGGCGACACGTCAGAGACTGCCATCTTGATGACCACGCGAGCTTGTTAACCTTCTCTTGACGTCTGGGTGCCGATATACGGTCGAGGAAACGGGAGGGCGCGCGGCAACCTGGCGTCGGGCCCCTGCTGCACGCACATGAAGGCGTCGTTTGGAGCGCTTCTGACATCGATGGTCATTCTCGCCGGCTGTGTCGGCCCTGGTCGGCTGCCTTTTGAAAGCCCCAAGGTGGTCGAGTATCTCGACGGCAATTACCGGCGCCTTGCGTCCTGCACCCATCAGCAGCTCGGTCGCCAACACGGCCAATTACAGATGACGGATTTGCGCGAGCGTCGCACTGTTACAATCAGCCCGCCGGAAGCACAGTGGGAGTTCTCGTTTATCGACGATGATGGAGGCAGGCAAACGCGGCTGGAAGTGACGTCAGCCAGCGGGACTTTCCCCGGCGAGCACGCTCTTGCTTTGGCTCGGGCCTGCGCGGCGTAGCTCGCGCTTGCGGTCAAGAGCGAGCTTTCCAGCCCGGCGCCGGGCCAATAAAAAGTGCCTTCCCAACTAAGTTCGTCTTAGGCCCCCACACGGGCAGCGCCACACGGGATTCAGAACGATTCAGGGCAACCCCAAGGACTTGCCGGCGCCGCTGCGGCAGGCTCAGCGTGCGGTGGACCGACCGGCGGGCGCCAAGGCGGAAGGGAGCGTGAAGTCCG
>WNGJ01004484.1_pt1 | contig 14534 bp, 15 predicted proteins | sample 5400611 | NCBI WGS metagenome assembly WNGJ01 (sample SAMN13153375, study PRJNA577476) | soil metagenome | isolation source: 40 cm soil or saprolite under Garry oak tree replicate 1 | place: USA:California | collected 2016-06-15
CTGGCAGCTCGACGGACTCGCCGCTCTCGCCGATCGCTACGCCCACGGCTATGCCCATGTCACCACGCGCGCCAACATCCAGATGCGCGAGATCGAGCCGAAGGACGCGGTCGCCATGGTCGAGGCGATCCAGGACCTCGGGCTCTGCTCGCGCGGCTCCGGCGCCGACAATATCCGTAACGTCACCGGCTCGCCGACCGCGGGCATCGACCGCCAGGAGCTGATCGACACCCGCCCCTATGCGCGCGAGTGGCACTTCCACATCCTCAATGAGCGTGCGCTCTACGGCCTGCCGCGCAAGTTCAACGTCGCCTTCGATGGCGGCGGCATCATCCCGGTGCTGGAAGACACCAACGACATCGGGTTTCAGGCTGTCGCCGTGAAGGACGGCTTCGGTGCCGCGCCCGGCATCTGGTTCCGTCTGATGCTCGGCGGCATCACCGGCCATCAAGACTTTGCGCGCGAGACCGGCGTGATCGTGACGCCGGACGAAGCGACCAAGGTAGCCGACGCGATCGTGCGCGTGTTCATCGAGCACGGCGACCGCACCAACCGCCTCAAGGCGCGGCTCAAATACGTGCTCGACGCCTGGGGCTGCGAGAAATTCCTCGCCGCCGTGGAAGACAAGCTCGGCCGCAAGCTCACGCGCGCGAGCGCCGACGCGCTCGCGCCGCGGCCGGCGTTCGATCGCGCGGCGCACATCGGCGTGCATGGGCAGAAACAGCCGGGGCTGAACTGGATCGGCGTGGCGCTGCCGGTCGGCAAGCACACGTCCGACCAGATGCGCGGCCTCGCGGCGGTCGCGCGCGATTTCGGCGACGGCGACATCCGCCTCACCGTCTGGCAGAACCTGCTGATCTCGGGCGTGCCGGACGACCGCGTGGCGGAGGCGCGCGCGGCGATCGCGGCGCTTGGCCTTGCGACCGAAGCGAGCGCCTTGCGCAGCGGGCTCATCGCCTGCACCGGTAACAAAGGTTGCAAATTCGCGCTCGCCGACACCAAGGGGCACGCTGCGGCGATCGCCGACTGGTGCGAGCCGCGCGTCGCTCTCGATCAACCGGTCAACATCCACCTCACCGGCTGCCATCACTCCTGCGCCCAGCACTTCATCAGCGAGATCGGCCTGATCGCCGCGAAGGTGGAACTGGGCGAGAGCGACGCGGTCGAGGGCTATCACATTCTTATCGGCGGCGCCTTTGGCCCGAACGCCACGCTCGGCCGCGAAATCTACCGCGATGTGAAGGCGGGGGACGCGCCGGCGACCGTCGAACGCATGCTCAAGGCCTACATGGCTCACCGCGCCTCGCCGGCCGAGACGTTCCTCGCATTCGCCAATCGCCACGACCTCGACGCGCTCAAGGCGCTCGTCGCCGCGGAGGCCGCATGAGCCTCTCGACACGACCGCCGTTCGCCAACCTGGTCGCGGAAAACGCGCCGTTCACGCCCGAGCAGCGCGAGTGGCTCAACGGGTTTTTCGCCGGGCTGTTATCGCTCGACGGCGGCGTGACACCGCTCTCGGCCGAGGAAGCCGCCGCGCTGATGCCGCGCGGCCTCGCGCCCGCGCCGAGCGCGAAGGGCCCGCTCGACGACGGCGACGACGGCGAAGCGCCGTGGCACGACCAGACCATGCCGCTCGCCGAGCGCATGAAACTTGCGCAGGGGCGGCCGCTGCGCCGGCGCCTGATGGCCGCCATGGGCCAGCAGGACTGCGGGCAATGCGGCTACAACTGCGAGGACTATTCCAACGCGATCTTTTTGAAAAAAGAGGAACGGCTCAACCTGTGCGTCCCGGGCGGCAAGGAAACCGCCCGCATGCTCAAGACGCTCCATGAGGGTCTCGACGGCGCCGCGCCCGCCGCCCCGGCGGTCGTGACGCCAGCGCCGGCGGCGGAGCAGCGTGCCGGCCCTGCCGCTGCCTCGCGCAATGCTCCCGCCGAAGCGACGTTCCTCTCGCGCACGCTTCTCAACAAGCCGGGTTCGGGCAAGGAAACCTGGCACATCGAGTTCGACATCGGCGCCACCGGCCTCGCATACGCGGTCGGCGATTCCTTGGGGCTGTTCCCGACCAACGATCCGATGCTGGTCGAGGCGGTCCTGCGCGCAATCGACGCGCCGCCGGATTTCCCGATCGGCGGGCGCACGTTGCGCGAGGTGCTCACCGACGGGGTGTCGCTCAATCCGGCGCCCGACATGCTGTTCCAGCTTATTTCCTATCTCACTGGAGGCGAGCGCCGGCAGAAGGCGAAGAGCCTCGCCGACGGCGGCGATCCGGAGGGCGACGCGGAGGCGCTCGACGTGCTTGCCGCGCTGGAAAAATTCCGCGGCGTGCGCCCCGATCCGGAAGCCTTCATCGAAGCGCTCGATCCGCTGCAGCCGCGGCTTTATTCCATCGCCTCCTCCCCCAAGGTAGATCCCGACCGCATCGCGCTCACGGTCGACGCGGTGCGCTATCGCGTGGGCGCGCGGACACGGCTCGGTGTCGCCTCGACGTTCCTCGCCGGCCGCGTCGCGCCGCGGAGCAAGGTCAAGGCTTACGTGCAGAAGCCGCAAGGGTTCGAGCTGCCGGCCGACCCTGCGGTGCCCATCATCATGATCGGCCCCGGCACCGGCATCGCGCCGTTCCGCGCGTTCCTGCACGAGCGCATGGCCGTGAAGGCGCCCGGACGCAACTGGCTGTTCTTCGGCCATCAGCACAGCCGCTACGATTTTTTCTATGAGGACGAGCTTGCCGGCATGAAGGCGGCCGGCGTGCTCACGCGCCTCACGCTCGCCTGGTCGCGCGACAGCGAGCAGAAAATCTACGTCCAGCACCGCATGCGCGAGGTGGGGCGCGACCTGTGGGCCTGGATCGCCGACGGCGCCCATGTCTATGTGTGTGGCGACGCCAAGCACATGGCGAAGGACGTGGAGCGCGCGCTCGTCGACGTGGTCGCGACCTTCGGGGCGCGCACGCCGGACCAGGCGATCGCCTTCGTGTCCGACCTCAAGAAGGCCGGCCGCTACCAGGCCGATGTCTATTGAGTTCCCCGTGACGTTGTCGCTGATCCGTTCGGACCCGCCGCCCGCGCGCATCGCGCCGCTCGCGCGGCTGCCGGTGTTTCTCAAGCTCGACGGACGCCGCGCGGTCGTGGCGGGCGCAAGCGCCGCGGCGGGTTGGAAGGCGGAACTGCTGGCGGCGGCGGGCGCGCACGTTGACGTGTATGCGCCCGATCCGAGCGCCGAGTTGCTGACAATCGCGAGCGGGGTCCGCGGCGTCCTCAATCTTCACGCGCGGCCGTGGGCGCCGGCCGATTTCGCGAACGCTGCGATCGCCATCGGTGCCTGCGACGACGACGGCGAAGCCGCACGCTTTGCCGCGGCCGCGCGCGCCGCGGGCGTGCCGGTCAACGTCATCGACCGGCCGGCATTCTGCGACTTCGCCTTCGGAGCGATCGTCAACCGCTCGCCCCTCGTCATCGGGGTTTCCACCGACGGCGCCGCGCCGGTGTTCGCGCAGGCGATCCGCGCCCGTCTCGAAACGCTGATTCCGCACGGCTTCGCGCGCTGGGCCGAAGCGGCGGCGCGCTGGCGCCCGCATGTGCAGGCGCTGGGGCGCGGGTTCGCCGCGCGGTTCTGGGAAAAATTCGCCGCCCGCGCCGTGGCGCACGCCCACATGAGTCCGAACGAAGGCGACCTTCAGGCACTGCTCGCCGCGACCAATGGCGACCGCGCGACCGCGCCGGCAACCGTCGTCGTTGCGCCGGACGATCCCGAACTCCTGACCTTGCGCGCGGTGCGCGCGCTGCAGTCGGCCGATGTCGTCCTGTTCGACCGCGAGGTCGGCGCGGCCATCCTCGATTTCGCCCGACGCGAGGCACGCCGGATGCTGGTCGGCCCGACCGATCCGCTTGCCGTAAACAAACGAGCCACGCATGAAACGAGCATGATCGCGCTGGTCCGCGCCGGCCGGCGCGTGGTGCGGCTCGTGAGCGGACAAGCGGCGAGCATCGCGCGGACGGAAGAAGAGATCGCTGCCTGCCGCGCCGCAGGCGTCATGGTCGAGATGGTGCCGCAGCTTATCCCTCCCCCGCAGGGGGAGGGTGGCGGCCCCGGGTATCAGCAATCAGGGATCAGGGATCGGTCGAGCGCGTAGCTGCGAGTCCAGATTTCCTGATGCCCGATTTCCTGATACCTGATTGCTACTTCCCCATCGCGTGGTCGAGGAAGCGGATCGTACGCGCCCAGGCAATCGCGGCGCTTTCGGCGTTGAAACTCGCGCGCTCATCGCAGCAGAAGCCGTGCTGGGCTCCGGCATACACGTGGATGTCGCAGTCGGCGCCACGCTTCTGCTTGATGATCTCGACGTCGCTCATCGGGATGCTCGCGTCCTGATCGCCGAAATGCATCTGGGTCGGGCAGCGTGGCTTGGCGTCGGCATTTTTGACGATCTGGCCGCCGTAGAGACAGACCGAGGCAGCGAGCCCGTCGATCCTGGTGGCGGCGAGATACGCCATGGTGCCGCCCATGCAGAAGCCGACCACCGCCACTTTGCCGCCCGGCCGCAGCACGTCGGAGGCCGCCGCGACGTCGCGTACCATGGCGTCCCAGTCGATCTTGCCGAGGTAGCCGCGCGCCTTGGCGATCTCGTCGGGCGAATAGCCGGTCTCGAAGTCGCGCACGAAGCGGTCGAACACGGCGGGCGCCACGGCGGCATAGCCGAGCGCGGCCAAGCGATCGCACACCGAGCGGATGTGGTGGTTCACGCCGAAAATTTCCTGCACCACCACGACGCCGCCGAGCGATTTCCCGGCGGGATCGGCGCGGTAGGCGCCGAGCTTGTGCGCATCGGCGGCAGTCAATGAGAGCGGCTTGCCCATGGGTAGAACCTCTTATCGGGTTGGACGGTCGGCGAAGGGCGCCGGACCTTCGGAAGATCTCCATCACACCGTGAAACAGGCCGGTTCGTCCAGGGCACGTCCTGCTTCGGTGATCAGTCATCCTTTTCCCGGCACCAGTCCTCGATCTCCCCAACCAACGAGGAGACCTGCTTCACTCCCGCTTCGAGCACCTCGCGCGGCGGGTCCTCGGGCATGCCGCCGCCGGGTTTCGGGTAGCGCGTCGCCGTCGCGAAGCTGGTGTAGCTGTCGAACGCCATCAGGTCCGCGCGCCAGATATGCTCGACCGGGAGCAGATCGGCCAGTCGCCCGAGCTGATGGTGGCCGGCCGCGAAGGGAATGCCTTCGGCCGTAAGCACCGCCTTGAGCAGCTTCTCCGCCGCTTGTTCGAAGGCGAACGCGCTGTGCCGTGGGTGTGCGGCAAGAAGCTTGCGGGCGACGGCCAAATCCTCCTTCGCCAATGCAATGAAGCTGGCGATCGCCGGCTTCACGCGGCGGGTTCCGCCTTGCGCCAGCGACGGTCGCGGTAGATCGCCCTGCCCTCGGTGACAGCGTTATGGACGAGGGAGCCGGGAACGGCGCGATCCTTGCGGAACTCGCTTAACGAACATGGGACGATATCGTACCCGAGACCACAGCCGCCGACCGGCTCCGCCGCCCGGCGGGCGGAATAGGCTTGCGTCGGCAAACCATCGGGCAGAACGACAAGGAGATCGAAGTCGCTGTCCGCCTCGGCATCGCCGCGGGCGCGGCTGCCGAATTGCCAAACGGCGAGCGGCTTGAGCGCGAGCACAAGCCGGTCGCGCAGGAACGCGAGCGCCGCGGCTTCGTCCTTGAACGGGCCGACCGGTCGCGCTTTTGCGTCGCGGAGCAGCTTGCGGACGACCGGCTCCCGGCCCTCGCGCAGCAGGTCGGCCACCGTTTGGAGGATATCGCGATGTTCCGGACGTGCCCTGATCGACTGAACGGGAAGCGCCATGAGGTTCCTCGTCGTAATACGAATTATATAGTGATGTAATACGAGGGGCGACTTACGTCAACGTCCACGCCGCTGGCATTTCACGGACAAATGTACGCCGCGGCACCGGGGGGCCTAAAGCAGCCGACGGACTCGGGGATCACGTGCTTGGGCAGCCACAGCACGACGTTGGGGAAATAGATGGTGAAGCCGATGGTGATCAGAAAGACGACGTAGATCGGCAGCGACGCGCGCAAGGCGTGCGAGAAGCGCACGCCCACGAATTTCGAGGCCATCAACAGCACCAGGCCGTAAGGCGGCGTGATCAGCCCAAACGCCAAGGTGGCGATCAGCACCACGCCCATGTGGACCGGGTTGATGTCGGCCGACTGGGTGAGCGCGAAAACGAGCGGCATGAAGATGATGATGGTCGGCACCGGCTCGATGAAGTCGCCGATGATGGTGAACAGCAGGACCAGCAACAGCATGATCAGATGCGGATCGTTGCCCGCGAGGCTGGTGATCCACTCCGAGATCACGATCGCGCCGCGCAGATAGGCGAGCATCCAGCCGAAGGCCGACGCGGCTGCGATCGTGATCAGCGGCAGCGAGAAGATCAGTCCAGCCTGACAGAAATCATAGGGCAGCCGCGCGAGATGCTTGCGATTGAGAAAAGGGATGACCACAAAGACGATCCACACCACCGCGACCACGCCCGCCTCGGTCGGCGTGAACCAGCCGGTGAGAATGCCGCCGAGCAGGATGACGGGAATCATCAGCGGCAGCGCTGCGTCCTTGGTGACGCGGGCGAGCTGGCCGAACGTGGCGCGCGGGCGCCGCATGCCGGCCGGGCCGAACAGGTAGCAATAGATCATCAGCCCGAACCCGATCATCAGGCCGGGGACGACGCCGGCCATGAACAGGCCGGCGATCGAGACGTTGCCGACCGCGCCGTACACCACCGCGGTGATGCTCGGCGGCACCAGTGCGGCGATCGTCGAGGCGGCGGCGATCAGCGCCGCGATGAACGCGGGCTCGTATCCTTCCCGCTTCATCGGCCCGCCGAGCGCGCGGCTCATCACCGCGACGTCGGCGGTGGTGGAACCCGACATTTCGGAAAAGAACATGCTGAACACCGCGACCGTCTGCGACAGGCCGCCGCGGATGTGGCCGACCAGGGCCAGCGAGAGGTTGGAAACACGCACGACTACGTTGGCCGAGCTCATCAGCTCGCCGACCAGCAGAAAAAACGGAATGGCCAGCAACGCCTCCGAGTCGACGCCGTCGAACATTTTCTGGATGATCGCGGCCAAGGTGACGTCGGTGAACAAGGTGCCGACGATCACGCCCGCCAGCAGCGAGAAGGCGACGGGTACGCCCATGTAGCCGAACAGCAGGAACAGGAACGTCATCAACGCGAGGATGAGAGGCGCGCTCAAGCTGCGCCGCCCGTACGTTCGAGCAGCTCCGGCAGGTCGGCCTGAGGGTCAATCAATTCCGCCGGGTGATCGAAGCCGTTGCGCCAGCCGTTGACGAGTTGCTCCACCGCGAACAGCGCGATCAGCGCGCCGGACAGCGGGATCGCGGCATAGAGCGACGCGATCGGCGTCATCGACGGCATGCGGAAGCTGCCGAAGCCGCGAAGAAAATTCACATAGCCGAAATAGATCATCCATACCGCCACCGCGATCACGACCAGCCGAGTGACCGTCTCCACCGCGAGCCGCGCCCGTCCATGCAAGGATTCCGACAAGGCGGTGAGGCAGAGATGATCGTTGCGGCGGGTCGCGACGGCGGCGCCGACGAAGATGCCATAGATGAAGAAGGTCGACGTCACCTCCTGCAGCCACAGCCAGGGATGGCCGATGGTTCGGGTGACGATGTCGCAAATGACCGAGGTGGAAAACCCAAGCAGGGTCACGCCGCAAACCACCATGAGCCATTGTTCCAGCCAGTCGAGCGCCGCCCATTTGAGGTGGCGCTGACGCGGCGGAACCAGGCGGCTTGCGGCCGTCATGAGGACGCGCTGGGCCCTATGGGATCGCGCCGATCGTTTGCTGGATTTTGACCGCGTGCGGCCCGAGCTCCTTGGCGAGCTTCTCGAGATAGGGCGCGGCGACCTTGATGAAACCGGACTTGTCGACGCCGCGCACCACTTTCACGCCCATCGATACCAGCTTGGCCTCGGATTGATGCTCGAGATCGAGCGCCTTCGCGGGCTCCTCGCGGTTGACCTCGTCGGCGGCGGCCTGCACCCACTGCTTCTGCTCGGCGGTGAGGCTCGACCACAGCTTGTCGCTGACCCACACCACGCTGTTGTTGGCCTCATGCTCGGTGATCGAGAGCACCGGCGCCACTTCGTAATGTTTGTTCACCAGGTAAACGTTGATGCCGTTCTCGGCGGCGTCCACCACCCCGGTCTGCAGCGAGGTGTAGACGCTGCCGAACGGCATGTGCACGGTCTGCGCGCCATAGGCCGGGAACATGGTGTCCTCGGTGGCGGTCGCCTGCACGCGAACCTTCATGCCCTTGATGTCCTCGATCTTGTGGATTTCCCGCTTGCTGTAGATGCTGCGCAGGCCGAGCGTCGCGAGCCCGATGACATGGGCGCCCTGCACGGTTTCTTCGATCATGTCGCGCACCGCCTTGGCGACGCCGGGATCGCCGATCGCCTTGCGCAGATGGTCCTCCGAGCGGAACAGAAAGTGCAGCGACATGACCCCGGCCTGCGGCGACACGGTCGCCGTGTTGGCGGACGACGTGATGGCGAAATCGATGTCGCCCGACTTCAACAGCTGAAGCACCTGCGGCTCCTGACCGAGTTGCGCGCCAGGGTACTGGTCGATCAGGAAAGCCCCCTTGCTCAGCTCCTTGAGCTTGGCGGCGAAGATATCCGCGGCAACGCCGTATCCCGTGGTGCGCGGTTGGTCGTAGGCAAAACGATAATGCTTGGCCTCCTGGGCGCTCGCCGTGCCGGCGAGGAGCGCAGTCGCTAAGGCCGCTGCCGTGAGTGTCCGCAGAATCATGCCGTCCTCCCGTTTTGCGGCACCGCGATGCGCCGGCTTCCCCTCGGCCGCTTCTTTTGCGTGGGCGGCCTTGCTGCAAAAGCTTCGACTTGAGCGCCGCCATTGTCAACACGGCGCCATCCGCCCCGCCTGAGGAAATCTTCCGTGATGCACCACGAACCGCACGAGGCGGAACATTTGGGCTGCCGGAATCGTTTTTAGCTATTGATTGAGCGTGATCTTTTCCGACCTGCCTTCGCCCGCCGAAGCGTCAAGCCAAATGACGAATCGTGCCGAGGGCTTCGCGCAGGCGGGAAACCGGTGCCCACTTTTCGGGATCACGCTCTAGCGGAAAGGCAGGACCCGATGAACGAGACTGAAAAGGCTCGCGATAAGCCAGCCCGCACCGAGCAGGATCGAGACGCCGAGCGGCGCGCCCGCGAGAAAGCCCTCGACAAAGCGCTGGAAGATAGTTTCCCGGCGTCCGACCCGGTATCGCCCAGCGCGCCGGCCCCCACGCGGGATTGATCAGCCGGCTCGGTCAGCCGACCGGAATGGTGACGAAGCGGCTGGTAGCGCCCGACTGCACGTGCAGCATCACCGTGCGCCTTCCACCGCGCCGCGCGTCGGTCACGGCCGTGCGCACGTCCCCGGCCGAATTGACCGGTTTGCCCGCGACTTCCAGAATGACGTCGCCGGGCGCGATATCGTGGTCACCGCTGCCGCGCCGCTTGGTGTCGATAACGACGACGCCACGTCCGCCGGTGCCGCGGACTTGGGTCGCCGGCGCGAGCGTCAGACCGAGGTCGGGCGGGGCTTGCGCAGCGGGCGGCGGTTCGGGCGCGCGCGGTTTCGACCCGGGAAGCTCGCCGAGCGTCACCTGCACGGTCCGTTCCTTGCCGTCACGCAATATGCCGAAGGCCATTTGCGAGCCCGGCGCGGCGTCGGCAACGCTGCGGAACAGTGTGCGGCTGTCCTTGAGCGGCGCCGCGTTCACTGAGGTCACAACGTCTCCCGGCGCGATGCCCGCTTTCGCCGCCGGTCCACCCGGAACGGTCTCCGCGACCAGGGCACCGTGCGGCTTCGCGAGGCCGAGGCTCTCGGCGATGTCGGGCGTCATGCTCTGAATCTGCAGCCCGGCCCAGCCGCGCGTCACCGCGCCTTTGTCCCTGAGCTGAGTGATGACCCCTTTGGCGATATCCGCCGGAACCGCGAAGGCGATGCCGACTGATCCGCCGGTCGGCGAGTAGATCGCGGTGTTGATGCCGATCACATGGCCCTGGATGTCGAAGGCCGGGCCGCCGGAGTTGCCCTGATTCACCGGCGCGTCGATCTGAATGAAGTCATCGTACGAACCGGAGCCGATGTCACGCCCGCGCGCCGAAACGATGCCGGCAGTGACCGTGCCGCCGAGCCCGAACGGACTGCCGATCGCAAGCACCCAATCGCCGATACGAGGCTGACGATCGGCGAGCCGCACGTGGGGAAAATCGGCGCGGCCCTCGACTTTGATCAGCGCGAGATCGCTCGGCCCATCCGTCCCGACCAGCCGAGCCGTATAGGTCGCGCCGTCGTCGGTGGCGATTTCAGCGCGCGTGCTGCGCTCCATCACGTGGCTGCTGGTGATGGCGTAGCCGTCCGGCGAAATGAAGAAGCCCGCCCCTTGCGCGGTCTCGACCCGCGCGCGCGGAGCGTTGCCGGTGCCGGGCGTGTGCTTGGGACGGCCCATCCGTGGCAGCGACTCGTCGCTGAACGACTCCGGCGTCACGCCGGCGTCGCCTTCGTGGTCAATCCTGACCCTGACCCCGAACACCGCGGGCTTGATCTTCTCCACCACGTCGGCAAATCCCGCCGGCTGTCGGGCCGCCTCGCCGACCTCTGCCGCGACGGCAGGCGTGACCTGCACGCCGCGCGTACCGGCATAACCGGCCGCATAGGCGAGCGCGGCCGCCCATCCGCCGATCACCGCGACGATGATGACCGCGGGCCGCGCAGGGCCTCGGTTTGATGGTTCCGCCGGGCCCGCACGCATGGACGTCGTTCCTTCTGGCAGGCGCCCTCCGGCAGGAAGCCGGGGCCGCAGGGTCTGACCAGGAACGCCCGCGCGCGAGAGGCGGTTCCCGCGCGTATATGGCGTGAAATGGGCTGAGCTTGGCTCAGGATCGACGCGGCTCGGCGCGTTCCGAGGCCTCCGCGGCTTTCCGATCGAGCCACAAGGTCTCGATGTCGACCGCGCGCAGAATGTGGCCGCCGCTCGTGAGGATCCAGGCCACGCCGGCGGCCGGGTCCGGATCGGTCGCGGCTGCCGCGATCGCCTCGCGCAAGCTGGGGAAGAGGCGCGGCTTATCCCACGACCCGGGTCCGGTGGGGTGGACGTGGGCGGGCCAGTATTGCAGGTGGGCCGGCGAGTCGAACTCCCACTCCTCGACCTGAGCGACGGCGGCAACCTCCGACATCACGCGTTCTCCTGCGCAGTTCGGGAATGCGCACGCGCGCGTTTTGTTCCCGCAATGCTGCAATGCAGATGTCGACGAAGTTATGATGATTGCATCGCCGCGAGGGCAGCGGCGAGCGAACGAATTGTTTTAGTTGCTGGGCGGCGACGACTCGCGCGCATATTTGCCGCGGGCGAGCGCGAGTCCCTCGTCGACGGCGATGTCTTCATCCTTATGCGCCGCCTTGCCCTGCGCGGCCGCACGGTTGCGCGCCGCGACCAGGTCGGCGACGGCTTTGCTCTGCTCCTCGGGCGTCAGCGCCGGCGTCGCGCGCGGCGCGACCGGCGCATTGACCGCGGGATAGGCCGGCGGCGTCTCGGGACGCGGCGGCACGCTCGCGGGCTCGCCGCCGGCCCATTTCGGCAGGCTCTCGACGATGACGCTCGACGTGCGGTCCTGCCCCGCCTCGAACGAGCTTGCGCACGCACCGAGCAGCACGGCCGACGCCGCTAGCGCCAGCGCAAGCCCCGCGCGCGCTGAAAGGCTCAAGTTTCTCACCCATCCAACGGAAGACGCAGGACAGAGGACAGCCGACCGATGAAGAAAGGATTAATTGGGCTACGGGCGCCTGAGCCGCTCGATCAGTTCGGGCGTCGGGTAGGAGTCGGCCGGGAGGCCGACCTTCATTTGCGCGAGGCGCACGCCCGCGCGCGTGGTGAGCCCGAGCTTGCCGTCCGGCTTGGCGGTCGCGAAGCCATGGCGTACCAGAAGCTGTTGCAACTCCATGACCTGCGCGGCGCCGAGCACCGGAATGTTGGGCGCACCGCGCCGCAGCGGCTTGGCGCCGGCAATGCGCGTGGCGAGATAGGCCGCCGTCGTCGAATAAACGAGGGAAGCGTTCCAGCCGAGGTAGGCCTGGAAATTGTCGTAGGCGAGGAACGCCGGCCCGACCCTCCCCATGGGGAGCAGCAGGGAGGCAGGCAGATCGTCGGCGGGCAGCGGCCGGCCGTCCGCGTAGCTCACGCCCCAGCCCGCCCATTGCGAGCGCGGATGTTTGGTTGACAGGCTCGCCTGGTCCCACGGCACGTTCGGTCCCGCGCGCACTTCCTCGAGCCACGGCTCGCCGCGCTTCCAGCCGAGGCCGGCGAGGAAATTTGCGCCCGAGGCGAGCAAATCCGGCACGCTGTGAATGAGATCGCGCCGACCGTCGCCGTCGAAATCGACCGCGTATTTGTAATAATCCGACGGCGTGAACTGCAGCGGGCCGAGTTCGCCGGCCCAGTCCCCGATCATCTCGCCCGCCCGCAGGTCGCCGCGCTGGATGATGCGCAGCGCATCGATCAGCTGGGTGCGGAAGAACTGCGGTCGCCGGCAATCATAGGCGAGCGTCGCGACCGCGCGCAGGATCGGATATTTGCCGTTGTTGCTGCCGAAATCGCTCTCGAGCGCCCAGAAGGCGGTGATCACCGGCGCCGGCACGCCGTACTGCTTCTCGATACGGCCAAACAAATCGGCATGGCGCTTGATCATTGCGATGCCGCCCTGGATGCGATAGCCCGCCGCCATGCGGTCGGAGAATTGCAGGAAGCTCTGCTGGAACACGCCTTGCCCGTGATCGCGCCGCACGACCGCCGGGTCGAAGGCAATACCGTTGAGCGCCGATAGTGCGCCGGGCGACACGCCCTGCGCGGCCGCCTCCTGGCGCACCCCGTCGAGCCAGCGTTCGAAACTTTGCGACTGGCAGGTCGCCGCTTCGCCCGGGCCGATCGCCGCGCACAGCAGCGCGCCGGCCAAAAGGCTCGCGAAGCATCCCGCTCGAATCATGCCGATCGCTCCTTCCCTGCGGCGTCAAATGCGCGGCCGCGCAGTCAGGGTCAAGGGGCGAGGTGTCTCAGCGGGAGCGCGTGCGGCGGGATCGGCTTTGCTTACGCGCCGAGGCCCGGCCGAACTGCCGGCGCAACTCGTCCTTCGCGCGCATCAGGGTCTTGCGACGCCCGGCCGGCAGGTTCTTGCCGGCGCGATTGAGATAGAAGGTCAGCATGGACAGGGCGGAGCGGAACGGATCCGCCTTGCGCCGGCGGCTGCGCTGCGCGGAACGCTTGAGCGAGGCCGCGATCCGTTTCGGATCGCGCCAGGTGAACACGCCTTTATTGAGATCGAGCGCGTCGCTCTCGCGTGTCACGCGTTGCGACCAGCGCCGGGCGGTCTTGGCCATCCTTCGGGCTCCCCGCCGTCACGCGTTCGAACTATTTGCTCTCGTCGTGAGGCAGCTGCTCGAGGCGCGTCAGCAAATCGCGAAACTGCTGCGGCATTTCGAGCTCGAGAATGTCGCGATCGGCTTTGGCCATTTCCTTGCCGAGCTGGAGCTGCACCTTGAGGTCCAGCCGCCCGGCAAAGCCGGTCCGACCGTTCACGGTCCGGCACCCGGCGCCGAGCTTTGCCGCCTCGGAGAACGGAATGACGGCGACCTCGCGCCGCTCGGCGTCGACGAGCTGCATGCTCCATTGCTCGGGATTGACACGGAACAGGCGCGTGCGGCGCATCAACGCCTGGGCCAATTCGGCCGCGTGCAGCCGGGCCGTGGCCTCGTCGGCCAGGTCCAGGCCATCGAAGTCGTCCACGGAATGCTCGCCGATCAGATTGAAATAGTAACGAGACATGTCCGCTCCTGCATCGTCGGCTGAAGCAGTTGCGGAAGCGCCCGGCCCTTTCCCCGCCCGGCGTCTGAAACCTGCACGGCTTCGCGGGATTCAAACGCGTTCATTTCGGTTTTGTTCCCCCTCGCCAATCGGGCCGGCGGGGTGAAACCCTTGCGGGAAACCGCTCCTCCGCTATATCCAAAGCCCTCTCTGCCACCAAATACCGAGCCGGCCGCATGAGCACCGACGCCGATACCGTTGCCCAGACCCATCCCTTCCAGGCCGAAGTGGCCGAACTGCTGCGCCTGATGGTCAACGCGGTCTATTCCGAGGCCGATGTTTTCCTGCGCGAATTGATCTCCAACGCCTCCGACGCCTGCGACCGGCTGCGTTACGAGGCGATCGCTCAGCCCGAGCTGCTCGCGGCGGGCGGACCGCTTTCGATCCGCATCACGCCCGACGCCAAGGCCGGTACCCTGACCCTCGTCGATACCGGCATCGGCATGGACCGGCAGGAGCGGATCGACAACCTCGGCACCGTCGCGCGCTCGGGCACGCGCGCGTTCATCAGCCGGCTTGCCGAAAGCAAGGACGGCGCCGGGCTGATCGGCCAGTTCGGCGTC
>WNGJ01007310.1_pt1 | contig 14529 bp, 10 predicted proteins | sample 5400611 | NCBI WGS metagenome assembly WNGJ01 (sample SAMN13153375, study PRJNA577476) | soil metagenome | isolation source: 40 cm soil or saprolite under Garry oak tree replicate 1 | place: USA:California | collected 2016-06-15
CGACCTTCTCGCCGCGGAGAAAGGCGCAGCAGGCTCCTCCTGCTTCGCCTCGCCGAGCAAAATTCTCGGCGAATGCCTCGCGCACGGCCTCATAGCCCGGGCTGACATGCCCCTGAATAGCAAACTGGTCGTGAGCCGTCGTGCGTGTGGTGGCTCTTGTTTGGGAAAGATGATGGTGGGACATCGGAAATACCCTCTTGGGGCTCTTCTTATGTCCGACGCGAAGATTTTTCTGTGACACCGGTCACCACGAGAGGTGCCGGCCCTTACATGCACGATTCTTGGCGAATCGTTTGGAAACAAGTGTGCCCAAGCAACGACTCTCAATGTCGAGCTTTGCTCGCTTCTCCCGAGTTGTCACGGGCCCTCAAGAGACTGTGAGCCTGATTCGACGGGCTTGTAGAAGAAGCAGACCAACGGTGAGACCAACGCTGCAGGCAGGAACAGAGGCCCTCATAAGGTGAGACCCTGCAATGGACGTTCAGGCGAGGGCCTTTTTCACGACGAATCCGCCCACATCCGTCAGGCGGAAGTATCTTCCCTGGAACTTATACGTCAGCTTCTTGTGATCGATTCCGAGGCAGTGCTGGATGGTCGCCTGTAAGTCGTGGATGTGAACCGGATCTTCCAGAATGTTGTAACAATAATCATCTGTTTTGCCGATGCTCAAACCACGCTGAATTCCGCCGCCCGCCATCCAGATCGAGAAACACCGCGGGTGATGGTCGCGGCCATAGTTGGTTCCGGTAAGTTTGCCCTGGCAGTAGACGGTCCGGCCAAACTCGCCGGCCCAAACGACCAGTGTGTCATCCAACATACCTCGCTGCTTGAGATCGCGTATCAGGCCGGCCGAAGGCTCGTCGACGCCTTTGCACTGCAACGCAATATCGCGCGGCAAGTCGTTGTGCTGATCCCAGCCGCGATGATACAGCTGAATAAAACGTACGCCGCGCTCAGCCAGCCGCCGCGCCAACAGACAATTGGCCGCGTACGTCCCCGGCTTGCGCGAATCCGGCCCGTACAATGCAAACGTGGATTCCGGCTCCTTTGAAAGATCCATCAGATCAGGCACCGAGGTCTGCATGCGATATGCCATTTCGTATTGCGCCACTCGCGTGTCAATCTCCGGGTCGGCATATTTTTCTGCCAGCAGGCGATTTAATTTCGCGATGCCGTCCAGCATGCGGCGCCTCGTCGTAGGCGGCACGCCCGGCGGATTCGACAAATACAACACCGGGTCGCCGCTCGCGCGGAATTTCACTCCTTGGTAGCGCGACGGCAAAAACCCGCTTCCCCACAAGCGCGAAAACAGCGGCTGGTCCGGATTCAATGCATTAGCCTGTGAAATTAACACTACGAACGCCGGCAGGTTCTGATTTTCACTGCCTAGACCATAGCTAACCCATGACCCCATACTCGGACGCCCGGGCTGCTGGAAGCCGGTCTGCAGGAAGGTGATTGCAGGATCGTGGTTGATGGCTTCCGAGTAGACCGACTTGATGATGGTAATGTCATCCACAATCTTCGTGTGGTGGGGCATCAGTTCGCTGATCCAGCTACCCGACCTTCCGTATTGGCTGAATTTGAAAATGGATGGCGCCACCGGAAACGACGACTGCCCGGAGGTCATGCCGGTGATGCGCTGCCCCTGTCGCACCGAATCGGGCAACTCCGTACCTTGTAATTTGACCAAGTCAGGCTTGTAGTCGAACAACTCCATCTGCGAGGGCGCCCCGGACTGGTGCAGAAAGATGACGCGTTTGGCCTTGGGCGGGAAATGCGGCAGCCCCACGAGTCCGCCGGTTTTCGGATCGGTTGCAGTATCCGCGGCAAAGCCGTCCGCTGAGAGCAGCGTCGCCAGGGCCGGAATGCCGATGGCGATTCCCGCAGTACTCCGCCGGAAAAACTGCCGGCGCGTCATTGCCGCGCTCATTTCCGGAGTCAACATGTCACCCATACTCTGCCTCGCCTTCTGCTATTGCTTGGTCATCGTCTCGTCGAGATTCAGGATCATGCTCGCTAGCGTCGTCCAGGCTGCGAGCTCACGTCGAGCCAGGCTTGAATCTGCCTTCGTTTCGCCAACCGTTAGCAGTTTACTTGCGCTCACCTGGTCCTGGCGGTAAGTGGAGCGGAATTCCCTGAGCGAGTTCAGAAGCAGAGCGCGTTCCCGTGGATCGGGCCTTCGCGCCGTGGCCAGCTCAAAAGCAAAATCAATGCGCTCACGATCGGATTTGCCCCCATTGCGCAACGTGCGCTCCGCCAGCGCGCGCGAAGCTTCAACGTAGGTAGGATCGTTGAGAAGCGCCAGGGCCTGCAGCGGCGTATTGGTCACCGTTCGCCTAGCTGTGCATTTTTCGCGGTCAGGCGCGTCGAACAGAGTCAGCGACGGCGGGGGGACGGTGCGCTTCCAAACGGTGTACAGGCCGCGGCGGTATAGGTCAGAGCCAGAAGACTGCGTGTAACTCTGGCCCGAATAGCCCTCACCAAACGCCATCTCCTCCCACAAGCCCTTTGGCTGGTACGGATACACGCTCGGCCCGCCGATCTTGTCGTTCAGCAATCCGCTGATCGCCAGCGCATTGTCGCGAACCATCTCGGCCGGCAGGCGGAATCTCGGCCCTCTCGCCAAAAGCCGGTTTTCCGGGTCGCGCTCGATGAGCTCGCGCGATGCCATGGAAGACTGGCGGTAGGTCGCCGAGGTAACTATCAGCCGCTGCATCGCCTTGATGTCCCAACCCGTGCCCACGAATTCGGTGGCCAGCCAGTCAAGCAACTCAGGATGGCTTGGCGGTTCACCCTGCGAGCCAAAGTCTTCGGCGGTCTTGACGATCCCGGTTCCGAAGTACTGCTGCCAATACTGATTCACCGCAACACGCGCGGTGAGCGGATTCGAGGGGTCGAGGATCCACTTTGCCAGGCCCAAACGGTTCGCGGGCATATCACGCGACATCGGAGGCAAAAACGAGGGAACACCGGGCGTGACCTTCTCACCCCTATTGTCGTATTGACCGCGGCCCAGAATGAAGGTGTCGCGCGGCTTCGATTCGGTCAAGCGGGCCTGGTGCTGCTTTTCGAGCCGCGCCTGTTTCTGTTCCTTGCTCTCTGCCTTGGCCAGCTCTCCGATATCGGCTTCTTGCGGCGGCTTGTCGGGCTCGAGCGTCGTAATTTCCGTCGCAGGAGCACCGGCAAGCTCGGTCAACAGCACGCGGGCAGGCAGGTGCACGGCGAGATTCTCGACCTCAGTGTCGGTCAGCGTGCGCGTGTAAATACGCAGGTCATCGAGTTGGCCTTGGAACAGGCCCCCGGTATCCTTATTCCCAATTTCCAAAGACGCGGAAGTCCGGAAGGTGCCGCTGAGCGTATCCTTGGCTATCTCGGTTTCCCAAACCCTGCCATCCACACAGATCTTCAAGCCCGCAGCCTTGCCCGAACCATCATAGTTAACCAGTACGTGGTGTGCGCCATCCATCGGCACACGATTCTTGGTGCGCACTTCGATAGCGGAATCAGGCCAGCGCTCCGCGAACCGTGCAACGACGCGAAGATTCCGCTGATGCCTGCCTGTGTACGCGACGTCGTCAAAACCAAGCTCATAGCCAGCCCAGTGCTCGGAGGAATCTTTTTTCTGAAGAACTTCGCTGCTCTTCAACCCGTAGAGATTTACCCACACGCCGAGCGCAAACGGCTCGCGCGCGTCGAAATCTCCAGCTTGCTCCAGGCGGACTTCCGCTTCGCCACTGAATTCAGCGGTCTTGCCGGTTGGCCCGTCTTCATAGACAACTTCGCCTCGCACGAGTTTTCCATCGTGTTTCAACAAGGCGTCTGACAGGTCGCCGTTGAACGTATAGTGGGCCGCGAGCCCATCGCTCGGCGGCTCGGGCAATGTGGCGATGTGTGTCTTCTGCCATTCATTCCGCAGAGCCAAAACCTCTTTCTCAGGCATGGCCGCCAAAACATTGGCGATCTGCTGATGGAGGTCGTCCAGCTGTCGCTTTTGCTCCAAAGTGGGCAACGGCAGCACCGGGTCGGCATTTCCCTCGTACCCGTCGAGGCCGCGCTCAGGGACGGTATTGAAGAACGCAAAAAATCGATAAAAATCCTTCTGCTTGATCGGATCGTACTTGTGATCGTGACAGCGGGCGCAACCCATGGTGAGTCCCAGCCAGGTCGTTGCCGTCGTGCTCGCGCGGTCCACCACATACTCCACGTGATATTCCTCCGGTATCGCGCCGCCTTCGAAGTTGATCATGTTGTTGCGGTTGAATCCGCTCGCGATTTTCTGCTCGACCGTTGCGCCCGGAAGCAGGTCACCGGCCAGTTGCTCGATCGTGAACTCGTCGAAAGGCATGTTGCGGTTGAAGGCGTTAATTACCCAATCCCGCCACGGCCACATCTCGCGCAAGCTGTCGATGTGATACCCATGAGTATCGGCGTAACGCGCTAGATCTAGCCACTGCATGGCCATGCGCTCACCGTAGTGTGGCGACCCGAGCAACTGATCCACTCTCTTTTCGTAGGCGTCGGGAGAGTGGTCCGCCATAAAGGAATCCACTTCGGCAGGGGTGGGCGGCAGCCCGGTCAAATCGAAAGCAACGCGTCGCAGCAGCGTGGCCTTGTCCGCTTCGAAGGAAGGTTTCAGCCCTTCGGCTTCCAAGCGCGCAAGAGTGAAATAGTCGATTGGATTCTTTGGCCAGTTTCTGTCTTTGACTTCTGGTGTTGCCGGTCGCTTCAGCGGATCAAACGCCCAGTGGGACTGCCACTTGGCGCCCTGATCGATCCAGTCGCGGATTAATTCGATCTCCTTGGGCGTCAGCGTCCTACCGGAAGATGCCGGTGGCATGCGTCGTTCCTTAGCGCTGATCCTCTGGTACAGTCGGCTGGCCGCGCTGTTGCCGGGCACGATGATCCGGTACCCGTCTCGATCTCCAAACACGCTTTCTGTGGTGTCCAACCGCAAGTTGCCCTGGCGGCTGCCCTCTTCGGGGCCATGGCAGGCAAAGCAGGCGTCCGAGAGAATGGGGCGAACGTCGCGGTTGAAGTCTACCGGTTTCTCTGGTGGGTTCGACGGCGTTTGCCAGGCACCCAGCGGAGGGAGGCACAACACTATTGCGGTGGCCGGAAGCCATCGGCAGATGATCGGTCGCATCAAGGACCCTCCTCGACCGATTGAAATTGCACAACCGCGAATACCATACTACGTCGGCGTTCTGCTTTGGAAGTATCTTCAGCTCAGGTCAACACCTGCATCGATTCCCTATCGCTTCACGCGGGCTCACGCAAAGTCCTGGGCCGGATCCCTCTCCCACTTCTCCATTGGGGTTGCGCTGGCATGGCGGAATCAGTGCCAGGATACGCCCGGGCAGGCTTAACTGTCGCATGCTCGCGCTAACCCACGGTTGCGGAAGCTCTTGATGTTGGATCGGGGCTGGCACCTCATGTATCCAGGCATCTTCGATACCGTTTTGATAAACACCTCGAGAACTGAGTTCAGGTTTTGTACATCAAGCGCTCCTCCCTCGACCTTTACATTCCCAATACGTTCAAACCAATCGTCCATGGGGAGCCTGTCTAACTGTCATTTCTGCCAGTGGGGGAACCAGCCTTGGCCCTCTAACTTTGGAACGGTCAGAGGGGCGAAGAGCATACCGACTTGACGACGGAACAACTGGTGGACAATAGGGACTATGTGAATCGCGGTGTTGAAGTGTCCACCCACGTCGGCTTAGTCATTCTGTTGGTTGCCGCCTGTTTCCTTTTCTTGCGTCCCTTTCTCCCCTTGATTACCTGGGGTATTATCATCGCCATCTCCGTTTATCCGAGTTACAGAAAGTTGCAGGTCGCCTTGCGCGACCGCGGAGTCCTGTCCTCAGTCGTTATTACCATTCTCCTTTTGGCTTTCTTAGTTTGTCCGGTGGTCTTGCTTGCCGGAACACTGGTTGGGGGTATCCAAACCCTCGCAGCACACCTCAAGGACGGAACCCCGATCATCCCACCACCCCCTGCCAGCATCGAAACCTGGCCTGTGATTGGCGTTCCCTTGAAAAGTGTATGGAGCCTGGCTTCAACGAACATAGCCACCGCACTAAGGAGTTTTGCTCCTCAGATCAAAGCCGTCGTCCCTTGGCTGCTCTCGGCTTCCGCGGGAATAGGTCTCACGGTGCTGCAATTCGCTTTTTCCATGGTGGTTGCCGGAATCCTTCTTGCCAACGCCCGAGGCGCTGCGGGAGCCGCGCACTCATTCGCCACCCGTATATTTGGCGACCAGGGGACGGAGTTTGAGCGGCTCGCCAGCTCCACGATCCGTAGCGTTGCTACAGGCATTCTCGGCGTGGCACTGATCCAATCGCTTCTCGCGGCCCTTGGTTTCCTCGTGGCAGGATTGCCGGGCGCCGGCTTGTGGGCCACGGTGTTTCTAATTGCCGCAGTGCTGCAGGTGGGGACGCTTATCCTTGTTCCTTGCGTGATTTACATGTTTGCAGTCTCGAGCGTTACGAAAGCCGTGATTTTTATGTTTTGGTGCCTCATCGTCGCCCTGGTGGATAACGTGCTAAAGCCTCTTTTGTTGGGGCGAGGCGCCGCGGTTCCCATCGCGGTGGTATTCCTCGGCGCGATTGGCGGATTCGTGGCATTGGGCATTGTCGGATTGTTCGTTGGTGCGATCGTTTTGTCGGTGGGCTACAAGTTGTTCATCGCCTGGCTAGATCGGGCTCCCGCGAGTATTCAGAAGATTTGAGAAACACGCCGTTGTTTCCAGAAACACAAGGAGTGTTTCATTTGGCTGTTCCTTTCCCGTATCTCTTTGCGGGACGCGCAACATGAAGAGGGAGCGAAACAATATCCTGCGTGATTTCGCGGGAAACTACCTGCGCCGTCGCTACTCGATTTTGTTCAGTACGCTCCTTCTTACCATGGTGGCAGCTCCGGTTCTTAGCGCCCTAAAATTGAGTGGAACGCTGTTTGAGTCATTCGTAGCCGCGAGTCTGCTCGCCGCGGTAATACCCGCCGACACGGTGAGAAGCCGATCCCCTCTCTGGGTGCTCCTGATCGTTGCCTGGCTGGCGCGTCCGCTTACTGATTGGCTCGGCAATAGGGTCTTATCGGCGATGACGATGGGAATTTGGACCCTGATCGGGTTACTTGCAGCGGTTGCTGCCCTGCGCTTCGCCATGGATGCCACAAAGGTCGACACCGAACATCTGTGTGCCGCCCTCAGCGCTTATTTGCTCGCTGGCACTTGCTTCGGTCTCTTGTATTGGGTTCTCGAACAGATCAAATCTGGCACCTTTGTCTTCCCCGGCGAATTCTCCCAAACGAGCGCAATCTACTTCAGCTTCGTCACACTGGCGACGCTCGGTTATGGCGACATCGCGCCGCGTACAGATGTAGCTCGGGGCCTTGCAATCGTCGAAGGCGTTGGCGGGCAACTTTTCCTGGCGGTTCTGGTCGCACGACTGGTCAGCTTGTATTCAAAGTCCGGGAACCAATCAAGTTGATGGCCGGCGGTCTATCGGGCTGCGGCAAGCGTCGGACGGGAGTTCCTTACTGTGATTTTTCCGCTGATTTGCGGTGAGACTCCTTCAATATCTGGAGGTAGGCAAAAGCAGCGCCTATTCCAATCAATACCTGCCACCAATGGCGGTATCCAGTCCCGATACATGCCGAAACGATGGTAAGCACCGCCGCGAAAACTCGTGCCAGGTAGGGATGGTCTTTTAGCGCTATGGTCTCAAAAATGGCAGTCAACACCCAGAAAGCAAGCAGACCAAGTATCACAAAAAGGATGGTATCAAGCATCGGTTGGAACCTTTCGGCGGATGCGCGCTACTGAGCCTTGACCGTATATCCCGGCTCGACAAATAAGAACTGTTAGTACTTACAGCTGCGTGTTTCTTGAGCTGACGCTTAAATTTGGCAGATTGCCTTGCCGTGAAAAAGGGGCCAATTATCTCCAAGCGTTCAGCGCGAGGCCCACGGCGAGAGAAGCGATACATGAATCAAAACCTATTAAGCCTTGCAATTCGGGGTTTGATGGCTTCCCTTAGCGTTTCTGCTCAAAAGCCGACGGCTGGCACTGTTATTTCAACGAATTCCGCCCGCGTGGCACAAAGAAGGAAAATAAGAAGGCATCTAGTAATCTGCTGTGGCAGCAGTATGTGGTGCGTACAACTGCTGCCGAATATGAGTGTCGCCAGCCAAAATCATCTCAGCAAGCCATTTTGCCAGCCAACACAGCAATCCAATTTACTCTTGATAAAGACAAGATGAAGTTCCAATGGAAGGCAAAATACGAGTTCCTCGTGGTCGGTTCGTCGGCACTTCACTCCCAGCGATCGTTTTGCGACAGGAGACTTACCGGAGGACTGCTAACCAAAAATGACCACAGCACTCCTGTTCAATACCAGCTCGCGTGCAATACCACGGTGCCTGGTTAAGGCCGTTACCGCCGGAACGAGTCCATGCTTGCGCAGCCAATAGGCCACAGTCAGATCTCCTCGCACGCATTTTACGCAGCAGAACTCCGCAGCGAGCGCGTACGCATCTTCGGCTTGCTTGCGTTTCTCGGCGTAGTGTTCGTGGCTCTGACCGTTCGCGTTTTTCTCCTACACACCACGGTCCTCAGCCCGCATGTCGCATGGAATTTCAGCCTGGCCGCGGCGCTCGGCCTTTTTGAGTACGCGATGCTACACCTGGTCAACCGCGCACTGCACAAGGATCAGGAATTCCCTCGCTTCCTCTGGCTCACTAGTACGGTTCTCGAAACGGCGGTGCCCGCCATCGGAGTCGCTTGGCTGACGACAACGGACTTTGCCTCGGCTTATCGTCCCTTGGCCAGCCCCGCCACGCTGCTGTTCTTCGTTTTCATCATCCTTTCGATTCTGCGTCTCGACCCTTGGATCTGTCGTCTCGCGGGCATCACTGCCGCTTTTACCTACCTCGCCGCAGCCATTTCCCTTGGTTGGGTACCTCCTAGGCCGGGAACTCCAGCGCCGGTCACGCAAACCGACGTCAGTCTCTATGCGTTCATTTTGCTCGTGAGCGGTTTCATCGCCGGCGGCGTTGCCGGGGAGATTCGCAAACATGTCGAAGCTGCTTTGCGGGAGGCAGAAACGCGCCGCCAGCTCGATCGGGTACAACACGACTTACGGACCGCCCGCGACATCCAGCGGGCGCTGCTTCCGCAAAAGCCGCCGGACCTTTCCGGGTTCGCCATCGCCGGCTGGAACAAGCCGGCCGACGACACCGGCGGCGATTTTTACGACTGGGACGTTATGTCCGACGGCCGCCTCATGATTGTGCTTGGCGATGTGACCGGGCACGGCATCGGTCCGGCTCTGCTCGCAGCCGCGTGCCGGGCCTACGCGCGTTCCAGCTTTGCCGTTCACACAGATCTGTTCGCCGCGATGACGCAGATTAACGCTCGCGTTTCCCGCGATCTCGATCCTAGCCGTTTTGTCACCTTTGTGGGAGTCGCCTGCTCTTCAAGCACAGGGGAACTGGAAATCTTATCGGCAGGGCACGGACCGCTGCTGCTGTACTCCGCACTTGAAAATTCCTTCCGCGAGATCGATTCGCAAGGCGTGCCCTTGGGCATTCTTCCAGATTTCGTTTCCCAACCATCCACGAAAATCCGACTCGAAAGAGACGACATTCTCCTGCTCATCACCGATGGTTTTGTGGAATTTGAAAACCCAGCGCAGGAAGAATTTGGAAAGCAGCGGCTGGAAGATGCCGTTCGCAGCTCGCGCAGCTTGCTGCCGGATCAAACCATCAAAGGCCTTTACGATGCCATCCTGGCGTTTTCGAACGGTACGAAGCAGCAAGACGACCTCACCGCGGTCCTCATCAAGCGCATCGAGTAGAAGAGGTCCCGAAAAACGTTCCGGAAAAATTTTGCACTAAGTATGGTCATGGCTGCATGCAAGTCAATCACTACAGCGGCACCCGCAAGTGTATTCCCGAGCAAAAGAATCACGTGTACAATGAGCGCGGATTCCCGTTCTGGAATGGCAATGCGATGATGTCGCACTCCACGGTAACGAGTCTTTTGCCATGAACAAAAGAAGGTTTATCAAACTTTTCTCTGGAATGGCTGCAGCACCCGTTGTCTCCCCACTCCTGACGCTGCTTCCGGACAGCAAACTGAAAAACTGGGCCGGCAACTTGGAATACGGCACCGAAAATATGTACACCGCAAGCTCCGTGGAACAGGCGCGGGATTTCGTCGGGAAACAGGCGAAGTTGAAAGTGCTGGGAACGCGTCACTGCTTTAACAAGATAGCCGACAGCACCACGGAGTTCCTGTCCTTAAAGCCCGCGGATGAGCTTCTGTCTGTCAACGCGGCGGAGCGCACCGTAACCGTCGACGGGAGTATGACTTACGGGCATTTGTGCCCGCTTCTTCATGAACAGGGATTTGCGTTACACAATTTGGCCTCGTTGCCTCACATTTCCATTGCCGGTTCTTCGAGCACCGCAACTCATGGTTCCGGCGACAGGAATGGAAACCTCGCGACGGCAGTCTCGGCTCTCGAACTGATTACTGCCGGCGGCGACACGATTCAGCTTTCCCGGCAGAAGGACGGCGAGAAATTCTTAGGAGCCGTTGTCGGGCTGGGCGCGCTCGGCGTCATCACCAAGGTCACACTCGACATTCAGCCGGCCTACATGATGCGGCAGTACGTTTACTTGAACATGCCCTTGGATCAAGTAAAGGACCACTTTGAGGCCATCGAATCCAGCGCCTACAGCGTCAGTCTGTTCACGGATTGGCGGAACAAGAATGTCAACGAGTTGTGGATCAAAAGCCGCGTGGAGGAAGGACAAGCTTTTGCTCCCGCGCCCGAATTTTTCGGAGCGAAGGGGGCGACCCGAAATTTTCATCCTATTGCGGCGCTCTCCGCGGAAAACTGTACCGAGCAGATGGGTGTTCCGGGCCCCTGGTACGAGCGGCTTCCACACTTTCGCATGGGTTTCACCCCCAGCGCCGGGAAGGAATTGCAGTCAGAGTATTTTGTGCCTCGCCATCACGCCGTTGAAGCCATTTTGGCTGTTGAGCGACTCCATGAACAAGTGAGCCCACATCTGTTGATTACAGAAATCCGCACCATTGCTGCGGACAATCTTTGGATGAGCCCCTGCTACCAACAACCTTGCGTCACCATTCACTTCACCTGGAAGCAGGATTGGCCTGCGGTTAGAAAATTGCTGCCGGTCATTGAAAACGAACTTGCACCATTCAAGGCTCGTCCGCACTGGGGAAAGCTGTTTACGATTTCCCCTGCGGAACTGAAATCCATCTACAAAAAGATGCCTGAGTTTATTGAGTTGTGTAAGACCTACGATCCGAACGGCAAATTCCGCAATGAATTCCTGAACGTAAACATCTTTGGATGAGGTATCTCGAAGATCCTACCGCAAGATACCGTCGCGACACCGGGTTGGGCCCAGACGCTTCGAAGACCCAGCGGTCTGCCCTGTTCGCTGCGCCTAGAAAACCGTACTGCTCATCTAGGGTAGGCGCTGCTGAAGTAGGTACCCAGACACGTTCGCGGTATTGTCGGTTTGGATCAGAAGAATTTGCGTACCGCTCACCTGGTAGAACGAGATGTTGAAGGTGGTCACCGACGGTGGAATGAACGGATACCCGCCCGTTGGCGTCGGGATGTTGAAACTCCCAGTGAAGCGGCCGGGATGGGCAGCGTCCGCGGCGAAGGTGCCGGTGAAGGGCCCGACGGTATTCGCGGACGTGCTTTGATCAAAATCCGCTACGCCATTGATCAAGTTTCCGGAACCGTCGCTGGTTACCACGCCAACCAGATCCAGTTCATTCGGAGTTGAAGCGGCAATCGAATTCTCGAGGTTGAGCCCTTGATTTCCCGCAATCGCAGCGGGAGTCGAGGAGATTTGAGGAATGAAGCGGCCTGTTCCTATGATGTTTGCGTCCGTCTGCAGCAGCAACGCGCCGCCTCCGCTGTTTGAAGAGCTGGGATCGAGAACATTGAGGGACGGATCGACCATGTAAACGTTGAAAGTAGAATTTCCCGCTGCGTCTGTCAGATTGAGCGTGCCCTCCAGGCTCTTGTTAAACGCAAAGGTGCCGTTAACAGCTTGGGCGACGCTCGGAGTCGTAGGTGCCGCTCCGCCCACGTTTGCGTCCGAGACGCCGCCGCTGATACTGCCGACCCCGTCTGCGGTCAATTGTCCGGCTGCTACCGCTCGCCCCGTGGAACTCCAGCCGGAATGTTCGAAAACAAATTTCCCCGAAAGGGTTGCGGCTGCGGCGCCCTGGGCATAGGCGCTTCCACCTGTTAAATCCACGTTGTCATCCTCGAACAGCCGAAGCACCTTCGAAGAGATCATATAAAATGTAAAAGACCTGGTTATCCCCGGCATGGGAACGACAGTGAATCTCCCGCGGCCGTTAGGGTCCGGTGCTTGGTAGAGACTCCCGGTAAAAGCCTGCGAGGTAACGGTGCCGCCGATATTGGTGTCGAGCGTTCCACCGGTGATGTTCCCTTGACCATCAGAGCTGAAGACGCCGCCAAAGGCGACCTTCGCTGTCGGCGGAATCGCAGTGTCGACTCCCTCCACGGTGAAGGAATACCCGCCGACGATTTGTGACGTGGCAAAGTTTCCCGACTGCAAGTCCAAGGTCCCGCTCCCCGGGCTGCCGCCTGTCTCTATGATCACCGCATGCGAGGCGGAGGTAAGAACAAAACTGAAGCTTAGAGTTTCCCCATTCTGCGTGTGAATCGTCATTGTGCCGTGCCCGCTCGAATCAACGGCATAGGACGAGACCGGGTCAACGGAGGTCGCGAGAATGGGATCCCCTTGATCCCGATAAATGGTGGAAACAATGTCCTCCATCCCGCCTAAAATATTCCCATTCCCATCGACATTCACGCTCCCGGCAAACGTGGTGGTACCCCGGTCCGCCGAATTTCCGGTTGGTGCCCTAATCAAAAAGGCATACTGGCCTTTCAGCGTGGTATTTGACGCGGTTCCGGAAATAACGACCACCGCGCTGGCACTCTTGGACGCATCGGTTAGGGAAGTCGCGACGATGGTTACACTGCCGCCGGTCGGCACCGTTGCCGGCGCGGTGTACGTCGTCATGCTACTGCTCGGTGTTGAAGTCGGACTGAAAGCACCGCACGCGGTCGCAGGAGTGCAGCTCCAATTCACTCCCCGAGTGGCCGGATCATTTTGGACTGTGGCCGCCACGCTCGCCGTGCCAGCCGTCGCAAGCCACGCCGGAGGCATAGTCGAAAGCGTAACGGAGACGGACTGCGGCCCCGGCGAACTCCCACCGCCGCAGCCGGAAATCGCTGCCACGATGCCGATGGCTAGAAGAGACAAATTTTTGTTCACGGTTCGGTCCGAGAGGGGCAAATCCTACCGGCTGGTAAGTAGAAGCATAGCGAACCCTGCGCAAACCGGATCTATCCGCAATCAGCGATGTCTCCGAATAGTTAATCCCGCGCCGAGCTCAAGAGGAAAACCTGGGGCGGCGGCTCCGAAGATGCTTTTCCTCGATTGGACAAGCGAGGCTTCGCCCGGGCAGGCTCTAGAGAGGGTGCAGGTTCGCCGAGCCTACGCTGACGCTGCACCGCGCCGCAAGCTTTTCGCAATTCTAGTTTCGCAGATTGTCTCAACAGCTCGCACCAGCTTGGATGTCGACATGCCCCTGGTGGGAACCACGGTCGTCACGTTTCGGACATCCTGCGGGACGAACATTGACCGTTCAGCGAGGACGAGGACCGGCAGTCCGGGCGCGACCCTCTTGACTATCTGCAATACCGCCCCACCCGACATGCCGGGCATCTGATAATCCAAAACGACGGCGTCCACTCTGTTTCCCGCCAGGAGTTCGAGTCCTTCTTTTCCCGTTGCGGCAGTCAAGAGTTTGTCGCCACTTTTCTCGAAGTGGGCGCGAAAGACATCAAGCGAATCTCGCTTGTCATCGATGTAAAGAATGGTTTTGGTTTCTGACACGGCGACCCATCCTTGATCCTTGCCTCACCCGGAATACCCTTCCGACCAGGAAAGATGAAAGCTGGGCGAAATATATATAGAAAGGGGACAGCAAAGACGTTATATGCTGTCGCGGCGGGTTGTCAATTACCTACTTCTCTCGGTTTCCTATCCGAAACAGCTCGGGAGACCTTCGCCGAGTTCAGGGGGAGGCTCCTCCTTCGTAGAAGACTTGATCGAACGGCGTACCCCAAGCGCCAGCCCGCTTTTGTAAGGTTTCCACGCTCGAGAGGCTATGACCGTTTTCGAAGCGAGAAGAGGTGGCGCCTCACCAAACCTGTCGCCCTTCGAATTCTGTCTTGGCTCCAGATTTTTCGCCTCGCGGATGTCCCGGAGTCTGTGGCCGATAAGCAGCCCGAAAAACTCTGCTTCTTTCCGCTCCCTCGTCTCTCATAGGGCACAAGAGCAAAGGATCATGCGATCTCTGGTATAGCCTGAACGGAACTAGCTTTGGGGGCTTGTATGACTAAATTCGCGCATCGCCCTTTGCAAATT
>WNGJ01008959.1_pt1 | contig 14528 bp, 14 predicted proteins | sample 5400611 | NCBI WGS metagenome assembly WNGJ01 (sample SAMN13153375, study PRJNA577476) | soil metagenome | isolation source: 40 cm soil or saprolite under Garry oak tree replicate 1 | place: USA:California | collected 2016-06-15
GAAGAGCCAAAGATAATAGTCGCGTACGGCCTGAGAAAGGATTGGAGTTGACATGATAAAATTTCTTAGCAATATACCAATTTTCCGTCGTCTCTTCATTGCATTTTCCATAGCCGCGGCTATACCAGCTGTTATTATTGTATTGCTGGGCAACTTTTATCTTACTTCGCTGAATCAGCGAGGTCAGGCAGTATCCACTAGTTTCGATTCTCAACGCATTGCATCTCAGCAGCAGACCAATCTGCAAACCATGAATGCTCTTCTATCGGCAAGCCAGGCACAGGTTTTGAACACCTTGAGTTCAAGCCTGAATGGGGTTGTGCAAGATTCTTCGTTGAGCGCTTCAGTCGCATTGACCAACGATGAAATACTCGCGCGTCAAGCTACCTTCGATCAGGTACTACCTGCATATCAACTTAATTACGAGATAGCTACTTCAAGTAACATGGCTGAAATTCGCACCATCTTGCTCAGTGATAATCCAAATACTATGATTATTGGTGATCAGCAGGCAGCCCTCAATGCAGTATCCACGAATCAGTGGCCAGCTTATAAGAAATTGCAATCTGATGAGTTAAAACAAATTCAGGGATTGCTACTAGATTTGCAGAGTGGTCATAAGTTTACAGCAAGCGAGATCAGTAAAGCTTACCAGGATACCTATTTTACCTTGTGGAATGCAAACCAACAGTTTATTGGCTTGAGAAATAGCTGGCAGAGTGTGGTAGATACTGCGGTGGTTACAGGCAAGACAGTCTCTTCAGTTGGGCCTTCACAAACTCAACCTGTTTTGATAGCTACAGTCATCGCTATCATCACCAGTATCCTGGTAGTGTTCACTACCGGGTGGGTTATCAACCTGACAATTACACAACCTCTGCGCCGTCTAGCCTCGCTCACAAGGCGCATAACCAGGGGCGACACAGGCGCGCGCGCGCGGATCGTCGGACGCGACGAAATCAGCCTGGTTGCATCTTCGATGAACAATATGCTGGACAATATCGTACGCCTTATTCAAGATGCGCAGGCACAGCGTGATAACCTGCAAACCCAGGTCGAAAAACTGATAAGTGAAGTCAGTGGAGTCGGTGAAGGAGACCTGCGTGTCCAGGCAGAAGTCACTGCAGACGCTCTGGGTGTGCTGGCAGACTCATTTAACTATATGGTGGAAGAACTCGGTAGCCTGGTGGTGCGCGTCAAAATGGTCGCGCACGAGGTCGAAAGCTCCACGACCATGACCTTTGAGCGCATGACTCAACTGGTCGAATCTGCCGACGTTCAGATCAAACAGATTACCGAGGCTGCCATTGAAGTAGAGCATATGGCTGGTTCGAGCCGCCAGGTAGCCGAACGAGCGCAGGTTCTGTATGGCGTTGCGCGTGAAGCACGCCATACCGCGGAAACTGGGCGCGAAGCCGTGCAGCAGACGGTCGAGGGTATGGGACGCGTCCACGAATATGTGCAGGATACATCCAGCAAGGTACAAACGCTGGGAGATCGTTCACGTGAAATCAACAATATTGTCGAAGTTATCGCCAATATTGCGCACCAGACGAACCGCCTGGCGCTTGACGCTGCAATTCAGGCTGCTATGGCTGGCGAGAACGGCAAAGGATTTGGCGCAGTTGCAGCAGACATTCGACGACTGGCAGAACGTGCCAAAGACCAGGCCAGTTCAATTGCACGCATAGTTCGCAGTGTTCGTGAAGATATCGGGGCTGTGGCAGTTTCGATGCGAGATACAGAACGTGAAACCTCGGCAGGTGCAGAGTTGGCCCAGGAAGCTGGTACGTCGCTAGAGTCGATCTTCGGTGTCGTTGAGCGCCAGGCTTATGAAATTGAAGCCATCAACCAGATGGCTGCGCAGCAATTGCAATCATCCAGCGCTGTTGTCCAAATCATGCAGACTGTTTCTGACTCGACCCAACAGAGTAGCGGCAGTACTCGTGACGCAGCTCAAAATATGGAACGACTGGCTCGCCTGGCAGAGCAATTGCTGGCATCGGTGGAAGCCTTCAAACTCCGCGAGAATCTAAACTATTATGCTCCGATGGGTGGTGTGACGATTACTCCTCAGGAGGAGTTCGAGAATCAGTTGTCGGTCAGTGGTGCCTTCCGCACCGTTACCGCATCAGCCCAGTCCTCGAATACTAACCCTCTTGCTCCGGCAAGAGCGAATGGGCTTTTCTCTCCCTATCCCATGGCACCATACCGGCAGCATAATGGTATGCAATCACAATTTCAAAGGCCGGTGCAATCAGAAAGGTGAAGCGCCTCACTCTTCTATTCTGCATTTCTCTCCATCATCCATAACTATTTAGTTATGAATAGCATCCAGAACGCCTATCAAAATTCATAGACTTTCCTATGCAATGGCTGTTAGACTTAATTTAGACGTGATAAGCTTCTATGGCTGTTTTAGAGGAGTTTAATTGGAGCGCAGAGGAGACTTCAAATGATTGCACAGAAAACGAAAACCAACAATGCTGTTGTAACCAGCAATGAAGCGACTGCGCAGGCAGCAGTAAAACTACTCTCACAAAATCGGGCGCTCATGCTTTATCGTTGGGAATGTGAAGTATGTGGTATGGTCCATACCGGGACCTTGCCCACTGCGTGTGATAGCTGTGGCAAAGAAGGGTCTCTCGTACATCAGCCCGACTTGCACCAGGAAATGTCTAGCCACAAGTAGGGGCCAACGCCCTGTGAAATAGAAAAGTAGGGGCCAGATGTATCGCGCCCTCCCCCCGAGTGGGATGCGATACATCTGGCCCTTACGAATTTTGAGCCTGGCGTATCGCTTCATATACTACTATGCCTGCAGCCATCGCTGCATTTAAGGATTCCACCCCGTTTGCTAAGGGAATGGTTATAGACACGGTTGCCAGCCTGCGAGCCTCCTGTGACGGCCCATGCGCCTCGTTACCAATAATTAACGCAAAAGGTTGCCTCAAGTCTTGTTCAAAGTAGAGATGCGGGCTGCCAGCCTCAGCCAGAAACACCCGCCTTTCTCCCTTGCAGTGCAAAGTAATGCTTTCCGCGATTGCTTCCCATGAAAGATTAGTTGCTATAGGTAATGCAATATGAGCGCCTGCAGCCGCACGCACTACCTTGGGGCTAAAACAGTCTACGCAGTTAGAAGTTAACAACACTTCATCTACATCAGCCGCCAGCGCTGTACGCAAAATCGTCCCCATGTTACCAGGATCAGCCAGTTCATCGAGAATGAGCAGCGCCGGACGCCAAGCTGCTGAACGCCGCGCGCGTACAAGCTCAGCTTGAAATGCATTCAGAGGTAAGACACTGACTATCCCTTGCGATGTTTGCGTCTCGCCCAGGCTCTCGATAACGCGCCCACTAACCTCTATCAGCCGTTCAGAGGGCAGTGACGAAGCATGTATCAGACGTGTCAGCAGCGCTCTCCCTTTAACAGTGCGTTGCAGTAATTCGGGTTGATAGTAGACTTCATGTGGCACAATATTCGCGTCGAGTAACGCTTCCAGCAGGTGAGGACCTTCCATCAAGAAAAGGCCGCTTTTCTTGCGGCCTTTAGTCGTATGCAACGTATGTAATCTACTGATACGTGGATTGGCAGGACTGGTAATCAATGACCCCTACGAAATTGTTGCTAGCGCAGTTTGAAGCAGCGCGCTAAAAGCAGCCTCATCATTCACTGCCATCTCGGCGAGAATCTTACGATCTACATCAATATTAGCCGTATGAATGGCATGCATCAACTTACTATAGCTCACCCCGTGCATGCGTGCAGCGGCATTAATGCGAGTAATCCACAAGCGACGCATGTCGCGTTTGCGAGTGCGACGATCACGGTACATATAAGCCATTGAACGCATGACGGACTCGTGCGCGGGACGATACAATCGCCTGCGCGTACCACGATGGCCCTCTGCCATTTGCAAGAGCTTCTTATGTCTCTTATGAGCTGGAACTCCACGTTTTACTCTTGTCATAGTATTTTTTCTACGTGAATCGGCGGTAGCCAACGGAAACTCTTTGTCCATCGAACGGACTGAGTGTGGAGACTTATTGCGGCGAAGGTGGCTTAGCGCAACTTTGCGGCGCATAATCTTACCGGAGCCAGTGATTTTGACCCGCTTCGCCATAGCTTTGTGTGTTTTTAGTTTCTGCTTCATAACGCTTCTTTCTGTCTTTCTATTCTTGCGGGGCAAAGTACAGTGTTTAACTTGGTCCGATACAAGATATGTTGTCTATACCGTCTTCAAAATTCTGCAATTCTGTCTGTCTGAGCGCAAAACAAAGCGCACAAATGAGAGTAGCAGTGTAGGTGGCGATTGATTGCACTTCAACACAATCCACCACAGTTACTCCGTCGAAGGCGCAGAGAAGCCTATTTCTGGAGGAGCAAACCCCGCATGCCAGGTGAGTATAGCACACCTGGAAAGATTCTGCAACTGCAATTTTGGCCCGATGGCCTCTGGAGCATACTTCTGCACAGATGTGTTTACAGAATGCTCTTATTCAACGTTGCCAAAAACTCAATGTTGTTGCTCGTCTTGGACATATGCTGTAACAGCGCCTCCATGGCCTCCATGCCACGCTGATCCGCCAGCGTTGAGAACATACGGCGCATCACGACAACAGCGCGCAGCGTCTTGTCGTCAAGCAATAGTTCTTCACGGCGTGTGCTGGAGAGAGAAATGTCGATGGCGGGGAAGACACGGCGTTCGGCAAGTTTGCGGTTCAGCACCAGCTCCATATTGCCAGTACCCTTAAATTCTTCGTAAATCACATCATCCATGCGGCTGCCCGTGTCTACCAGTGCTGTAGCGATGATCGTCAGGCTACCACCCTCCTCAATCTTACGCGCGGCGCCAAAGAAACGCTTGGGTGGGAATAGCGCACTTGGATCGAGACCGCCGGAGAGTGTGCGACCGCTGGGTTGCACTGCCAGGTTATAAGCGCGGCTCAGGCGCGTAATGCTATCCAGCAGCACTACGACGTCACGTCCACCTTCAACCAGGCGTTTGGCTCGTTCAAGCACCATCTCGGCCACGCGTGTATGTGCCTCGGTTGGCTCATCAAATGTGGAACTGATCACTTCGGCTTTCACCGAGCGTTTCATGTCAGTGACTTCTTCAGGTCGCTCACCAATGAGTGCAATCATCAGATGGGCATCATTGTAGTTTTCGGTGATGGAGTTGGCGATAGACTTGAGAAGCATCGTTTTACCGGCTTTAGGCGGAGAGACGATCAAGCCGCGCTGACCGCGCCCGATGGGGGCCACCAGGTTGATAATACGACCGGAGATGTTCGAGGGGCCTGTTTCCAGGTTAAACATTTCACGCGGGAAAATTGGTGTCAGTACATCAAAATGCGGACGGCGTTTGGCAATTTCGGGGTCCACTCCATTGATGGCTTCGACGCGCAGCAGACCATAATACTTTTCGTTATCCTTTGGCGGGCGAACCTGGCCGGACACCATGTCACCTGTGCGCAGGCCAAAACGGCGAATCTGTGACTGCGAGACATAGACATCCATATTGCCCGGCAGGAAGCGTTCTTGCCTGAGGAAGCCAAATCCATCTTCTACGATTTCCAGCACCCCTGCACTGAAAATGTTACCTTGTTGTTCAGTATTGGCCTGGAGAAGTCGGAAGACGAGGTCTTGTTTTTTGAGGGTGGTATAACCGGAGAGTTCGAGGTCGCGAGCGATGTCGCGTAACTCCGTTATAGTCTTCGTTTCTAGTTCGGCGATGTTCACGTTGTTCTAGGGCGGAACAAATCCATGGAAAGTAACACGCCCTTTCTCCTTTCTCTGTTGAACCTGGAGTTATAGTGGGAAATAGTAAGTACAAGCTTGTTTTTCGGAAAATGCCCTGAAAAACATGTGGTAACAATGGTCTTCTGTTCTGATGGGTGATAGAGGCACTGGCCAACATACCTAAGACAGTTTACAACGCCACAACATACACATAGAAACCTGCGGAACTATAAGATGGTGCGGTACATACCTTAGGAGCTAGCATCACTATACCACAAGGTCTCAGCCTATGTCAAGAGTTTTGCTACGTTGCTAGCCAAATTGTCTACTCGTACGGTCAGTACTCCGCATCCAAAAACGCCCAGCTAATGATCCCACGTGGATAGTAGTGCCCAATCCAGTCCTGGCCATTGTCGCGCAGACCATCTCCGAAGTTTTGCTCAAGCGCCACGTTGTGAGCGTATACCGCATCCGTCACATCCACGCGGGTGCATATCGCACACCCGTGCCTGGCATACACCAGGTCTGCAATGATGCCGGACAGCATTATCTTGCTGAACCATTCGTAGCGCGGGCAGACTTTACCGGGGCATTGAGAACCCGTGGCTCGTGCTGATTCTAATGAAATCATACTCGGTGAGGAGATCACATTTGCGCTCAGGTCTGCAGGGTATTGCTCTGCCATGTCCTGTAACAGGGCCTGGTTCATCGTACTATCTAACCCGGTCAGATGTAAATAGAATAACCCTTCGCCCAGAACTACCGTGCGCCCATTGCAATTGTTATAGGCATTGTTATTCCTGGCAAGAGGAATGTATCCGTTAGCATTATATTCTTGCACCATGGCGTTTTCAATCTTACTTGCATCGTTTTTCCAACTGTCTCCGTTGTTGTCGTTGGACACGAAGACATCGAGATAGGCTGTGGCACGGTACGCCGCTGCTTCCTTCAGTCCTTGATAGTAGAGGTTTCCTGCATTTGCAGTATCGTTGTGCAGGCAGTCATTCTGATCGTCGTAAGTGGTGTTGGTATCCTGGAAATTATGAGCAATACCGGTGTCAGGGTCTCCCACTCTCTGATTGTGCCTCATACCGGCATCAATCAAATTCATATTGCTATCGTTATCAGCCGTGAGTAAAGATATATCGCCTGTGACGCTGACGTAATATGTCGTGAGCAGCGCGACGTTGGAGTTCTCTTCCGTAGGCATGGGTGAGCCGAACGAGAAACGTGGCGGACCATAGCATGACGCGCGGATGGTTGGTATACCGCGACCTGGACTTGTACAGGCGCCATTGATGTTCACGTCGGCACCCTGATCATGTTGAAAGAAGATACCGAAGTTGTTACTGATGGCATTCTTAAAAACAGTCGAAATCGCGCTCCTGAAAAACCACGGAACGCGATTGATCTCAAAGTAGCCATACTCATGCATTACATCGACAGTCGTCAAAAAGCCGAAAGAGCCCTCATAGACTGCTGCATCATAGCCACCGCCGGCGCAGCTCAGTCGTCCCGCGAGCCAGCTACTTGATTTATATGAGCGTAGACTATCGGCGATAACCCAGCGCTGAGACGATGTCAACACGGTGTTATTAATCAGCATATTCTCCATCGATTGCGCGCGTGCAAGCAGATTGTCGCGTGTCGAAAGATTGTCAATGGCAAAGTCAACCACGTCGTTCTCTGATGACCACTCTTGTGCGGGAAATAATACCTCCTGCTGGCAGCCTGCAGGTAGCTGTGTATTGGCGAAGAGGTTCTGGCTCGCATTCCACCCGCCGATCAACATATAAGAGGTTTGGCTTTGCGAAGCTCCAATACTGTAATTCCATGCAAGCCCTGCACGGTCACTCACGCCAGTATTACAGCGCCATTGGTACTGATTCCCTGCGAGAAAGAGGGTACCGTTTGTCTCATCAGAACTCGTATCGTAGGAGAGTGCATTCACGGCGGTGCCGCCGGGTGTCGTGTGCTCTACGCAGGCATTACTGCTGGGCAAACTGCGATTGCTACCGAACAAGAAATTCCCTGTCAGTGTTTTCATGCTCGTATTTTGCAGGCTGACTCCAACAAGTAAGACGGGTACAGTATCATCCCGCACAGAACTGGCGCAGTTAACGATGAATGTGCAGCCAGGCTCTCCTAAGAACGTATCAATGAAGTCAACTATCAGGTGCATACCAGAGCCGTCGCTGCTGTCACCTTCCCAGCGGCTCGTATCCAACCCTGGCGTCCAGCGCTCATTCGACAGGTACGTATCTCCCAGCGAAGCGTTCGCAGCGCCCATATGGAAAATGAAGGTTTTCTGCTCTCCCGTGGGAGCGATGCCAACGATGTAGCTGGCCGAATTATCATGGAATATGCCATCTGTGCCGCTTTGTACACTATTCGTACCGGGTGAAATTACGAAATCAAAGCGTGAACCAAATTTAGCATTCACATTATTGGTATTGCTATTTGCATCATAAGTCACTGCAGGCAAGTGATTATCAAGTTGCAACTCCCCCGGCATTGTCGTCCTCGGCCTGTCGCTCGTTACATGACTGGCCAGGGCTGGTAAATGTTTCCATTGAAGAAAGAGCGACGAAAGCACAATGAAACACAAAAGAATGCCGAACATATGTGGTCGAAAACGTCGCACTATTCTGTTAAACCTCTTAATCCATGGACTCTACAGTGTTGAGACGAACAGTATTGCCATTGCGGAATTTCAAAAGGACTTTTAGCTAAGATACAAGAAAATAAATATGTCACATGACCCATGTACCCTCAATTCTTGTCCGCTATGCTTACTCTTGAAAAGAATTATACATCAAGAAGGGTACAGACGATGAACAGCATAGTATATGATCCGTCTGAGACAGAACTGGATATTCGCTGCATTACTGCTGAAACAGCGACGCCGGAAGACATCTACGCGACCACTCCTTTAGCAGTTGTTCGCCCACCCTACTGGCAGCCTGACGAAGAAGAACTTCACTCCTCATTTGAAGAGGCCATCAGCGATCGCGTATTGGCAGTCAACAGGCAGCTCAGACGCCTGAGTGTTCCGCTTACCGATAACCTGTCTGTACAATCTCCAACGAGCACTGTAGTAAAGCGGCAAGGCCTGCTGGCGTGCCTCACACTCCTTGGACAAGTCTCGCGACAGGCTATGCTCCTTATAGCCATTGCTTTCATGCTCGTCATGGTTGGGTTCGACCTGATGGGTCTACTGGTTCTACACATGCGCTAGTACCCAAGATTGGCAACCAATCTTCCAACAAGGGCTGCCTCCTCGACTGAGAGGAGTACGGCTTCAGGGTGAGAATCCAGCCAGGGCGAAGCAGCCTCTTCCGATTCGAAAAACAGCGACTGCTGACAGAAGGTTCCGCGCACACAATCACACCGCTCAGCAGGCAGGATGAGTGATAACAAGCTCGTCGCCGGGAGAAGATCCAGAATGCCCTTTGGGGTGGCGACAAAGGTAATGAACTGGCCGGAAGCTGAGCATTCGGATTGCACCTGTGCTTCGACCTGCAACAGGGGCGGAAACAGGATTGTATCAAAGGCGCACCAGGTAAATAGGGGACGCCCCCTCAGCAGAAACTGGTGCTGGGTAGGCAGGAGCGTGATTCCCCAGCCCACTATATTGCCTTGCGCGTCAAACTCGGTATCCGGGATGCGGGCCAGGTGCGTCGCAAGGTCCTCCTGGCTCATCTGTAAAAGTGTGGCCAGGCGAGCGGGTGCAAGAGGCTGTCCGATTTCAGCCATCGCCTGCATGATCTGCCGGCAGGCGATATCCTGCATACAATCCAGTTGGGTGGCCAAACGAGTGGCCAGTGTGTCAAGCGAGTACTGACAGTTCCTCACGTTACAAGCCTCCTGTACTATGATGTTCCCGATTTAGCTCGCACAGCAGCGGTCATGACTGCTGTTTTCCCCAGATCTCTGGCACGCGTGGCAGCGGCAAAGGCCGTCGAACCACTGCCCAGAATCACCAGATCATAAGTGTCCTGTTGGCTCATGTTTCCCCTTTCTCTCCGACACCACATCTCAGCGAATCACACCACAGGAGGCAACACCAGCCGCATGGTCACGTATGATAGCCCCGCCAAGAGCCAGGATCTCGCGCACACGCGGATCGCTGATGCGATAGCAGACCTGTTTGCCTACCCGCTCGCTTTCCACCAGCCCGCACCAGCGTAAGCAACCCAGGTGTGTCGAGACACGGCCTTGGGGTTGTCCAAGCAACCCAACCAACTCACTCACTGTGTGACCAATGGGTTGCGCATCCAAAAGCAGATGTAACAAGCGAATGCGCGTCGGATCGCCAAACACTTTGAAAAAGCGTGCATAGAGATCCGCCTCCTGACGAGACAGGGCTACTGTCATCTCTTCCGTGAGCGGTTGGGAGACCTCCAGGAGGCGATTTGTTGGCTCAGGTGGTGTGTTCATGGGTTCTTTCTCTCCACTAATACACATACGAATATCCGTATATGTATTATAATATAACACCGAGCATGCTTTTTCTTCATCGCGCTACAAGCCCCTAACTTCAACTATGGGTATTTGACCTTGACGTAAGCGTATATTTCGAGTAGTGTTAAAAATAGCAAACAGTAAACCACAGGCTAGAAAGGAGGCCACGTGCAGGATCAACGGCGCAGCTCGCCATCCCCAGCACATACAAACGACAGCAGGTCCTTCGTCACCAGGGCCGTTGGCTTAGAAGAAACCACCGGTCGACTGCGTGCCAGGCGTAGCTCCTTGTTTACCCAAACCATCATCCTTGTTACAGGATTAGTCTGCGTCGCATTCCTGCTCGGCTCCTTAGCCCAGGCCTGGTCAAATAGCCTGTTGACGCAACGTGTACAGGAAACCCAACAACAGACACAGCAACTGCAAGCCTATCACGATCACCTGGCACAACAGGCTAACCACTATGCAAATCCCTTTGTCATCGAAAGCGAAGCCCGTCAAGAGCTGGGCTACATTCATCCAGGGGAGCATCCCATAGTAATCATTGGAACCAACCAGCAGGGACAGCAGAGTACGACCCATCCCGTCAGTCCACCGGCACCCCAGAACTTCTGGCAACAGTGGTGGAATGTCTTCTTTAGCAATTGAGCAAGCAAAAAAGTCCCTACAAACTTGACAATGGTCATATGATAGAAGTATACCATTGTCGTGACCATCAAAATGTACAAAGGAAACAACGTGAAACGATATACTATCCTTGCAAATCCATTACTCGTGATTATGCGGCTCCAGTTATGGCTGGAGCTTCTTGGGTTTGCACGCGAAGTGATGTGTTTCGTTTCTTAAATCGCTTATTCCTTCATGGCGGAACGCATCAAAAGGCGTTCCGCTTAATTTTTTTTGCTTTTAAACAAGGCTTTCTAACAGAAATAATCATATCGTAAGGAGTAATCTGAAATGCGTCCGCTTATTGGAATACCGTGCCATGCGATTATTCGTGCCGAAACGGGACGACCCATCTATGCCAATAATCGCGCCTATGTGCATGCTGTGGAGAGTGCTGGTGGCCTTCCCATTCTCATTCCTATGATCAATGACCTAAATCTACTTACTGCCCTCCTCACTCGCCTGGATGGATTGTTACTACCAGGTGGTATTGACTTGCATCCCAGTCGTTATGGAGAAGAAGTTCATCCACTGACTGAGGAGGCCGACCTGGAGCTTGATGAATTCGAAATGACCCTGACGTCCTGGGCTCTCCAGGAGGACTTACCGGTACTGGGCGTCTGCCGTGGCATGCAACTTATCAACGTAGTATTAGGTGGAAGTCTTTACCAGGACATCAGCGACCAGTATCCTGACAGTATAAAGCATTCAAATCGAGATTTGCCACGCACACATCTCTCCCATCACATCACAATTGACCCCGGTAGCTGCATGGAAAAAGTTCTGGGTGGGCAAGAAGTGTGGGTCAATAGTCTTCATCACCAGGCCATCAAGCACCCCGGTAATGGAGTATGCATCACTGGACGTGCTGAGGATGGCATCCCAGAGTTACTTGAAGTGCCTGGCTATCGCTTCGTTATGGCCGCGCAGAGTCACCCAGAAGAGATTTATTCAATAGTGCCTGCTATTGCGCGTCTCTTTTCCGCCTTTGTTCAGGCCTCTAACTCACTTCCCGGTGAAGAGATCGTTGTCGAACACAGTGCTTCCAGCCGCGAGGTACCAGTAGGGGCTGGTCAGTAACATGTTGCGCTGATCTTTGCGTATAACGGGAAGTGTGCTGGACTACGATACGCTCCCGTTATACAATAATGTTATGACAACCCAACAAGACAAAGTCACAATGGATGATCATGATCCAGGCTCGGGAACTCATCTTCCTGGGGAAAAGGCATTGCCGGACCACTTAGCACACCCCGAGCATCAAGAAGCAGACTCCTTGTTACGTGAAAATCGTGACCTGGCGGTTCTCTATGCCATTGCAGGCCATCTCAATCGCAAAATTGATGTACACGAAGCATTGCAAGAAGTACTCGCGCAGGTCACTAAACTGCTTGGCTTGCAAACGGGCTGGGTCTGGCTGCTCGATGAGCGAGATAAGCCTTACCTGGCGGCGGCGCAGTCGTTGCCACCATATCTTGCTGACCATCCCCGGCGCATGACCGGTTTCTGTCTCTGTCTTGATACCTTTCTCCAGGGTGATCTTGAGGGCGCCGCCAACATCAACGTCTTGCGCTGCAGCCGCCTGAAGAATGCCGAACGTGAGCATGACCCATCCTCACTGGGTCTGCGTTTTCATGCCAGTGTGCCCATCTATGCGGGAGATACACCCATCGGTGTATTGAATGTTGCCAGCGAAGATTGGCGTGAACTCGCGGCAGAAGAACTGCAACTGCTGCACATTATCGGCGACCAGATAGGGCTCGCCATCCAACGTGCTCGTATCTCAGCCGAGCATACCCAGGCAGCGACGCGCCTGGCTACTATCGAAGAACGTAACCGCCTGGCGCGCGAGATCCACGACACTCTTGCTCAGGGTATGGCGGCAATTACCCTACAACTTGAAACCGCCGATGCGCTTGCGGCCTCTCACCCAGAACGCGCTCAGGAGGCCATTCGCCGTGCCCTAGGCCTTGCTCGCAAAAACCTTGAAGAAGCGCGTCGTTCCGTGATTGACTTGCGAGCAGCTTCTTTACAAGATCATACACTTCCTGAAGCCTTAGCGTCCCTCACACGAGAAACAGCGCAGGAAGGGATCGAGATCGACTTTCGCTATGTGCCAGCTAGCGAATTTCCGATCCTATCCCCAAGATTGGAAGCCGCCATGTATCGGATCGCCCAGGAGGCTCTTTCCAATGTCTATAAACATGCCCAGGCGAAGCATATTTCACTCAACCTCATCATTGAGAACGGCAATCTCTGCCTTTATGTGCAAGACGATGGTTGTGGGTTCCTTCTCGACGAGGTGACTCAAGCGACACATTCATCGACTGGTTCAAAAGTGGAACACTTTGGCTTAACAGGCATGAGTGAACGTGTAAAATTACTTGCTGGCACTCTCTGCATTTCTAGTGAACCTGGAGCGGGGACCTGCGTTGCTGCCTGTCTTCCGTTAAAGGCACCTACTCGCCTTGCCAACGACGCTGGCGCGTCGACTTTTGCGCAGCAAAAGTCAGGCAAGTCGCAAGGAGAAGAAGGACGGGGAAAACGATGATTCGCATCTTATTGGCCGACGATCACCCCATCGTTCGCGAAGGACTCCGCGCCGTCCTGGAAACTCAGCCCGATTTCGAAGTGATTGGCACTCCAGAGCAGGCTGCCAGCGGAGACGAAGCTCTGCGTTTAGCGTTGGAATTGCAGCCCGATATCCTTTTGCTCGACCTCGAAATGCCTGTCATGGATGGAGTCGAGACCATTCGCCGGTTGCGCCAACAACTCCGCCTGGACCCGCGTAAAGGAGATGGATTCCGCCCGCGCATTATCGTCTTCACCGCATTTGATAACGACGAGCGCATCATCGCCGCTTTGGAAGCAGGGGCCAATGGTTACTTGCTCAAGGGCGCGCCCCGCGAAGACATCTTCAACGCTATCCGCGTTACGATGCAAGGTGGATCGCTCCTCCAACCCGTCATAGCCTCTAAATTATTGAGGCATGTGGGTCAACAGAATACCTCACGTCCTCCTGGCATACAGCACAGCCCATCCTCTGAGACGCTCACCGAACGCGAACTCGAAGTGCTGGCTCTACTGGCCCAGGGCATGCCCAACAAAGAGATTGCTGCGCATTTAACAATTAGCGAACGCACTGCAAAATTCCACGTCAGTTCCATCATGGGCAAGTTAGGAGCAACCAACCGCACCGAAGCTGTCTCCCTGGCCGCCCAAAGGGGCTTGATTACACTCCATTCCTGAAGCTTCTGAGGCGACCCACAAGATCACCCCAGGGCAATCGCTTTTTAGCGTACCTGCGACGTTTGGGGCAACTGGCTTTTAATCCAGCGATCCAGCGCCTCACCGCTCTCGAACGAAACAATCAGAGCGTAACGCGGCTCAGGACCTGGATGCCAGGCAGCATGCCACAAGCGCTGCGAGTCGATCACAATCTGGCGGTTACGTGGCATCGCAATACGTGATTCCGTCGAAGGATCATCCTTATCCTCGCGCAGGATCATATACGAGTTTGGATCATCAGAAAGTTCAAGCCACGCGCGCACTACCCAGCCTTCGCCGTCAGGATTGAGTCGATTGTTGTCGTCGAGATGCAGGTTATGAACAGTCTCCTCGTAAGTATTGGGGTTGAGCTTGATGATACGCACAC